>Ga0335083_10007618_pt1 | contig 13342 bp, 11 predicted proteins | sample Lox_Sample_42_FD_206716 | JGI IMG/M metagenome (GOLD analysis project Ga0335083, IMG submission 206716) | Soil microbial communities from Loxahatchee National Wildlife Refuge, Florida, United States - Lox_Sample_4.2 | ecosystem: Environmental > Terrestrial > Soil > Wetlands | place: USA...
TGATACAGGACGAGACCCCACTCAAGCTCGACCGCGAGGGTGGCAATCAGTGCCGCTGGTAACTCGGGGTCAGGTGACCTTTCATCTCTTGACAGTCCCAAAGAAAGGGCATGGTTGACATCCCAGCCTGTGGGCGGCCCTGATCTGCTGAAAATAAATCACTTACGAGTGGGAACTCCAGACACCCGGACGGAGTCTATGTTGAGTGAGAGTCACGGCTCCGCTCACGGTTGGCCGGACTTGCTTCGAACCAGGCCGGGCAGCATATTTTCAAGGCGCGGTAGGGTGGAAAATCCTATAATCAGGGGACGCCATCATGGCGGGAGCAACCACCTTGGGTGATTTAGCAAGTGCCATCGGAATTCGATCGCAGGAAGAAGCGGCGATCGTCGCGGAGCTGAAAGCGGGCTCGGAGACGGCGTATGCCTGGCTGATCGGCGAGTTCCAGCAGCCGGTGTACGGGCTGGTGTACCGGATCGTGAATGATCCGGCGGACGCGGCCGATACGACGCAGGATGTCTTCCTGAAAGTGTTTCGCGGGATGAAACACTTTCACGGCGGGTCGAGTTTAAAGACATGGATCTACCGCATCGCGCTGCACGAGGCGGCAAACCGGCGGCGGTGGTGGTTCCGGCACAAGGCGAAAGAGACATCCATTGAGCCGGTGGAATCGGACGCGCCGGGTGCGGGAGAAACGGTGATGCAGGCGGCGCTGACCGATCATGCGGATTCTCCGTTTGAGAGCGTGGCGCATCACGAGGTACAGCACCGGGTGGAAGAAGAGCTGAGGAAAGTTCCCGAGCCATACCGGACGACACTGATTTTGCGCGATCTGGAAGAGATGTCGTACGAAGAAATTGCGGAAGTACTGGAGATTTCGCTCGGAACGGTGAAGTCGCGGCTAACGCGCGGCAGAGACGCGTTGCGGCAACGGCTGGCGCCGTATGTGCGCGAAGTTGGAAATGAGCTGGGGTTGACCGCTCCGTGCGCGGATAAGAAAGCTCAGCGGGGCGTGCCGTCGCAGGTTGCTGGAGGGGGTAGAAGGGTCGAGGTGATTTCATGATGGGCACAGGGAAGAACACCGAGCTGCAGTGCCCCAAGGCGAAGCGGTTGTTGTCGCCTTATCTGGATGGAGCAGTGACGGGCACGGAGATGCTCGCGCTGCAGGAACATTTGTCGAATTGCGGGGCGTGCCATCACGAGTATCAGGCATTGCGTAGGACGCAGCAATTGCTGGCGAGCGTGGGACGTCCGAAGGTTCCGGCGGATCTGGGATTGAAGTTGCGGCTGGCAATTTCGCGCGAGGCGGAACCGGCCAAGCGAGCCCGGTTCGAAGGGCTGAGAGTGCGGTTGGAAAATGCGCTGCAGGCCTTCATGGTTCCGGCGACGGCGGGCTTTCTGAGCGCGCTGATTATTTTCGGAATCGCCATGGTGTATTTCGTGGCGCCGTCGACGCTGCAGGCGGGCAGTGACGTTCCGCTCGTCATGGTCAACACGGCGCCGGAACTGCAGCAGAGCGCATTTGGCATGACGCTGGACACGATTGAAGCCGATTCGCTGGTGATTGAGGCGTACGTGGACGCGAACGGACGCGTACAGGACTACCGCATTTTGTCCGACACCGAGAAGTCGAAGGAAGTACTGCCGCAAGTGAAGAGGATGCTGATTTTCACGACGTTCCGTCCGGCGCTGTCCATGGGACGTCCCACGCCGAGCAAGGCCGTGTTGTCGTTTTCGAAGATCAGCGTGAGAGGGTAGGAGCTACGAGCTTTGAGCTTTAGCCGTCGGCTTCCGGGCACATCCAGCTGTTGGTTTCCAACCGCAACGACAAAGCCCCACTTCTCGCAAAAGGCGCGAGAAATGGGGCACCCGTTCCCCAAATACTCTATTCGCTGGTTAAGGCTTACTTTTGGCAAGAAGCGCTGACGGAGCGGACATCGGTGACTTCCAGGTGTCCATGCTCATTGTTGGACTTCTTCATGCCGCTGTCTTTCGCCGCGTCTTTTGCATCTTCCTTCAGGTTGTGCATCTTGGCATTCGAGACCGCGCCTTTGACCTCAACGGTGTGGCCGACCTGGCTGGCGAGATCGACGGAATTGTTAGCATGCATCTCCCAGGTGCTGCCGTCAGTAGCGGTCAAGAGAAACTCGGTTGGGCTGTCACCCTGACTGAGGCATCCAGTCATGGTTCGCACATCCGACTTTGATTTGGCATCGGTGTCCTGCGCGATGGCCCACGCCGAGGTGAGGCTAGCCAGCACGACACACAGCAGCAAACGACTCCATTTATTTGTCATTCCATCCTCCTTTTATTCACGCCCCATGTTTTCTGGAGGGGCAACGCGAGACATACTTCCGGGGATAAGGTGCGCTTTTCCCGCGAAGAGTTGCCGCGATTGCACGAGGGAGAGGACGGGCGACGCCTCAGCGATCGGTTACATCAGGCACTCCGGTTCGCGGAGCACAGGCTCTGCGCCGGAGTGTTCCGCGCAGGGCAGCGCGTGAAACGTCGAACTGATCACCTCGAAGGTTTTCACGTAGGGCTTTCCGTCGAGGATTTCTTCAAGAACCTCGAGAACTTGCGGATAGCCGCTGGCATTGAAGAACTGAGCGTTATGTTCATGATCCCAGAAACTAAGGGTAGCCACCTCGCTGCCATCTGAAAGAGCGAGGGTGATGAGATCGAGAAATCCCTTTTGAAGGCGAAGCCAGGGAACGATTTCGTGGTCCATGAGATTCGTGAATTTATCGAGACAATCGGGCTTAAGGCGCACTGAAACCTTGCGAGCAAACATGTTCGAACCTCCGCACAGTGGGATGGCTGCTTGCGAGAAGCCGATCCGCACGACACATTGCACTAATGGGTAGTGTGTTTCAGGGGCCGAACGTTACACGATGGCGGGCGCAGTGCGTCATTGCAATTGGCTACTAACCGTAGTTCGCGGGAACCCGGTACGGATCGGCTACAGGTCAAGACAGACGCCCAAGCCGTGGGCGACGGACCCCTTCAGCTGTGGCTGAGGCAGATCCGCGCCACGTAAGGCCAATAGAATTTAGCCTTGGGGATGGATCAGGTGGATGAGCAGGAAAGTGGCGGCAGCGACAATGGCGGAAGCGGGGATGGTGAGAATCCAGGCCCAGACGATGCGCCCGGCGACACCCCAGCGAACGGCCGAGAGGCGATGAATCGAGCCTACGCCGACGATAGCGCCTGTAATGGTGTGAGTGGTGCTGACGGGGATGCCTGCGAGTGCGGTGCCGAAGAGAGTAATGGCACCGGCGCTTTCGGCGCAGAATCCACCGAGAGGCTTGAGTTTGGTGATCTTCTGCCCCATGGTGTGGACGATGCGCCATCCCCCGAAGTAAGTGCCGGCAGCAATGGCAGCGTGGGCGGCGAGGATGATGGGCCAGCGGAAGCGTCCCCAATTGGCGAGCATGTCGGACTTGGTCATGAATCCGGCGGTGTAGAGGGCACCGGCGACGATGCCCATGGTCTTCTGCGCGTCGTTGCCGCCGTGGCCGAGGCTGTAGGCTGCGGCTGACAGAAGCTGCAGTTTGCGGAACCATTTGTCCACGAGTTGAGGCGGCTTGTTCTGAAGAATCCAATGGGCGGCGATCATGAAGGTCAGGCCGAGGACCATGCCCATGACCGGTGCAACGACGATGAAGATGAGGGTCTTGTACCAGCCTTCGGGGATGATGACCGAGAACATCGTGGCGGGACCGGTGTGAATGGCGGCGTGCATGATGGCCGCGCCGGCGTAGCCACCGATGAGGGCGTGGGACGAAGAGGTGGGAAGTCCCCACCACCAGGTAAGAAGATCCCAGACGATCGCTCCGAAGAGTCCCGCCATGACGACATATTGATCGACGTGATCGAGGCGGATCATGCCACTGCCAATGGTCTTGGCGACGGCGGTGCCGAGGAAGAACGCGGCGAGAAAGTTGAATGTGGCCGCCCACAAGACGGCGAGTTTGGGAGACAGGACGCGGGTCGAAACCACGGTCGCGATGCTGTTGGCCGAGTCGTGAAAACCGTTGAGGAAGTCGAAGGCCAGGGCGACGAGGATCGTGATCAGGACGAGGACGACGTCTTTATTCATGAGTAAGGTTTCAAAGTTTCAAGGTTTCAAAGTATTGAGAGGTTGATCAGCGGTTCGAGGTCTGATTGCATCTTGAAACCTTGGAACTCTGAAACATTGAAACCTTTCTTATGTGCTCTTGACGACGATGGCTTCGAGCACATTGGCGGCGTCCTCGGCTTTGTCGGTCGCGTATTCCAGGACTTCGTACAGCTCCTTCAACTTGATCAGGTGGATGGGATCTTTTTCGTTTTCGAAGAGATCGGCGATGGCGCGGCGGCTGACGTTGTCAGCCATATCTTCGAGGCGGTTGACTTCATCGCAGTGGTCCATGACGTCGCCATTTTTTTCGAGCAGGGATACGCCTTTGGCCAATTCCTCACATTGCAGGACGATGAGCCCGGCGAGTTCCGCGGAAACGGGCGGAGGTGTGTGGATCTTGTACATGACCAGGAGCAGGGCCGCGGAATTTACGAAATCGAGGACGTCATCGAGCGACGAGGCAAGGCGGTGGATATCCTCACGGTCAAACGGTGTGATGAAGCTCTGGTTGAGCTTGGTGATGATGGCGTGAGTAGCCTTGTCGCCCTTGTGCTCGATGGCCTGCACCTGGCTGACCCGCATGGCAAGGTCGCTGGGATCGGCGAGGATGGTACGAAGGAGCTTGGCGCCATCCGTGAGGTTGCTGGAGAGTTCGGCGAATAAGTCGAAAAACTTGGTGTCGCGGGGGATCAGACGCATGTATGAAAATCACTCTGGCTCTTGGGGCATCAAGATAAGGGCAAAGGACAAGAGCAGAGTACTATCTCACGCGAAGCAAGCGGCAGGCAAACGGCGAAGAGTGGCTAGCGGGGTGGTCTGCGCGTGATCAGGGCCGGGGAGCGGCGAGGGGTTTTGATCCCGATGAGGAAAAGCAGAGCGAACACCGCGGCCGAGCCGAGCGCGACCGGCTGCCAAAAACCCAGAAAGAGTTGAGAGATGTCCATTGCGGCATTATGGTGGAGGGGAGGCGCAGGGGCGAGATTACCGTTAGGGTAGACCTAAAGGGTACTGCGCAGAGCGGGGCAGAGCCTGGAGTGCTGAGGTCATCTTACTTCCCGTGTCCGGGCGGCGTGACATCGGCGACGCCATCGGCAACCATCAAGCTCCACGTGGCCAACTGGTACGCGACCACCAGGCGGCGGCCATCGGGCGAGATGTGAAAGGTGTCGATCGTCATATCCGGCGAAGCCGGGACCACTACTTTTGCCGGGGCGCCGGCTGGCGAAGGAAAATCTCTCCGCATGATGCTATTGCTTGTGTTGTCGACATAAAAAATCGAGTGCCCATCCGGCGCGAATCTGGAACGATGCCCCCGTTGCTCGAATTGTGCGGGAGAGTTATCGGAGAGGCGGATCACACGGATCGAATCCTCATTGGGGCCCCCGGCGCCGCTCAGGACATGATAGAGGACATATTGGCCGTCGTGGCTGATGTCTGGCCACGCAACGTTGCCTGGCACCAACAGCGTAGCTTCGCTGCCATCGGCACGCATTTTCCATAGTCCAGGATGCGCGGCTTGCGACGAGGCGTACACCACCCAACCGCCGGGGAAGGCCGCGGGATTTTCCGCATCGATTCCGTCGTGCGAGACCTGTCGCGGGGAACCGCCGTCCCGCTCCGCCATCCAAATCTCAAAATTTCCGCTCCGGTTGGAACTCCAAGCCAGCTTTCCGTCGGACATCATGAAGGGGTCCCAGTCCAGCGCCGGATGGTCGGTCAAACGCCGGAGAGCGTTCGTCTTGACGGAAACTTCCCACACATCCGCATCTCCACTTTGCGCGGAGGAGAAGATGACCGACGATCCATCGGGTGTGTAATAAGGCTGGCGATCAATGCTGCTGCCGCGCGTCAACCAGCGCGGCGCATCGCCGGACTGGGGATCGATGGGCATTTCCCGCAGGTTGCTGCGCATCACCATCTCGTCGAAGATGATGCGGCCCGGAGCTGCGATTTCCACGCGCGATCCTGGCGACTGGGTAGTGAACAATGTACGCGCCTTCCCGGTCTTCACGTTCTGCAGCAGGATATGTTGGATTGATCCCACTCCGCTGGCGTTGATGCTTCCCACATCGGCCGGGGATTCGGGAATTTCATAAACGATGTTTTGCCCGTCGCCCGACCAACTGACGCCAGAAATAACGCCGCCCCGCAGAGGACACTCCAGTTCGCGAGCGTTCTGTCCGTCCGCGCTCAACAACGTGACTGTGCGGACGGGCGTGCCCACGGTACCGGCTCGGAACTCCGTGAGCGCGATGGTCGAGCCGTCCGGCGACCAGGAAAGAGAACTCAGAAGGCGGTTTTCAAAGCGGCGCACGATGCGCGACGTTCCCTCTGCAACCGAGTCAATTCCAACTTCCGACGTGACCTTGGGACCCTCAAGGACTGTCCGCAAGAAGACGACCTGGCGGCCATCGGGCGACCAGTTGGCTTCTGCCACGTAGTCCAGAAGTTTGCGCGGTTCGCCACCGAGCGACGGGATGCGATAAAGAGCGCCTTCGTGGGTATAGAGGATCCACTCGTTGTCGGGTGAAAAACGCGGGGAAAAGTCGGTAGGACCCGCAGTGAGCGCGGTCTCGCTGCCGCTTTGCAGTTGCTTTAGCCAGATGCGCCATTTTCCGTCGCGGCTGGAAACAAACGCTACCGTGCGTCCATCGGGGGAGACGCTGGGCTGACCATCCTGACCGGAAAACGTCAGCCGATGCAATTTCACCGGCTCGGCAATCGAATGTGGCATGAGCAGGGCCGTCAGCGCCGCGCCTAATAGCGCTCCGCCCACGGCGAAAAATCCCGGGATCCGCCACTTGGTGCGCGAAGGCGCCGGAGCCACCTGCATCTGCGTCGAAGAGGTCGTATCCGAGAGGTGATCGCGAATGCTTTGCAAATCGCGCGCCAGATCGCGGGTCGAGGTGTAACGGTCGTCCGGGTCCTTCGCCAGACAGCGCTCGATCGTCCAGCGCAGGGGGGTCGGCGTTTTGGGATTCGCCTCTAGCAGCGAGGTTGGCTCGTCTTCAATAATCGCGGCCAGCGTTTGCGCCGAGCTGGGCCGCTTGAACGCCTGCTTGCCTGCGACCATCTCATAGAGAATGGCGCCGAAGGAAAAGATGTCGGAGCGATAGTCCACTTCTTCGCCGCGCGCCTGCTCTGGCGACATGTAGCCGGCCGTCCCCATCACCATGCCCGGATGTGTTCCCGGCAGAGGCGAAGTCATAGTCTGCGAAGAATCATCGAGCGACGTCAGCTTGGCCAATCCGAAATCGAGGATCTTCACAAACCCGTCGCGAGTGACCATGATGTTTTCCGGCTTCAGGTCGCGATGCACGATCCCCGCGGAGTGCGCCTTGGCCAGCCCATCGGTGATCTGCGTGGCAATTTGCAGCGATTTCTTGATGGTAGGCGGCCCGGGAGCGAGGAGATCGCGCAGGGTCTTCCCATCCACGAATTCCATGGCAATGTAGGAGGTGCCGCCCTCACTGCCCACGTCGTAGATGGAAATGATGTTGGGATGATTCAGAGCGGACGCCGCCCGCGCCTCTTGCTCGAACCGCCGAAGGCGGTCGGCATTCGCGGCGAACTCCGGAGATAACACCTTGATCGCAACCTGGCGCCCGAGGCTGCTCTGGGTGGCCCGATAGACCTCACCCATGCCCCCTGCGCCCAGCAGGGACTGGATTTCATAAGGGCCTAGTTTCGAGCCAGAGGTCAAGGGCATTGTGTCGCGTCATTATAGCCCCCGGAACATCGCGACGGATGTGCTCGTGGACCGTCGTGCGGTTGATGCCATGCGATATATAATCTCGCAGGTCATGCGGCGTTTATCCAAAGTTGCGCGAGGTTGGGAATACACCGCAACTCTTCTTTCCCTGTGCGTGGTTCTGCAAGCCTCTGCACTTGCGTCGAGCGGCGATCAGCAAGCGGAGCGGCCGCGCATCCTCGGCATCGATCACGTCTCGATTTATGTGAGTGACGTCGAGAAATCCGGCCACTTTTATTCCGAGGTTCTGGGACTAACCACGCGATGTCCGCATTACACGGCTCCTGAGCCGTGTTATCTCGTGGCGCCGTCGGACCAGCGAGTGCTCCTGAAACGAGCGCCGGATACGAAAGATGAAACCCCAAAGAATTGGCTCGCAGAGGTTGGCTTCGCCACCGACGATCTTGCGGGAATGCGCCGTTATCTGCTGGCACATGGTATGGTCCCGGGCATCATTCGAAGAGATTCGGATGGTTCACAATCCTTCAAGATCCGCGATCCGGAGGGCAATCCGATTGCGTTCGTTCATCGACTACCGGCCAAGAGTGGATTCAGGCCGGCGTCGAAGCAGATCAGTAGCCACCTGATTCACGCGGGTTTCGTAGTCAAGGACATGGCTGCTGAGAATCGCTTCTATGTCGATCTCCTGGGATTTCGCCTCTACTGGTACGGCGGGTTCAAGGATGATGGCGTCGACTGGTACGAACTCCAGGTTCCCGACGGCCCCGACTGGATCGAATACATGCTCAACATTCCTGCGAATGCCGATCACAAAGAGCTTGGAGTGCAGAATCATTTCTCATTTGGGGTGAAGAACGTTCACGATGCTGCCTCGCAGCTTCGCTCCCACGGGCTGAAAACATTCGATGGCCCGGAAGTGGGCCGCGATGGAAAAGACAGCCTGGATGCGTACGATCCGGACGGGACCCGGGTCGAAGTGATGGAGTTCACCCCCAAGGAAAAGCCGTGTTGCCATCCTTATAGCGCGGAGCATCCCACGGCGGAAACAACTCCTGTCACTCCGCCACGTGGAATCGCAAAACCGGCCCAGTAGACGTTGGCGTTCTCGTTTTGCGTACCTTTCTTTCAATCCGCGGGGTTTGACCCTCTGCGGAGGAGACCGTAAACTGGATGTGTTCTCCGCCTATCTTCAGGTAGTGGCCGTTGGGTGGCCATCTTGCGGGAGGGATTCCTGAGCCGTTTCTTCCTTAGTCGTTTTCGGGGTTGTGGGCTACGAAGTTTGATAATGGCAGCCGTGCTGGGACTGCTGGCGCCGGTGTGTCTGGCAGACGGCAATAATCCGATCACACTGGATACGAGCGAGACCCTGTTCGCCGTGCTGACGGCGATCAACACGTGCGGGTTCAACGCCGGGCTGAACATTTCCGATGCGCAGCGGCTCAACATCCGGGCTGAGGTGGAGAAAAACCTGCGGAATTCCGAGGATGCGCAGACGACCACGAACGCCATGTGCGAGTGGTACGTGGCGCACCGCGGGAAAGACGACGCTCACGATCTTTCCCAGTACGTCTCGCTGGCATTGTATCTGCAGGGGCCGCCACACTTTCTGCCGCGCGTGAAGGAGGACGTGTTGCCTCCGGATGCGATGCCCATTGCGGCGTTTGGAACAGTGCTAGAGCCTTTCTACGATAAGGCGGGCTTGCACGCGATTTGGGAGCGGCACCGGGCAAACTACGCTGCGCTGGTGGATCGTTACCACGAACCGCTCTCGAAGATGGTGTTTGACACCGACATCTATCTGAAGCTGCAGTCGGGGGGATTTCTCGGGCGAACGTTCACGGTATATCTCGATTTCATGGGGGATCCGAACGAGGCCAACGCCCGCAATTACGGCGCGGACTACGACGTGGTGGTGTTTCCGTCGCCGGACCCGACCGCGACCGATCCGATGAAGATGCCGCAGATCAAACATGCATATCTGCACTACCTGCTGGACCCTCTGGCGCAAAAACATTTCGTTGCGGTCAAGCGGATCGAACCTCTGCTGCAGTCGGTGAAGCGTGCACCCTTGGAAGAGGGATTCAGGACGGACATTTCGTTGCTGGTGACGGAGTGCCTGGTGCGTGCGATTGAGATTCGTACGACGCGAACGAAGCAGACGGCCGAGGCGATGCGCCTGCAGGCGGTGGATGACGCGGTGAAACAGGGTTACGTTCTGACAAAGTATTTCTATACCGCGTTGCTGGCGTTCGAGAAGGATCCAGCGGGCTTGCGGGAGGCGTATCCAGACATTCTGGCAAAGATCGATCTGAAGGGCCAGGAGAAGGCGGCAAACGAGGTACAGTTTGTACGAGTGTCGGCACCGGAGATAGTGCAGTTGTCGCGGATGGAGGATCGACGGATCCTGACAACGGCCGAGAAACGGCTGGCGGCGGGAGATCCGAAAGGGGCGGAAGAACTGGCTGACCAGGCACTGGAGAAGAAAGTCGGCGACCCGGGGCGGGCGCAGTTCATCAAGGCGCAGGCGGCGGTGATGGACAAGAACCGGGAAGAGGCACTGGATAGTTTCCAGAAGGCGATTCAGCAGACGAAGGATCCGCAGGTAGTAGCGTGGTCGCATCTGTACATCGGCAGGATCCTGGATATGAATGAGGACCGGGAAGCGGCACTGAATGAGTACAGGGCAGCACTGAGTACAGGAGCGGGCTTGCCCGAAGTTAAGGCGGCGGCGGAACGCGGACTGGAGCAAGCATACGAACCCCCGGCGAAGCCGAAGCAGTAGAGCCGTCCGCGAGCGGCTGGGAGCTTTCCGTAAAACCCTGTGAAGCTACGATAAAATGCAACGGTTGCAGGCTTCGCGAGTCGATTCGAAATCCGAGAGATTGGTTGAGGAGAAAGCATGAAGCGAGCAGCGATAGTGGTCGCAGTGCTAGGAATGTGCGTCTGGAGTTTCGGGCAGGGCAACGATAAACCTGCAACACAGAGTGCGCCCGCAGGGCAAGCCGCACCGGCCGCGGGCCAAGCGGCAGCACCGGCGGGCAAGCGACCGCCGAAGGTCAACAGCCAGGAGGAATTCACCGCATATAAAGCGGCCGCGGCGTTGACGGATCCAGATGCACTGGAGAAGGCCGCGAACGACTTCGCCGCAAAATATCCCGACAGCGAGTTACGACCGTTGCTGTACCGTTCGGCGATGCAGCGGTATCAGGCGGCGAACAACGGCGACAAGATGCTGGAGATGGCCAAGAAGGTGCTCGCCATCGATCCCGACGACCCGGAAGCGCTGGTGGGAACGGCCCAGGTAATTGCGGAGCGGACGCGGGACACGGATCTGGACCGGGACGACCGCCTGGCGGAGGCAAAGAAGGACGCGGAACGAGCGCTGCAGACGGTTGAGACCGACATTCCGACTTCAGGCTATCCGCCGGAACAGCTGGCGGCATACAAAGGATTCTTGCGATCCGAGGCCTACGCGGTCTTGGGGAAGCTGGCATCGGACGCCAAGAATTGGCCGCAGGCAGAGGCGGATCTGCGAAAGTCGATTGAGGCCTTTCCGCAGCAGCCGGACTCGATCGCGGTGTTGCGGCTGGCCGTGGCGCTCGACATGCAGAACAAGATTCCCGAAGGGCTGAAGTATGCCAACCAGGCCGTCGAGCTGACCAAGGATCATCCCGACTCGGGTGCGGGAAAAGCGGCGCGCGCGGAACAGGACCGACTCATGAAGCTGAATGTGGGTTCGGGGCCGGGACAGGTGGCGCCCCCGAAGAACTAGATTCTGCTGGGAAACGGCAACTTGCGGCGGGCTGTGCCGCCGCGCAGCCGAGGCGGTCGTCCCCACATATGAAGGAACGGGAAATCACGGCGCTGGAAGAGGGGCTGGGCTACCATTTTCGGCGCCGGGCCGTCATTGAACAAGCCGTCACGCACAGTTCGCAGGCCCGCGAGCAGGAAGCGCAACAGGCGGGCGAGAGCAAGTATAAGGTCAGCGATAACGAACAACTGGAATTCCTGGGAGATGCGGTGCTGGCGCTGGTGACGAGCGAGGAGTTGTTCCAGCGTTTTCCTCACTTCCGGGAAGGCGAACTTTCCAAGCTGCGGGCGCATCTAGTCAGTGAGAGGCATTTGATCCGGGTGGCGCAGCAGCTGGAATTGGGACACTACCTGCGCCTCGGGCGCGGCGAGGAAAAGAGCGGCGGGCGCGGGAAGACGGCTCTGCTGGTCGATGCTCTCGAGGCGATCCTGGCGGCGATTTATCTGGATGGCGGGCTTGAGGTGGCGCGGCAGTTTGTCTTGCGCAATGTGATCGCGCCGGAACTGGAGCGGATGGAGCGCGGGGGCGGCGCATTGCCAGTTACGGATTTCAAGTCGGCTCTGCAGGAAGCCGTGCAGAGCCTGGGACTTCCGCAGCCCGCGTACGTCCTGGTCGATGAAGAAGGGCCGGAGCACAGCAAGACGTTCACGGTTGAGGCGCGATTGCACTCGAAGAATGGGAAGGACTCCGAGCTCGTGGGCCGCGCGCAGGGTTCGACCAAGAAAAACGCGGAGCAGGATGCGGCACGGCAACTGCTGACGTTTTTGGCGTCGCGCCCGAAAGCGGAAGTGAAAGGGGCGCGGACCTCGATCCCGGTGGCAAAGTAGATTTCATGGATTCGTCAAACATCCCTCTCGCTTCACCGGAAAGCCCGGCGCCTCCGCCGGCGGCGCCAATTGCTGCGACGGACGTTGCAACGCCTGATGCTGCACCGGCGACCGAGGTTACTGTTCCCTCGCAGGGCGCGCCTGCCGGCACTCACAATGCTGCGCCCGAACGACACATCGTGACCACGCTTGGCAGCGACGTGATCGGTTCGCTACAGTCTTTGATGGGCACGGTCGTAATCGCAATCTTCGTGATCACTTTTATCGTGCAGGCATTCCAGATTCCCTCGGAGTCGATGGAGAACACGCTGCTGGTGGGCGACTACCTTCTGGTGAACAAGCTGTGCTATGGGGGACACGGGCTGGGCGACCATCTCCTGCCCTATCAGAAGATCGCGCGCGGCGACATCATCGTGTTTCACTACCCGGTGGATCCACAGCAGCATTTTGTGAAGCGTGTAATCGGAGTGCCGGGGGACCATCTTCGGATGGTCAACAAGAAGGTCCTGATTAATGGCAAGGCGCTCGACGAGCCTTATGTGCGCTTTCTGGAACCGCCGAATAATCTGTTTCGCGACAATTTTCCGAGGGTGGACATCCCGGCGCGCGGAATGGGTGGAGACTGGTGGCTGCAGATGAAGAAGCTGGTGGTCGACGACCAGCTCATCATTCCGGAAGGCCACTATTTCGTGATGGGAGACAACCGCGACGACAGCGAGGACAGCCGCTACTGGGGATTCGTTCCGCGGGAAAATATTATCGGAAGGCCGCTGGTGATTTACTGGTCGGTGCGGGACTGGGACCGCAGTCCATCCGCTTCAGTCATCGGACGCTTGTATCACGTGGCGTACGCCGTCACGCACATCTTT
>Ga0335083_10007619_pt1 | contig 13342 bp, 7 predicted proteins | sample Lox_Sample_42_FD_206716 | JGI IMG/M metagenome (GOLD analysis project Ga0335083, IMG submission 206716) | Soil microbial communities from Loxahatchee National Wildlife Refuge, Florida, United States - Lox_Sample_4.2 | ecosystem: Environmental > Terrestrial > Soil > Wetlands | place: USA: Florida...
CGGCACGCCGACGGTCTGGGCCGTGCCGAACATCGACAAGGCTAACCAGCTCTTCCACATCTTCGATCCGACCGCGTTCCCGACGGTTCGCGCGACGGGCGCAGCGCCCTGCAACGTGGCGCCGGGGTGCGGTGCGTTCCAGCTCGGGCCGCAGCCGGCACTCAGCTCGAACGGCACGGTGCACGAAGACGACACAGGCGGCTGGCTCGAAGCGGAGTGGGACACGACGATCGGCGACATGCCGTTCCGCGGCAATCTGGGCGGGCGTTTCGTGGTGACGGGCGAGTCCTCGGTCGGCTTCAGCTACGACTCCGTAGCCAAGGCAATCGTGCCGACGTCGGTTCATCAGAACTATCACGACTTCCTGCCGTCGCTGAACGCGGTGCTGGAGCCGATGGAGGATTTCCTCGTCCGCTTCAACGCGAGCCAGGTCGTGGCGCGTCCGGACCTGACCAACCTTCTGCCGGGCGCAACGGTCTCGAAGTCAGGCAACAACCTGACCGTCAAGATCGGCAATCCGTTCCTCAAGCCCTTCCGCGCGAAGACGCTCGACCTGTCGTTCGAGTGGTATTACGAAAAGGGCGCCTTGCTCTCGATCGCGGGCTTCTACAAGCACCTCGACGATCTCGTGACGTCGCTCAACGAGAGCATTCCCTACGAAGGCAATCCGTTCGGCCTGCCTGACAGCCTTGCGCAGGCGGCCTGCGGCGGCGTCTTCACCGGCATCTGCAACCCGAACATCCCGTGGCTGTTCACGACGCCTGCCAACCAGAAGGGCTCGCCGCTCTATGGCGTCGAGGTCAACTGGCAGCAGCCGTTCGATTTCCTGCCCGATCCGTTCAACAATTTCGGGTTCCTGGGAAATGTGACCTATGTCCAGGCGCAGCAGACCTACTTCAACGCGAATGGAACTATCCAGGCGATCGCCGACCTCGTGAATCTGTCGCGCCGTTCCGCCAATGCGACGCTCTACTATGATGACGGCACGCTGCAGGGCCGCGTCTCCGCGTCATACCGGAGCAAGTACATTCCGCAGGGCGGCATCGCACCGGGCAACCTCAATGACATCACGGTCAACGGCGCGACGTTCAACCTCGATGCCTCGTCGAGCTACAAGATCAACGACGAGTTCATGGTGACGTTCGAGGCGCTCAACCTGACCAACCAGTTCCAGTACCAGTACGTGGATTCGATCGGCCAACGCCTCTATTACAATCACCAGACGGGCCGCGAGTTCTTCCTGGGCGTCTCCTACAATTACTGAGCATCGATTCTCCCTGTGTGTCATTCCTCGGCGCCGGCAACCCCGGCGCCGCTTTTTTTGGGGGCGGATGGCGCTGCAAAAGAGCGGGACCCGGCGTAAGGTTTGCGCTACCAGAGAAACGGAAAGCTCCCGTTTCGGGAAAAGCACGGATCAGGCATGCAAAAGGACCGAATGGCCGTACTCGCGGCGATGATCGAGCAGGGCGTCATTCCCGTCTTCTATCACCCGGACACGGAAGTCTGCGTCAACGTCATCCGCGCCTGTTCGCATGGCGGCGCGAAATGCATCGAGTTCACCAATCGCGGCGACTTCGCCGCGCAAACCTTTCTCGAGGTGACGCGGCATTTCGCGAAGGCCGACCCGTCGGTGATCATGGGCGTCGGTTCGGTGGTCGACGCGCCCACGGCCGGCATCTACATCGCCAACGGCGCGAAATTCGTGGTCGGGCCGATCCTGAACGCCGATGTCGCCAGGGTCTGCAACCGGCGGAAGATCCCCTACAGCCCCGGCTGCGGCTCCGCCTCGGAGATCTCTTATGCCGAAGAGCTCGGCTGCGAGATCGTGAAGGTCTTCCCCGGCAGCTCGGTCGGCGGTCCGGAATTCGTGAAGGCGGTGCTCGGCCCCATGCCATGGACAAAGATCATGCCGACGGGCGGCGTCGAGGCGACGGAAGAATCGCTCAAGGCGTGGTTCGGTGCCGGTATCGTGGCGGCCGGCATCGGCTCGAATCTCATCACCAAGAAGCTGCTCGATGCGGGGGACTATGCCGGCATCGAGAAGAGGGTGCGCGAGACCGTCGCGCTGATCAAAAAGATTCGTGGGACAGCAGCATGAGCGACGTCTTGAAGATCCGTCCGGCGAGTTCCTGCCGCTGGGATTGCCTCGCGCTCGGCGAAGTGATGTTGCGCTTCGATCCGGGCTTCGGCCGGGTGCGCAACGCGCGCAGCTTCACCGTCTGGGAAGGCGGCGGCGAGTACAACGTCGCGCGCGCCTTGAGGAAGGGGTTCGGCAAACGCTCGACCGTGGTGACGGCGTTGCCTTCGAACGATGTGGGCTGGCTGGTCGAGGACTTCATCTGCCAGGGCGGCGTCGACACCTCGCACATCGTCTGGCGCGACTATGACGGCATCGGCCGCAACACGCGCGTCGGCCTCAATTTCACTGAGAAGGGCTTCGGCATCCGCGCCGCACTCGGGGTTTCTGACCGTGCCAATTCCGCCGCGTCGCAGATCCGGCCGGGCGAGATCAACTGGGAAAAGATCTTCGGCGAGGATGGCGTACGCTGGATGCATACGGGCGGCATCTTTGCGGCTCTCGCTTCGAACACGGCGGAGACGGTGATGGAAGCCGTCGAAGCGGCGCGCAAGCACGGCACCATCGTCGCCTACGACCTCAACTATCGTGCTTCGCTGTGGAAGAGCCAGGGCGGCCAGGAGGGGGCGCGCCGCGTCAATCGCGCCATCGCGAAGAACGTCGATGTGATGATCGGCAACGAGGAGGATTTCACGGCCTGTCTCGGCTTCAAGGTCGAGGGGCTCGACGAGCACATCTCCGAAATCGACCCCGCCAATTTCAAGAAGATGATCGAGACCGCGGTGAAGGAATTCCCGAACTTCAAGGTCGCGGCGACGACCTTGCGCAACGCCAAGACAGCGTCGTTCAACGATTGGTCGGCGATCCTTTATGCCGGTGGACAGTTCTATCAGTCCATCGTGCGAGAGAATCTCGAGATCTACGACCGCGTCGGCGGTGGCGATGGATTTGCCTCGGGCCTCGCCTATGGCTTCCTCGAAGGGAAGGGCCCGCAGGCCGCGGTCGACTACGGCGCAGCGCATGGCGCGCTCGCCATGACCACTCCGGGCGACACGTCGATGGTGAACGCCAAGGAGGTCGAGGCGGTCCTGAAGGGCAAGGGCGCGCGTGTGGTGCGCTAGCCCTGCCTAGAGCATCCCGAGATCCTTCGCCGCCATCCAGGTGCAATAGGCGCTGCCGGCGAGAAGGAAGGCGACGTAGCCGCGCAAGGCGCGCATGAGCTTGGGCGTGAGCGCCACGAGCCGGTCATCGGCTTGCCAGACGACGAGGCCCTCCGCGTCCGCATCGCGCAGCAATCTGAGGATATGCGTGCGCGAGACGTCAAAAGTCTTCGATAACTGCGAGATCGACACGGCGACAGGTTTGCCCTCGAGCGCGTCGCCGCTGTTCGCGATGACGTCGTAAAGCACGAGCAGTCCGGTGTTGCGCTCCTGGAAGAACTCCACCTCCGGGACATGTTCGTTCGTCTGGCTGCCGAGGCCCCGTGCCGCGACGCGCATATAGGCGGCGAAAAATGCGGGACGATCGAGTTGTGCCAGTGCGAACGCGCCGAGCGGGGAGAGCATCTGAAGACTCTCGAGATCCGCGCGCAGGCGCTCGCGTTCAAAGTTCACAAAACGCTCGCTGATCACGAGCTTGCGTACGCGCGTGCGCGGCTTGTTGTCCGCCGGAACGAAATCGCCGCGCCGGCGCATGGTCGCTATGAATGCCGCGGCGCGGCCTGCGCTGCAGAAATTGCTCTCCGCGCGCATGGCCTGCGGACCGCCGACGGTAAGTCCTGGGTCAGAGAAGTGCAGGCTCAACGCAAAGATGCCGAGCAGAGAAGAGCCGCGGTCCGTCGCCAGGCGGTGCAGCGGCTTCTGGTCGCCATAGAGGCGGGCCTTGCGAAGGGCGCCGTGGCGCAGCGCGAGATCGAACTCCGCATGGCGCAGGAACCCCAGAATCATGGGCGCGCCAAACTGCGGCGTCTCGAAGGGCGTGGCGAGAGCCATAGAGTCCAAAACTCTTTATTTTCAGCCGCTTGATCGGCGATCGCCGACCGCCTCACTAGGTAGTTTTCCCTACTCTAGATCAAATTTGTTCACCGCTCACCGGGCACGGCGGAGAAGCGATGATCCTGCCCGGTTGCTCGACAAATTCGACCCTCTCGCTGCCATCGGCGAGTGCAGCCGGAAAGGACGAGCACCGCCTTTATGAAGGAAGGTCAAGGATCGGCGCGCCCGCGCGCCTAGCGGCTTTTACCTTCCGCGCGCCGCGCGCTTGAGATGAGCGGGCACATATGCTTTCAACAGGGCGCTGTCGAAACGGACTTTCGGGTCCAACCTCCAACGAATGAACGAAAATCCATGGACGAGACCTCTCGCGGTGTCATGCGGTTCGTGATCCCGCTCGCACTGTTCATTGTCGGCGGACTGGCCGGCTGGTTTGGCCACTCCTTTGCATCGACTCCGCCCAACGTGCCGTCGATCGCGATGTACCAGGATTGGCGGCTGATGTGTCCGTCGCCGAGCAACACGACCGCATCCTGCGCCATGGTGCAGGACGTGGTGGACGCGCAGCGCGGCGCCGAGATCGCACATCTGGCGCTCGGCAAAACGAAGACCGGGCTCGAGATGATCGTGACCATGCCCTACGACGTGCTGCTCGCACCCGGCATGGGGATTTCGGTCGGCACCGACGCGGTCCGCGTCTATCCCTACCAGACCTGCAACGGCGTCGGATGCATCGCCACCATTCCGGTGGACGACAAGCTGCTCGCCTCGCTGCGCTCGGCCAGCCAGGCCCGTATCCTGTTTGCGATGCTGAACAACAAGCCCGTCGGGCTTCCCTTCTCGCTCAAGGGCTTCGACGACGCCAATGACGCCTTCTCGAACAACGAAGCCAGGCGCACGTCCTGGTGGGGGAGACTCTGGTCATGATTTCGCGTTCGCTTGCCGCACTTTCCGCCGCTGCGCTTCTCCTCATCGCCGCGCCGGCGCTGGCGCAGACTCAGCAGCAACCTGCCCAGAGCCGCGGTGGCCTCGTCGCCAATGAGACGAAGGCCGTCGGCGACTGGACCGTGCGCTGCTTTCCCATCAAGTCGCCGTCACCCTGCGACATGTTCGAGCTCCTGGCCGACAAGAAGAACGGCCGGCGCGTCATGAGCCTTTCCATCGCCTATGTGCCGCAGCAGGATCGTCACGCGATCCAGATCGCCCTGCCGCTCGGCGTGGCGCTCGCCAAGGGCGTGCAGCTGACGTCGGACACGTTCAACTCGCCGCTCATGCGCTATCGCCGCTGCGATCGCGCGGGCTGCTATGTCGAGGGCCTGATCGACAACAAGTCGGTTGACGCGCTTGCGGGCTCGCAGGGTGGCGCCAAGGTGAAGTTCTCCGCGTATGGCGGGCGGGACTACGCCCTCCCGTTCTCGCTCAACGGCTTCTCCGAAGCACGCAACACGATGATGGAGCTTGCCCGCTCGCACGTGAAGCTCTCGGGGAATGCCGCGCCGGCACCGACGGCACCGGCCAGCCCGCAGTAGTTTTCATTCCTGAAAGAAAGAACGCCCGCTCCGTCACCGGTAGCGGGCGTTTCTTTTTTGCGCGTCAGCGCGGCAGCTGGCTCGCGCCCATCAGGAATTCGTCGACTGCGCGCGCGCACTGGCGCCCTTCGCGGATCGCCCAGACGACAAGCGACTGGCCGCGGCGCATGTCGCCGCAGGAAAAGACCTTGGGCGCGCTAGTCTTGTAGTCGAGCGTGTTCGCCTTGACGTTGCCGCGCGGATCGAGCGCGGCGCCGGACTGCTCGACCAGTCCCGGCTTGCGAGGGCCCACAAAACCCATCGCCAGCAGCACGAGATCGGCCTTGAGGCGGAATTCGCTTCCCGCTTCCTCGACCATTTGCGTGCGACCGCTCGAGTCCTTGACCCATCCGACGCGCACGCATTCGAGCGCGTCGAGCTTTCCATCCGTCCCGATCGCGCGCTTGGTCAACACCGAGAAGTCGCGCTCGCAGCCTTCTTCCTGGGAAGACGAAGTACGCAGCTTGAGCGGCCAGTCGGGCCAGGTGAGCGCCTTGTTCTCGTGATCGGGCGGGCGCGAAAGAATTTCGAGCTGCGTGATCGAGGCTGCGCCCTGACGGTTCGAGGTGCCGATGCAGTCCGAGCCCGTGTCGCCGCCGCCGATGACGATGACATGCTTGCCCTTCGCCGAGATCGTGCCCCTGGGCGCGGCATGCGCCTCGTCGTCGCCCGCCACGCGCCTGTTTTGCTGCACGAGGAAGTCCATCGCGTAGTGGATGCCGGAAAGCTCACGGCCGGGCACGTCGAGGTCGCGCGGCGCTTCGGCACCGCCCGACATGACGAGCGCGTCGTAATCGGCGAGCAGCATCGGAACGGAGACAGCAGTCCCGACTTCGACGCCGGTGCGGAAGACGACGCCTTCGGCCTCCATCTGCCGCATGCGCCGGTCGATGATCTGCTTCTCCATCTTGAAGTCGGGAATGCCGTAGCGCAGAAGCCCGCCGATCCGGTCGCTCTTCTCGAACAAGGTCACGCTGTGGCCCGCACGCGCCAACTGTTGTGCGCACGCCATGCCGGCCGGGCCCGATCCGACCACCGCGACGTTCTTTCCCGACTTTTGCGATGGCGGCTGCGGCAGGATCCAGCCTTCCTGCCAGCCGCGATCGACGATCTGGCACTCGATGGTTTTGATCGTGACCGGGTTCTCGTCGATGTTGAGCGTGCAGGAGGCCTCGCAGGGCGCGGGGCAGATGCGTCCGGTGAATTCCGGAAAGTTGTTCGTCGAGTGCAGCGTCTCGAGCGCCTGCCGCCACTGGTCCTGGTAGACGAGATTGTTCCAGTCCGGGATCATGTTGTTGACGGGACAGCCGTTGTGACAGAACGGAATGCCGCAATCCATGCAGCGCGCCGCCTGCTGCCCGACCTCTCCATAGGAGAGCGGCTTCACGAATTCGCGCCACGTCTTCTTGCGCGCTTCGGGTTTCTCGTACGGCCGGTCGTGCCGTTCGATCTCGAGGAATCCGGTCGGCTTGCCCATGGAAGAATTCACTCCGCCGCGACGGCTTTGGCGCCGGCGCGCTCATTCTTGAGGTCGCTGAGCGCGCGGGCGTAGTCGATCGGCATCACCTTGACGAATTTCGCCAGCGCCGCGTCCCAGTTTTCGAGCAGGAGGCGGGCGCGCGCACTCTGCGTGTACAGGAAATGGCGCTCGACGAGGATGCGCAGGCGCTCGGCGTCGAAACCCAGCATGTCACCCATGCCGGAATCCTCGACGCTCGGCGACTTCTGCCGCGGCGCGTCACCCTCGCCCGAGCCCGCGGGCGCAATCTTCTCGAGCTTCACCATCGCCGTGTTGCAGAGCCGCTCGAACTGCCCGTCGGGGTCGTAGACATAGGCGACGCCGCCGGACATTCCGGCTGCGAAATTGCGCCCCGTGGGCCCGAGTACCGCGATCACGCCGCCCGTCATGTACTCGCAGCCATGATCGCCCGTACCTTCGACCACGGCGATGGTGCCCGAATTGCGCACCGCGAAGCGCTCGCCTGCGACGCCTTCGAAATAGGCTTCGCCCGCAATGGCGCCGTAGAGAACCGTGTTGCCGACGACGATGTTCTTCGTGGGATCGCGGCGCGAGCCCCTGGGCTGGCGCACCACGACGCGGCCGCCGGACAGGCCTTTTCCGACATAGTCGTTGGCATCGCCCACGAGCTCGAGCGAGACGCCACGCGCAAGGAAGGCGCCGAAGCTCTGCCCCGCAGTGCCCTCGAAGCGGATCGCGATCGTGTCCTCCGGCAGGCCGGCATGGCCGTGGCGTTTGGCGATTTCGCCCGACAGCATCGCGCCCGTCGTGCGGTCGACGTTGCGGATCGTGCGCTCGAGGCGGATCGGCTGGCCGCTCTCGATCGCAGGCTTCGCCGCGGCGATCAGGTCGTGGTCGAGCGCAGTCTCAAGCCCGTGGTTCTGCCTCTCGCAATTGTGGGTGGCGACGCCGGGCTTTGGCTGCACGCGATGGAGAATGCGGGAGAGATCGACACCCTTGGCCTTCCAGTGATCGATCGCCTTGCGCATGTCGAGCTTGTCGACGCGACCGGTCATCTCGGCCAGCGTCTTGAATCCAAGCTGCGCCATGATCGCGCGCAGCTCTTCCGCGACGAAGAAGAAATAGTTGATGACGTGCTCCGGCGTGCCGGTGAAGCGCGCGCGCAGCACCGGGTCCTGAGTCGCGACGCCGACAGGGCAGGTGTTCAGATGGCATTTGCGCATCATGATGCAGCCCGCGGCGATCAGGGGCGCGGTCGAGAAGCCGAACTCGTCGGCGCCCAGAAGCGCGCCGATGGCGACGTCGCGGCCGGTCCTGAGCCCGCCATCGACCTGCACCGCGATGCGGCCGCGCAGTCCGTTCAGCACCAGCGTCTGCTGCGTCTCGGAGAGGCCGATCTCCCAGGGCGAGCCCGCATGGGTGAGCGAGGTCAGCGGCGAGGCGCCGGTACCGCCTTCGAAGCCTGAAATCGTGACGTGGTCCGCGCGCGCCTTGCTGACACCGGCGGCCACCGTGCCCACGCCCACTTCCGAGACGAGCTTCACGGAAATGCGTGCGGAGGGATTGGCGCTCTTGAGGTCGTGGATGAGCTGCGCCAGGTCCTCGATCGAGTAGATGTCGTGGTGCGGCGGCGGCGAGATGAGGCCGACGCCGGGCGTCGAATGGCGCACCCGCGCGATGTTCTTGTCGACCTTGTGGCCGGGCAGCTGGCCGCCTTCGCCCGGCTTGGCGCCCTGCGCCATCTTGATCTGGATGTCGTCGGCATTGACGAGATATTCGGCCGTCACGCCGAAGCGCCCGGACGCCACCTGCTTGATGGCCGAGCGCATCGAATCGCCGTTCGGCAGCGGCTTGAAGCGATCGGCTTCCTCGCCGCCTTCGCCGGTATTCGAGCGGCCGCCGATGCGATTCATGGCGATGGCCAGCGTCGTATGCGCCTCGCGGCTGATGGAGCCAAAGCTCATGGCGCCGGTGGCGAAGCGCTTGACGATCTCTTTCGCCGGTTCGACCTGGTCGAGCGGCAACGGCTCCTTCGCGAATTTGAACTCCATCAATCCGCGCAAGGTGAGCAGCCGCTCGTTCTGCAGATTGATGTCGTCGGCGAAGCGTTTGTACTCGTCGGGCAGGTTGCCCCTCACCGCGTGCTGCAGGCGTGAGACGGAGTCGGGTGTCCAGGCATGGTCTTCGCCGCGGATACGGTAGGCATAGTCGCCGCCGACATCGAGCATGTTGCGGTAGATCGGACTGTCGCCGTAGGCGTCCTTGTGCCGGCGCACGCTTTCTTCGGCGATTTCCCTGATGCCCGCGCCCTGGATCGTCGTCGCCGTGCCGGTGAAATACTTCTCGATAAAATCGGTGGAGAGACCGACGGCATCGAAGATCTGGGCGCCGCAGTAGGACTGATAGGTCGAGATGCCCATCTTGGACATCACCTTGAGCACGCCCTTGCCGATCGCCTTGATGTAGTTCTTCTGCACTTCGTAAGGCGTGAGCCGGAGGCCGCGCTGCACGCGGATCTGCTCGAGCGTCTCGAACGCCATGTAGGGATTGATGGCTTCCGCGCCGTAGCCCGCGAGCACGCAGAAATGATGCACCTCGCGCGCTTCGCCCGTCTCGACGACAAGACCCGTCTGCATGCGCAGGCCCTGGCGGATCAGGTGATGATGGACGGCCGCGGTGGCGAGAAGCGCGGGCACGGGAATGCGATCGGCGGACACAGTCCTGTCGGACAGGATCAGGATGTTGTTGTCGGCGAGGACGGCGTCGGTCGCCTCGTGACAGATGCGCGAGACGGCACGCTCGAGTCCGGCGACGCCTTCCTCGGCCGGCCAGGTGCAGTCGATGGTCGCCGTGCGGAAGGCGCCGTCGACGAGCTCGGAGATGGCGCGGATCTTCTCGAGATCGGCGTTCGTGAGCACGGGCTGGCTCACTTCGAGCCGCTTGTGCGCGCCGGCCTGATGACCCAGCAGGTTGGGTCTCGGCCCGATCATCGAGACGAGCGACATCACGAGCTCTTCGCGGATCGGATCGATCGGCGGGTTCGTGACCTGCGCGAAGTTCTGCTTGAAGTAGTTGTAGAGCAGCTTCGCCTTCTTCGAGAGCACCGCGAGAGGCGTGTCCGTGCCCATCGAGCCCACGGGATCGTCGGCCACGCTTGCCATCGGCTCGAGGAAGAACTGGATGTCTTCCTGCGTGTAGCCGAAGGCCTGCTGGCGATCGAGCAGGTTCGCGGAATCGTTGGCGATCTGCTTCTGGTCGTCCGGAAGATCGGGAAGCTCTTCGAGCTTGTACTGCGCCTCCTTGAGCCACTCGTCGTAAGGCTCGGCGGCCGCAAGGCGGCTCTTGATCTCCTCGTCCTCGACAATGCGGCCTTCCTCGAGATCGATCAGCAGCATCTTGCCGGGCTGCAGCCGCCATTTCCGCACGATCTTCTCGTCAGGAATCGGCAGCACGCCCGCTTCCGACGCCATGATGACGTGATCGTCGTCGGTGATGACGTAGCGCGCCGGCCTGAGGCCGTTGCGGTCGAGCGTGGCGCCGATCTGGCGTCCGTCGGTGAAGGCGATCGCGGCCGGACCGTCCCACGGTTCGAGCAAAGCCGCGTGATACTCATAGAAGGCGCGGCGCTTCGCATCCATCAGCTTGTTGCCGGCCCAGGCTTCCGGGATCAGCATCATGACGGCGTGCGCGAGCGGATAACCGCCCGCCACGAGCAGCTCGAGCGCGTTGTCGAGGCAGGCCGTGTCGGACTGGCCATGCGGAATGAGCGGCCACATCTTGTCGAGATCGGGCCCGAGCAGGTCGGACTCCATTGTGCGGCGGCGCGCATTCATCCAGTTGACGTTGCCGCGCACGGTATTGATCTCGCCGTTATGCGCGATGAAGCGGTAAGGATGCGCGAGCTTCCAGGACGGGAAGGTGTTGGTCGAGAAACGCTGATGCACCAGCGCGATCGCCGATTGCGTCAGCGGATTGCGCAAATCCTCGTAGAAGCTCCCCACCAGCGGCGCGAGCAACAGCCCCTTGTAGACCACGGTGCGGGTGGAGAAGGACGGCATATAGAATTCGGTGATGCTCGGCAGCTTGTGCTTCTTCGCAAGCTGCGCGAGCGGGTTCTGGGTCTGCTTGCGGATCGCCAGGATTTTCCGCTCGAACGTGTCCTGGTCCTTCATCTTCGGACCATGGCCGATGATCGCCTGGCGGATCAGCGGCATCTGCTCGAGAACCGTCTTGCCGAGACCCTTGGTGTCGACGGGCACGTCGCGCCAGCCGAGCAGGACCTGCTTCTCCACCTTGATGAAATGCTCGAATTGCTTGACGACGATGTCGCGCGCTTTCGGCTCGCGCGGCAGGAAGCACATGGCGACGGCGTAGTGGCCGGGCTCCGGCAGTTTCACGCCCGTCATCTCGGCCCAGTCGCGCAGGAGGCGGTCGGGGATCTGGATGAGGCAGCCGGCACCGTCGCCGACCGCAGGATCGGCGCCCACGGCACCGCGGTGATCGAGATTGATGAGCAGCTTCAGTCCCTGGGCGATGATGTCGTGGGACTTGCGGCCCTTGATATTGGCCACGAAGCCGACGCCGCAGGCGTCGTGCTCGTTCCGGGGGTCGTAAAGCCCCTGTGCTGCCGGAAAACCCATCACCAACCTGTTATGTTCGTGTTCCACGACTGCCGTGGCGGCAATCAAAGTACCCAATTTGAGCACAAGTAGTGCATTAGTTGCCGTCCTGCCAGCGCTCCAGCCGCATCGGAGCTGTGTGCTACCGCCGCATCAGACAGGAGAACTTCGAGTTTGTTCCTTATACGTTCCTGCAGCCTGTCGGGGATGTAACGCCACGCGCGCGCCGCCCGGCCTAAGAAGATTCCGGCACACCTCGCGACAATTCCGACAAAATTCCCCTATGCGCCTTTGCTATCTGACCACCGCAATGCAAGGCGCTCCCTTCGTGAGAAGACCGGCACGAGGCCTTGTTCGTTTAGCAGTTCGGCTGGCTGTGCCTGCGGCGCCGCGGTGCTCCGGGAGGAACGGACGAGTCGAATTAGGATCGGGGCGCAGCGAACCGCGTTTCCGCAAACGCGGGCAAGAGAAAGTTTCATGAGCAGCCGAGGCACAAATCCCTTCGACATTGCGATCGGGCAAGTGCGCTATGGCGCCGGACGCATCGGTGGCTATGCCGGACAGGCGAGCAAGTGGAGCGACCGCAATCTCTGGGGCGGCGCGAAGACGCTCTGGATCGGTCTCGGGCTCCTTCTTGTGATCTTGCTCATCTGGGTGCTTACGCCCGGTCAAACGACGCGCACCGGCCGCTTCGGAGTGTCGACGCCGGTCGGGATCGCGCGTGTCCAGAGCGGGGACGTCAACGTCAACCTGAATGCGCTCGGCACGGTGACGCCGCTCGCGACCGTCACGGTGCGTCCCCAGGTAAGCGGCAACATCCTGAAGTTCTACTTCCGGGAAGGACAGATGGTGAAGGCCGGCGATCTCCTGGCCGAGATCGATCCGAGGACCTTCCAGGCTGCGCTCGACCAGGCAAAGGGCACGCTCGCAAGGGACATGGCTTCGCTCGAGAACGCGAGACTCGACCTGAGGCGCTTCGAAGCCCTCTATAAACAGAATGCGATCGCGCAGCAGCAGCGCGACACGCAGGCCGCGCTCGTGCGCCAGGACGAAGGCACGGTGAAGACCGATCAGGCCAATGTCGAAGCGGCCGCGATCAATCTCGGCTGGACCAAGATCACCTCGCCCGTGGAAGGTCGCGCCGGCATCAGGCAGGTCGACGTCGGCAACCTGGTGCAGGCTGGCCAGACGAACGGTATCGTCGTGGTGACCGAGATCCATCCGATCTCCGTTCTTTTCTCGCTGCCGGAAGACGATATCGGCGACATCATGGAGCGCATGAACTCCGGCGCGATCCTGCAGGTGGCCGCCTATGACCGCGCGCAGACGAAGCAACTCGCGATCGGCACGCTCTCCGCGGTCGACAGCCAGATCGACACCACGACGGGCACGGTCAGGATGCGCGCCCTGTTCGACAATTCCGACGGCGCTCTGTTCCCCAACCAGTTCGTCAATGTGCGTCTCCTCGTCAACACGCTGCGCGACCAGATGACCGTGCCGAGTGCCGCGATCCAGCGCGGTGCCGAGGGCAGCTTTGTCTGGATTGTGAACTCCGACAACACGGTCAGCATGCGCACGGTCACCACCGGCGTGACGGACAATGATCG
>Ga0335083_10007620_pt1 | contig 13341 bp, 11 predicted proteins | sample Lox_Sample_42_FD_206716 | JGI IMG/M metagenome (GOLD analysis project Ga0335083, IMG submission 206716) | Soil microbial communities from Loxahatchee National Wildlife Refuge, Florida, United States - Lox_Sample_4.2 | ecosystem: Environmental > Terrestrial > Soil > Wetlands | place: USA...
CTTCCCGGGTCTGCCGCGATGTGACCAGCGGGCCCGGCGTGAGCAGGATCGGTTCCTTGCCGCGCGTCATGCGGGTGTCGCCCTCGTCGTGCCTCGCGAAGAGATGCACGATTATCCCGCAACCGCCCCGCGGGCGTCAGGCGGGCGCGCCGGCCCCGATGAAATTCTTGCCGCGAACGCCGTCGAGCGCATTCACCACCATGCGCCGGGCCTCCTCGGCGCCGACGCCGTAGGCCGCGAAATCGGTGCTCACGCCCAATCCGCGCAGGAACTCGCCGAGGCTGGCGGGCGCTTCTTTCAGGTCCATGTCGAACACCTGCGCCAGGACCGCGTCGCGCGCCGGATCGATGCCGGTGGCGCGGGCGAGCACCATCGGCAGCGTGAACGAGCAGGCGATCCCGTGCGGCAGGCCGTGGTGCAGCGTCATGTCGTAGGAGATCGAATGCGCGAGCGCCGTCTTCGTGTTCGAGAACGCGAGGCCCGCCTTCAACGCCGCGAGCGACATCCTCGAGCGCAGCTCGGCATTCTTCAGGTCCTTCATGAGCCGGGGGAGCGTCGCAAGCACCTCGCGCGCGGCGGCGACGGCATGGGTATCGGAGATCGGATTCGCGTTCACGTTCCAGATCGACTCGAGCGCATGCGAGAGCGCATCGAGGCCCGCGGCGAGCGTGGGCCCGGCGGGCAGCGAGAGCGTGAGCTCGGGATCGACGATCGCCGCCTCGGGCCACGTTTCCTTCAGGTGCAGCGAATACTTCTTCATCACGCCGGGCGTCCGGTCCCACACCGTGGCCCATGGCGTGACCTCGCTTCCGGTGCCCGCGGTCGTGGGGACCGTGACCAGGGGCTTCACGCGCGCGGGCACGAAGGGCTTGCCGGTGGCCAGGAGCTGCACCAGTTCCGAGAATTTTCCACTGGGTGTGCCCACCATCAGCGCCTTGGCGGTGTCGAGCGCGCTGCCGCCGCCGATGCCCAGCACCACGTCGGCATCGCCGTGCTCGCGCCAGAAGCGCTCGTACATTTCAGTGAGGCTCGCCACGTCCGGATTGGGCACCGTGTCCGGCTCGACCGCGGCCAGGCGATCGCCCAGGAGCTTGCGCACGCGGCCCGTGAGCCCGAAGCCCTCGGCCTCGGGGAACGTCACGAGCACGGCCTTGCGCGATCCGATGACCTGCGGCAGGCGCTCGAGCATTCCGGCGCCGAACGTGATCGCGACGGGATTGTGATAGTTGGGATTCATGGCGGCTCCTTCAGGCGATGGCCCGCGAGATGCGCGTGCGCACCCAGGCGGAGACCAGCTCCGACACGACGACGATCGCGATGATCGAGATCAGGATGGCCGCCACGTCCTTCGAGGCGACGCGCTGCACGCTCTCGCGCAGGTACCAGCCCATGCCGCCCGCGCCGAAGAATCCGACCACGGTGGCGGCGCGGAAAAGAACGTCCCAGGTGTAGATCGAGATGCCGGTCCATGCGACGCGCACCTGGGGCAGCACGGCGAACACGAAGACCTGGAACAGGTTGGCTCCCGTCGAGCGCATCGCCTCGATGGGTCCGGGGCGAACCGCCTCGACCGCCTCCGAGAAGAGCTTGCCGGAAAAGCCGACGCAGAAAAGCGTGAGCGCGATCGTCCCCGGCAGCAGGCCGTAGCCCAGCAGCGACACCGCGAGTATCGTCCAGATCGTCTCGTGCACGGAGCGGCACGCCATGATGACGAGGCGCGCGGCGGGATAGACGAATCGCTTGCTGGGCGTCATGTTCGCCGACGCGAACCACGCGAGCGGCACGGCGAGCGCGAGCCCGATCACCGTGGCGAGGTACGACATCTCGATCGTCTCGAAGAGCGAATGCAGGTACTCCGAGCTCATCACGTGCGCGATGTTGGGCGGGAAGTAGCGCCGCGAGAGCGTCTCGCCCATTCGCCCCAGGATGCCGGGCAGGCGATCGAGCGGGATCTCGAGGTAGTCGATGGACCAGAAGACGAGCGCCAGCCCGCCCAGGATCCCCGCGTATTTGTAGAGGCTCTGCGGGAAGCGGAAGCGCTTCCACGTGAGCGGCACCGCGCGGGGCGCGCGTTCGGCCGGCCGGGACTGCGGGATCACGCGGGGTTCGGCGGCCATGGCCTAGATCACGGCCTTGCGCGCGTAGTGCGACACCACCTCGCCGAAGACGATCAGCACGAGCACGGCGATGATGACCATGGTGATGCCGCCGAAGTTGGACATCGCCATCTGGCGGAAGAGCATGAGCCCGAGCCCGCCCGCGCCGACCAGCCCCATGATCGTGGAGCGGCGGATGTTGATGTCCCACTCGAAGATCATGTTGCCCACGAACACCGGGATGATCTGCGGCAGGATCGCGAAGATGAGGATCTGGAAGCGCGTGCCTCCCACGGCGCGGATCGCCTCGACGGGCTTCGGGTCCACGTCCTCGATCGCCTCGGCGATCGTCTTGGAGATGAACCCGATGGAGCGCACCGCCATGGCGAGGATGCCGGCGAGCGATCCGAGCCCCACGGCCGAGACGAAGATGAGGCCCCAGACGATCTCGTGCACGGAGCGCGACATTGTCATGAGGAAGCGCCCGATGTAGTACGTCGTCTTGCCGAGCGGCGTGATGTTCGCGGCACCCAGCCACGCGACGGGAATCGAAAGGACCAGCCCCGCGAGGGTGGCCACCGTGGCCATGAGCACCGTCTCCAGCGCGGGTTCCCACAGGTCCTTCGTGAGCGACCAGTCGACGTCGAGGAAGCTCTTCAGCGTGGACAGCAGGGAAGAGCCGAAGAGGCGCTGCCAGTCGGTATCGTCGACCACGATCGCCTTCACGCTCCAGGCGACCAGCGCGAGCGCCACGAAGTAGATCGTGAAGCGCACGCGCCGCCCATGGCGCCGCTCGCTCGCGATCGCCTCGATCCGGGCGTCGATGGCGATCGCGTTCAAAGCACTTCCATCGCGTAGATCTCGTGCAGCGCCTGCTTGTCGAGCTTGGCCGGCGGCCCGTCGAACCTCTTGCGCCCGTCCTGCAGCCCGATCACGCGCGTGCAGAAGTCGCAGGCGAGCTCCACGTCGTGGATGTTGCAGAGCACCGGGATGTGGCGCTCGCGCGCCATTTCACGGATGAGCCCCATCACCTCGCGGGCGATCTTCGGATCGAGGCTCGAGGTGGGCTCGTCCACCAGCAGCATCTTCGGGTTCTGGATGAGCGCGCGCGCGATGCCCACCCGCTGGCGCTGGCCGCCCGAGAGCCGGTCCACGCGCTTGTCCACGTGGTCGGCGAGCCCCACGCGGTCGAGGAGCTCCAGCGCGTGGCGGATGTCCTCCTTCGAGTAGAGCCGGAAGAGGCTGCGGAACGTGCCGAGGTAGCCCAGGCGGCCGGAGAGCACGTTGTCCATGACGGACATGCGCTCGATCAAATTGAACTCCTGGAAGATCATGCCGATGTTGCGCCGCACGGCGCGCAGCTCGCGGGCCGCGACCTTCGCGAGGTCGCGGCCGTTGAACACGATCTCGCCGCCGAGCGGGTCCACCAGCCGGTTCACGCACCGGATCAGGGTGGACTTGCCCGCTCCGCTCGGGCCGATGATCGCGAAGAAATCATCGGCGGCGAGCGTGAAGCTCACGTCCCTGAGGATCTCCCGCTCGCCGTAGCCGGCACGCAGGTTCCTCACTTCGAGGACGGCCTGCATTACTTGGCGACTTCGCGGATGATGTCGTAGTCGGAGTCCTTCATCGCGACGAACTTCTCCGAGTCCACGTTCGCGAGGTACGCCCTGCCCACGTCGGTCGTGTCGAGCGTGAGGAAGGTGTCGGCGATCTTCTTCTTGAGCTCCGGGCAAAGCGCCGAGCGGTACACGAACGGGTCCTGCGGCAGCAGCGGCGAGACCCAGAGGATGTTGAAGTCCTCGACCTTCATCTTGCCCTTGCTCGCGTCGATCGTGTTCATGAAGCGGTGCGAGGCCACGAAGGCTGTGTCCGCCTTGCCGTCGAATACCGCGATGGTGGACAGGTCATGCCCGCCGGAGAACGCGACCTTGGAGAAGTACTGCTTGAGCGGCGTCTTCACGACCTTGTCGCCGAACACGTGCTCGGGGATGAGCGCCCCGGAAGTGCTCGCGGGATCCACCAGCACCATGACCGAGCCCTTGGCCGCCTCGATCGAGGTGAACTTGCTGCCCTTCTTGCTGATCAGCAGCGACTTGTACCCGGGGCCGGCTTCCTGGATGCCCAGCTTCTTCTTGTAGTAGGTCGCGAACACTTCGTCCTGCGCGCCCTGGTTCCTCGAGATCACGTAGGACTCGGGCCCGAGCACGGCCACGTCCACCCACTTGCCCAGCAGCGCCTCGACCACCGACGAGTACGAGGTGGGCATGTAGAACTCGATCTTCTTGCCGGTGTTCTTCGACAGCAGGTCCAGCACCGGCTTGTAGAGCGTAAGCTCGCGCACCGATTCCTGGGTGGGGATGATCGAGAAGCGCAGGACCTTCGGGTCCTCGCACTGCTGCGCGCTCGCGGCGCCCGCGAAAAGGACGGCTGCGGAAAACGCCATCGCGAAGCGACGGGTCCAACCGGCTGCTCGGGTATTCATGGCTGTGTCTCCTCCTTGGATGTGTACTTCTTCAGTGTTGCGTGCGGCTATTGCGCCGCTCCGTTGATGGCGAACTCGAACACCTGGTAGCTCTTGAGCGTGGCGAAGCCCGCCTTCATCCGGTATTCGGGATTGAGCGGCGCGCTGGTGATGAACGGCACTTTCGCTTCCGAGATGCCGCCGTGGGTGCGCAGGCGATGGCCCTCGAGCCCCTTGAGGTCGTGGGCTTCCCGGGCGCCGCCGATGCACACGCCCGCCGACGAGATGACGACCACGTCGCCCTCCCGGTCCAGCGGCAGGTCCAGCAAGCGGCACGCCGTCTCCTTGTCGTACACCGCGTCCAGGCCGTCCATGCCGGTCAGCGACTCGATCACCTGGCGCGGCGTGGTCCTGCCCTGGCAATACACGCGCACGAATCCCCCCAGCGCGCCATGGTGGGCGACGAATGCGTCAGTAATGGGACAGATGACGGTGAGGTCGCCCTTGCCGAACTTCGCGTCCAGGATGTCCTGCAGCCAGATCACGTTGGGCTTTCCGTCGGGCCTGGACTTGTCGTTCATGCCGTGATCGGCGGTGAGCGCCACCACCGCGCCCAGGGCCTCGAGACGGCCGAAGCGCGCGTCGAGGTCGATATAGAAGCTTCGCGCCTCGGCCTCCGTGGGCGCGTACTTGTGCTGCACGTAGTCGGTGAGCGAGAGGAACATGAGGTCGGGCCGGTCGCGCTCGAGGATCTTGATGCCCGCGTCGAGCACGAAGAGCGAAAGCTCCTCCGAATACATGTCGGGCAGCGGCTGTCCCACGAAGGCGAGCACGTCCTCGATGCCGTTCTCGGCTTTCGTCGCCTTGTCGGCCTTCTCCGAGGAAAAGCACATGCTGCCGTTGGCGAAGTCCAGGCCCTTGCCGAGCTGGCGGCGCAGCTTGTCCTTGGCGGTGATGGCCACGACCTTCGCGCCCGCCTTGGCGAACCGCGCGAGGATCGTGTCTCCCCTCAGCAGCTCGGGGCCCGTCATCACGATCGCCTGCCCGGTGGCGGTGTCGAGGTAGAAATTTCCCGAGATGCCGTGGCGCGACGCGGGCGTGCCGGTGATGATCGACATGTTGTTGGGGCAGGTGAAGCTGGGAACGGTGCCGTCGGCCACGGACGCGTAGCCGTTCCTCATGAATCGCTCGATGTTCGGGATCGCGCCTTCCTTCACGAACTGCGCGAGGTACTGGGGATCGCCGCCGTCGATGCATACGACGACGACGGGCCGCTTGGGCCAGCGGTAAATGGTGCCGTTCACCTCGACGGTCGCGGCGCGGGCTTGGTCGTTCACTTCTTTCCTTTGGCAGTTTCGGGGTGCAGCGTGCGGGCCAGCCGGTCGCGGCCTGCGATCACGTGGTCGAAGAGCAGCCGGCCCGCGAGCGCCGAATCGCCCTTGGCCACGGCCTTCACGATCTCGTCATGATCCCGCGCCGAGAGCGGGATACTCTTGGAATCGCGGGCGAGCACCTCGCGGCGGTAGAGATTCAGCTCGTTCACCACACGGCGGTAGTTCTCGATCAGGGCGCCGTTGCCCGACGCTTCGGCAAGGACCTCGTGGAACTCGATATTGAGCGGGTAGTAGGCGGCGGAGTCGAACGTGCGCGCGGCCGCGTGCATCTTCTTCACGATCTCCTTCAGGCGCGCGAGCTGCTCCGCGCCGATGCGCCGCGCCGCAAGCCGCCCGATGAGCTCGTCCAGCGCGGCCCGCACCTCGTAGATTTCGTGCGCCTCCTCGAGCGTGACCTGCCGCACGAAGACGCCGCGGTTCTTCTCGGTGCGCACCAGGCCACTCTGGTCGAGCGCGCGGAAGGCCTCGCGGACCGGGCCGCGCGAGACGCGGAGCTCGGCGGCGATGTCGGCTTCGTTCAGCTTCGTGCCGGCGGCGAGCTTGCCGTCCACGATCTGGCGCTCGAGCTCCTGCTGCACCAGCGTCGTGAGGGAGTGGTTCTGGAGCAGCTCGATCGCCCGGCCGTGGTCGCCGGGTTCGGGGATGCGCGCGGTCTTGGGAGGCATGGTTTTACCGAAATGACTTGCCGCCAGCATAGCCTTGTATGGTAGATTGTCAACAATCATTTGTCGGCGCAATGCCGGCGGGAGCCTCGCCATGAACGCCATTCCCCAGCCCCGCGCGGGCGTCATCGAAGTGCGCTATCCCTTCACCGGCGAGGTCGTGGGCACCGTGCCCCGCGCCACCGTGGCCGAGGTCCGCGAGGCCTTCGCCGCCGCGCGCGCCTACAAGCCCACGCTCACGCGCTACCAGCGCGCCTCGATCATGCAGAAGGCCGCCGAGCTGCTGCGCGGGCGCGTGGCCCAGGCCTCCGACCTCATCACGCGCGAGTCGGGCCTGTCGAAGAAGGACTCGATCTACGAGGTGGGCCGCGTCTGCGACGTGTTCACTTTCGCGGCGAGCGAGGCCCTGCGCGACGACGGGCAGGCGTTCTCCTGCGACCTCACGCCCCACGGCAAGAACCGGCGCGTGTACACGAAGCGCGATCCCCTGCTGGGCGTGGTGAGCGCGATCACTCCCTTCAACCATCCGATGAACCAGGTGGCCCACAAGGTGGCGCCGTCCATCGCCACCAACAACCGCATGGTGTTGAAGCCCAGCGAGAAGACGCCGCTCGCGGCCTACTACCTCGCGGAGCTCCTCTACGAAGCGGGGCTGCCGCGCGAGATGTTCCGCGTGATCACGGGCGACCCGCGCGAGATCGCCGACGAGCTGATCGCCAACGAGAACGTGGACCTCGTCACCTTCACCGGCGGCGTTCCCGCGGGCAAGTACATCGCCTCGAAGGCCGGCTACCGCCGCATCGTGCTCGAGCTGGGCGGCAACGATCCCATCATCGTCATGGAGGACGCCGACCTCGAGGAAGCCTCGTCGCTCGCCGTCCAGGGCTCCTACAAGAACAGCGGCCAGCGCTGCACGGCCATCAAGCGCATGCTGGTGCACGAGTCCGTCGCCGACCGCTTCGTGGAGCTCCTCGTGGCCAAGACGCGCGCCTGGACCTTCGGCGACCCGATGAATCCCGCCCTCGAGATGGGCACGGTGATCGACGAGCCGGCGGCGAAGCTCTTCGAAGCGCGCGTGAACGAAGCCGTGTCGCAAGGCGCGAAGCTCCTCGTGGGCAACGAGCGCCAGGGCGCCCTCTACTCGCCCACGGTACTCGACCGCGTGGACCCGAAGATGACAGTCGTGATGCAGGAGACCTTCGGCCCGGTCTCGCCCGTGATCCGCTTCAAGACCATCGAGCAGGCCATCGCGATCTCCAACGGCACCGCCTACGGGCTTTCGTCGGCGGTGTGCACCAATCGCCTCGACTACATCAACCGCTTCGTATCCGAGCTGCACGTGGGCACGGTCAACGTGCGCGAGGTCCCCGGATACCGCCTCGAGCTCACGCCCTTCGGCGGCATCAAGGACTCGGGCCTCGGATACAAGGAAGGCGTTCAGGAAGCGATCAAGAGCTTCACGAACCTGAAGACCTTCAGCCTTCCCTGGGGGTAGACTCGGGAAGGATCCCGGGACCTCCACAAGTGCAGACGCTCCTCAACCTCCTTTCCAGCGTCGCCCTGCTCGTTTGGGGCACGCACATCGTGCGCACGGGAATCCTGCGCGTGTTCGGCGCGGACCTGCGGCGCATCCTCTCGCGAAGCGCCGGCAACCGCGTCTCGGCGTTCCTTTCCGGGCTCGGCGTCACGGCGCTGGTGCAATCGTCGAACGCCACCTCGCTCATCGCGAGCTCCTTCGTCGCGCAGAACCTGCTCACGCTCTCGATGGCGCTCGCCATCATGCTGGGAGCGGACGTGGGCACCGCGCTCATGGCGCTCGTGTTCTCGCTGGACCTGTCGTGGCTCTCGCCGCTCGCCATCTTCTTCGGGGTCGTGCTGTTCCTTTCCCGCCGCAACACGCGCCTGGGCCAGATCGGCCGCGTGTCGATCGGGTTGGGCCTGATCATCCTCGCGCTCCAGCTCGCCATGTCGGCCACCGCGCCAATCACCCAGGCCCAGGGCGTGCGCGTGATCTTCTCGACGCTCTCCGGCGACCCGATGCTCGACATGCTGATCGGCGCGGTCTTCACGATGCTCTCGTTCTCGAGCCTCGCGGTGATCCTGCTCGCGGCCACCTTCGCCGCGTCGCACGTGGTGTCCGTGCCGGTCGCGATGTGCCTGGTGCTGGGCTCGAACCTCGGCAGCGGCCTGCTCGCCTTCATCGTGAACGCGCGCTCCCCGGGCGCGGGCCGGCGCGTGGCCATCGGCAACCTCCTCTTCAAGGTCGTGGGCTGCCTCATCTTCGCCATCGCGCTGCCGTGGATCACCTCCTACCTCGTGAGCGTCGAGTCCGACGTGCGCCGCGAGGTGCTGTACTTCCACGTGATCTTCAACGTGACGCTGGTCCTGATCTTCATCTGGTTCACGGACCACTTCTCGCGCCTCGTGGAGCGCCTGGTGCCCGTGGCGAGCGGCGGCGTGCAGGCCGCGGAACCGCGCTTCCTCGACGCCGCCGCCATCTCCACGCCGGCCCTCGCCCTCGCCAACGCGGCGCGCGAGACCCTTCGCATCGGCGACGTGGTCGAGCAGATGCTCAACGGCATGATGGAAGTGATCCGCACCAACGACGCCGCGCTCGCCGACCGCATCATCAAGCTGGACGACGACATCGACAACCTCTACACGGCGGTCAAGCTCTACCTCACCCAGGTCACGCGCGAGGACCTGGACGAGCGCGACGCCCGCCGCTGGGCCGAGATCATCTCGCTCACGATCAACCTCGAGCACGTGGGCGACATCCTCGAGCGCATCCTCCAGGACCTGCGCGACAAGAAGATCCGCCAGCGCCTCTCGTTCTCGGAAGCGGGGATGGAGGAGATCGTGAAGCTGCACGAGATGCTCGTGTCGAACCTGCGGCTGGGAATGTCGGTCTTCCTGAACGGCGACGTGAAGAGCGCGCAGGCTCTTCTCGCGGAGAAGGAGCGCTTCCGCGACCTGGAGCGCGCCTACCACGACACGCACCTGCAAAGGCTCGCCGGCCAGAGCGTGCAGTCCATCGAGACGAGCTCGCTGCACCTGGACGTGATCAGCGACATGCGGCGCGTGAACTCGTTCTTCTGCTCGACGGCCTATCCGGTGCTCGAGAGGGCCGGCAAGCTCCGCAAGAGCCGCCTCGTGGACGCCACCGGCCGCCACAAGGCGCGCCCGGACCTCATCCCGCCGGACCTGAGCGGCTCGACCAAATAGGAGGGACCATGGCGCTCAAGCTCGCCGACATCGAGAAGCTCTTCCGCGACCACGGGCACATCGCCTACCACGGCGAGGGCGTGACGCAGCTCGAGCACGCGCTGCAGGCCGCGCAGCTCGCGGAGCTGGAAGGCGTGGGCGCCGAGCTCATCACCGCTGCGCTGCTGCACGACCTGGGACACCTGCTCAATCCCCAGGGCGAGACGCCGACCGAGCGCGGCATCGACGACCACCACCAGTATTTCGCGATCCCGTACTTGCGGCCGCATTTCCCGCCCGCCGTGGTCGAAGCGATCCGCCTGCACGTGGATGCCAAGCGGGCGTTGTGCGCCCTGGAGCCCGAATACTTCGAGGCGCTGTCGGAAGACTCCAAGCGCAGCCTCACCCTGCAGGGCGGCATCTTCTCCCGCGGGGAAACAGAGACGTTCCTCACCAAGCCCTTCGCGGCCAACGCCCTTCGCGTGCGCCGCTGGGACGACCGCGCGAAGGTCGCCGGCGCAACGACTCCTCCCATCGGGCACTACCTGGAAATCGCCGCGCGCTGCGCCGGCGCCTGAAGATCACCTGGTCGTGTAGTTGATCGGCAGGAACGCGTAGCCCTTCCCGCTCGCCACCAGGTGGCCGATGGCCGGGAACGGCAGGTGCGGACCGGCGACCCATTCGCCCGTCTTCGCGGCCTCGGAGAAAATCTTCTTGCGCTCGGCGACGGCCTCCTTCGGATCGGTGTCGAACTTGATGGCGATCGACGGATCCGGGAACTGCACCGGCGCGAAGTGGATGAGGTCGCCCAGGAACACGATCTTCTGGCCCTTGCTCTCGGCCACGTAACTCGTGTGCCCCTTGGTGTGGCCGTAGGTGGAAACGGCCTTGATGCCCGGCATGAGGTCCGTGTCGCCCTCGAACGTCTTGAACTTGCCGGCCTTCACGTAGGGCTCGAGCATCGACTGGGCGCCCAGGAAGCCGCCCTTCGAGCCCTTGTCGGCCTTCTCCAGGTTCTCCTTCGACAGCCAGTAGTCCGCCTCGCGCTTGTCGGCGCGCACGATGGCGTTGGGGAAGTTCGCCTTGCCTTCGGTGGAAAGGCCACCCACGTGGTCCGGATGGAAATGCGTGATGTAGATCTCGTCCACCTGCTCGGGCGCGTAGCCCGCGGCCTTGAGGTTCGCCATGAACTTGCCCAGCGTCGGCGCGAAGAGCGTGCCGGCGCCCGTGTCGATGAGCACGACCTTGGTGCCCGTGTTGACGAGGAATCCGCTGAACGACCCTTCCTCGGGCATCTTGAGGAAGGCTTTCGCGGCGGCCTGGTCGACCTTCTCCGCGGTGGTGCCGAGCAGCAGCTTGTCCATGGGCAGCTCCGCCGTGCCGTCCGAAATGGCGACGACCTGGAAGTCGCCCACCATGAAGCGGAAGTAGCCGGGCTGCGGCGCCTTCGACATTGGCGCGGCCGCGCCGGCGGCCGTGGCGGCGGCAAGGGAAACGATGGCGAGGACGGCGCGGAGCGATCTCATTGAAATCTCCAGGCGGGATGGGGGCGGGGAATTATGCGGCAAGCGGCGACTCACCGCGTGAACACCGTGCACGGCCGCCCATTCCGGGCGGCGCCGCGCTTTCCATGCACTCTGGCTGCACCGCGCCGACGAGGGCACAATGGAGTTACAAGGATGGCAACGTCTGGGAGGATGGACAGATGCCACGCTTCGCATCCCTGCGCACGGGATTGTTCCTGATAGGGCTGTGGGTCCTCGCGTCCACGGCGGCCTTCGCCCAGTCGAACGAGTGCACGATCTCCAGCTCGCCGCCCAGCGACTCGAGCCATCCGGTGGCGCCCGGCACGGTGGTCACGCTCACCGCCACGTGCATCCACAATCCCACGACGTACTCGTGGTCCAACGGCGCGGTCACCCAATCGATCGCGGTCACGGCCGTCGCGGGCACCGGGATGCAGTACTACTTCAGCGGGACCAACTCCGCCGGCGTGTACACGATCTCCTACGTCATCAACGTCGCGGGCAGTGGGTCATCCTCCTCGTCGGTCAACACGCAGGTCTCGGGCACCGCCGCGGGCAAGGACGGTTCCGCCCAGTTCGTCTGCTTCGGGATGCCCACGTGCACCGGCCCCTTCAACGCCACGATCGGCCACCCCGGGTGCTCCAACAGCTACAGCTACTCGACCACGGTCACGCTCACCGGGCTCGACTTGTCGCATCCCGGATCGATCTCCGGCATCGCCACGCTGGCGGCCACCGTGGGACAGATCGTCAACAACGCCAATGGGACCTGCACCTATACGCTGGCTCCCGGCGACGGAACCGCGTACTCGGGCACCTGGGACGGCAAGACGGGCAACATCGTCGTCCACGACACCGATGACTCGGGCAATCCGAAGCCCATCACGGCCACCTTCACCGCGAGCCTGCCCGCCTCTTCGCCCGTCTTCCCGATGACCGTGAGCGGCTCGTACTCGCCATCGACGACCGATGTCGGCGCGACAGTCCAGCCCCCGTCGCAGGTCGTCGGCAAGAGCGGGAGCCTCTTCGTCTTCGCGCACGCGCCCTCGAACCTCGTGAGCGGCAGCGCCCCGGCCAAGCGAGCCGCTTCGTCCCCCTCCACGGGCGCGGCCGCCATGGCCGACGCGATCGTGTGCGTGCTGGCGCAGGTCAACTCCAGCGGCCAGCTGGTCGCGGTTTCCGCCTCCACGATGCAGGCGTACCTGAGCGGCGTGCTCACCTCGCAATCGCAGGCGGTCGAGATCCTGAACAACGTCCCGACCCCCAACGTGGCGGGCGCGACGATGTACGTGGGATACGGAACGGACGCTGCGAACATGTTCGCGAGCGACCTGTACCAGACCGCCATCTCCGTCCCCGGCGCGGTGCAGTGCACGGCGAGCCTCGCTTCGGCGCCCGCGCCCACGTCGCCCGGAGCGCTCACGGGACTGTGGTGGAACGCGAACGAATCGGGATGGGGAATCCACTTCACGCAGCGCGGAAGCAACATCTTCGCCGCGTGGTACACCTACGATGCCGCGGGCAATCCGAAGTGGTACGTCGCATCGAACTGCGTCGGGATGACCGGCACCACGGGCTCATGCACCGGAGCGCTCTACGAGGTGAACGGCCCGACGTTCTTCGGCGTCCCCTTCAATTCGTCGCTCGTCAACGTACTAACCGCCGGCACGCTCAAGCTCACCTTCACGAACGCGAACAACGGCAGCATGGACTTCACCGTGGGCTCGGTCACGCGCACCGTGCCGATCACGCGGCAGCCCGTGGGCGTCGGCACGCTCACGCCGGCCGTCGACTACTCCGATCTGTGGTGGAACCCGAGCGAATCCGGCTGGGGCATCGCGATGGCGCAGCAGAACGCCAACATCTTCCTCGCGTGGTACGTGTACGACGCCACGGGCAAGCCCGTCTGGTACGTGGCTTCCAACTGCAGCATGAATGGGAGCAGCTGCTCGGGCACGCTCTACAGCACGACCGGGCCGCCGCTCGGCAGCGGCT
>Ga0335083_10007621_pt1 | contig 13341 bp, 5 predicted proteins | sample Lox_Sample_42_FD_206716 | JGI IMG/M metagenome (GOLD analysis project Ga0335083, IMG submission 206716) | Soil microbial communities from Loxahatchee National Wildlife Refuge, Florida, United States - Lox_Sample_4.2 | ecosystem: Environmental > Terrestrial > Soil > Wetlands | place: USA: Florida...
GGACGCGCGCGTCGCGTGCTCGTCCTCGACGACGACGACGCCTCGCGAACGATCGCGAAGTACGTACTCGAACAGGCCGGGCATGTCTGCGAAGTGGTCACGAACGTGCGCGCTGCGCTGGCCGCGATCATCACGTTCACCCCGGACGTCGTGCTCTACGAATGGGACCTGCGCGGTAGCCACGCGGGGCATCGGGCTCGCGGCGCGGCTGAGGGACGTGTCGACGCGGTTCGGTCGTGCGTTGCGCATAATCGCGGTCTCCGCGCTCGACGAGCCATCCGCTTTTCGCGAGCGCGAAGGCGTCGACGACTACTTCACCAGGCCACTGGACCTCAGCGCGCTCGCGCGGCTCATCCGTAGGACCTAGCTGACACCCAAGAAGCTCTCCCAGTCCGTCCACCCCGGCATGCGATCGATCGTGAGCGGGATGTCTTTCGGAATCCGCCCCGCGTGCCACGCTCGCATGAACTCGGTCTTCGTGCGGACGCCGAGCTTGCGCACGAACGCTTGCGCCTCGCGCATCGGGCGCCGCTGAAGACGTCCGGGATGAACGTGGCCCGTGCCAAATTCGCCCCAGCTCACCCAGCCCTTGCCCGCGTAAACGAGATCGGGTGCACCGGGGATGTCGGGCGGGCGCTTGCCGGCTGCGCACCACGCGCGCCACTGCTTGGAGTCGACGAGTCCCTGCTTACCGACGTAGTCGCGCGCCGCCTGATAGGAGCGGAACTCGCGCTGATATGGAGCGAGGTTGCCGGTGCCGAAGAACTCGCCCCAGCTCACCCAGCCGCGGTTCTTGTACGTGCGTTGAGGGTTCGTGGGTACGTCGATCGGACGCGGCGACGATCGATGGATCTCGCCACGGCAGTACGCCTGCCACTCGGGCTCGTTGCGGATCCCGAGCGCGCGCACGAATGCGCGCGCCTGTGTGTAGGTCCGGTACTTGATCTTCGACGCGTGGAGGCGGCCGGTGCCGAGCCAGTCGCCGAAGCCGTTCCACCCTTTGTCGGCGTAGACGCGATCGGGGGCCGACGGAATGTCGCGTGGCAACGAACGCCGGTTGCCGATCCTCTTGCGGCAGAACGCGTACCACTCCTTCGCGTTCTCGAGCGCGAGCGCCCGCGCGTACGCGCGAGCCTTCTCGAAAGGCCGATAGTCGATCAGATGTCGCGCCGGGTTGTCGGTGCCGAGGAAGTCTCCCCAAGCCGTCCAGCCCTTTTCGGCATACGCGGCGTACGGAGCGATCGGGATGTCCGCCGGCAACTCGCCCTTGTCCGGCATGCGACCACGCGCGAACGCATACCACTCTTTCTGCGAGGCGAGCTGTAGTCGACGCGCGAAGGCTCGCGCTTGTTCGAACGGCCGCCACTGCGCGATGCGCGCGGTGGGTTCCTCCACGGCGGCGATCAGGCGGTCAGCGAGCTTGGCGGCGGAGCCGGCGGAGGAGTAGCCGAGCCGCGTGCACAGCCGCCTCAGATCGGTGACGTTGACGCCGTCCGCGAGCCCGCGCCGCAGGACGGGCAGAGGGAGCGCGGCGGCGGCATCGATCAGATGATGGCGGTACGTGTTCGCGCGGACGTCCGCGTCGACGGCGCGCGCGAGTGCGTAGACCATCGGCCGAGACATCTCCTCGAGCAGCTGGCGCACGCGCGCGTCGCGGAGATCGCGATCCATCTCGCCCGATCGATCACCGGCGGCGGCGCGAGGTCAAGGGCATGTTCCTGATGTCAGAATCCTCGTGTGCGAGCGGGAGTTCTGACAATTGGTTCCTTGTTATGGGAACAGCATCGGTGGCGAAAGGGCGTTGTCGATTTCGACGGAGCCATCGATGCTCCATTCCCGATCCGGTACGGTCGTCGGTCCGAAAAGCGGGACAACGGATACACGATGGTGATCGCAAAGTCCGCGCCCGCGGGGCTCGCGAAGATCGTTCCCGTCTTGCACGAGATCAACGGCAACGATGATCTCCGAGCGCTAGCCGAGGAGGTGGCCCTCGCGGAGGGCATCGCGCGCCCCAAAGGTGCACGTAGCCTCGCGTGCTCATGGGGCTGTGTGGCTGTACTTCCCCACGCGGATCATCCAGACGTAGCACAAGACTGGCGGGGGTTCGCCATCGACGCGACCAGTGCGATCGCCAGTTACTCAGGGCTTGAGGCGCCAATCGATCCCGCTGGGATTCTCGACTCGGTCTTGTGGGTCCCTAGCTTCGATCCGTTCGATCTGATTCTCGCGACCGTGACCAAGCCTGAAGCAGCGACCGCATCGATCGATGAGATTGCCGCCGCGATGGGAGCGCCACCGACGGGCAACAGAGGCTACGCCTACTTTCAGGGAAACCGGCGCGCCGGCATCGCGACATTCCAAGATGCCGAGATCCTGGCAGCGCTTGCGGCCCGAGGGTTCATGCCATGACGACGAGAACCGGCTTGCTCCGGTGTCCACTCCCGCAAAGGATCCAGCCGCTTCGGACATAATCCGCGCTGGCTCGCGGTTCCGACGACGGCGGAGTCTGATAGGCTGCGTTTCGATCGTGTGGGGTGGTGGCCCTCTGGGACGCCGAAGCTCCGGATACGCCCGTCAGACCGGCCCGCAATGATGGGAGCAAAGCAGGAGCGGAGAGCATTGGATGGCAGCCAAGCGCGCGAAAGAAGAAAAGCTCGACAGCGGGCTCGCCGGCCCGCCGAGCTCTCATCCGCCTGGCGTGTTCTACGCGGCGGCCGTGCTCGGTCTGCGTGCGCTCGACGCTCGCGAGCGCGTACCGCGTCGGTTTGGTGCCGACGCCGAGGCGCGTTGGATGCAGTTCGCAGGCGCGCTCGGCGTCGGCGATCGGATCGATATCTTGCTCCGCGACGCCGCCGGGACTTGGGGGGCCGCGTTCTCGCCGGCCGAGTGCTTTGGCTTTGCGGGCCTCGCGGATGATGAACCGTTCGGCCCGCAATGGCCCGGCATCGACGACGCCGCGGCGAAAAGTCTGCTCGCTGAGCCTGACGCGCCCGCGACGCTCGATCACGTTGCGTACACGCTCGGCGTGAAGGGACCGTCCGTCCCAGTGCCCGCACTCACTCCTGCAACCAAACTCGTCATCGCGGGCGGTGCTGCGATCGCCGCCGTCGCGAAGGCATTCGCAGACAACGCCGCACTGTCGTGGACCGATCAGGTCGTCGTCGTCGCAGAGAATGCTGCGTGGCGCCAGCTCGCCGGCCTCGCCGCTGTACTGCTCGGCGCGCGCGGTCGAACCGTGCTGGTTCAGCCGGCCACCGACGCCCCGCGCGCGCTTCGTGCCGCCGGCGTTGCACATATCGATGCCGCGGTCCTCTCTCCGGATGCTGAGCCGAATGCGGCGGAGTTCGCCAGGAGCATAGGGAACTAGCGTGCCGCTTCCCGAATCACGCATCCGTCGCGGGCGCCCGACGCCTTACCCGTGGGAGCGCCAGGCGCTGGACCTCGTCTACCAGCACTCGTCGATGACGGACACCGATCCGTTGCAGGCGTGGGAGCTGCACGAATTGTACGATCCGTCGTCCGGCCGGTTGTACGAGCTGGATTTGCTGTTCCTCTCGCGCCAGGGTTTGTTCCTCGTCGAGAGCAAGAGTCACCCGGGCGCGCTTACGGGCGACATCGTCGACTGGACGTTCACGGAAGCCGCCCGACGCCGCACGATCGAGTGCCCCTATCAGACGACGAATCTCAAGGCGAAGGTGCTCGCCGATCGGCTCGAACGAGAGCTGCGGGGCGACCGTCCGTACGTCCACGCGGCGGTATTCCTGTCGAACGTCTCCGACGTCCAGCTCGATGGCGGACGCCCGCCGTGGCTCCTGCTCAAGGAGGACGTTGGAAGCAAGCTCATTAACGGACTAGAAGGACGCGACGCACGACGCATTGTCAATCGCCCGATGATGAGAGAGATCCTTCAGGCCGCGCATCGCATCGGCCTGCGCCCGAGCACGACCGCGCGCGTGGTCGGCGGGTACCAGCTCGCCCAGCTACTCGACGACGGCGAAGGGTACCAGGAGCATCTCGCGAAAAACGCCGCCGTCGAGCGCGATCAGGCGCGGGTTCGTAGCTATCTCGTCCCAGCGGCCACATCCGCCGAGCGCCGCGCGCAGCTGCAGCGCGCCGCGCGTCGCGAAGCACACACGCTGTCTCAGATCGGCCAGCACCCCGGCATCCTGGCCTACCGCTCGTTCGTCGACGATGCACCACTGGGCCCAGCTGTCCTGTTCGAAGCGTTCGAGGATTCGCTTCCGCTTCACGCATTCATCCGGCAGGAACTCAACCTCACGTTCGACGAACGCCTGGGCATTCTCCAGCAGATCGTCGAGGCCGTCGCGCACTGCCACCGCTCCGGTGTGCTGCATCGCAACCTCTCGCCGGCGTCCGTGCTCGTTCGTCGTGCCGCGGATGGCCGCATTCAAGTCCGCCTGCACCGCTTCCAGACGGCAGCGTGGATCGAGCACTCCAGCGTCGGCACGCGGCATTTTCACGAGCTCGCGCAGGTGGTCGATCGGCTCTACCAAGCACCCGAGGTTCTCGCTGACCCCGACAAGGCGTCGTACGACAGCGACGTGTTCTCGGTCGGCTGCCTCGCGTGGCTCGTGCTCACTGGACAGCACCCGGCGGCAACCGTCGCGGAGCGTGAGGAGCGCATCAAAGGCACCGTCGACGGAGAAGGCGGTTTGCGTCCGTCGTCCGTCCGCGGCGATCTCGCCGTTCTGGACGAAGCCATCGCCGCGGCAACCCAACCGAACCGACACGCTCGTGCAGACGAGATCGCGGATTGGTTTTCGGGATGGGTGCTCGACGCGCTGACACGCCCGAGCCCCGATCCCAACGCGAGCATCGATCCGCGCAACGCTCAGAAGGGCGACGCGCTTCCCGGCCAGTTCCGCGTCGAGCGGCGCCTGGGTTCGGGCGGCACCGCGTTGGTGCTACACGTCCGCCGCGAGGGCCGTGACTTCGCGCTCAAGGTTCCGCACGATGCCGGCTGTGGCGAGCGGCTGCTCTGCGAAGCGAAGACGCTCGGCGAGCTGCGGCACGAACATATCGTCGCGCTGCGAGACGTGGTCACTCTCGGCGGCTTGCCATGCCTCTTGCTCGAATTTGCGGGCGAGAAAAGCCTCGGTGACGTCCTGCGCGAGCAAGGCACACTCCCCCTGGAGTTTGCGCGCCGCTACGGCGACGACCTGCTGTCGGCGGTCCAGTACCTCGAAGAAGCCGGTGTTACTCATCGAGACATCAAGCCGACCAACGTCGGATTCACGAGTCAGTCCAAGAAGCAGAGCCACCTGCTGCTGTTGGACTTCTCACTGTCGTCCGCCGACGCGACCGCGATCACGGCGGGCACGGCTGAGTGGCGCGATCCTTGGCTGTACCTGCGTGGCGCATGGGACGCCGATGCCGATCGCTACGCCGCTGCTGCGGTCCTTTACCACGCGCTCACCGGCGCCAAGCCAGCGTTGCCAGAGGGCGACGCCACCGCCGATATTCTCGTCGAAGCCGAACGTTTCGATGCTGCGGTACGCGACCGCCTTGCGGCGTTCTTCCGCAAGGCGTTCGCGCGCGATCCGAAGGTGCGCTTCCCGAGCGCGGAGGTGATGCGCCAGGAATGGACGAGCGCGCTGTCCGCGCCGGCCGAGCACGACGATGGCGCGTCCGCACTTTCGATCGAGCAAGTACGGCCGGAGACTCCCGTCGATGCGCTGCCGCTGTCAGCACGCTCACGCAACGCGCTCGACCGCGCCGGCGTAGCGACCGTCGCGGAGCTCCTCCTGCTTCCCCGCAATCAGCTGTCGGTCGTTCGCGGCGTCGGAACGCTCGTGGCCCGCGAGATCGTGACGCTCGCCGATGCACTGCGTTCACGGTTCGAGATCGAGAACCGCCCGGTGTTGCTCGCGGGCTTCGCACGCCCCAAGCTTGCGCTCGATGATCTTGACCCCGAGTCCGGTATCGATGCGGGCACCGCCGACCGACTGATCGACGCCGGCATCAAGACCACGGTCGATGCAGCGCTCGCTCCCGCTGCGCGCGTCGAGAAGTTGCTCGGCAAGCCACGAGCCGAGGCGTTGCGCGAAAGGCTCGCCGCGCTTGCCGCTGCGGAGCCGCGCCCGGGCTCGCTCGCCGATTGGTCGCGCGAGCTAATCGGCCGCGCGAGTCAGAGCGAGATGAACAAGCGGCTGCGCGTTCTCACCGGGCTCGATCCGTTGCCCGACGGTCGGCCGGACACCGGGCTTCCCGCGGCGCGTCCGGTACCCGAGGTGGCCGCTTCCTTCGGCATCGACAACCCGCAAATGTATTCGAGCCTGAACAGCCTGCGGAACAAGCGCTGGCCGACCAGTCCGACGACGCCGCTCCTGACGGAGGCGCTGGGCGAGCTGCTCGACGCGCGCGGCCCTGCGGTTCCGTTTCTCGACCTCGCCACCGTACTCGCCGCGGCACGTACCGAAAGCGCTGCCACCGAGGAAGATGTGCGGACGGCAGGCGCGCTCGTGCGCGTGGCGCTGGAGCTGCGGCCCAACCCACCGGTGGTATGGCGCCGCATCGGCGATACCCCGTGGGTCGCACGCGATCCCGAAGTGCTCGAGACGCTCGCGACGCTCGCACAAGCCGCAGCCGTCCTCGCGACCACGGAGCCGCTTCCATCGTCAGAGCTGGTCCGGAGCAAGCTAGCAGAGATCGTGGAAGGTACTCCACTCGCGACGCTGCCCGCCGACCAGCGGCTGGCGCTCGCGGCGCGGGCGAGCGAGACTGCGGCGGCATCGGCGCGGCTCGAGCTGTACCCCCGCGGGATGGACGCGCCGCGGGCGCTAGCGCTGAGCCTCGCTGCGCTCTCGGGCGAAGGGCTGTCGGCGGAGGTTGTTCGCAAGCGGATCGCGGCTCGTTACCCCGAGGCGAAGCCTTTGCCCGAAGGGACTGATCTCCACAAGCTGCTCGCGTCGCACGGGCTCATCTTCGACCCCAACCTCGGCTCGGCCGGTGAATACCGTCGACCTGGCCAGCACGCAACGACCTCGATGACGGTAGCAATGCCGACGCGCAAGCCCACGGCGGCTCCCGGCGCGGGGCTGGGTCCGCAGCGGCGCAGTCCCGAGGCGCAGCGCGCAGCGGCGTTTCAGGATCAGCTCGATCGAGGCGTAGCCGCCGGCCGCTTTCGCGTCGTTCAGGTTCGCGCCGACCTCGCTCAGCCCGCCACCGACGCGCTCGCCGTTGCCCTGCACACGTCGCCGGTGTCGATCGATCTAGCGTTGACCGCGGCGATCCGCCGGACCGCCGCAGAGCTCGGCGTTGAGTGGACGAATATCGAAACGGCCGATCGCCAAGGGCCAGGTGGACCTGACTGGCCGTTGTTGATCGAGTTGGTCCGTCAGGCGACCGAACGTGTCGTCGATGACCTCTTGCGGCGTCGTGATCCGACGATCGTGCTCGCTTGGCCTGGCGCGCTTGCGCGGTACGGGCTTGCAGGTGCGCTCGCGCGCATCGTCGAAGGCGCCGAGCGCGGCGACGCACCCGCGATCTTGCTCGTCGTGCCGTCGCACGCCGATGGAGTCGCCCCCAGCATCAATGGCAAGCTGCCGGTACCCGCGCCGCTGCCGAGCCAGCGACTCGTCATGCCCGATGCGTGGCTGGCGAATGCCCATAGAGCCGAGGGATCGCCGTGACGGGTTCGCCGACGATGTGCCAGTGGTGCGGTGAAGGACCAGATGGGAAGAAGAACCACGGCGTCTGTCTTCCCAAGCGCCTTCAACCGGCCCTCAAGGCTTTGGAGAAGGATCTACTCGCGCGTGCGAAGACCGAGCGCGTCGATAGTGGCCTCAAGGCAGCCTGGGAGGACGAGCAGAAGGACAGCCAGACGGGCCTCGGGTTCGAGCCGTGGCGGCGCGAACGCGTCACGCAGCTTGCGGTTGCGTGGATCCTGTCCATCGTATTCGTGCGCACTCTCGAAGATCGCGGCTACATCGATCCACGTGTCGCGGGCGCGACCAGTGATGCGCTGCGTGCAGCGGAGGATCGTGAGGATCTGTTCAAGCAGGTCGCGCCGTTCCTCGGCCCGCGCGAGTACCTCTTGGCGGTGTTCCGCGAGTTGAGCAAGTTGCCCGGCGCACGCGACGTGTTTGACGCGAAACACAACCCGATCTGGCGCCTGTCGCCGTCGAGCGAGGGCGCCCAAGCGCTGCTCGACTTCTTCCGTAGGCGCGACGCGGCCGGTGTGTCCGCGCTGGTGTTTGCCCGCGAAGACACGCGTTTCCTCGGCGACCTGTACCAGCACCTATCGGAGGCAGTGCGCAAGCGCTACGCGCTGCTCCAGACCCCGGAGTTCGTCGAGGAGTTCATCCTCGACCATACGCTCGATCCCGCCATTGCGGAGTTCGGGCTCAAAGACGTGACGCTCATAGACCCAACCTGCGGCTCGGGGCACTTCCTGCTCGGTGCGTTCCGGCGTCTGCTCGGGCGCTGGCAGAAGGACGCGCCGAAAGAGCACGTCGCCGACCTCGCGCGGCGCGCGCTCGATCAGATCTACGGCGTCGATATCAACCCGTACGCGGTAGCCATCGCGCGCTTTCGGCTCGTGCTCGCGCTCCTCGACGCGGTGGGCATCAGGCGACTCGAACGTGCGCCGGACATCACGCCCAACGTGGTGGTTGCCGATAGTCTTCTGCATCGCTTCGAACAACGCGTGATTAGCGTGGGCCAGACCTCAATGGACGACGATCTGCGTTGGGGCGATCGGCTATTTCGGCTTGAGAACCGCGCCGACGTCGAGCGCGTACTCACCAAGCGCTTTCACGCGGTCGTCGGCAATCCTCCGTACGTCAGAGAGAACGACACGGCGAAGCGGCGCCGATACCTCGACATGTACGAGAGCGCAGTAGGTAAGTACACGTTGTCGGCACCGTTCACGGAGCGCTTCTTCGAGCTCGCGACGGACGCTGGGTTTGTCGGGCTCATCAACGCCAACGCCTTCACCAAGCGGGACTTTGGTCAGACACTCATCGCGAAGGTACTTCCGCGTCTACACGTGACGAAGGTGATCGATACTTCGGGTGCATATTTACCGGGCCACGGGACACCGACGCTCATCTTGTTCGCCCGGCGTCGTCCGAGACCGGAAGGCACATTGGTTACTTCGGTGCTCGGCAAACGCGGCGAGAGCACGCAGCCCCCAGACGCCAGCCGTGCGCCCGTGTGGACGGAGATCGTGGGTCACCTGGATCAGGTCGGCTTTGAAGGACGTTTCATTTCGGTCGAACAGATGACCGAGGGCGAGATTGGCCGCCATCCATGGGTGCTGGTCGGTGGTGGCGCTCGGCAACTGAAGCAGCGGTTGGAGGCGGCGGCGTCTTCAACCCTTGCTCGACGAATCCACGATGTTGGGGTCTCGATCAACGTAGGGCACGACGACGTTTACTTGCGCCCGAGGAAATGGACGACTCCTTTTCCCGTGTCGCGCATCTCGATTGCTGTCGGAGAGGAAGTTCGCGACTGGGAGATCGATGCGCATCTCGACCTCATCAGGCCGTTCTCATGGCCGGAGATGGCCGTCGAGGCGTCGCCGAGGGTGCTCGAACTGCTGTGGCCCTGGAGACGCCTGCTTCAGGCACGAGTGCTCTCTGGAACTACTACGGTCGAAGAAGTTGGAAACCGGAAATGGTTTGACGTTCAGCGCTTGGCTCGCGCGAAACATCGTTGGCCGCTCTCGATCGCCTTCGCGTTCGTAGCGACTCACAACCACTTCGTCCTCGATCGAGGGGATCGCATCTTCAAGAGAACCGCACCGGTTATCAAGCTGCGAGCCGACGCCTCGCTAGCTCAGCATCAGGCTCTTCTCGGATACCTCAACTCGTCCACCGTGGCGGCCTGGTGTCGGCTCGTGATGTTTCCGAAGGGCGGTGACCAGGTTGGCGACGGAGCCCGTCTATCTAAGACTCCGTGGCAGGATCGGCTTGAGTACGCATCGAAACTTCTCAAGCACCTTCCAGTTCCGAAGGAGGAGTTACTTCACCGCAAGCTGCTCGATCTGGTTGTCGCGGCCGAAGAGACCGTGAGGCACATGGCCGAGCAGGCGCCAGAGATGGTCGTCGTGTCGACGCTTGCATTGACGCCCAAGCTCACCGCGCTCCGCGACGCGCGCGCCAAGTGCGTCGCCGAGCGCACCCGTCTGCGCGCAATCCTCGTCTCGCTGCAAGAGGAGATGGACTGGCGTGTCTACAGCCTCTTCGGCCTACCGAGCGTCGAAGCGCCCTCTATCGAGATGGTGCGCGTGCCCGTGGAGCCGAATCACCGCCCGTTTGAGGTTCGTCTTGCGCGCGAGGTCGCGACCGACACTTCGGCTGGTGAGTGGTTCCGCGTCCACAAGCGCGACGCTCCGAAGGATGTTGGTGGTCCGCTTGCAGAACTCTATCGCCAGCGGTTGCGACTTCTTGACGACGCCGAACATGGAAAGCAGCTTTGCTTGCTCGAGGCGCCCGAGGCTAAGCGTCGCTGGTCGCCACTCGACGATGCCAAAGTGTTCACCGATGCTGTACGGACTTGGCTAGTCGAACGCATCGAGACGCTGTTCCGCGAGAAGTCCACGCCCGAACTGCGTACCGCGCGACAGCTCGCACTCGAACTCGGCCGCGATCCGGCCGTCGCTGCCGCCCACGAGCTGCTTACCGAAGAGAGCGGACTCGATCTCGTGACGCTGATCTCCGAGCTCGTCGACCGCGAGGGCGTTCCCTTCCTCGCCGGCTACCGCTACGCCGAGACCGGCATGGAGAAGCGCGCGACTTGGGAAGAGACGTGGCGACTCCAGCGGCTCGAGGACGACCGCAAGCTTGCGCCCGAGCTGACTCGCCTCGGCATCAAGGCCATCCCGGTTCCTGACAAGTACGGCCCAAAGGACTACCTGCGCCACTTCTGGAGTCTGCGCGGCAAGCTCGACGTACCGAAGGAGCGCTTCATTGGCGTTCCCGGCGGCAACACCGACGAAGATTCCACGCCCCTCGTCGGTTGGGCGGGCTGGAATCATTTGCAAACCGCGCAAGCTCTCTCGGGTCTCTACCAGCGTCGCAAGACCGAGGATGGTTGGCAGAAGGATCGCCTCCACCCAATCCTCGCGGGCATCGACGAGCGTGTGCCGTGGTTGCTCCAGTGGCACAACGATATCGATCCGACCTATGGCACCAAGCTCGGCGACTTTTTTCGCGACTTCGTTGCCGGAGAAGCTCGCGCACTCGGCGTCGCTGTGAGCGAGCTGCGCACGTGGACACCACCCAGTGTCGTCAAGCGCGTGGCCATCGACCCGGCCGAGGTGCTCGCCGCACTTCAAGTTTGGAAGCCTGACATCGAGGAATATCAAGCCGACGACGAGGACGACGACGAAGTCGAGCTGCCCGAAGGGCCGACCGAAGTCGAGCTCGCGACCGAGGTGGGTGTCACCAAAGCGCTCATCGCGAAGGCACTCAAGAAGCTCATTACCGACGGCGTCGTCGAGAAGCTCTCCGGGCGCCCCGCTCGGTATGTGGCCACCGGAGACCAAGCATGACACTCATCCACGATCTGCTCGCGCTTCCGGCGGCCGTTCGAAAAGGCGACTTCGTCCAGGATCTCACCGGTGGAATCTCGCACCCCGATCGCACGGTCAGCGACTATGCGATCACCCCGAAGATCCTCCAGACGTTCGAGCAAGCACTCTCGATCATCGGCAGCGCGCTACGCGACAACCGGAGCCAGGCCGCGTACCTGCACGGCTCTTTCGGTGCGGGCAAGAGCCACTTCATGGCGGTGCTCGATCTCATGCTCGCGGACCATCCGGCGCCGTGGAGCCGAGGCGAGCTGCACGCATTGCGCGGGAAGAACGAGTGGATCGGCAAGAAGAAGCTGCTCCAGCTCCCCATCCACATGCTCGGCGCACAGGACATGGAGTCGAAGATCCTCGGCGCCTATGTCACATGGCTCGCGAAGAATCATCCCGATGCGCCAACGCCGGCCGTGTATGCGGACCAGGGCTTATTCGACGACGCGCGGCGTCTGCGCAGCGCGCTCAGCGATGAAGCGTTCTTCGCCAAGCTGAACGGTGGCGTTCTGCAAGCCGCGAGTGGATGGGGCAAGCTCGCGCAGAAGCGCGCGTGGGACGCGCCTACGTTCGATGCCGCCGTGTCGTCGCAGTACATCGGTGAGGCCGACCGCGATGCGCAGAGCCCGCGCGCAAAGCTCTTCAGCGACCTCGTGCGCACGTTCTTCACGTCGTGGACCTCACAGCAAGGTCGCTTCGTCGATCTCGACACCGGTCTCGGCGTCATCAGCCGTCACGCCAAGGTGCTCGGCTTCGACGCGATCGTGCTCTACCTGGACGAGCTTGTTCTGTGGCTCGCGGGCAATTCGAGCGATCTGCCGTTCGTCGGCCGCGAAGTGCAGAAGATGGTGAAACTCAAGGAGGCGCAAGACGCCGATCGCGCCATCCCGATCGTGAGCTTCATCGCACGTCAGCGCGACCTCTCCCAGTTTCTCGGCGAGCAAGCGCAAGGGGCCGTGCGCAACGAGCTGTCGCGCAACCTGTCGCACCACGACGGCCGGTTCGAGACCGTGACACTTGCCGACTCGAACCTGCCTGCGATCGTCGCGCACCGCGTGGTCAAGGCGAAAGACGAGTCGTCGGCGCAGAGGCTCGCTGATGACTTCGCGAAGACCTGGCGCGCCGCGGGGCAGGCGCAGAGCGTCCTCATCGGCAGCGAAGGCGACGAGGCCGACTTCAGGAAGGTCTATCCATTCTCGCCGGCACTGATCGAAGCGCTGGTGGCGCTGTCCGACTGCTTGCAGCGCGAACGCACGGCGATCCGCATCCTGATGGAGCTGCTCGTCAACCACCTGCCGGACCTCGAGACCGGCCGCGTGGTGCCGGTCGGTGATGCCTTCGATGCGCTCGCCGAGAGCGAGGATCCGATCGATGACCCGGTTATGAAGGCGCGCTTCGACCGCGCCCGCGACCTGTACCGCGAAAGCTTCCTGCCGATCATCCGGCGCCAGCACAACACCGATAGCTCGGCTGCGTGCCAGCGACTGCGTGAAGACCACGACCGCCGACTCGGGTGCAGCGGCTGCCCGCAGCGCGCCTGCCGCAACGACAACCGGCTGGCCAAAACGCTGCTGATGGCTGCGCTGGTTCCCGAGGCCAAGCCGTTCAAAGGGCTGACGGTGAAACGTCTCGCGTACCTGAACCACGGCACCATCGCGTCACCTATCCCCGGCGCGGAGATGCAGGTCGTCGCACAGCGGTTACGGGATTGGGCATTTCAGATCGGCGCGCTGCGCCTCGGCGAGCAGGCCGATCCGGAGGTGAGCGTTCATCTAGCTGGCGTGGATCTTCAG
>Ga0335083_10007622_pt1 | contig 13339 bp, 11 predicted proteins | sample Lox_Sample_42_FD_206716 | JGI IMG/M metagenome (GOLD analysis project Ga0335083, IMG submission 206716) | Soil microbial communities from Loxahatchee National Wildlife Refuge, Florida, United States - Lox_Sample_4.2 | ecosystem: Environmental > Terrestrial > Soil > Wetlands | place: USA...
GGTGCCGCGCGCGCGGCCGGCGGCGATCGCGGCGGTCAGCAGCACGGTGAGCTGGGTGGTGAAGGCCTTGGTCGAGGCGACGCCGATCTCGGGCCCCGCCAGCGTCGGCAGCACGCCGTGCGATTCGCGGGCGATCGCGCTCTCCGGCACGTTCACAACCGAAAGGATGGTCTGCTTCTGCGACTTGGCGTAGCGAAGGGCCGCCAAGGTGTCGATTGTCTCGCCCGATTGCGAGATGGCGATGCAGACGCCGCCTTCGACCATCGGCGGTTCGCGGTAACGCAGCTCCGACGCGACCTCGACTTCGACCGGCAGGCGCGCCAGCTTCTCGAACCAGTACTTGCCAACCATGCCGGCGTAGCAAGCCGTGCCGCAGCCGGTGATGGTGAGACGACTCACCTTGGTCCAGTCGAAGGGAAGCTTGGGCAAGGTCACGGTGCGCGTCGCGGGATCGAGATAACTCTGCAACGTGTCGCCGACCACGGCGGGCTGCTCGTAGATCTCCTTGATCATGAAGTGACGATGATTGCCCTTGCCCATCATCGCGCCCGAGATGCCGCTCTGGCGGATCTCGCGCTTCACTTGCTTCGTGCCCTGGAAGATCGACACGCCCCCAGCGTTCAGCACGACCCAGTCATCGTCCTCGAGATAGGTCACGCGCTTGGTGAACGGCGCGAGCGCCAGCGCATCGGTGCCGATATACATCTCGCCGTCGCCGTAGCCGACCGCGAGCGAGCTGCCACGCCGGGCGCCCATCAGGATGTCGTGACGGCCGCTGAACAGCGCCACGAGAGCGAAGGCGCCACGCAGGCGTTCCATCGCCTTGCCCATCGCCTCTTCCGGCGACATCTGGCGCTCGAGGTAGGAGGTGAGCAGCTGGGCCACGACCTCGGTGTCGGTGTCGCTGTCGAACCGCTTGCCCTCGGCCGTGAGCGCGTCCTTCAGTTCCTGGAAATTCTCGATGATGCCGTTGTGCACGATCGCGACACGATCCGTGGCGATGGGATGGGCGTTGCGCTCGGAGGGCTTGCCGTGCGTCGCCCAGCGCGTATGGCCGATGCCGATCGTGCCCGGCAGCGCCTGCTCGGCGAGCTTGGCCTCGAGGTTGACGAGCTTGCCCTCGGCCCGGCGTCGCTCGATATGGCCGTTCACCAGGGTGGCGACGCCGGCCGAATCGTAGCCGCGATACTCGAGCCGCTTCAGCGCGTCGACCAGCAACGGGGTGACGGGCGCTTTGCCGATGATTCCGATGATGCCGCACATGGAAAGGTCGTCCGGGAGGGGGTAGGTCTATTTCTTCTTGGACCGCTTGGCCGCGGCCGCCTTGGCCTTCAGTTTCGCACGAAGTGGCCCTGCGCGCCCCTTCTTTGTGACCTGCCGCGCCCGGCCGAAGGCCAGCGCATTGGCCGGCACATCTTCTGTGATCACGCTGCCCGCGGTCACGTTGGCGCCCTTGCCGATCCTGACCGGGGCGATCAGCGAGCTGTTGGAACCCACGAAGGCGTCGGGACCGATCACCGTGCGGTGCTTGCCGTAGCCGTCGTAGTTCACGGCGATGGTACCCGCCCCCACGTTGCTGTCCGCGCCGACGTCGGTATCGCCCAGATAGGCGAAATGATTGGCCTTGGCGCCGCGACCCATCTTGGTCGCCTTGAGCTCCACGAAGTTGCCGATATGCACCTCGTCGGCGATCTCGCTGCCCGGCCGGATGCGCGCGAAGGGTCCGACGATCGCGCCCTTGCCGATACGCGCCCCTTCGATGTCGCAAAAGGCCTTGATCTGGACGCCGCCGCCGACGCTCACTCCGGGCCCGAAACGGACATTGGGACCGATCGTCACATCCGGGGCGAACTTCGTGTCGGCGGCCAGCCAGACCGTGTCCGGGTCGGCCATGGTGACGCCTGCGTCGAGCGCCGCCGCACGCAGGCGCCACTGCAACGCCTTCTCGGCCACGGCGAGCTCGGCGCGCGAATTGATGCCCTGGAACTCTTCTTCGTCGCCTTCCACAGCGATAGCGCGGTGGCCCATCTTGCGCGCGATCGCCACAGCATCGACCAGATAGTATTCGCGCTTCACGTTGTCGTTGCCGATCCCGGCGAGCAACGCGGCAAACAGCGCGCCGTCGAGGCACATCACGCCGGAATTGCAGAAATTGATCGCTCGCTCGGTCTCGTCGGCATCGCGGCTCTCGACGATCTTCTCCAGCGCACCGCGATGCATGACCAGACGGCCATAAGGCGTCGGATCGCTCGCGGTGAAGCCCAGCACGCCCACCGCCGCCTTCTCGCGTTGGCAGGCCTCGACAAGCTTGCGCAAGGTCGCGGTCGTGAGCAGCGGCGCGTCGGCATAGACCACCAGCACCGGCCCGCGATGGCCCTTGAGCTCGCCAAGCGCTGCCTTGGCGGCGTCGCCCGTGCCGAGCGGCTTGCGCTGCACGACGGTCGGATGAGGCGCGAAGGCCGCCGCCACCTCCTTGGCGCCCGGAGCCAGGACGCCCACGATCCTGGCCGGCTTCAGGCGCGCGACGTTCTCCAGCACATGGCGCACCATGGGCCAGCCGGCGAGCGGATGCAGGACCTTCGGGAGGGCCGATTTCATGCGCGTGCCGGCCCCCGCGGCCAGCACGACCACCGCAATCGGGGATTTCATGGCGTCCGGATGCCATGAGGGCGACGGTCCCGCAAGACGGATGTGCTATGGGGAGGGCCATGCAAAATACCGACGCCCTGATCGCCCGCCGCTTCGACACTGTCCTTTACGACCTCGACGGCACCCTGATCGAAAGCGCCAAGGACATGCAGGTCGCGGTGAGCCGCGTGCTGGCCGACCATGGCTTGCCGGCGGCGACCGAGGCCGACATGCGGGCCTTCATGGGCCAGGGCAGCAAGGTCACCATGGACCGGGCCTTCACCAAATACGGCCGGAAGCTCGACGAGGAACAGCTCAGCACCGTGACGCGCGAGTTCGTGCGCTACTACGAGGCCGACCCGGTGAGCCACACCTTCGCCTTCCCCGGCGTCGCCGAGGTCGTGGCGCGCTTCGGCCGGCTCGGCCTGAAGCAGGGCGTCTGCACCAACAAGTTCGAGAAGCCCTCGCGCATCATCCTCGAGCATCTCAAGCTCATGCCGCCGATTGCCGACGTCGCCGGCGCCGATACCTTCGCCCCCGTCCGCAAGCCCGACCCCAAGCACATCCTGATGCTCCTCGAGCGCATGGGCGGCGATCCCAAGCGCGCCGTCATGATCGGCGATTCGATCCACGACGTTGAATCGGCTCACGGCGCGGGGCTGCCGGCGGTGCTGGTGAGCTGGGGCTATACCGACAAGCCCGCCAGCGAATTGGGCGCGAATGCCGTGATCCAGCAGTTCGACGCCCTGCCCGACGCGCTGGGCCGGCTGGCAAGTTGACGGGCCGCTTCCCAGGCCCTATACGCGCCCCTTCCGGGCGCTTAGCTCAGCGGGAGAGCACACCCTTCACACGGGTGGGGTCGTAGGTTCAATCCCTACAGCGCCCACCATTCCCCCCCGGGACTTCTGCCATTCAGGCGCGGCGCAAGGTGAGGATCGTGACCTCGCCGCGGCAATTGAAACGCACCGGCGGATCGGAAACGCCGAGGCCCGAGCTGGTGTAGCCGATCATCCTTCCCTGCCGCCATAAGCCGACCGCGGCGTGCTTGCAGCGCACGAGTTGAGTCACGACCGGCTGGCCGCCCGGCAGGCAGATCTGGCCGCCATGCGTGTGGCCGGCGAGATAGAGGTTGTAGCCCGCTGCCTCGGCAACATCGGCCAGTTCGGCCGAGTGGACGAGCGCAATGCCGCCCTCGCCCGGCATCGCCAGCGCCTCGCGCGCGGAGTCCGTATAGAAGCTGTGCACGTCGTCGAGGCCGGTGACACGAAGACGGCCATCGCCGCGCTCGACGAAGCGCGAGGTATTGACCAGCACCTCGAAGCCACGCGCCGCCAGGAGGTCGACCATCTCCACGGGATCATGGTTGCCCAGGATCGCGAAGCGCGGGCCCGTGACGCGCACCTCGGCCAGTGCCTGCATCAGGAGATCCGCCGACTGCTCGATCGCATGAGGCGGATGGCCATAGATGTCGCCCGTCAGCGCCAGCATGTCGACCTCGACGCCCGCCAGCAGTTCGCGCGCGGCCTCGGCGAGCGGCGGCATGACATCGAGATGCGTGTCGCTGAGCTGCAGGATGCGGTAGCCGTCGAAGGGCTGGGGCAATCCGGGAATGGCAATGTCCAGCTCGACCCTTCGCAAGGCGAGCGCGTTCGCGACGCCGCGGCGGTGAAGCGGCGTCAACCGCAGCAGGAGCGCGAGCAAGGCCAGCAGCCGATTGAAGATCGCCTTGCGCCAGCGCGTGCGCGGGCCCGCGGGGCTCACCCAATAACGGCTCGTCGCGATGGCGCGGCGGCGCTCTGCCCATCCTTCTTTCATCGCGCCAGATAGGCGTGCCGTGGCTCGGTTGACAAGAAACCTCCGCGCCGCCACAGGAGGCAAATGAGCTCCGCGCTGCAGCTTCGCCCCGGCGATCGGCTTCCAGACTTCGCCCTGCCCGGCCTCGACAGCAAGCTGCGCAAGTTCGTCTGGTCGTTCACCGGCGAGCCGGTGGCGCTGGTCATCGTCGACGATATCCGCACGCTCGAACCCGAGCCGCTGGCAGCGCTGCTCGCCGCATGCAAGATCGCCAAGACGAGCGTCGTCGTGGTCTGCGGCACGCCGATCGCCGCCGCCGCGACCGCCTGGACCAAGCTCGGCCTGAAGGACGAGCCGCTGCTGCTTTGCGACCCCGAACGCCGCTTCGTGCCCGCCTTGCTCGCCCAGGGTGGCGTCGGTTTCGGTGGCGCGGGCGGCTTGCGCCAGCGTGTGATCGTCCTCGACCCCAACCAGCGGGTCGCCGCCGCCTTCGATACGCGCGCCCTGCCCGCGGCCGCCGAGGCCATCAAGGTGCTGGCGGATAGCGTACGCAGCCATAGCGGTGCGGACCAGGTCCTCCGATCGGCCATGGCGCCGGTGCTGGTGCTGCCGCGGGTGTTCGAACCGGAGTTCTGCACCCAGGTCATCCGGCTCTGGGAAAAGGGCGATCATCAGGACAGCGGCGTGTCGAGCCGTTATGGCAACGTCGGTGTGCTCGAGCTCAAGCGCACCGAGGACTACATGGTGAGCGAGCCGATGATGCAGAAGGCGATCTCCGACCGCCTCGCCTATCGCATCGGGCCCGAGCTCACCAAGGTCTTCGCCTTCGACCGCCAGTTCACCTTCGACGCCCATGTCGTGCTGTCCTACAGCGCCGAGGGCGAGCATTTCTTCGGCGCCCACCGCGACAATGGCGCACCGACCACGGCAGACCGCGCCTTCGCGGTCTCGCTCAATCTCAACGACGATTTCGACGGCGGCGAGCTGGTGTTTCCCGAATATGCCGGCGTCAAGGTGAGTCCGCCCAAGGGCGCCGCCGCCGTCTTCTCCTGCTCGGTGCTCCATCAGGCGCTGCCCGTGACACGCGGCCGGCGATTCGTCCTCACGTCCTTCTTCCGGGCCAAGAAGTGATCCGACTTTTGCTGCCGCTGCTGCTCGCGGCGACGGTGGCGCTTGCCCAGGAAGCCGTGGCGCCGCATCTCGAAGGCTGCCTGATCTGGAACACCAGCGGTCGCGTCATGGTGCGCAACGAATGCAGCCGGCCGATGACCATCCAGTTCATGTCGCTTGCGGACCAGCATGTCTCGACGGTCGAGCTGGCCGCGGGCGGTCGCGCCCAGTTCGATGCGACCTGGGGCGCCGACGGCTTCATGTTCACCGCCTGCCCACCGACTTACGTTCCGAACCTGCGCTTTGCGATCGAGAACAAGGAGCCGATCTCGGTCAGCCTCTACAACTGCGTGAGCGGACGGCCGAATTCCTAGCCGGGTTGCTTGCCGGCATAAGGATCGTTGACGCCGTCGAACGGCCAGATCGGCCGGCGCAGCTTGGTGAACTTGAGCCGCTCGATGTCGGGCGAGCAGATGCCGCCCGAATCGACCAGCACGATCTGGCGCGCGATGGGAGCATAGGCGGCGCGGAAATGCTGGACGCTCTTAACGACCAGCACGTCCTTGGCGTGCGGATCGATGCCCTGGCTGAGAAAGACCTGCAGATCGGTCGTCTGGATGCGGTTGGAGATCGTGATCACGTCGATGCCGTCGATGCGCAGGACGGCGGTCGGGCCCATGTTGCTCTCGACGCCGGCGTTCATCGGCCCGTCGTTCCGGAAAACGCCGTCCGACAACATGCGGACCAGCGCCTTGGCCTTGATCGGCCTGCCCATCGATTCGTCGGTATGGCCGCCCAGCTCGACATCGATGGTGGCGCCCACACCTGCCTTGATTGCCTGCTGCACGGTGCCCGGATCGTAGATCGTGCCGATGGCGGCGTTGGCGACCTTGCCGTCGAGCAGCGCCCTCAGGATGCCGGTCGTATCGTTGTATCCGCCGCCGCCTGGATTGTCGGTGCCATCGGCGATCACCAAGGGGCCAGGCTTGGCGGGCTTCGTTCGCACCACCGCCATGCCGTCGGGGATGCTGAGATAGTCGCTGGTGCGCGACCTCACCGTTTCATCGCGCCGGCGCCAGATCTCGTCGATCAGCTCGCTGCAGATCGCGCGCGCCCGCGCCTCGGCGCCGGGTTCATGGCTCACCGCGATCGAGGGACCGGTATAGGGAATGTCCGACCAGGTGAAGCCGACCTGGATGCTGACGACATTGATGCCGGGCTCCTTCTCGTAGACATCGGCCTTGGCCAGCAAGTCGCGCATCTCGCCGGGCTCGGTCGTGCGGCCGTGGTTGGCACCTTCGAGCATCGCCGGCTGAACGAGCAGGCACTTCGGCTTCTTCCTGCCGTCGAGCACCTCTTTCACCAGAACCGCCGCCTGCACTGCTCTGTCGTATCCATCGATATGCGGATAGGTGCGGAAGCTCACCAGCGCATTGGCGTTGCGCGCCATCTTCGCCGTGGCGTTGGCATGCAGGTCGAGCGTCGCCACCATCGGCACACCGGGCCCAACCACGGCCCGCAGCGCCTCGAGCAGCGCGCCTTCGGCATCGTCCTCGGTCTCGGTGACCATGGCGCCATGCAGCGACAGGCAGACGGCATCGAGCTTCCCGGCCCCCTTCGCCGCGTTGAGGATCTTGTCGCGGATGGTCTCCCAGGTCTCCTTCGTCAGTGTGCCCGAAGGTGTCGCATTGGCCGCCGCCCCGAACACCGGCTCCCAGCCGTATTTCGCCGCTGAATCGATATACCCGCCGACCTCGTTCCGCGTGCCCTTGAACCGGCCGATCATCGCCTCGCCCTCGATGAGCCACCGCCGGCGATAGTCGTCGAGCGTCGTCTTCAGGCGGCTGAACGTGTTGGTCTCGTGCATGAATTGCGCGATGAAAACGCGGGGACTCATTGACGCTTCTCCTACAGCTTCGCCGTCTTCAGCCACTCCGCCTGCCCTTCCTCGCCTTCCACGCCGGTGGTCTCGAGGAAGCGGCAGACCATCATGTAGTAGCCGATCGTCAACGTGAGCTCGACGACGGCGCCGGGGCTGAGGAACGCCTCGACGGCCTTCAGCGTCTTGTCCGACGCCTTGACGTTGCGCACCACGTCGTCGGCGAAGCGCAGCACGGCCTTGTCCTGATCGGAAAAGACCGCGGCTTCGATGGTAGCATCGCGCAGCGCCGCGATCTTGGCCTCCTCCACGCCGACCTCGCGCGCGATGCGCTCATGCTGGAAAACCTCGTAGGCCGCGCGGCTCAAGCGCCCGACGCGCACGATCGCGATCTCACGCAGCCTGGGATCGAGCTCGCACCGGTGCAGGAGCGCATTGCCCATGCGGATGAAGCCTTTCAGCCCTGCTTCGGAATTCGCCAGCATGCGATAGATGTTGAGATGGGGCTTCAGCTTGTCGAGGAACTCGGCGTGCTTGCCGGTGGCGGTCTCGACCTCGAAATATGGAATGCGCGACATGGCTCCCTCCGAAGGGACAGCCTGAAGCTACATCCAACCCCAGCGCAAGAGCGGATTGAGCCAGCGTCCTAGCTTGCTGGTGAGCACGATGGGCTTTTCGACCACGATCAACGCGATGCACGGCTCGCCCGGATCGGCGATGGGCTCGTGCTCCTGCGGTCCCGGCCCCACGGCGAAATCGCCGACCGCGTAGCTGCCGGTATTGTCCGTGTAGCCGCCCTGCAGCACCACCGTGTATTCGTTGGCGACATGCTTGTGCAGGGGCAACCCCTTGCCCGGCTCGAGCCTGAGCAGCGCGACGCGATGTGTGTCGCCGTGCAACGCCAGTTCGATCCGCTCGAAGCCGCCGAAAGCACGCTTCCAGTCTTTGCCGACAATGTAGGATCGAAGCGGCGCCGGCGCCCATGCCTGGCCCTGCTGTGGCATCGGCGGGGCGGGCCTCGGCCCGACCGCCACGCCATCGAGCCTGGCGAGCGCACCTTCCAGATCGACGTCGCCAACCGCCTCCTCGGTCTCCAGCAAGGCGCCGCCCAGTGCGCGCAATCGATCGACCGTGCGCCGCGCCTCGGGATCGAGTGCAAGCTTCAACGCCACCGCGAGCGCCGGCCCTTCGGGCAGGACGCCGGTGGCGTAGTCGAGCAGCAGCTCGTCGGGGGCCGGATGCCGGCTCATCTGTCTCCTTCTTCCTTCTCCAACGCCACACGCAGCCGCCCCAGGGCCAGGCGGATGCGCGACTTCACCGTCCCGAGGGGCAGCCGCAATTCCTCCGCGATCGCCGTATGGGTCTTGTCCTCGAAGAACGCCTTGCGGATGACGACGAGCTGGTCGGCCGGCAGGCCATCCATGAGTTCTTTCATTCTCATGTACGTTTGTCCGTCGAGGACGGATTTGTCGGCAGCGTCCCCTTCGGTTGAAAAAATCGTCAACCAGTCTTCCGTCTCGATCGGCGGCCGTCCGGTCCGGCGCAGGAGATCGATCCGTTTGTTGCGTGCAATCGTATAAACCCAGGTCGCCGCCGAAGCGCGGCTGCGGTCGAAGCTCGCGGCCTTGCGCCACACCAGGATCATCGCCTCCTGCGCCACTTCGGCCGCGGCGTCGGCATCGGCGCCGCCGCGCATGAGGAAGGCCTTGATGCGCGGCGCAAAGTGCTGGAACAGCCTGGCGAAGGCGGCACGATCCTGACGCGCCGCGATCGCTTCGATCAGCTCCGCGGCCTCGTCGGCGGACAGCATCCGGCGATGCTTAGGCCGGGCGCCCCTCGGCGCCGAGATCCCAGAACAGGCCGGCCATCAGTCGCAGGCCCTCGCGCGCCACGGGAGCCAGCAGATGCTCATCAGGCGCATGCTGCGAGCAGGCAGCGTAGGAATGCGGCACCCATACGGTCGGCATGCCGAGGATGTCGGTGAAAACCTCGTTGGGCAGCGAGCCGCCGAGGTTGGGCAGCATGTTGGGTTTCTGCCCCGCCGTCTTCTCGAGCGAGCGGGCCGCGAACCTGGCCCAGGGATTGTCGGGGTCCAGGCGCGTGGCGTGCATGATCACCTCGCGCGAGGGCTTGAGCTCGATGTCGCCGAAGCCGTGACGCTCGAGATGGCGCTTCAGCGCCGGCAGGATGTCGTGCGGGTCGGTGCCGACGACGAAGCGCAGCTGGCAATGGGCGATGGCGCTCGGCGGGATCGCATTGACCGGGCGATCAGGATTGCCCGTCTTGAAGGCCAGCACCTCGAAGGAATTCCAGCCGAACACGCGCTCGACCGGGGTCAGCCCCTTCTCGCCCCAATCCTCATGGATCCGGGGTGCATTGTCGCCGGCATCGATATGGGCGTCGGCGAGAGCGGCGCGCACCGAGTTGGTGAGCGTCTGCGGCCGCCATTCCGGCACCTTGATCTGGCCGCGCTCGTCGGTGATCGAGGCCAGCGCATGCGCCATCACGATGCCGGGATTGGCGAGCAGCCCACCCCAGTTGCCCGAGTGATGGCCGCCCTCGCGATAGGTGAGGGTCAAGGTGAAGTTCAGCGTGCCGCGCGTGCCGCCGAAGATGCACGGCCGGCGATGGTCGAGCCGCGGGCCGTCCGAGCCGATCAGCGCATCGGCCTTCAGCGCCGCCTTGTTGGCCTTGCAGAAGTCGGCCAGGCCCGGCGAACCCGTCTCCTCGCCGGTCTCGATCAGGATGGTCGAATTGAAGCCGAGCGTGCCGCGCTCCTCGAGCACGCAGGCGAGTGCTGCGATGTTGATCGTGTGCTGGCCCTTGTTGTCGGCGGTGCCGCGGCCGTACATGCGGTCGCCCTCGACCACGATGTTCCACGGCGAGAGACCGCTGCGCCACTGGTCCTCCTGGCCGCGGATCACATCACCGTGTCCATAGGTGAGCACGGTCGGCTTGGCCGGATCCTCGACCCGGCGGGCGATCAGGAACGGGCCGAACTCGGCCTTCGGGTTGGGCAGCACGGTGCAGTCGTAGCCCAGCTTCTCCAGCGAGCGCGTCATCTCGCCCGAGACGTATTCCTGCAGGGCGGGCATCGAGCCCTGCTCCTGGCTGGTGGTGGGAATGGCGACGCGGCGCTGGAGGTCCGAGAGGAAGCCGCCGTCGTCGAAATACTTCTCTGCGCGCGCGATGGCGCCGTTACGTGTACCGGTCATCCCGTCACGATAGCGGTCGCGCCGCCCTAGGCAATAGCCCCGTGCCCGGCGTAAACTCGGACGTCATGAGTGGGGCGGGCGAGTACGACATCTTCATCAGCTATACGCACGAGGATTCCGCGGCGGCCAAGCGGCTCGCGGAGGACCTCACGTCGCGGGGCTGGTCGGTTTTCTGGGATCGCGTTCTGCTGCCCGGCGCCACCTGGCGCACCCAGATCCAGTCGGCGCTGATGTCGGCGCGCGTCGTGCTCGTCATGTGGTCGGACAAGGCGGTCAACAGCCGCTGGGTCGAGGTCGAGGCCGATCACGCCTTCCAGCGCGACGCCTATGTGCCGGTGACGATCGGCAATTCGCCCCTGCCGCTCGGCCTGTCGCATGTGCAGGTGGCGGACCTCCGCCACTGGCATGCCGATCCCGCCCTGCCCCTCCCCGACGTGCTGGTCTCCGCCCTCACCTACCGGCTTGCCCGCGGCGGCGGTCCCACCCTGCAATCGGTGCCGATTGCGCCGGCGGCCAATCCGGCGGCGCCGCCCGTCGGTCATGCGACCGTGGCCGCCGACGCCACGATGATGGCCGCCGACATGATGCTTCACCTGACGGGAACCGATCACACCGGCACGAAGTTCGAGATCATCGTGCGGCTGTCGCAGCTGCGCATGAAGCCCGCCGGCCTGGTGATCGGCCGCAGGGCCGAGCAGGCCGATCTGGTGCTACCGCATGTCAGCGTCTCGCGCCGCCACGCTTTGCTCTCGTCGGTCGACCAGCGCTTGACGCTGAGCGATCTCGGCTCGCTCAACGGGACATTCGTGAACAACCAGCCTGCAGCTGCCGACCGTCCGCTCGAGCTGGCGAAAGGCTCGATCGTGCGGCTCGGCGATGTCGAGCTGACCGTGGGCGATATCACCCACTGATACGGCCATCGTCGTCGACCATGACGACGCGATCGCAAACCGCACGCAGGCTCGCCAGCGCCGCCTCCTCGCCCGCCTCCTGAGGCGCGAGCACGAAGGCGCGGTCCGCCGCCGCGATCAGGTCGCGCGCGCGCTGGCGATCGAAGGTCTGGCCGATGTCCAGCGGATGGGCGGGACCGCGGATCAGCGCGACATCGACGCCGACGCTGTTCGACTTGGCCAGGGCGAGCGCCAGCGCGTACTCGGCCGGCACGCGCAGCGGCAGCACGAGCTGCAGATGCAGGTCGGCCTTGCCGGCCAGCAGCGAGGCGACTTGCGCCGCGACATCGGCGATGCGCGCGTTGGCCGAGGCGGCGGCCTTGGTCGCGAACCAGATGCCGACGCGATGGTCGCGCTTCAGCCCGATGCCGAGCTCGCCGAACAGCGCCGGCAGGCTGCGAACGGTCTGGCGGTCGAGATCGCGAACCGCCTCGCTCAGCGCGTCGTAGGGCACGAGATCGGTGTGGCGACGCCGCGCATCGTCGCGCTTGTCGGCGAGCGTCCAGCCGGCCAGCCAGCGGTCGCGGCACCAGCGTTCGTGCTCCTGGCGGCCGAGCGCGTCGAGCCGCTCGGCGTCGATCTCGATCTCTGCCTTCGGCGCGCCCGCAACCGCATGCAGGCCGAGACCCCGCAGCTTGGCGAGCATGTGGTCGGCCTGGGAGCGGTTGGCCGAGCGATAGACGTCGGCGAGCTCGGACCACGGCTGGCTGGCCGGCGTGGGCGTGCCGCCCATGCGCTCGCGGCTGCGCAGATATTCCTCGTGGACCAGCCGGGCGAGCGCGTCGATCTCCTCGTCGAGCAGGTAAACGGGATCGGCCTCCTGCTCGAGCCCGCCGAACGGCAGCACGCGCAGGCCGTCGAAGATGTCGGCATGGATCTGCGGCAGGCCTTCGACCAGCATCGGGCCGCTGCGCTGATAGACGTAGATCGGCACGGTCTGCGCGCCGGCATGGGCATAGGCGCGGCGGAGCCCCAAGGTCATCGACAGGTTGGCGTGGTCGTTGCCGCAGCACACGTAGATCGCCGTCGCCGGCAGCGGCGCCAGCAGCCAGGCGGTCGCGTCCTCGGCCTTGACGGCGCTCGCCCTCACGTCGGCCGAGATGAAGCGCAGCTCGGCGCAATGGTCGAGGCCCGGATGATCCTGCAGGAACTGCTGGCGCAGCGCCTCGGCATCGCGGTCGACGACGGTGATGATCGTGCGGCGTCGGGCGGCGGGGATAGCGGTGCGCGCGAGCTGCAGCAACAACTCGGCTCCCATGTCGCCCAGGCCCACGATCACGGCGTGGATGTCGAACGGCCCCGGCGGCAGCCCCCAGTCCGGCGGATAGCGCGACACCAGCGCCCGCGCGACGGTCCGCTCACGGACATAGAGCTTGAGGTCGACCCGGTTCTGGCGCATCGCCGAGGCGATCTGCGAGCCCATCAGGGCGCGCAGCTCGCGATGGCCGAGGCGTACCAGGAAGGTGAGCGGCGGAGCGCCGGCCGCCCGATGGGCATTGGCCGCTGCGAGCGCGCCCGCCAGCGCCATCGTGGCGGCATCGTCCTCGTCGAGCGCGACGACGGCGGCGGCGCGGTGAACGGCGGCGCGATGCAGCGGCCGCGCCCACTGGCCGTTGTTGACCACGATGCGCGCGCCCGCCTCTTCCATGGGCGGCACGGCCTCGTCGGCAACAGGCGGCACGATGGCGATGAAGCGGCGGCCGAGAGTGTCGTAGGCGCGGGCGAGCGCCAGGGTCGCCTCGGAGCTGCCGATCAGCACGACA
>Ga0335083_10007625_pt1 | contig 13334 bp, 14 predicted proteins | sample Lox_Sample_42_FD_206716 | JGI IMG/M metagenome (GOLD analysis project Ga0335083, IMG submission 206716) | Soil microbial communities from Loxahatchee National Wildlife Refuge, Florida, United States - Lox_Sample_4.2 | ecosystem: Environmental > Terrestrial > Soil > Wetlands | place: USA...
TGACCAGCACGTCACCGTCGGAGGCGCGCAGCACGGTGGCGGTGTCCGGCGCGTGCAGGCCGCCGGTGAACACCCACGCGCCCGCGGCCCGCAACTCCCTGTCCACCGCGTCGATGTCCCGCATGATCGGCTCAAGCACCCGCCGCCCAGCACGGCGCGCGGGGGAGGCCGCCGCGTGCACCAAGCCCGTTCGGTGCCTTGATTATGGCTTTTGATATGGTCTAGACCACAGGAGTCTGCACCATCAGCGGGACGACGTCCGATAGTCTCGGAGCCGCTGGCGATCAGGGGATCGACGAGGAGATTCAGTACTGTGACTATTCGCGTGGGAATCAATGGCTTCGGCCGTATCGGCCGTAACTTCTGGCGGGCTGCCAATGCTGCCGACGGCGACCGTGGCATCGAGATCGTCGCCGCGAACGACCTCGGCGACGTCGCCACCATGGCGCACCTGCTCAAGTACGACAGCGTCGTCGGCACGCTGCCGCACGAGGTGTCGGTGTCCGGCGACACCATCACGGTCGGCGACCGGTCGATCAAGATCCTGGCCGAGCGCGACCCGGCCAAGCTCCCGTGGGGCGACCTCGGCGTGGACGTGGTGATCGAGTCCACCGGGCTGTTCACCACCGGCCCCAAGGCGCGGGCGCACATCGAGGCCGGCGCGAAGAAGGTCGTCATCTCCGCGCCCGCCAAGGAAGAAGACATCACGATCGTGATGGGGGTCAACGACGACAAGTACGACCCCGACGCGCACACGATCATCTCCAACGCCTCCTGCACGACGAACTGCGTCGCGCCGATGGCCAAGGTGCTGCTGGACAGCTTCGGCATCGTCAAGGGCCTGATGACCACCGTGCACGCTTACACGCAGGACCAGAACCTGCAGGACGGCCCGCACAAGGACCTGCGCCGCGCCCGGGCCGCCGCGATCAACATCGTGCCGACCTCCACCGGCGCCGCCAAGGCCACCAGCCTGGTGATCCCGGAGCTCAAGGGCAAGCTCGACGGCTACTCGCTGCGGGTCCCGGTGCCCGACGGCTCGATCACGGACCTGGTCGTGGAGCTGGGCCGCGACGTCACCAAGGACGAGGTCAACGCGGCGTTCAAGGCCGCCGCCGAAGGCGCGCTCAAGGGCATCCTCTACTACACCGAGGACCCGATCGTCTCCACCGACATCGTCGGCTCGCCTGCCTCCTGCACGTTCGACGCGTCGATCACGATGGCGTACGGCAACCAGGTCAAGGTGTTCGGCTGGTACGACAACGAGTGGGGTTACTCCAGCCGGCTCGTGGACCTCACCGCGCTCGTCGCCTCCCGGGTGCGGTAATGCAGTCGCTCGACGACCTGGAGGTGGCCGGCCGCCGCGTCCTGCTCCGCTCGGACCTCAACGTCCCGCTCGACCTGACCGGGACCGGGGAGATCACCGACGACGGCCGGATCCGGGCCAGCCTGCCGGTGATCAGCAAGCTGTCCGACCGGGGGGCGCGGGTCATCGTCCTCGCGCACCTCGGCCGGCCCAAGGGCGCCACCTTCGACGAGCGGGCGGCGGGCGGCCCGTCGCTGCGCCCGGTGGCGGCCCGGCTGGGCGAACTGCTCGGCCGGCCCGTCTCGTTCGCGTCCGACGTGGCCGGGCCCGCGGCGGAGGAGACCGTGTTCAGCCTCGGCGACGAGGACGTCGCGGTGCTGGAGAACGTGCGCTTCGAGCCCGCCGAGACCAGCAAGGACGACGCCGAGCGCGGCGAGTTCGCGCAACGGCTGGCCCGCTTCGGCCAGGCCTACGTGGGCGACGGGTTCGGCGCGGTGCACCGCAGGCACGCCTCGGTCTACGACCTGCCGCTGCTGCTCCCGCACGCCGCGGGCGATCTGGTCAGGGACGAGGTCGCGGTGCTGCGGCAGCTCACCACCGACCCGGCCCGGCCGTTCGTGGTGGTCCTCGGCGGCAAGAAGCCGTCGGACAAGCTGGCCGTGATCGGCAACCTGCTGAACCTGGCCGACCGCATCATCATCGGCGGCGGCATGGCCTACACGTTCCTGGCCGCCCAGGGATACGAGGTCGGCAACTCGGTGCTCGAGGCCGACCAGATCCCCGCGGTCACGGAGGTCATGGCCGAGGCGCAGCGGCGCGGGGTGGAACTCGTCCTGCCCGTCGACCTGGTCGTAGCTACTCACTTCGCGCCCGACGCGGAGCATTCCGTCGTCCCGGCCACCGCGATGCCGGCCGACAGGGAAGGCGTGGACGCGGGCCCGAAGACCCGCGAGCTGTTCGCGGCCAAGCTGGCCGACGCCAGGACCGTGTTCTGGAACGGGCCGATGGGCGTGTTCGAGTTCCCCGCGTTCTCGGCCGGGACCCGCGCGCTGGCCGAGGCCATAGCCGCGGTCGACGGGCTCACCGTGGTGGGCGGCGGCGACTCGGCGGCGGCGGTGCGGGCGCTGGGCATCGGTGAGAAGTCGTTCGGGCACATCTCGACCGGCGGCGGCGCCAGCCTCGAGTACCTCGAGGGCAAGACGCTGCCGGGCCTGGTAGCGCTGGAGGCGGATTCGTGATGGCCCGCTCCCGCAATTCCGGTGCCTCCGGCGCCCGGCTGCCGCTGATGGCCGGGAACTGGAAGATGCACGAGAACCACCTCGAGGCCATCGCGCTGGTCCAGAAGCTGGCGTTCACGCTGACCGCGAAGGACTTCGAGGCGGTCGAGGTGGCGGTGCTGCCGCCGTTCACCGCGCTGCGCAGCGTGCAGACCCTGATCGACGGGGACAAGCTGCGGATCACCTACGGCGCGCAGGACATCTCCCAGTACGACTCGGGCGCCTACACCGGGGACGTGTCGGGGCCCATGCTGGCCAAGCTGGGCTGCCAGTACGTGCTGGCCGGGCACTCCGAACGGAGGCAGTACCACGGCGAGACCGACGACGTGGTCAACGCCAAGGCGCTGGCCGCGCTGCGGTCCGGGCTCACGCCGATCCTGTGCCTGGGGGAGTCGCTCGAGGTCCGCCAGGCGCGCGAGCATCTCGGCCACTGCGTGGGCCAGCTCGACGAGGGCCTCAAGGGATTCAAGGCCGAGGACGTGGCGGCGATGGTGATCGCCTACGAGCCCGTCTGGGCCATCGGGACCGGCGAGGTGGCCACCCCCGACGACGTGCAGGAGACGGCGGCGGCGATCCGGGCGCGGGTTTCGGAGTTTCATGGCGCCGAAACGGCCACCAGTGTGCGTATCCTGTATGGCGGGTCCGTCAAGCCCGGCAACATCGCGCCGATCATGGCGCTGCCGGACGTCGACGGCGCCCTCGTCGGCGGAGCCAGCCTCGACGCCGGGCAGTTCGCTCAGATCTGCCGGTATCGTGAACTGGCGGCGTAGGCTTAGAAGAGTAGGTTCAGCACGGTGGCTTCCTGGCCGGTCGTGCCCGTGTCGGTAGGACTCCCGCCACCGGGGGTCTTGTCACCAGCAGGAGATGGATAACAGCAATGGTCGTGGGGCTCTCCGTTATCCTGATCATCACGAGTCTCGTGATGGTCCTTCTCGTGCTACTCCACAAGGGCAAGGGCGGCGGGCTGTCCGACCTGTTCGGCGGCGGGGTGAGCTCGACTCTCGGCTCGTCTTCCGTCGTCGAGCGGAACCTGGACCGCATTACGATTTTCTTCGGAGTCTTGTGGTTCGTGTGCATTATCGCCCTTAACTGGCTGGTTAATCACTAACCTGTAGTCCTGACGTCCCGCACCGAAGTTATCCCGCACCGAAGTTCCGGCTTTATAGCTCCATGGCCTTCAAGGGGTGATCTGTGAGTAGTGGCAACGCCATCCGCGGCAGCAGGGTGGGCGCGGGTCCGATGGGAGAGGCCGAGCGTGGCGAGGCCGCGCCGCGCGTCTGGGTTTCCTTCTGGTGCGCGAACAAGCACGAGACGCGTCCGAGCTTCGCGACCGACGCGTCGATCCCTGACACCTGGGAGTGCCCGCGCTGCGGCAACCCCGCGGGCCAGAACGAGCACGCCCCGCCGAAGCCCCCGCGCGTCGAGCCCTACAAGACGCACCTCGCCTACGTGAAGGAGCGCCGCAGCGACTCCGACGGCGAGGCCATCCTGGCCGAGGCCCTGGCCCGCCTCCGCGGCGCCTGACCCTCACGCCCACGTCACCCGGCCCCGGTTCCAGTCGCTGGAACCGGGGCCGAGTCGTCTCAGCCACGATCCAAAGGGAGTCAGTGGCCCCCCGGGTACCGTCTTCGGTACCCGGGGGGCCACCCACTCCGCGGCGTGCCTGCTTCCTGGGCACCACGCGCCGCTGTGTGCCCGCTTGCCTCACTTGTCCCAAGCTGTAGCGAGTCGATGGCACATCGGGCGTGCTCTTACGTGTCCGATGTGCCATCGACTCCGTCAGAGAGGGCGTCGCTGGAGAACGAGCTGAGGCGCGACCCGACGGAGAGACCGGGTCGCGCCTCGACGTGGGGCTAGGAGCTAGAGGCCTTCGTTGATCAGGCGGCCGGCCTGCTCGTACTTGGCCGGCTTGTACTTCTTGAAGTAGAAGGCGGTGCCGACGCCGGCCAGCACGACCACGGCGTCGATCGGGCCCAGCCAGTTCGCGTACGGGTAGCTGCCGGCCCCCAGGAAGTCGATGTTGGTGAACAGCAGGTACACCACGTAAGCCTGGGAGAGGAAGGCGAGCACGGGGGCCAGCCTGGTCCGCCACCAGTGCGCCTCGTCCCGGTGGAAGCGCTCGAAGTAGACCAGCACGCTGAGCGAGACCACCGCCTGCACCGACAAGATGATGATCACGCCCATCACCGCCATCAGGCCGTAGAGCTGGACATAGGCCTGGGAGTTGGGGTCGTCGGTACCGGTGAAGATGGCGAAAAGACCGATGATGATGGCGGCCACGACCGACTGGGTGACCGAGGCGATGTGCGGGCTCTTCCACTTGGGGTGCGTCCGGCCCAGGGCCCGCGGGGCCAGCCCTTCACGGCCGAGCGAGTAGAAGTAGCGCGCGGTGGTGTTGTGGAAGGCCATGCCGCAGGCGAACGAGCCGGTGATGATCAGGTAGCTCATCACCGAGCCCACCCACTGCCCGGCGTAGTGGCCGGCCGGGGTGAGGAAGTACTGGGCCGCGTTGGTCTGCGACTGGGCGATCGCCGCCTTGGTGGTGGGATACCCGGCCAGCGAGGCCCAGGACGTGATCGTGTAGAAGATCCCGAGCCCGATCACCGAGATGTACAGGGCGCGCGGGACGATCCGCTTGGGATCGCGGGATTCCTCGCCGTAGTTCGGTGCCATCTCGAAGCCGACCCAGGACCAGAAGGCGAAGAACAGGCCGATGCCGACCGCGCCCGCCGCCAGCTTGCCCTCGGCCGGGAAGCCCTTGAAGGCGTTCAGGGGGTTGAGCGGGGCGGCGGTCACGTGCCCCCTGGCGAACAGGAAGACGTCGAAGATGACGAGGATGACGACCTCGCTGATCAGCCCGATCGCGAGCACCGTGCTGGAGATCCGGACGTCGAAGTAGGTCAGGATTCCGATGATCAGCACCATGGCCAGGGCCAGCCAGGGCCAGCCGACGTTCACCCCGAACTGGTTCAGCTTCAGGTTGAGGAAGTAGGCGAAGCCGCCGGCCAGCGATGCCTCGAACACCGAGTACGCGACCACGGACCCGTATCCGGTACCGATGCCGAGTTCCCGGCCGAGCCCGTGGCTGATGTAGGAGTAGAAGCCGCCGGCCGTGGTCTTCTTCCTGGCCATTGCCACGTACCCGACCGAGAACACGGCGAGCACGATCGTGGCGAACATGAAGGCGGCCGGGGCGCCGACGCCCTGGCCATAGCCCACCACGATGGGCGTGTTGAACAGCATGGCCGAGATCGGGGCCGCCCCCGTCACGGTCAGGAACAGCACGCCGCCGAGGCCGACCGCGCCCTTGCGGAGCTTGGCTACGTCCTGGCGCTGGGATACGTCATAGTCCTCGGCCGGCGGGGCCGTCGCGGCGACGCGGGGACTGTCGGGAACTTGGGGATGACCCATAGGTACACCTCCGGCGCATTTGCGGGGAGCGTAACAGCCTGCGGGAACCGTGATCAAGAGTTCTGGTTGAGTTAATCCGAGTGAAACCTGACCGCTTGACAGCAAACGGTCAGGGAGATACTTGTTTGGTTGAGCCGAACGAGCGATATGGTTGCGCGGCAGGGCGAGCAGTGACGGAGGTCGCGGTGACCGAGGAACTGATCTCATTCGCCTCCAAGCAGGACATGCTGGCGAAGTCCAAGCAGTTCTGGAACCCCGACAAGACCCAGTTCTGGCAGGACGCCGGCGTGCCGCTGGTCATCGACCGGCGCGAGGGCTACTACATCTACGACGTCGACGGCAAGCGCCTGATCGACACCCACCTCAACGGCGGCACCTACAACCTGGGCCACCGCAACCCCGAGGTGGTCGCGGCCGTGACCGCGGCCATGCAGCGCTTCGACATCGGCAACCATCACTTCCCCTCCCTGGCCCGCACCGCCCTGGCCGAGGCCCTGGTGCAGACCGCGCCGCCCGGCTCGAGCCTCGCCAAGGTGATGTACGGGAGCGGCGGCGGCGAGGCGATCGACATCGCGCTGAAGAGCGCCCGCCACGCGACCGGCAAGCGCAAGATCGTCTCGATCGCCAAGGCCTACCACGGGCACACCGGGCTGGCGGTGGCCACCGGCGACGAGCGGTTCGCCACCTTGTTCCTGGCCGACCGGCCGGACGAGTTCGCCCACGTGCCGTTCAACGACCTGGCCGCGATGGAGGACGCGCTGCGCGGCCGGGACGTGGCCGCCGTGATCATGGAGACGATCCCGGCCACCTACGGCTTCCCGCTGCCCGCGCCCGGCTACCTGGCCGAGGTCAAGCGGCTGTGCGAGCGGTACGACGCGCTGTACATCGCGGACGAGGTGCAGACCGGGCTGATGCGCACCGGGGAGCTGTGGGCGATCAGCAAGCACGGCGTCGCGCCCGACATCCTGGTCGCGGGCAAGGGCATCTCCGGCGGCCTGTACCCGATCAGCGTGGTGCTGGCCACCGAGCAGGCGGCCGGCTGGCTGAGCGAGGACGGCTTCGCGCACATGTCCACGTTCGGCGGCGCCGAGCTCGGCTGCGTGGCGGCGCTGAAGACCCTGGAGATCAGCACCCGGCCCGAGGTCAGGTCCGCGGTGCACTACATCGCGGCCACCTTCACCGAGGGCCTGACCCGCATCCAGCGGCGCTTCCCCGACTGGTTCACCGGGATCCGGCAGGACGGGCTGGTCATGGGCCTGGAGTTCGGCCACCCCGAGGGGGCCAAGCCGGTCATGAAGCGGCTCTACGAGAACGGCGTGTGGGCCATCTTCTCCACCCTCGACCCCCGGGTCCTGCAGTACAAGCCCGGCATCTTGCTCACCCCCGGCCTGTGCGAGGAACTGCTGGAACGCACCGAGGTGGCGATCGGCCTGGCCCGCGACGACATGACCAAGGGGGCGCGGCGGTGACGGCGGCGATCACGGTCCCCGAGCTGCTGACAGACCCGGCCGGGATCCCGCGGGCCCGGTCCATGCTGGCGCGGGCCGAATGGGCCGCCAGGCAGTTCGCGCGGTACGACAAGCCCGCCGTGGACGCGATCGTCCGCGCGGCCGCCGAGGCCGGCGCGGCCAAGGCCCGCGAGTACGCCGAGTGGGCGGTCCGCGAGACCGGGTTCGGCGTGGCCGAGCACAAGGTGCTCAAGAACATCGCCTGCAGCACCGGTTTGGTCGACCATTACGCGGGCCACGACTACGTGACCCCGCGGATCGACGGCGACGCCAAGATCGTCGAGGTGCCCCGCCCGGCCGGCGTGGTGCTGGCCCTCACGCCGTCGACCAACCCCGTCGCGACCGTGTTCTTCAAGTGCCTGCTGGCCCTGATGACCCGCAGCGTGGTGGTGCTGAGCCCGCACCCGCTGGCCAGGGAGTGCTGCGCCGACGCGGCCAGGACCCTGGCCGCGGCCGCCGTGGCGGCCGGGGCGCCCGATGGGGTCATCCAGGTGGTGGACGAGCCCTCGGTGCCGCTGATCGAGGCGCTGATGAGCGACGAGCGCACCAGCGTCATCGTCGCCACCGGCGGCGTCCCCGTCGTCCGCGCCGCCTACAGTTCGGGGAACCCGGCCATCGGGGTGGGCCCCGGCAACGTGCCCGTGCTGGTCGACGCGACCGCCGACCTGGCCGCCGCCGCCCGGCGCATCGTGGACAGCAAGAGCTTCGACAACTCCATCCTGTGCACCAACGAGTCGGTGCTGATCGCCGAGGAGTCCATCGCGGCTGAGCTCACCCGCCAGCTCAAGCGGGCCGGCGCCTACCTGCTCGACCCCGGGGAGCGGGACCGGGTGGCCGGAGTGCTGTTCCCGGCTGGGCGGTTCGACATCAGGTTCGTCGGCCAGGACGCGGCCAGGATCGCGGCCGAAGCCGGGGTACGCGTGCCGCGCAGCACCAGGATCCTGCTGGCGCCGTTCGGCCAGGTCGTGCCGGAGGAATCGCTGGCCCACGAGAAGCTCTGCCCGGTACTCGGCCTGGTCACGGTGCCCGACGCCCGGCGCGGCATCGACGCGGCCCGCGCGGTGCTGCGGATCACCGGGCGCGGCCACTCGGCCTCGATTCACAGCCAGGACCCGGCCACGATCATGGAGTACGGCGCCGCCGTCGAGGTGCTGCGGGTCTCGGTCAACGTGGGCAACAGCCTGGGCAGCGCGGGGCTGGAGACCGGCCTGGCCCCCACGATGACGATCGGCACCGGGTTCTTCGGCCGGTCCTCGGTGGGGGAGAACCTGCACCCCGGCCACCTGGTCCAGTGGACCCGGCTGGCGTACAACAGCGACCCGGCCGAGCGGTTCGGCGACTTCACCGGGCTCAGTCCCTGGGCCGCCCCGGCCGGCGCCGTCCCGGCCTACCCGGTCGCGTCCAACCAGCGGGACGCCCCGCCGGACGCCAACGGGCACCGGGGACCGGGGCACGCGACCCAGACCCGTTCGGCATATTCATCACGCCAGCCACAGACGGGCCCTGACGTCTCGGCCCTGCGGGACGAGATACGGCGCATGGTGATCGAGGAACTGGCCCAGCTCACCGGGCGCCAGGGCGGGAGCCGGTAATGGCCGAACTGCGCTCGTTCATCTTCCTGTCCCGGCTCCAGCCGCAGACCATGTGCTACCTGGGCACCTGGATCCGCGGGTCGCTGCCCCGCAGCCACGTCGCCGCGCAGGTCATCGAGGTGGCGCCGGGCCTGGACATCGAGCCGCTCACCGACGTGGCGGTCAAGCACGCCGACGTGAAGGCCGGGATCCTGGTCGTCGAGCGGCAGTTCGGCTACCTGGAGATCCACGGCGGGACCGACGAGGTGCAGGCGGCGGCGTCGGCCGTGCTCGGCGCGCTGGGCACGACCGTCCGCGACGCCCGGCGGCCTGAGATCCTCGCTTCCAAGATCATCACCATGCTCGACCCGCAGCAGGCGTTCCTGGTCAACCGGAACAAGATCGGCTCGATGGCGCTGGCCGGGGAGTCGCTGTTCGTCCTGGAGATGCAGCCGGCCTCGTACGCCATCCTGGCGGCCAACGAGGCCGAGAAGGCGGCCCGGGTCAAGCTGGTCGACTACCGGATGATCGGCGCCACCGGCCGGCTGTACCTGTCCGGCACCGAGTCCGACGTCAGGCAGGCGGCCGAGGCCGCGGAAGACGCCCTGAGAGACGTGTCGTGAGCAGCGACCTCGACGCGCTCCGCTCGCTCATCCGCGAGATCATCTCCGACGTACTGCCCGGCGGTCTTCCCGGAAGCCCGCCCGCCGCCGAAACGGTTAACCTTTCGACCGATGAGGACCTGGCCGCGTTCGTGAAACGGCTGCTGGAGCTCAGCCCGGACGAGCGCGAGGAGGTGCGGTCCGGCCGGAAACGGTTCACGCTGGCCGCCCCGCCGGGCCCCCGGGTCCAGACCGCCCGCCCCGGCGAGGTCAGCCGCCCCGGCGAGGCCAGCCGCCCCGGCGAGGCTGGCCACCCTGGCGAGGCCAGCCGCCCCGGCGAGGCTGGCCGCCCCGGCGAGACCGGACGCCCCGGCGAGACCGGACGAGCCCAGCAGGCAGCCGCGGTGCGCCGCATCGAGCGCGGCGCGGTCACCGAGCGGGTGGTCAACGCGGCCGCGCAGGCCGGCGAGCGGCTGGTGCTCGGCCGCGGCGCCGTGCTCACCCCGCTGGCCAGGGACCGGGCCCGGGCGAGCGGCGTGCCGATCGAGAAGGAGCGCTGATGCTGACCGCAACCGTGATCGGGAACGTCTGGGCCTCGCGCCGCCTGGCCGAGCTGCCCAACGGCGCCTTCCTCGAAGTGGAGGCCGAAGGCAGCGGCCAGCGGCTCATCGCCTTCGACGTGCTCGGCAGCGGGGTCGGCGAGCGCGTGCTCATCGTCCAGGGCTCGGTGGCGGCGGCCTGGTTCCCCGGCAAGCCGCCGCCGCTCGACGCACTGATCATCGGGTCCATCGACCCGGACCCCAGAAGCCCGGATAATCACCGAACAGGAGAATGACCATGGCGGACAACGCGATCGGACTGCTCGAGACCAAGGGCTACGTAGCCGCCATGGCGTCCGCGGACGCCATGGTCAAGGCGGCTAACGTGACCATCATCGGCCGCCAGGAAGTCGGCGACGGGCTGGTGTCGGTGACCATCACCGGTGACGTCGGCGCGGTGAAGGCCGCCACCGAGGCCGGGGCGGAGACCGCGTCGACCGTGGGCGAGCTCGTCTCGGTTCACGTCATCCCGCGCCCGCACCCCGAGCTCGGCCGGCACTTCAACATCAGCGGTGACTAGCCTGCCTGCAGCCGACCTGGCCGGCGCCGAGGCGGGCGAGTTCAACCGGGCTGAGCTGCGGGTCTACCTCCTGGTCCGGGACCTGCAACCGCAGTTCGCCGCGTACCTGGGCACTCCGACCCGGGCGCGCGGCTACCCGCCGTTCGCCGGGCAGCACGCGCTCATCGTCGAGGTGGCGCCCGCGCTGGCCATCGAGCGGGTCACCGACCTGGCGCTGCGGGCGGTGCCCGCGGTCGAGCCCGGCATCTTGTTCGTCGAGCGGCAGTTCGGCGTGCTCGAGGTGCACGGCCGTGACCTGGCCGACGTCCGTCGGGCCGGGGAGGCGATCCTGGCCGGCCTCGGCGCCGACGAGAAGGACCAGCTGCGGCCGCGCATCCTGTTCTCCGACGTGATCGAGGACGTGACCGACGCCCACGCGATCATCATCAACAGGAACAAGTCCGGCTCCATGATCATCCCTGGTGACGCCCTCGGCGTCAGCGAGGTCACCCCGGCGCTGTTCGCCGCGGTCGCGGCCAACGAGGCCGAGCGGGCCGCGCCGGGTGTCACGCTGGTCGACGTGTCGATGATCGGCGCGGCCGGGCGGATCTACCTGAGCGGCGCTCCCGCCGACGTGCGGCGCGCGCAGCGCGAGATCACCGGGGTACTGTCGGCCGTGACGGGACGGGACGGGTAGCCATGGGCCAGCGAAAATGCCAGCGGAAATGACCGGGCACGACCTGTCGGCCGGCGGCGACGTCATGGCCCGGGTGCTCGGCTGCGCACAGGACGCGCTGGCCGCCTACGGCGGTCACCCCGCGGCCTCGGTCGAGCTGCTCAACGTCTCCGAGAACGCCACCTTCCTGGTCACCGACCCGGACGCCGGGCCCTCGGTGCTGCGGGTGCACCGGCTCGGTTACCACACCGAGCCGGAGATCGCCTCCGAGCTGGCCTGGATGGAGGCGCTGCGGGCCGAGGCCGGCGTGCGCACGCCCCGGGTGCTCCCCGCCGCGGACGGGCGGCAGGTAGTCACCGTGCCCGAACGGGGCGGCCCGGGAGCCGCGGTGGCCCAGCGCCACTGCGTCCGCTTCGAGTTCCTGCCCGGCACCGAGCCGGGCGGCTCGGCCGCGGACCCCGCGCTGAGCGCCGCCCACTTCGCCGAGCTGGGCGAGATCACCGCGCGGATGCACCGGCACGCGCGGAAATGGGATCGCCCGGCCTGGTTCACCCGGTTCAGCTGGGACTACGTGGCGGCCTTCGGGGATCAGGCCCGCTGGGGCCGCTGGCAGGACGGCATCGGCGTCGGGCCGTCCGAGCACGCGATCCTGAGCCGGCTTGACCACGCGCTGCGGGACCGGCTGCGGGCGTTCGGGTCCGGGCCCGAGCGCTACGGCCTGGTGCACGCGGACACCCGGCTGGCCAACCTGCTGGTGCACGACGGAGCGGTCAGCGTCATCGACTTCGACGACGCCGGGTTCAGCTGGTACCTGTACGATCTCGGCACGTCGGTGAGCTTCTTCGAGCACGAGCCCCAGGTGCCCGGGCTGGTCGACGCCTGGCTGCGCGGTTACCGCCGGGCCGGTGAGCTGTCGGCCGCGGACGAGGCGGAGATCTGGACGTTCATCATGTTCCGGCGGCTGCTGCTGGTCGCGTGGATCGGCTCGCACCGGGGCGTCGACATCGCCGCCGAGCTGGGCGCCGGGTATACGCAGGGCAGCTGCGACCTGGCGGAGACGTACTTGAGCACTCACTGAAAGGGACCTGCCATGTTCACATCGATCGCGGGCCGCGCCGTGGTGGTGACCGGCGGCACCCGCGGGATCGGCAAGGGGATCGCCAGCGTGTTCGCCCGCAACGGCGCGAAGGTGCTGATCACCGGGCGGGACGCCGAGGCGGCGCGGGCGGCCGCCGAGGAACTGCACGCCCAGGCGCGGGCGGCGCAGGAGCCGGGGGAGGTCTCCTACGTGCTGGCCGACGTGGCCAGCCGGGAGGACTGCCGCCGGGTGGCCGCGATCGCCCAGGAGCGGCTGGGCGGCGTCGACGTGCTCTGCGCCAACGCCGGCGTCTTCCCCGACGCGAAGATAGAAGACCTGACCGAGAACGACCTGGACCAGGTGTTCGGCGTCAACCTCAAGGGCACCATCCTGTCGGTGCAGGCCTGCCTGCCCGCGCTGGTCGCGTCGGGCCGCGGCCGGGTCATCCTCACCTCCTCGATCACCGGGCCGATCACCGGCTTCCCCGGCTGGACGCACTACGGCGCGAGCAAGGCCGGCCAGCTCGGCTTCATGCGGACCGCGGCGATCGAGCTGGCGCTCAAGGGGATCACCGTCAACGCCGTGCTGCCCGGCAACATCGCCACCGAGGGCCTGGCCAGCCTGGGCAAGGAGTACGAGGCCGGGATGACCTCCGCGATCCCGATGCGCCGGCTCGGCACGGTCGACGAGATCGGCTACACCGCGCTGTTCCTGGCCACCGACGAGGCGGCCTACATCACCGGCCAGACGATCGTGGTGGACGGCGGGCAGGTGCTGCCCGAGTCACCCGACGCCATCGCGGCGATC
>Ga0335083_10007627_pt1 | contig 13333 bp, 12 predicted proteins | sample Lox_Sample_42_FD_206716 | JGI IMG/M metagenome (GOLD analysis project Ga0335083, IMG submission 206716) | Soil microbial communities from Loxahatchee National Wildlife Refuge, Florida, United States - Lox_Sample_4.2 | ecosystem: Environmental > Terrestrial > Soil > Wetlands | place: USA...
CACAGGAAAAGCCGGCCCGTCGCCACTGCGTCGCCACTCCCGGAGGACGGCGCGCCCCGGGTGCGGCCATCCAGTCTCGCCTTGTCTGGAGAGACAATTGTCGCACCCGTCGGGCTCAGCTGATCTCCACGCGGGACAGCAGCGCGTCGGGCCGGGTCCCCCAGCGGATCGCATCGCCGTGGCGGAGCGGCTGCTCGCCCGCCACCGGGGTGCCGTTGAGGGTGAGGCCGTTGCGGCCCTGGTTGGTGATCCACCAGCGGCCGTCGGCGAACGCGAACGTGGCGTGCTCCCGGGACACCGTGGGCTCGTCGGGGAGCACCAGTTCCACCGACCCGCGCCCGGCCCGGGCGCCGGACATCCGGGTTTCCGCCACTGAGGCGCCGGTGACCAGCCGCAGCACGGGGACGGGGGGAAGATTCCGTTCCAGCATGGTGGTCATGCCACCGGCGGCGACCGTCGGGCCCGGGTCAGGGGTCCCAGGGCCGTGCCAGGCGTAGCCGGCGGGCTCGGCGTAGGCCTGCGGCGGGGCGGCGTACGCCAGCTCCGGCGCCTCGACCCCGTACTGGACATCGGGGTACTGGAAGTCAGGGTACGGGGCAGCGGGCTGACCCGGCTGGGCGTGGCCGCGCACCAGGTCTCCCTGCCGCAGCCGGTAGCGGCCCGGCGGGACGGAGCCGACGGCGACGACGTACACGTCGGCCCGGCCGGGCCCGGCGAAGCGGGCCTGGTGCTCGGCCACCTGCTCCTCGTAGACCTCGGTCATGCTCGCGCTGATCACGCCGAGCTCCATCCGCTCGCACAGGGCGGCGAGATCATCGGGGTTGAGCTGCAGTTCGACGACGTTCGGCGCGAGCAGTGTCCCGCTGGGCGTGACCACGAACACGTCGGACAGGTGCCGCATGGCGACCTTCAGCACGTCCTGCCCGTCGCGCCACGGCCGGGAGGCCATCCGCCGTACCCACGGATGATCCTGGGTGACCCCCAGGGCCCGGAGGCCGCCCACGCCGACGGCCCCGAGCCCCGCGATGATCACCAGCAAAACGGTGGCGGAGACCACGGAACCCGTCGCGACCTCCAGGATCACCCAGCCCGCCGCGACGCCGGCCGCGATCCCCCAGCGTCTGCGGCTTCGCCGCTGTAGCGGAGCGCGCCCCCGTTGGCGTGCCGCTTCCCGGCCTGAAGTCATCGAGCACCGTCCTTGACCTGTCCTTGGCTTGTCCGCCGCCCGTCCGATCCGTCAGTTCCCGCCACGAGGATGCAGGCCAGCGCGCCCGTCCGTCAACGAATTCCGGGCAGCTTCCAGACATCTGGAAGTTGCCGCCGAAGGTAACCAGCCGCGCGCCCGTTACCCAGGTAGACGTCGAGGAACTGCACTTCGGGCGCGCGGCCGCCCGCCGCAGCACGCACGGCCCCTGGCGTGGAGCCGCGGCCAGCAAGCCGCGGCAGTGCACCGGTTCCTGGCCTACCTGCGGTCCTGCCGGGAACAGCACGCATGGATAACCGGGCACGAACCGGTTGGTTCGGGATAAAAGATTTTCATCCGAACGAACGGGTGCGTGCATCAGCGCGGGTTGCTCTTCTGGGCGATGAAGACCCATTCGCGGCCGGGCCGGTCCGGGACGTCGCGGACCCCCGCCAGCGCGTAGCCGGCCGACCGGAGCGAGTCCTCGATCGCTAGGCGGCGAGGGTGCGGTCCAGGATGCGCAGCGCGGCCGCCAGGCCGGTGGTGGTGACCGCGCCGAAGCCGATCAGGAGGCCCTCCCGGGCCGGGACGGTGTGGTAGCAGTCGTGCAGGCCGGACGTGACGACCCCGTGCCTGGCCGCGGCCTGCAGCACCTCGTGCTCGCGGAGCCCATCGGCGAGCAGCGCGGCGACGTGCAGCCCGGCGTTGGGGGCCAGGGCGGTGAGGTGGCCGGCCAGCGACCCGGAGAGCGCCCCGATGAGGATGTGGGCGCGCTCGGCGTAGACGCGCCGGTTACGCCGGATGTGCTTGTCGAGCAGGCCGTCATCGATGAAGCCGGCCAGGGCGGTCTGCAGCGCGGTCGGCGGGTGCCAGTCGATGAGCTGGCGGAGCGCGGCGATCGGTTCGGCCAGCGGGCGGGGCACCACGGCGAACCCGAGGCGGACCGACGGGGAGAACGTCTTGGAGAACGAGCCCACGTACACCACCCGGCCGCCGGCGTCGAGGGCCTGGAGCGGCTCCAGCGGCCGGTCGACATAGCGGAACTCGCTGTCGTAGTCATCTTCGATGACCGCCGCGTCACGGCGCTCGGCCCAGCGCAGCAGCGCCCGGCGCCGCGGCATCGACATCGTCATGCCGAGGGGGTACTGATGCGAGGGCGTGACGTACACGATGCGCGCGTCGGGCGGCAGCTGGTCCACGACCAGGCCCTGGTCATCGACGGGCACGCCCACGACCCGCGCGCCGAGGGCGCCGAACAGGCGCACCACCGGCACGTATCCGGGATCCTCGACCGCGACGCAGTCGCCGGGCTCGAGCAGGACCCGGGCGACCAGGTCGATGGCATGCTGGGCGCCGCAGGTGACCACGACGGTGTCTTCCCTGGCGGTCACCGACCGGGACCGGGCCACCCAGCCGGCGATGGCCCGCCGCAGCCTGATCCGCCCGGCCGGGTCGCCGTACTCCCGGTGTTCCGTGGCCACCGCGGCGGCGACCCGGCGGCGCCACAGGTCCGCCGGGAACAGCGTGGGGTCCGGCAGGCCCGCCCGCAGGTCGAACCGGCAGCCGTAGGGGGGCGGCCGGAAGTACGGGGACCAGTCCGCGAACCGCGGGATCGGGCGGAGGGCCGTGGCCGGGTCGGCCTCCGGGGGCGGCGCCGGGAGCACCGAGGCCACCACGCTGCCGCCGCCGGCGCGCCCCGCCGCGTAGCCTTCGGCCACCAGGCGGCTGTACGCGGTGGTCACCGTGTGCCTGGACACGCCGAGCTCGGCGGCCAGCTGGCGGCTGGGAACGAGCTGATCCCCGGGCAGCAGGCGGCCGGCGGCGATGGCCTGGCGGAGCTGCTCGTACAGCTGCCCGGCCAGCGGCTTGCCGGATTCCGGGTCGAGGAACAGGTCCATCTCGCCGGTTTACCTCAGCTTGGTATGGCCAAACAAGTCCATCTTGGATCTCGACGGCACACCATCTGCTTCATAGGGTGCTGGTGTACGGATCGGGCGAGATGGCTTGCTGATGCGGGCACCCGGCCCTGCCTGCGAGGGCGGCCCGGGTCAGGTGCCTACGGGGGATCAGGCGGTTCACCGGCCCTTGTTTCAGACGGGAGGCTCGCAGAAACAACGGGGGCGCCGGTGAACCGGCCGAGAACCGCGCCGAGGATGACGAGTCACCAGGGGAAACATCCTGCGGATCTGGCCCGTTGATCCCGACCCGCCCGGGCGATAACCCCCCATCGTCCGGGCGGGACGGCTCTTGGTGGCTCCTTGCGGCCTCTTATGGTTCTGGTGAGTCTTGTGGTGCTGGCGGGGCTGTGGCCTCGGGGGCGTGTGGCTACGGAAGGAGTTCTGTCGTGTCCGAGATCCGGCCTTTCCTTGACGGCCTTTCCTTCGGCGAGTCGCTGCGCTGGCACGCCGGGCGGCTGTGGCTGGCCGACTGGGGCGCGCAGGAGATCCTGGCCGTCGACGGCGCGGGCCGGCCGGAGGTGATGGCGCGGGTCGACTTCCCGGCCTTTCCCATGTGCATCGACTGGCTCCCCGACGGCCGGCTGCTGGTCGTCGCGGCCCGCGACGGGCGGCTGCTGCGCCAGGAGCCGGACGGGACGCTGGTCACCCACGCCGAACTGAGCGGCCTGGCCGAGCGCGGGCATCCCTGGAACGAGATCGTGGTGGACGGGCGGGGGAACGCCTACCTCAACAACCAGGGGTTCGACTTCCCCGGCGGCAAGTTCGCGCCAGGGACCATCGCGCTGGTCAGCCCGGATGGTTCGGCCCGGCGGGTGGCGGAGGGGATCGCGTTCCCGAACGGGATGGCCATCACGCCCGACAACGGCACGCTGATCGTCGCCGAGTCCTACGGCCAGAAGCTGACGGCGTTCCAGATCGCCGGTGACGGGAGCCTGTCCCGGCCGCGGGTGTGGGCCGACCTCGGCGACGGCGTGCCCGACGGCATCTGCCTCGACGCCGAAGGAGCCGCCTGGTACGCCGACGTGCCCAACCAGCAGTGCGTGCGGGTCCGCGAGGGAGGGCGCGTGCTGGCCAGGATCCCGCTGGACCGCGGCTGCTTCTCCTGCGCCCTCGGCGGCCCGGACCGGTCCACCCTGTTCATGGTGGCCACCCAGTGGCGCGGCACTGAGGACATGACCGGCGGCTCGCGAACCGGTCAGCTGCTGACCGCCCGGGCGCCGGCCGCCGGCGCCGGCTGGCCGTAAGCTTTGGCGGGTGGAGCCTGACCAGGTGCTTGCCGCCTTCGACGCCGAGGTCCGCCGCAGTGTCCAGCCGGACGGGTCGGGGGCGCGGGTCGAGGCCGGCCCTCTCGTGGTGCGCTGGGCGGGCGGGGATGGCGGGGGCTGGTCCGGGATCACCTGGTCGGGCCTGGGCGAAGCCGACGCGGACGCGGCCATCGCCGAGCAGGTAGCCTACTTCGCCGCTCGGGGCGCTCACGGCGAGAAGTTCGAATGGAAGCTCTACGACTACGACCGGCCGCCTGATCTGGCCAGGCGCCTGCTGGCGGCCGGCTTCGCCGCCGAGGGCGAGGAGTGGCTGATGGTCAGGGAGGTCCCGGCGGAGGTTGAGCTGGCCGGGGCGGAGCTGCCTTCCGTTGAGCTGCCTTCCGTTGAGCTGCCTTCCGTTGAGCTGCCTTCCGGGGTGCGGCTGCTGCCTGTGACCGACGAGGCTGGCGTGGACCTGCTGATCGAGGTGCACGAGCGGGTGTTCGGTACCGACCATTCCCGGCTGCGCCGGTCGCTGCTCGCCCAGCTGCGCGACTGCCCGGAGGTGACGGCCATGGTGGTGGCGATGGCCGGGGACGAGCCGGTCTGTTCGGCCCGGATCGAGTTCCTTCCCGGCACCAGCTTCGCCAGCCTGTGGGGCGGCGGAACCCTGCCGGCCTGGCGCGGCCGGGGCATCTACCGTGCGCTGGTCGCCTACCGCACCCGGCTGGCCGCCGCCCGGGGCTACCGCTACCTTTACGTCGACGCCGCCCCGGATAGCCGGCCCATCCTGGCCCGCCTCGGGTTCACCCGGCTCGCCCGCACCACCCCCTACGTCTGGGATCCCGGCGCGCAGGCGTGAGCCCTGGTTGGGGGCGGGCTATATCCGGATCCTGGCGGCCTGGCGGCGCTGCGGGTCGAGCGACATGACCGCCAGGGCCGGCCCAGCCAGGCGCGGTCCGGTGCTGGAGAAGCTGGCGATGGCGGTGCCGATGAGCGTGGCCTCCACGATGTGGTCTTGGCGGCCCACGGTCGCCGGGCAGTCTCGCGTCCGCACCTGCATCTGCAGGCCGGCGATCACCACGCCGTCGGCGCCGAGCCGCCTGACGTCATCTTCCAGCGCGCGCCTGGCGTCGTGCCGCGACTGGCTGACGAGTTCGGTCCAGCCGGCCACCTCAGTGTTGCCCGACCACTGGCGGGTCTGACGGGTGGTCGCCCGGTCATCGTGCCGCGACCCGATCGAGATGCCCAGCGCCAGCCCGGCAGGTACCCAGCCCGCCATGATCAACTTGGCGAAATCCTGCCCGGACAGATCGGAGGTAAAGGGAGTGCGCGGTCCGGGTCCGGCGTCTGGCGCGCGGATCGCAGCGTCCGGCACGCGGATCGCGGTGCCTGGCGCGCGGATCGCGGTGCCGATGGCCGTGAACTCCAGCCCGCCGAGCCGGAATGACCCGCGCCGCAGCCGGACGCCCACCACCCCGTGGCCGCCCAGCGCGGCGCACTCGGCGGTCATCCGGTCGATGGCCGTGTGCCGGGCCTGGTACATGGCCTGCACCAGCGGTCCGAACGACCCCGGTCCGCCCTGCCCCGACACCGGGGTCTCCGACACCGGGGTCTCCGACACTCCGGTCCCCGACACCTGGGTCCGCGGCCCGTCGCGGGAAGGCCGCCACGCCCCCGGACAGCCGTACCCGCGGGCGGACCCGGCGGCGTAGACGGCCGCGCCGTACACCTGGCCGACGGGCTCGAAGCCCACGTCACGGATGGCGGTGAACTCCGCTGAGGTCAGCGCCGACCCCCACATCCCGCCGGGCCGGCTCTGCGCCATCCGGGGCGTGGCTGCGGGCAGTTCCTCGCTCACAGGCTCAGCCTAGGAGCCGAGCCCGGCACCGGGCACCGCCACCAGGCACAGCGAGCCCGCCGCGTACCCGGAGTACGCCACCCAGCGGGACAGCTTCCCAGCGGATGGAGCACTCGCCCCCGCGGGCGGCGGGAAATTCTCCCACCGCGGCCGCGGCGGACCCGGGGTATCCGGCCAGGGCAGGAGAGCGGACCCCGGGAGGATCTGGCCAGGCCGGGAGAGGAGAATGACGCCGTGGATCGTTCCGTGATGACCAAGGCCGTAGTGGCGACCGCGTTCGGCGGGCCTGAGGTGCTGTCGGTGATCGAGGTGCCGGCCGGCCCGCCGGGTCCGGGCGAGGTGCTGATCAGCGTGCGGGCGGCGGGCACGAACCCGATCGACTACAAGCGGTACAGCGGCGCCATGGGGCGGGATCCGGCCCGGCTGCCGATGCGCCTGGGATCCGAAGCCGCCGGGGTGGTGACCGAGGCGGCCGACGGCGCCGAGGGCCCGGGGGGCCGCATCCGGGCGGGCGACGAGGTCATCGCGTACCCGATCGCGGGCGGATACGCCGCCGATGTGGTCGTGCCCGCGTCCAGCGTGATCCCCAAGCCCGCGGCGCTGTCGTTCGGGCAGGCGAGCGGGACGATGCTGACCGGCGTGACGGCCTGGCACGCGCTGGCCGCCGGCCAGGTCGGCGCGGGCGATACCGTCCTCGTCCATGGCGCCTCGGGCGGGGTCGGCCTGATGGCCGTCCAGCTCGCGGCGGCCTCCGGCGCCCGCGTGATCGGCACGGCGAGCCCGGGCGCCCACGCGCTGCTGCGCGAATTCGGCGTGGAGCCCGTGACGTACGGCGCCGGGCTGGAAGAGCGGGTCCGGGCGCTGGCCCCGGATGGCGTGGACGCCGCCGTCGACGCCGTCGGAGGCGATGAGGCCCTCGACACCTCGCTGGCCCTGGTGGCCGACCACGGGCGGATCGTCACCCTGCTCGCGAGCCGGCGGGCGTTCGACTCGGGCGTCAAGGTGATCGGCGGCGCACCGGGAGCCGACCCCGGCACCGAGATCCGGGCCGCCGCCCGCCTCGAGCTGGCCCGGCTCGCCGAACACGGGAAGCTGCGGGTCATCGTCGCGGCGACCTATCCGCTAGCCGAGGCGGCCGCCGCCCACGAGGCGCTGGCCACCGGCCATACCCGGGGCAAGATCGTCCTGGTGCCCTAGGGGCCGTCTGGCAGCTGGGCGGGCTCGCTGGTGGACAGCCGGGCCGACGGGATTCATCAGTGGCTCGCTATTCCCCGGCTTCCAGATTCCTGGAAAATGCCCGGGATCCGCGCGCACCGGACTCGGTATCGCCGCATCCGGGTAGGCTTCCTCCGTGATGCCGGGCCAAGGAAAATGGCCGGACATCGCAATTGGCTGTCCTTGCGTATTTCACGCAGGCGATGCTAAGGAGGACCAGATGCACATCGGATCGGTGATTCTGGCCATCTGGCTGGTCATCGGCGGTCTGGCTGCCGGGCAGCGCGGTGATTACCATGGGTCCATGGGCTGCAGCAAGGCCAGTACGATCGCGGTGACGGTCCTGGCGGGCCCGCTCAACTACGCAGGCGTGAACCCGGACATAAACTGCACCGTGCGGCACCCCAGCAATTAGCCACGGCGACGGATCCCGGAATTCCTCAAATAACTATTAACTGGTAATTTCCAGTGCCGTTCCTGCCGGGCCTGGCGCTGAGCCGCCGGGGGCGGGGTGACAGGATGAACCCTGCGCCTCAGGTACCTGGTAAGGAGCGATCCGATGAACGGCACGGGCTTGGTCCGCCGGCCCAGCAGCAGGCTGGCCGAAGGCATCGTCACCCACATCAGCCGCACCCCGGTGGATATGGCCCTGGCCGGGGCGCAGCACGCGGCCTACGCCGACGCGCTGGCGGCCAGCGGCTGGACGATCCGGCAGGCACCCGACGCTGAGGACTGCCCGGACTCGGTCTTCATCGAGGACACCGTGGTGATCTGCGAGGACCTGGCGGTGCTGACCCGGTCAGGCGCGCCGGCCCGCCGGGCCGAGGTCGCCGGGGTGGAGCAGGCCGTCCGGTCGCTGGGCCTGCGCACGGCGCGCATCGAAGCGCCCGGGGTCCTCGACGGGGGCGATGTGCTGCAGGCCGGCAGCACGGTATACACCGGACGCGGCGGGCGGACCAACGGCGAGGGCATCCGGCAGCTGCGCTCGCTGCTCGCTCCGCTGGGCCGCACGGTGGTCGGGGTCCCGCTGGGAAACGTGCTGCACCTGAAGTCCGCGGTGACCGCGCTGCCGGACGGCACGTTCCTGCTGCTGCCGGGGCTGGTCCCGGCCGAACTGTTCCCGGCGGTACGCCCGGTCACCGAAGAGGGCGGCAGCCACGTGGTACCGCTGGGCGGTGACCGCGTGCTGATCGCCGCGTCCGCTCCCCGCACCGCCGGGCTCCTGGCGGACCTGGGCTTCACGCCGGTCGTCGTGGACATCGGCGAATTCGAGAAGCTCGAAGGCTGCGTCACCTGCCTGAGCGTGCTGCTGCCCGGACGGTAGCGCCGCCACGTGCGCAGGCGGGCATGGTCCCGATGACTTGCGGCCGGGGCGGAACCTGGCCAGGGTGGTACCCGGCGGCAGGCAGCGCGCTCAGGCGGGAGAAGCCGGGCGGAGATGGAGACGAACTACTTCGGCACCCTCAGCATGTGCCGGGCCTTCGCCCCGGTGCTGGCGGCCAACGGCGGCGGCGCGATCGTCAACATGCTCTCGATCACCAGCTTCTACAACAACCCGCTCGACGCCTCCTACGGCGCCTCCAAGGCGGCGGCCTGGTCGATGACCAACGGCGTCCGGCTGGAGCTGCACCACCAGGGCACCCTGGTGGTGGCGGTGCACGCGGGCTTCATTGACACCGACATGGCCGCGCTGACCAGCGCGCCCAAGATCAGCCCGGAATCAGTGGCCCGGCAGGTCTTCGACGCCGTCGAGGCCGGGCAGATCGAGGTGCTCGCCGACGAGCGGACCAGGACCGTCAAGGCGTCGCTGTCCCGCGACCAGGAGCTGATCTACCCGCCCGTCCAGGAGTCCTGGGACGCCGCGGTGACCGGGACGCACTAGACCCGGCGGGCCATGGCGTAGATCCGCGCCCGGAGGCCCTTGACTCTCACGTTACGTGAGGGGGGCATGCTCGTGTCATGTTCAGCATCGGCGAGTTCTCCCGGCTCGGCGGCGTATCCGTGCGCACGCTGCGGCACTACGACGAGATCGGGCTGCTGCGGCCGGCCACGGTCGACCCGGAAACCGGCTACCGCGGCTACCAGGCCGGGCAGCTGGGGCAGCTCAACCGGATCATGGCCCTGAAGGAGCTCGGGCTCTCCCTCACCCAGGCCAGGCGGCTCCTGAACGGGATCACGGTCGAGGAGCTCCGCGGCATGCTCATGCTCCGGCGCGCCCAGCTGGAACACGAACTCCAAGAGCACCGGAATCAGCTGCTCGGAGTCGAGGCCCGGCTCCGCTCCATCGCGCGGGAGGGCGCCATGCCAGCCGACGACATCGTGGCCAAGAAGATTCCCGCCATGGGGGCGGTGGTAATCGCCGGGCAGGCTCCGGCGTTCGGGGCGGAGAACATCGTTCCCGTCGTCAACCGGCTGGCCGGGCAGTTCGACCAGCTGGGAATCCACGACCGGGTCAAGGAGGCAGGGCCCCGGATGATCTTCTACGAACACGGGCAGGGCGAGGACATCACGGTCTGCCTGGCCCTGCCGGTGGCCGAGCCGCCGGGCGAGCTGCCGGCGCCGGCGCGGTACCGCGTCCTGGAGGAGATCGAGGCGGCGACCACGGTGCGCAACGGCCCGGCGGCGAGCATCTTCCCGATGGTGTACCACGACCTGGTCCGGTGGATCGGCGAGCGCGGCTACCGCGCCGCCGCTGGGGCCGGCCGCGAGGTGTGGGTGAACGAGGTGGACGACCTCGCCGACGTGGCCCAGCAGGTGTTCGAGATCCAGCTGCCGTTCACCCGTCCGGCGGGCCCCGAGGGGAGCTGACCGGTGAGGCATGGCCTGGAACAGCTGGCCGGCGAGCGGACCCGGGGCCAGCTGGAACTGGCGCAGCGGCTGCGGCACTCGCGGCGGCAGCGCACGCTCCGCCGGGCCCGGCGGATGGAGGACAAGGCGGAGCGCCAGCTGATCAGGGCCTGGCGCCGGGCCGCCGAGCTCCGGGCCAGGATCGACTCCCCCGGCGGCTGACCTTCCCGGCCCGCGGCCGGCCCGCCCGGGCGGCGCGGCTCAGTCGGCTTGCTCGTCGACGAGGGTGCCGGTCACGCTGTCGCCAGTCACGCTGTCGCCGGTTCCGCCGTCGCCGAGGTAGGCGGCGATGACGCGGGGGTCCTGGCGGATGGCCTCGGGCAGGCCCTCGGCGATCACCTGGCCGAATTCGAGGACGACCACGCGGTCGCAGATGCTCAGCACCAGGCTCATGTCGTGCTCGATCAGCAGCATCGACTGGCCCTGGTCGGCCAGGCCGCGCAGCCGGGCGCCGAGTTCCGCGCTCTCCCTCGTGTCCAGGCCGGCGGCGGGCTCGTCCAGGCACAGCAGCCGGGGCTGCGCGGCCAGCGCGCGGGCGACGCCGACCAGCTTGCGCTGGCCCATGGAAAGCTGGGTCGGCATGGCTTCGGCGGCCCAGGTCATGCCGACCAGGCCGAGCGCCCGTTCGGCCTGGTCGGCCGGCCCGCTCCTGGACGCCACGGCCAGGTTCTCCCGCACGTCCAGGTCGTCGAACAGCTCCGTGCTCTGCCAGGTGCGGCCGAGCCCGCGGCGGGCGCGCTCGTAGGGCGGCAGCCCGCTGATGTCCGCTCCGGCCAGTTCCACGCGGCCCGTGCCGCTCACGAAACCGGAGACGGCGTCGACCAGCGTGGTCTTGCCCGCGCCGTTCGGGCCGATCAGGCCGACCAGCTCGCCCTCGCGGACCTCGATCGAGACGCCGCGCAAGGCCCGCACGCCGCCGAACGCCACGGACAGGCCGGTCACCTTCAATACGGCCGAACGGATGGCGAAATCCCCGCGGTCCGCCGGCTGCGCGCCCCGCGCGGGGACCGGCGCGGCGGCATCCGGTGCGCGGAGCACCGGCCGCTTGTGGGTCCGCCGGTAGAAGTCCCCGGCCACGCCCTCGGGGTTCCGTAGCAGGGTGAAGATCAGCAGGAGCCCGCCGACCAGCAGGAACCAGTTCCCGTTGAGCCCGAACCACTTGTCGAGGGCGTACGGGATGAGCGCCTGCGCGGAGAGCAGGCCAGCGAACACCGCGCCGGAGATCAGCGTGATGCCGCCCGCGTAGGCGAACGCGATCAGGCTGAGCGCGGTGAAGGCGTCGAACCGGTCGGCGCTCACCGAGCCGAAGTTGTACGCGTACAGCACCCCGGCCACGCCCGCGATGACCGCGGCGATGGTGAACGCGTACAGCTTCACCGTGCGCGGGTTGATCGCCGCGGCGGCGGCCGCGCGCTCGTTGGAGCGCACGGCGAGCATCCGCTGGCCGAGCGCGCCGCGGCGGATGAACCCGACCGCGACGCACAGCAGCACGCAGCAGATCAGGGCCACCCAGCCGAAGACCGGGCTCGGCAGGTTGCCGTCCACGCCGCGGAACGAGGCCTGCGGGCCGATGTCGGCGCCGAACCACTTCATCTCCGGCACCGGCGAGCCGGACAGGCCGCCGCCCCAGGTGGTGTTCACGAAGCCGAAGTTCTCGATCGCGACGGCGCCGGCCAGGGTGACGACGGACAGGCTCACGCCACGGACCCGCACCGCCGAGATCGCGGTGACCACGCCGATCACCACGGCGACCGCGATGCCAGCGAGCGCCGCGACCGGGAACGTGATGCCGAAGTTGACGGCCATGTGCGAGATCGTGAACCCGGCGGCGCCGGCCAGGGCGAGCTGGATGATCGAGATCTGGCCGACGAAACCGGTGATGACCACCAGCGACAGCGCCATGACCGTGCCGATCAGCGTGTTGATCAGCGCCTCGCGGAAGTCGAACGGGAAGATGATCAGCAGCACCGCGCCGGCGAGGCCGCAGATCAGCGCGGTTCGCCACAGATGCCCGGGGCGCGGCGCCTCGGGCAGCCGCCGCTCGACCACCTCGCCGCGGCCGGGGATCCGCGAGCCGCGCCAGAACAGCACGACCACGATGATCAAGAACGCGAGCAGGTCGGTGACGCCGGGCAGCGCGACCCCGCCGGACTGGGGGAACCAGGTCTGCGCCGACGCGTACTGGACCAGGGAGTCCAGGATCCCGATGCCGATCGCGGCCGCGCACGCGACGCCGAACGAGGTGAACTGCGCGATGAGCGCCGCGGCGAGCGCCGGGATGATGAGCAGCGGCAGCGTCTCCGGGTCGAGCGAGGTGATCGACGCGGCCAGGATGCCGAGCGTGCCGGCCAGCAGGGAGGCCAGCAGGGTGTTGACCAGCGAGATGAGGTTCGGCGACAGCCCGGTGAGCATCGCCGCGGCCTCGTTCTCCGCCGCTGCGCGGGTGGCGAGCCCGAACCTGGTCCACTTGTAGGCCACGGCGAGCGCGGCCGCGGCCGCGATCACCAGGCCGGTGAGGATGAACCGGTCGACCGGCACCACCGCGCCGAAGATGTGCACCGTGTTCGTCGGGAGGATGCCCGGCGCCGGCTGCGGGGTAATGCCGAAGGCGAGCAGCATCGACGCCTGCGCGACGAGCAGCACGCCGAGCGAGGCGACGAGCTTGGCCAGCGGCGCCGCGTTGCGCAGCGGCCGGTAGACGGCGAACTCGGTGAGCGCGCCGAAGGCGGCCACGAACACCAGCGCCAGCGGCAGCGCGACCGCGGTGGGCAGCGAGGCGATCCTTCCGGCGTTCAGGGCCCAGAAGGCGTAGCCGCCCAGCATCGCGATGGCGCCCGTGGACAGGTTGATGACTCCCGACCCCCGGTAGCTCAGCACGACGCCGAGCGCGATGCCGGCGATGAGCGCGCCGGAACCGAGTCCGAGGAGGATGAACAGCAGGATCTGTTCCACGGGTCATTCCTTGCGGGTGTCCGGGTGCTGCCAGGGTACGGGGGCGGAGTGGCGGACGCCGCGGCCGCGGGTC
>Ga0335083_10007628_pt1 | contig 13332 bp, 14 predicted proteins | sample Lox_Sample_42_FD_206716 | JGI IMG/M metagenome (GOLD analysis project Ga0335083, IMG submission 206716) | Soil microbial communities from Loxahatchee National Wildlife Refuge, Florida, United States - Lox_Sample_4.2 | ecosystem: Environmental > Terrestrial > Soil > Wetlands | place: USA...
GGCGTCACTCGTCCGTGATATTCTGATTCGCGTGGTCGCCCCGCCCTGTGTGATCGGGCCGGTCCCCACTTCCGGAAGCGCGGCAGCGGCACCATATGGAACGCATCTGATAGGAATCCACCGATGCGCGCCGCCGTTTTGCCAGAATACGGGCCAGCCTCCGCCCTCCAGCTCCGGACTGTGCCCGACCCTGCTCCAGGAGCGGGCGAGGTCATGGTGAGGATGGCCGGCGCCAGCTTGAATCCGATCGACTGGAAACAGCGGAGCGGCGCCGGTCGCGCCCACTTTCCGCTGAAGTTTCCGGCCATCCTGGGGCGGGACGCATCGGGCACGGTCGCCGCGGTGGGCGGCGGCGTGACCGCGCTGAAGGTGGGCGACCGCGTCCTGGGTCGCGTGCTGGGCGGCGGGTACGCCGAGCTGGTGGTCGGACCGCTGGCCGCATGGGCCCTGGCCCCGGAAGCGATGGACTTGGCGGACGCCGGCGCCCTGCCGCTGGCGGTCCTGACCGGCGCCCAGCTGGCCGAGGAGGCCGTCGATGCGCGCGCCGGCGAGACGATCCTGGTCACGGGCGCCACGGGCAGCGTCGGTCGCGCCACGGTGTTCGCCGCCAAGGGGCGCGGCGCGCGGGTGCTGGCGGGCGTCAGGGCCAAGCACCGGGCCCAGGCCGAGACGCTGGGCGCCGACGGCGTCGCGCTGATCGACAGCGACGCCGAGATCGCCAAGCTGCCCGCGCTGGACGGCATCGCCGACACGGTGGGCGGCGAGACGATCCAGAAGCTGCTCGCCAGGCTGAAGCCGGGCGCCAAAATCGGCAGCGTGCTGGGCGAGACGCCCGGCGCCAAGCAGAAGGGGTTCGCCGTGAAGGCGTTCCTGACGCACGACGATCCGGTGCGGCTGGCCGAGCTGGCCCGGGCCGTGGCCGACGGCAAGCTGGTCATCCCGATCGCCCGCCGCTTTCCGCTGGCGGAAGCGGCGGCGGCCCACGAACTGGCGGAGCGCGGCGTGGACGGTAAAGTTCTTCTGCTCGGGTGAACGAAGCGACCAGATGCGCAACGCGACCATTGACAGACGCCTGAACAGGCGTACAGTGCCAAGGTGAGCTGGTCGTTCGGGACCCTTCCGGGCGGGCGAGTGGCCAACGACGTCGCTTCGGCGACGATCGCGGGGTACACGTTTGCGTGGGCGGGCGGTGGGTCCGGTGGGATTGGCGTGGGAGGCATATCGGGCGCTGTGCCGGGGGGGATCCTGAACGTCCGGGTCGCGTTGCGCGGAAGGCCGCTGGTCGACCTGGCGCGCGCGCTGGCGCGGGTCGAGGGCGTCCGCGTGACGTCGGGCCCCAGGATGATGGCGGGCGGCGACTGCTACCTGGTTCACTGCCCCGGGTTCAAGATGGTCGTCTCGTCGCCCACGCCCGGCACCGACAGCGCGCAGGGCCTGGTCTCGCGCACCGCCGAGGCGGCGGTCGCGCTCACGTCAGAGCTGGCGCTGGCGCTCGATCGTCTCATGCGGGCCTCGCCGCCCGGTGTGAAGCCGGCGCCGGTCACGCCGGAACCGGTCGTGACGGGATCTGGTCCGGCCAGCTCGACGCTCCGCCGCGCCCCGCTCCGCCCCGGCAAGACGCTGGCCCGCAAGGCACCCCTGACGCGCCGGACCCCGCTGCGCCGCGGCCCCCCCAAGAACGGCGACAGATCCGAAGACTGATCCGACGACTGTCTCTCAGCCGGGCGTCGGAGCGATCGGGCTCGGCGCGCCGGTGATCAGGATCCAGAGCTGGTGGGCGGCGCGCGTGACGCCGATGTGGAACAGGTGGCGCGACTCGTCGTCACGCCCGTAGCTGCTCGCGTTGGCGTCCAGCATCACCACGTAGTCGAACTCCAGCCCCTTGACCTGCCGGACATCGGTGACCTCGACGCCCGGGCGAAACGCGAAGTTCTGCGCCCGCACGCGGCGGAGCGACGGCACCTCCGCGCGCAGCAGCCCGTCGTGGTAGCGATCGGCCTGCTCGGGATGGCGCGCCAGCAGCGCCACCGTCGCGCGCGGCTCGCGGACCGCCAGATCGCGCAAGGCCTCGGCCAGGAACGCCACCGCCGCGCCGACGCCCGGGAACCCAAATGTCTCGACCGGCGCGCCCGAGCGCGGCGCCTGGGGCGGCTCGGGATCGGCCAGCGGCCCCATCGCCGCCCGCGCAACCTCCATGATCTGCCGCGTCGATCGATAGGCGATCCGAAGCGGGTCGACCGCCACGTGCGACAGGCCCAGGTGGCCCAGCACCGCCCGCCAGTCGCCGAAGCCGTTGTCCAGGAACAGCCGCTGCGAGGTGTCGCCGGCCAGCGTGATCGACGGGGACTGGCCGTTCCGATTCGGCCTGGGCGTGTGGCCGATCAGCATCGACAGCTTCATCGGCGACAGGTCCTGCGCCTCGTCGACGAAGAGGTGCGTGAACGGGTGGCGCACCTTTCGCACCAGCTGGTTGGCGCGCAGCAGGATCGCCAGGTCGTCGACGTCCAGCGTGGCGGCATCGTCCTCGGTCCGCAGCCCGTCGATGCCGATCTCGCCGCGGACGTCCTGATCGTCGGCATCGGGCTCGGGGCCTTCCAGCGCCTCCACGCGCCGGACCCCTTCGGGGAGGTCGGCGTCGACGGTGCGCTGCCCCGGCTTCTGCTCGAGCCCGGCGGCCGTCCAGTGCATGTCTGACCCCGGCTCCAGTTCCGGCTTGGGCGCCTTCTTTCTGGCAGGTCTCTTCGCCATCCCCTCGCGCGGGTCGCGCGCCATCACCGCGGCCACACGATCGGTCATCGCTCGATGGGCCTCGAGCACGTCGCGCTCCGGGATCGGCATCTCCGCCGCCCCGGTGAGCAGCGCCAGCAGCCGGGTCCGGTCGGTCAGCAGATCGCCCCAGATCTCGACGGCCGCGCGCGACCAGCGCTTGCCGCGGTAAGCGGCCGCCAGCCGTTCCAGCTCGTGCAGCAGCGCGGGGTGGCTCTTGACGCGGGTCACGGCCGTAGGCGAGTCGTCGACCAAAGTCGTGCGCAGCCAGGGGATCTCCGCGCGCAGCTCGCGCTGGGCCAGCTCGGCGAACGTCACCACCCGCACGCCCGAGACGCCCAGCGACGGGAGCAACTGGCCGATGTACGCCGCCAGCGCCACGCCGGACGTGACCACGGCCAGCTGCCGCGGCGGGAACCGGTTGGGATACGTGAACGCCAGGTAGGCCAGCCGGTGCAGCCCGACGGTGGTCTTGCCGCTGCCCGCGCCGCCCTGGATCACCACCACGCCCGCGTCGCGCGCGGTGATGACGTCGAACTGGCGCGGATCGATCAGCGCCGCGATCTCCGGCAGGTGGCGGTCCAGCGCCTGGCGGCCGGCCGGCGACGCGCCCAGCGTGCCGCGCGGCACCCGCGCCGCCGTCTCCTGGCCGCCCGCCAGCTCGTGCACCGGCAGGTCGGTGCGCTGCCAGCCGCCGGGCGTGCGCTGCCAGACTCCCTGCGGGCAGGCCACGCGCACCAGGACGCCCCCCTCGATGGTCAGCGTCCGCCGCGCCAGCACCTCCCCCTCGACCTCGCGCTCGCCGAACGTCTCCTCGTAGTCGCTCCCTTCGGCGTAGCGGTAGAAGAGCTGGCTCACGGGCGCGTTCCGCCAGTCGACGATGTTCACGCGGCTCTTGGGGTCGACGAACGTGGCCCGCCCGATCAGCACGTCGCGCTCGACCACGCCACGCCCCGGGACCTCCTCGCGCAGCCGCAGGTGCCCGAAGTAAGGCGAGGCCGGGTCGACCAGGATGGTCTGCAGGTCGGCCCGCGTCAGCGAGACGCCCTGCAGCCGCTCCATCTGGGCGACCAGCTGGGGGACGTCTTCCAGCCGGGCCTCGCCGATCTCGTCGCGCAAGGCCACCATCTCGTCCGCGTACCCGCGCCGCGCCGGCGCCGGATCGGCCGGGGCGGCGTGCGTGGACAGGCTCTGCAGAACACGGGCCAGGAGGCGCTCTTCCTCGGCCGGGATCTCGGGCGTCACCAGTCGAGGCTACATGGCATCTTCAGGCCAGTGCCATGAAGAAACTCCGCATCGACGTCTGGTCGGACATCGTCTGCCCCTGGTGCGCCATCGGAAGCCGCCGGCTCGAGCGCGCCCTGGAACAGTTCCCCCATCGCGACCAGGTCGAGGTCTTCTGGCACGCGTTCGAGCTGGACCCGTCGGCGCCGCGCGTCCACCCGGGCGACCACGTCGGCCACATCGCCGACAAGTTCGGGCGCCCGCCCGAGCAGGCCCGAGCGATCGTCCAGCGGGTCATCGATCTGGCGGCGCAAGACGGGCTGACGCTGCGCCTGATGGAGGCGCGGGCCGGCAACACGTTCGACGGGCACCGGCTGCTTCAGCTGGCAGCGGCCCGCGGCATCGAACCGGCGGTGCGCCAGCGCTTCTTCCGTGGCTACATGACCGAGGGCGAGCCGATCGGCGACCCGGCCGTGCTCGCGCGCCTGGCCACGGAGGCCGGCCTCGATCCCGACGAGGTGCAGGCCGTGTTGACCAGCGATCAGTACGCGCAGGACGTGCGCGACGACGAGGCCGCCGCCACCGCCATCGGCATCGGCGGCGTCCCCTTCTTCATCATGGCCGGCCGTGTCGGCGTCTCGGGCGCGCAGCCGGTCGACGTCTTCTCGCGCGCGCTGGCGCAGGCCTGGGACAAGCAGCAGGCGGCGGACGACGAGCCAGCGGCCGGCTGAGGGCTCACCCGCCGCGGAACGTGTTGCACGCCTCCGGGTCGCCCGACTGCATGCCGATCGTGAGCCACTTCTGCCGCTCGGCGGAGCTGCCGTGCGTGAAGGTCTCGGGGGTCACCCGCCCCAGCGCCTGCTTCTGGATCCGGTCGTCACCGATCGCCGCCGCGGCGTCCAGCGCCTGCGCGATCTCCTCCTGGCTGACCTTGCCCGCCTGGTAGGCGGCGTGTCCCCAGACCCCGGCGTAGCAGTCGGCCTGCAGCTCCAGCCGAACCGACAGCGCGCTGCGCTCCTCCGGGTGCTCCTGCTGCGCGCGCCGGACCTCGCGCTCGATGCCGACCAGGTCCTGCACGCGATGGCCGTACTCGTGGGCCACGACGTAAGCCTCGGCGAAGTCGCCGCCACGCGCGTGGAACCGGCGCTGGAGCTCCTCGAAGAACCCCAGATCCAGGTAGACCCGCCCGTCCTCGGGACAGTAGAACGGCCCGGTGTCGGCGCTGGCCACCCCGCAGCGGCTGGGGGTCGCCTCGGTAAAGAGCACCAGGTGCGCGGGCCGGTAACCCTCCCCGGCCGCCGCCAGCTGCTTGCGCCAGAAGGCCTGCACGTTCGTCTCGACGCAGACCACGAACTTGGCCTGGTTGCTGACCGAGCTGACGCCCGCGCAGCTGCCACCCAGGTTCTCGTGCGATCCGGCCGGCGCGGGCGGCCCCATGGGCGCGCTGCGCTGGCTCTCCTCGATGTACCGCTCGACCGCCGTCGCCGCCGGGTTCCCGTTGGCCGCCAGCACCTGAACGATCAAATAGATGACGCCCCCGACCAGCCCCAGGCCCCCCACCCCCATTCCCACGCCCCCGCCCGGGAAGCGCGAGCCCCGCCGGTCCTCGACCTGGGACTCGTCCGCCCGATCCGAATCGTCGAATCTCATCTTTGGGATCTGAGCCGATTCTGGCGCCGGGGCAATCCCCCAAGCGAGCAACCCGCGACTACGGCGACGGCATGCAGCCGGGATCGGACGAGGTGGCGCAGGCCACGCACGAGATCCGATCGCGCGAGAGCTCGGGGCCGCACGAGACCAGCGGGTCCGGCGGTCGCGTGACGTGGGGCACCCAGCAACCGACACCGGACGGGTCGGCGATCATCGACAGACAGGGCTGGACCGAAGCCGTGGCTCCCGAGTTGTTCCGGGCCAGGGAGCGACGGGCACCGGATCGTGACGTCGTCCGTTCGGTCGCCCGCGTACAGACGGCCAACGACGATCGGTTCACCGGTGGCACGAAGGTTGCGTAAACTCCGGGTGGGGATGGAGCCATGAGGTGGTTGGGATTGGCAGTGGCGGCTGCGCTGGGTTGCGCGACGGCCCAGCCGTTTTCGATATCGGATCAGCGACGGGCGCGCTTCGAGCAAGTCGCGCAGCAGGCGGAGGTAGCAGCCGCGGCCGGCGGGCCTGCGGCGGCCTCGGCCCTGGTGACGGAAGCGCGGTCGGACTTCGAATACGCGCAGCACCTGCCCATGTACCCGGAGCGGGCGCGCAGGCTGGCCGACCAGGCGGAACACGAGGCGGATACCGCGCTTTCGATGACGCAGGGGGCCCGCACAGCCGCGACCTTCTAGGTCCGCAGGTACTCGGGCGTGAACAGCGGGATCGGGTCGGCCTTCCCGCGGATGTTCATCGGCGCGAGCGCCCGGAAGGCGTGACGGCCCACGGCTCGATCGCGGGTCGTCTGGGACACCAGGATCGCGCTTCCGGCGGCCTTGGTGAGCCCCTCGATGCGGGCGGCGACGTTGACCGTGTCGCCGATCGCCGTGTAGTCCAGCCGGTGGAGCGGAGAGCCGACGTCGCCCACCACGGCGACGCCGGTGTGCAAGCCGATGCCGATCTTGAGCGGCGCCTCCCCGCGCGCGGTCCGGACCAGGTTGAGCTCTTCCAGCTCGGCGATCATCGCCAGGGCGCAGTCGACCGCGTGCTCCGCATGAGCGGGATCGGGGATCGGCGCCCCGAAGTAGGCCATGATCCCGTCGCCGATGAACTTGTCCAGCGTGCCGCTGTGCTGGAACACCTTCTCGACCATGCGGCCGTAGTACTCGTTCAGCATCCTGACGACGTCGGCCGGCGACAGCGCCGCCGAGGTCGCCGTGAAGTCTCGGATGTCGGAGAACAGCACGGTCAGCTCCTGCGCGTCGGGCCGCGGCTCGCCGGTGGGCGCCGCCTGCAGCCGATCCGCCACCGTCGGCGAGAAGTAGCGACCCAGCCGCTCGCGCTTGCGCTGCTCGTCGGTGACGTGCTCGACCAGCCCGCGCACGCGGCTCACCAGGTGCGCGGCGATGGCGCCCGCGCATCCCAGCACGACGATCGAGGCCCACCAGGCGCCCGGACGGATCCCGGCTTCGCGCTGCAACAGCACCTCGCCAACCGCGGAGACGGCGGCGACCAGCGTGGTCTGTCCGCGGCTCAGCGACAGCATCGAGAGCAGGACCAGCAGCACGAAGATCCCCAGCGTGAATCCGGCCACGCCGCCCGGGGACTGTGACACCGGCACCGACAGCCACTGGGCCGCGAACACGATCGGCACGTCGATGACGGCCACGCCGAACCCGGCCCAGATCGCCGCGCGATCCGAGCGGCCCACGGCGGCGGCCAGCACCACGGCCCCGGCGAGATAAGCGCCGAAGACGGGAACCATCACCGCCCAGTCGATTTGCTGCGCGCCGTAGGCGACCACCAGGATCAGGACGAACGCCGCCGCCACGCCGGCGAACCGAACGCGCGCGAGCATCCGTCCCGCGCGTGCGCGCTGCTCGTTCAGCGCTCGGGACAGTGGCGAATCGGGGGCGCTCACTGGGGAATACTAAACCTAAAATCCGTAGCCGAGCCCGGCCCCGAGATGAGGAAGGTCGGTCGAAGCGTGGACACACGTGCTGCTGGCGCACCACCCGTGCGCCCAGCCGCCGAAGATCCGCAGCGCGAGGCCGGCCGGCGTCCACATCTCGCCGCCCACCTCGACGTTGCCCCACACGAAGTAGCTGACCGGGTAGGTGCTGGGACAGGAGTCGTCGGCCGCCCCGAACGCGCGGGCCGGCCCGATCTGCCTGGATTTTCCAGGGCGGACAGTGAGCCCATCGGGCGTCGGGGTGTTCGATAACTGACGATCTACTTGGCCGACCGCATCCCCAGCAGCAGCCCCCCGAGCACCAGCGCCGAGCCCAGCAGGCTGCGGCCGCCGAGCGGCTCGTGCCGGACCGCGGCCCCCAGCATCAGCGCGATGATGGGAACGATGACGGTGACGTACGAGATCCGGGTGACCGACCAGTGACCGAGGAGCCAGGACATCAGCACGTACGCGCCGACCGAGCCGCCGATGGTCAGGTAGATGAGCGGCCAGGCCGCGCCCAGGGTCGCGGGGAGCGCGTGCGCCTCGCCCAGCACGAAGCTGGCGGCCCCGGCGATCACCGCGCCGACCGCCGAGCCGGCAGCGTTGGCGCCGAACGGGTCCTGGCGCGGGCCGCGCTTGAGCAGCGTCGTGCCGATGCTGGCGGCGGTCGCGCCCACGAAGATCGCCGCGAACCCGGCGATCGGGATGCTCCGCTGCAGCGCCGACGAGAACAGGACCGCCACGCCCGCGAACGACAGCAGGGCGCCCAGCACCTTGGCAGGCGTGAGCCGCTCGAGCCCGAACGCCCGCGCGACCAGCGCGCTGCTGAACGGGATCGTTGCATAGATGACGGCCGAGACGCCCGACGGCACCACCTTCTCGCCCCAGTAGAGCAGCGGCAGGTTGATGCCGAACTGCGCGATTCCGTAGCCGACCGCCGCGCGCAAGGCCGGCCCGCGCGGCAGCGGCTGGCCGCGCGCGACGGTCACGGCCGCCAGCAGCAGCGCCGCCAGCGCCAGCCGCAGCGTGGCCGCCCAGACCGGCGCCAGCGCGTCGTTCCCGATGCTGATCACCAGGAACGTGCTGCCCCAGATCGCGCCGCAGCCGGCGAACGCCAGCCAGGCCCTGCCTTCGGAGGCCTGGGGAATCGGAAGCGCGGATGGTGCCGGGCTGGTCACGTCGGACCACGTTTATAATGCGAAGTCGTAGCCACGAATACGACCTCAGGTCCTGGCCGCGACCGCCGATATGCGCCGTGAGGCACATTTCCGTGGAACCGATCAAAGTGGGTCAGCTTCGGGTCAGCGTGGAGCTGGGGATGTGCGTGATCACACAGGTTTCGAAGGATGGCTGGGTAAACGCCGTCTGGCTCACCGGCATGCTGGCGACCGAAGGCGACGGCTCCGACGAGGGTCCCTCGGACAGCTTCACCGGCAGGCTGTGGCGGGTGGTGGCCTCGGCGGCCGCGTAGGCGCGACCGATCTCCTATTACGATAGGCCCGTGTCGCAAGACCAGAGTTCGCCGCCGCTTCCGCCGGACCAGTACCGCCTGCTGGTCGAGAGCTCGCCGGTCATGATCTGGCGCTCGCGGCTGGACGGCAAGTGCGACTACTTCAACGAGACCTGGCTTCGCTTCCGCGGACGCACGCTGGACCAGGAGATGGGCGCCGGCTGGACCGAAGGCGTGCATCCGGACGACCTCACGCGCTGCCTGGACACCTACCTGGGGCACTTCGCCCGGCGCGATCCGTTCAGCATGGAGTACCGCCTGCGCCGGCACGACGGGGTGTTTCGCTGGATCCAGGACAGCGGCGTTCCGTTCCTCGACGAGGCGGGCCGGTTCATGGGCTTCATCGGAAGCTGCATCGACGTCCACGATCGGCACGAAGCGGACCGCGCGCGCGGCGCCTTCCTGGGTTCGGTCGCCGAGGAGCTGGCCCTGCCCGTGCGCGGATTGAGCGTCCTGGCGAGCTGGCTCCGCCGAGACATCGAGAGCGGCGCGCGCGTCGAGGAGCAGCTGATGGAGAGGCTGGTTCAGCGGGTGCAGCACCTGGACGGTCTGGTGGCCGAGTTTTCGGACGCGGCCCGGTACGAGCAGGGAACGACGCGGGTCATCCACCGCAGCCAGCAAGATCTGACGCCGCTGGTCCGGAAGATCGTGGAAGCCCACGCCGGGGTGCTGTTGCACTCCCAGGACGATTCGATGCGGCACGACCTGCGCCTGTCGGTCGAGGCGGGCGAGCACCTGGCGCTGATCGACCCCGCCTGCGTCGAACAGATGTTGAGGCACCTGTTCGACAACGCCGCCCTGTACGCCCCCGCGGGCGGTCCGATCGACGTGCTCCTCGGCTCGCAGGATGGCGAGGTGATCCTGTCGGTCAGCGACACCGGGATCGGGATCCCCGCCGCCGAGATCGGCGACGTGACCCGCCGCTATTACCGCGCCTCGAACGCTCCGGCTCCCGAGTTCGCGGGGCTCGGCCTGGGCCTGGCCATCGTGGACGAGCTCTGCCGGGCTCACGACGGGCGACTGGAGATCAACAGCACGCTGGGCATCGGCACCCGGGTCACGATCCGGCTCCCCGCTCTCCACGCCTGACACCACTTCCTGGACGAGCCGCCACCGGCCCCTTCTGAGAGGTGTCTACGCGAAGGTAATCCTTTGCCCCACCCATGTCAGGGTGAGGTGTGCGCGTGAATACCCGCCCCCGCGTCTTCGGCCTGTCCCTCCTGTTCGCAGCGGCAACCGCTTGTAGCAGCTCGAGCCCCGGCGGCGGCTCCACCGGCACCGGTGGAGCGCCCGGAACGGGCGGCGGAAATCCAGCAACCGGCGGCACCACCGGCACCGGCGGCCTGCCGGCCACCGGCGGAACGCCCGGAACGGGCGGCGTCACCGCAACCGGCGGCGTTCCTGGCACCGGGGGCGTCGCCGCCACCGGCGGCATCACCGGCACGGGCGGCACGGCCGGTTCCAGCGCGGGCGGCGGCCACGCAGGCGGCTCGAGCGGTTCCGCGGGCGCGACCGGCGCAGCCGGCGCGAGCGCGGGCGGAGGCGCCAGCGGCGGCGCCTGCTCGCGCGACTTCTTGAAGAGCACGGTCAGCGCCTACTTCACCGCGCTGGCGGCCCACTCTGCCTCGACGCTGCCTCTGGCCAGCGACGTGAAGTTCACCGAGAACGGCAAGGTGTCGACGGTCGGCACCGCCGGTCTGTGGACCACGGCCGGCATGCTCAAGTTCTCGATCACCGCCTACGACACCGACGGCTGCAACACCGCCAGCGAGGCGGTCGTCCCCGACGGCACCACGGACATCCCGTTCGCGCTGCGGCTCAAGGTCGTGAACCAGCAGATCACCGAGATCGAGACGATCGCCGTGCGCGCGGGCGACTACAAGGTCAGCGGCTCGAACTTCGCGTCGGACACGGGCGCCATCATCTCGAGCGACTCGACCATCCACTGGGAGACGGCGGTCGATCCGAGCACCGCCAACACCTCCGACCAGATGAACGCCTGGATGCTGAAGTACTTCAACCTCTTCCCGGCCGGCGTCTGCAACACGGACAGCTCATGCAAGCGCCTGGAAAACGGCGGTGGATCTTTCTCATGCAGCGCCGGCGCCAGCTGCAGCAGCAGCTCGGCCACCAGCGGCACCCCCGTCCTGAAGTCGCACGCCATCTTCTCGGACCCGGAGACCGGTATCGGCGCCGGCTTCGACGACTTCATGAGCAACTGCGACATGCACATCTTCAAGATGTACGGCGGCAAGGTCTACGCGGTGCACGCGATCCTGGGCGCCTGCAGCACCACCGGCTGGGACTGATCGCACAGCAGCGGGGCGAGCAACCTCGGGACGGGCGGCGTCAATGCGCCCCTGACTCACTGGCCGCCCGCGTCCCGCGTCGCGCACATGGTGCCGCCGCAGGTCAGGCCGCTCTGGCAGGGAGTCGCGCTCAGGCAGCAGGGCTGGCCGGCGGCGCCGCAGGCGACGCACATGCCCGGCGTGCCGCTGGTCGAGGCGCGGCCGCTGCAGGTGAAGCCCGAGCCCGTGCAGGTCCCGAAGCCACCGCTGCCGCAGCAGGGCTGCCCCTCGGCGCCGCAGGTCCCGCACTGAGAGCCCGAGGTGCCCAGCAGGCATCCCATCGAGCCGGTGCAGGCCGTCACCCCACCGTCCGCCTGTCCGAAGGTGGTCGTGCAGCAAGCCTGCCCGGCGCCTCCGCAGGCCCCGCAGGTGCCACCCGACGTCTGACCGGGAGCGCGCTCGCACCCCAGACCCGAGTTGCAGGTACCGGTGCGGCCGCAGCAGGCCTCGCCGGACGCGCCGCAGGCCTCGCAGGTGCCCGCGGCGCCAGCGTCGGTGTGCCCCATGCAGGTCAAGCTGGCGGTCTGGCAGGTGCCCGCGGCACCGCAGCAGGCCTGGCCCGACCCGCCGCAGGTCTTGCAGGTCGCGCCGCTGCCGAACCCGCTCGCGTTCGGGTTGTCGCAGCCCAGCCCCGAGCTGCAGGGCGTCGCGCTCAGGCAGCAGGCCTGGTCCTCGCCGCCGCAAGCACCGCACATGAAACCGCCGTCCGCAGACACGCAGCCCAGCGAACCCGTGCAAGTGAAAGTGAACCCGCAGCAAGACTGACCCGTGCCGCCGCAGGCCGCGCACGTTCCGTTCGCGCAGTTGGCGCCGGCGGCCGTGCAGTACGCGAACGCGCCAATCCCTGCATCGCCTCCGCCGCAGCAGGCCTGGCCGACCGCGCCGCAGGGCGTGCCCGAAGCGGTGGAGCAACTCCCGTTGCTGCAGGTGCCCGAGACGCCGGTACCACTGCAGGCGTCGCCCGAGCCGACGCAGACCGAACCGGTCATCGAGAGAACGCAGCAGCCCCCGCCGTTGCAGCTGTTGCCCGCGCAGCAGGGCTGGCCCGAGGAGCCGCAGGCCACGGTGCCCCCACCCCCGCCACCAGTCGCCGTGGCGCCGCCGGTCGCACCGCCGGTCGCCGGGCTGCCGCCGGAGCCAATGGCCCCACCGGTCCCACCCTTGGACTTGCTGCTGCTACAGGCCACCCCCAGCGCGCCGGCAACCAGAGCCAGCACGATGATTCGCACGTCGATCGTGTTCTTCACGTTGTCCGTCTTAGTGGACATGACCCCCACCCTGCACCAAATTTTCGTCGCGCGAAGGCCTCTCGAATCTGGCGTCACCGTCCTTCGAATGCTTCCTGGATCTGGGCGATGTCCAGCTTTGTCATGCGCATCACGGCGTTGAAGGCGCGATCTCGGGCGGCCATATCCTTGCTTGCCATCCACTTCGCGATCGAAGCCGGAACGATCTGCCAGGAGAGCCCGAAGCGGTCCTTGAGCCACCCGCACATGCTGGGCTTTCCGCCTTCGCAGAGCGCGGTCCAGTAGCGGTCGATCTCCGCCTGGTCCTTGCACATCACCTGCAAGGAGAGCCCCTCGCTGAAGGTGATGTCGTGGGTGGTGTGGCTGTCCATCGCCACCAGGGGCTGGCCGTCCAGCACGAACCGCCCGTGCTTGATCGTTCCGGCCGGCCCCTCGCCGGCGCCGTAGCGCTCGAGGCGGTCGACGCGGCTGCCGGGGAAGATGCGCGCGTATGCCTCGATCGCCGCCTCGGCGCGTCCGTGCTGAGGACCGGCGAACATCAGGCACGGCACGATCGTCGCGGCCGATCCGGGCGGGCGCCCCGTGATGACCTGCCAGGAGACGCCGAAGCGATCCGCGGTCCACCCGTAGAGCGCGCTCCAG
>Ga0335083_10007629_pt1 | contig 13331 bp, 13 predicted proteins | sample Lox_Sample_42_FD_206716 | JGI IMG/M metagenome (GOLD analysis project Ga0335083, IMG submission 206716) | Soil microbial communities from Loxahatchee National Wildlife Refuge, Florida, United States - Lox_Sample_4.2 | ecosystem: Environmental > Terrestrial > Soil > Wetlands | place: USA...
GGCGAGGCGTGCGCGAGCTCGGCGCGCGCGCCCTCCGGGTCGTCCGCTCGCTCGAGCCCGATCCACGCCGGACGCCAGCGCGCGGCCTGCGCCGCGAGCGCGGCGCGGTCGCGGCCCGCGGCGAGCGCGGCCACGCGGAGCCGGCCGGGCTCGCGCTCCGCCACCTCGAGCGCCTGCGTCCCGATCGAGCCCGTCGAGCCGAGCACCGCGAGCTCGCGCGAGGCCGCATCCGGGCTCATGCCGCCCTCATGGGATCTGGAACACCACGATCTTGAGGTAGTAGTAGAGGATCGGCGCCCCGAAGTAGAGGCTGTCGAAGCGGTCGAGCATGCCGCCGTGCCCCGGGATCAGGTCGGAGGAGTCGCCGCTCGCCGCGTCGCGCTTGAGCAGCGACTCGACCAGGTCGCCGACCTGTCCGCACACACCGACCAGGGCGCCGATCGCCAGCACGTCGATCGGCCGAAGCCACGGCTGGCCGGCGCGCGAGTGCATGAACCACACCGATCCCACCCAGGCGCCGAGCAGCGCGAACGCGAAGCCTCCGATCGAGCCCTCGAGGGTCTTCCGCGGCGAGATCGTCGTCCATGGCCGCGTCCGGCCGAGCCAGCGACCGACCGCGTAGGCGCCGGTGTCGCAGCTCCACGTGACGAGGAACGCGTAGAGCACGAGCCGTGCGCCGTCGGCGTAGTCGAGCCCGGCGCGCCACGGCAGCTCGCGCAACAGCACGAAATGCGCGGAGAGCCAGCCGACGTAGAGCACGCCGAAGACCGTGACCGACATGTTCTCGACAATGCCGCGCCGCTCGGGATGGCGCAGCGCGAGCGCGAGCAGCAGCAGCAGCGCCGCGGTCGCGAAGAACGCGGCGTGCGGCGTGTGCGGGCGGTACGCCAGCACGAGGACGCCGAGCGCGCTCGCGTGCCCGAGCCAGACCTCGGGCCGGTAGCCCTTCGCGCGCATCATTCGATAGAATTCGACGAGCCCGGCGATCGTCTGCATCGCGACGAAGGCGAGGAACGGCACGCCACCTGCGTTCGCAAGCAGCAGCAGCAGCGGCACGAACAGCAGTCCGCTCGCGATCCGCAGGCCGAGCGACCAGGAGCCGGACTTCGCCGGGGCGCGCGCACCGGCGAGCTCCGGGCCGGGTTCGGGCGAGGTGCTCATGGCGCCCTCAGTCCGTGCGCCCGAAGCGGCGCTCGCGCTTCTGGTAATCGGCGATCGCCTGGTAGAGGTGGCGGCGGCGGAAGTCGGGCCACAGCGTCTCGGTGATCCAGAGCTCGGTGTAGGCGAGCTGCCAGAGCAGGAAGTTCGAAATCCGCATCTCGCCGCTCGTGCGGATCAGCAGATCCGGATCGGGCAGCCCGGCGGTCGAGAGATAGCTCGCGAAGAGCTCGGCGTCGATGCCGGAGGGCTGCACGCGCCGATCGCGCACGTCCCCGGCGAGCCGCCGCACCGCGTCGACGATCTCCGCGCGGCCGCTGTAGGAGAGCGCGAGGTTCAGCAGCATGCCGGTCGAGCCGGCGAGGTGTTCCTGCGTCTGCGCGATCTCGCGCCGCACGGGAGCGGGCAGCTCGTCGGCGCGCCCGATGATCTGCAGCCGCACGTTGCGCTCGCGCAGCTCGCGGCGCTCGGCCCGCAGCGTCTGGCGCAGGATCGTCATGAGCGCGGCAACCTCACGGGCGGGACGCTGCCAGTTCTCCACGGAGAACGTGTAGAGCGTCAGCACCTCGACCCCGAGTGCGACGCAGCCCTTCACCGCCTCGCGGACCGACTCGCGCCCGGCGCGATGCCCCATGAGCCGGGGCACGCCGCGCGCCTTCGCCCAGCGGCCGTTGCCGTCCATGATGATGGCGACGTGGCGCGGAATCTCGCCGCTGGCGATCAGCTCTTCGGGAGTCGGGGTTCGGGTCGACAACGCCTCTCCGCGCGCGGGCGCGTACTCCCGGCGACCGCGCCGCGCGGCCGCCGGACGCGATCAGACCTCCATCACCTCGGCGGTCTTGCGCTTGAGCAGATCGTCGATGAGCGCGATGTAGCGGTCCGTCAACTTCTGCGCCTCGGCGGTCAGGCGCTTGGCGTCGTCCGCGGGGAGCTCCCCGTCGTGCTCGGCGTCCTTGAGCTCCTTGTTCGCGTCGTGGCGGACCTGGCGCACGTGAACGCGGCCCTCTTCCGCGAACTTCGAGATCAGCTTCACGAGCTCCTTGCGGCGCTCCTCGGTCAGCGAGGGAACCGGGATGCGGATCACCTGCCCGTCGTCGGCCGGATGGAGGCCGAGATTCGCCTCGTTGACACCCTTCGTGATCGCCTTGATGAGCGACTTGTCGAACGGCTGCACCAGCAGAAGTCGCGGCTCGGGCGTGGAAATGGACGCAACCTGCTTGAGCTCCATGCCCGTGCCGTACGCCTCGACGCGCACGGTGTCGAGCAGGCCCGGGCTCGCCTTGCCCGTCCGGACGCCATTGAACTCGTGGCGCACGAACTCCAGCGACTTCTTCATGCGCTCTTCGGCCGCGACCAGGATCTTGTGGGACATGACCGTCACTCTCCTACGCTCGTTCCAACCGGCTCGCCGTTCACGATCCGCACGAGGTTGCCCCGCTGCCCGATGTTGAAGACGACCAGCGGCAGGCGGTTGTCCATGCAGAGCGAGATCGCGGTCGAGTCCATGACCTTGAGACCGCGGCTCAGGATATCCATGTAGCCGATGCGGGGAAAGAAGCGCGCGGACGAGTCGCGGACCGGATCGTCGGAATAGACGCCGTCCACCTTCGTGCCCTTGAGGATCACCTCGGCGCCGATCTCCACTGCCCGCAGGACCGCCGCGGTGTCCGTCGTGAAGTACGGGTTGCCCGTTCCCGCCGCGAGCACGATCACGCGGTTCTTCTCGAGGTGTCGCACGGCGCGCCGCCGGATGTAGGGCTCGGCCACCTGGTCCATCTTGATCGCGGACAGTACCCGCGTGAACAGCGCGCGCGCTTCAAGCGCGTGCTGAAGCGCGAGGCTGTTGATGACCGTCGCGAGCATCCCCATGTGGTCGGCCGCGACGCGGTCCATCCCGCGCGTGCTGCCCGCGAGGCCGCGGAAGATGTTGCCGCCGCCGAGGACGATGCCGACCTGCACGCCCATCGAGTGCACCTCGTGGATCTCGTCCGCGAGGGTTTCGAGCACCGTGTCGTCGATGCCCTGCCCGGCGGGCCCGGCGAGCAGCTCGCCGCTCAGCTTGAGCAGGATGCGTCGATACTTCGCGCCCAAGCCTACTCCGCGCCGAGCCGGAAGCGAACGAAGCGGCGGACGACGCAGTTCTCGCCCGTCCGGGCCGACGTCTCCTTCACGAGGTCGCCCACGATCTTCTTGTCGTCCTTGATGAACGGCTGCTCGAGCAGGCAGACCTCGGAGTAGAACTTGTTCACCTTGCCGTCGAGGATGCGGTCGATCATGTTCGCCGGCTTGCCTTCGTTGGCGAGCTGCGCCGCGTAGATCTCGCGCTCCTTCGCGACGCGCTGGGCCGGCACGTCCTCCCGGCGCACGTAGTCGGCGCCGGCGGCTGCGACCTGCATCGCGAGGTCCTTGCAGAGCACGCGGAAGTCGTCGGTTCGCGCCACGAAGTCGGTCTCGCAGTTGACTTCGATGAGCACGCCGATGCGCGCGTCGTGGATGTACGACTCGACGCGCCCCTGCGTGGCGGTCCGGTCCGAGCGCTTCTCGGCTTTCGCGATGCCGGACTTGCGCAGCACTTCGACCGCTTTCTCGACGTTGCCCGCGGCCTCGGACAGCGCCTTCTTGCACTCCATCATCCCCGCCCCGGTCATGTCCCGGAGCTGCTTCACGAGATCGGCGGTGATCGTCATGTCGTCCCTCTGTTGGAACGCCCGTCCACGCGCTGCCGCGCGGACGGGCGCGAGATCGTCGAATCGGGTGGTGCGGTCGCTACGCGCCGGCCGTCGCCGGGGTCTCGGCGTCGCTGGCGTCGCCGCCGAACGAAACCGTCTCCTGGTCCGCGCCCTCGAACGCCATGCTGCGCGCCTCGCCCACCGCGTCGGCGACGAGTCCGCTGAAGAGCCGGATCGCGCGGAGCGCGTCGTCGTTGCCGGGGATCGGGAAGTCGATGACGGACGGATCGCAATTCGTGTCGACGATGCCGACGATCGGGATCCCGAGCCGGTTCGCCTCGGCGACCGCGATCTTCTCCTTCTTCGTGTCGACGATGAACACGACCGAAGGCAGGCCGGGCATCTCCTTGATGCCCGCGAACCCGAACTGCAGACGCTCGCGCTCACGCGTCAGGCGCGACACTTCCTTCTTCGCGAGCTTCTCGAAGGTACCGTCGGCGGCCATGCCGTCGAGCTCCTTGAGGCGCTTGATGCTGCTGCGGATGGTCTTGAAGTTGGTGAGCATCCCGCCGAGCCAGCGCTCGGTCACGAAGAACTGGCCCGAGCGCGTCGCGTCCTCGGCGACGATGCCCTTCGCCTGCTTCTTCGTCCCGACGAACAGCACGTGCCCGCCGCTGCGCACGACCTTGTGGATCGCGGCGCGCGCGTCCTGGATGCATTTGAGCGTCTTCTGGAGATCGATGATGTAGATGCCGTTCCGCTCCATGAAGATGAATTTCTTCATCTGCGGATTCCAGCGTCGCGTCTGGTGCCCGAAGTGCACTCCGGCTTCGAGCAGGTCTCTCATCGTCACTTCGGCCACGTGCTGCCTCCTCGAAGGGGTTCTGCCTCCGCCCCGCGTGTGTCGACTCGCGCCTTCCCGCGGACGATCCGTCCGCCGGACCCCGGCGCCCGTCGGGGCGTGTGGATTTGTGGTTCCGGCCCCGCTCAGCGCTTGCTGAACTGGAACCGCTTGCGGGCACCCGGCTGCCCGTACTTCTTGCGCTCCTTCATCCGGGAATCACGCGTGAGCAGGCCGTCCCGCCCGAGCACGGGCTTGAGGCTCTCGTCGTGACGCACGAGCGCGCGCGCGATCGCCATGCGGATCGCGCCCGCCTGTCCCGTCAGCCCGCCGCCGATCACGCGGGCCTGCACGTCGAACTTGTCGAGGTTGTTCGTGAGGGCGAGCGGCTGCATCGCGACCAGCACGAGCGAGTCGCGCTTCAGGTACTCCGCGATCGTGCGGTCGTTCACCATCACCTTGCCGGCGCCCGGCAGCAGCCGGACGCGCGCCACCGCTTCCTTGCGTCTGCCCGTCAGGGGCCGTGTCGTCGTCACCGTGGCCATGTCGTCCCCTTTCAGGCCTCGAGTTGCCAGGTTTCGGGCCGCTGCGCCTCGTGCGGGTGCTCCGCGCCGGCGTACACCTTGAGCTTGCGGAACATCGCGTCGCCGAGCCGGTTCTTGGGCATCATGCCGCGAACGGCCTTCTGAACGACGCGCTCGGGATGGCGGGCGAGCATCTCGGTGAGCCGCGTCCAGGTCGCGCCGCCCGGGTACATCGTGTGATGGAAGTAGGTCTTCTTCACCGGCTTGGTGCCGGTCAGCCGGACCTTGGCCGCGTTGATCACGATGACGTGGTCACCGGTGTCGACGTGGGGCGTGTAGATCGGCTTGTGCTTGCCCTTGAGCACGCTCGCCACCTGGGCCGCCAGGCGCCCGAGGGTCTTGCCCTCGGCGTCCACGACGAGCCACCGGCGCTGAACGTCCGCCTCGCGGGCCGAAAACGTGGTCATCCTGCCTCCGAAAGTCCACCGGGATCGTCGCGGAGACACGGCCCGCGAGCGATCGGGGCCGTGCAAAGCTCCGCGGAGCCCGCATCCAGCGCGGGCAGAAAGCGCTGGAACCTAGCACCCGCCCGGAAGCGGTGTCAAGCACGAGGGTTGCGGGCGCGCGCCGCCCGCGGCCCAGGACACCCGGGGTCCTCGAGGCGGACCTCAGGACTTCGCGAACTCGGCGAGCACGGCGCGAAGCCGGGCGAGCGGCAACCCAACGACGGTGGTGTAATCGCCTTCGATCCGGCGCACGAACTGTCCCGCCAGGCCCTGGATGCCGTAGGCCCCGGCCTTGTCGAGCGCTTCGCCGCTCGCGAGGTAGTCCTCGATGTCCCGCGCCGAGAGGCGGACGACGTCCACGTGCGTGCACTCGGCGGCCGTGCGCTGCTCGCCGCCGCCGATCACGGCCAGGCCCGTCCAGACCTCGTGGCGGCGGCCGTGCAGCCGCTGCAGCATGGCGCGCGCCTCGGCGAGGTCCGCGGGCTTGCCGAGCCGCTTGCCGCGCGAGACCACGACCGTGTCGGCGCCGATCACGACGGCGTCCGGCCGCCGGGCCGCGATGCGCCGTGCCTTCTCGAGCGCGAGCGAGCGCACGCCGTGCCGAGGCTCGGCCCTGCCGGGCCACTCGCGGTCGGGGCCGGGATCGACGACCGTGAACGACGCGCCCGCCTGCTTGAGCAGCGCGACGCGACGCGGCGACGCCGACGCGAGGACGAGCGGCGCCGAGCCGCGCCAGAAGGGCCCGCCGCGCGGCTTCACGCGCCGCCCCCCGCCGCGGGCGATTCGACGAGCAGCGTCACCGGGCCGTCGTTCACCAGCTCGACCTGCATGTGCGCGCGGAAGACACCGCGCTCGACGCGCACGCCCTCGCCGGCGAGCGAAACGCAGAAGCGCTCGAAGAGCGGCTCGGCGAGCTCGGGCCGCGCCGCCGCCGTGAACTCGGGGCGCCGCCCGTGACGCGCGTCGCCGTAGAGCGTGAACTGCGGCACGACGAGCGCGGCGCCGCCGTGCTCGCGCACGTCGCGGTTCATCTTCCCCTCCTCGTCCGCGAACACCCGCAGCCCGGCCAGCTTGGTGGCGAGCCAGTCGGCCTCGGCCGGCCCGTCGGCGTGCGTGGCGCCGAGCAGCACGAGCAGCCCGCGCTCGATCGCGCCGGTCACGCGCCCGTCGACCGTCACGCTCGCGCGCCCGACGCGCTGGATCAGCGCCCTCACGCGCTCTCCCCCGCGCGCCCGCCGCCGCCGCGCAGCAGGCGCTGGCGGCGCTCGACGCGCTGGACGCCCGGCACGCGGCGAATCGCGTTCATCACCTCCTGCAGCTTCGCGAGGTGCGGCACCTCGACCACGAAGACGCCGCGCACGAGCCGGTCCTCGGACTGCATGCCTGCGGTGCGGATGTTGACGCTCGTCACCGTGATCGCGCGTGCGATGTCCGCGAGCAGCGAGGCGCGATCCTTTCCCGTCACCACCAGGCGGACCGGGAACGTATCGCCGGCGCGCGCGTCCCACTCGACCGCGACGCGGCGCTCGGGCGCGACCTGCTTGCTGAAGCTGTTCGGACAGTCCTGGCGATGGAGCGAGACGCCGCGCCCGATCGTGACGATGCCGATCACCGGATCTCCCGGGACGGGCTGGCAGCAGCGCGCGTAGCTCACCATGACGTTGTCGATGCCCTGGATGCGCACGCCCCCCGCGGGTTTCTTCGCGATCCCGAGCGCCTCGAGCGGGCCGCGCGTCAGCCGCTCGGCGAGCCCCTCCCTGGGCGGCGTCAGCTTGCGGGTGACGACGGTGAGCGAGAGCTGGCCCTCGCCGATGCGCGCGAAGAGCTGGTCCAGGTCCTCGCAGCCCTCCTCGCGCGCGACCTCGGCGAGCGGCGCGTCCTCGAGGCGGACGCGTGCGCGCTTGAGCTCGCGCTCGACCATCTCGCGGCCGAGCGCGACGCTGTCGTCGTGGCGCTGTTCGCGCAGCCAGTGCCGGATCTTGGCCCGCGCGTGGGCCGTGCGCGCGATCTTGAGCCAGTCGTCGTGAGGCCGGGCGCTCGGCGCGGTGACGATCTCGACCGTGTCGCCGTTCCGCAGCTCGTAGCGCAGCGGCACGAGCTCGCCGTTCACGCGCGCGCCGACTGTGCGCTCGCCCACCTGGGTGTGGATCAGGTAGGCGAAGTCGAGCGGGGTCGCGCCCTTCGCGAGCCGCTTGAGCTCGCGGCGGGGCGTGTAGACGAACACCTCCTCCTGGTGGAGCGCGGTGCGGAGGAAGTCCATGTACTCGGCATCCTCGGTCTCGCGCTGCAGTCCCGCGATCTGAGCGACGAAGCCACCCAGACGCGCGTCGAGCTCCTCGTCGAGCCGGCCGCCCTGCTTGTAGACGTAGTGCGCGGCGACGCCTGTTTCCGCGGTGCGGTGCATGTCCCAGGTGCGGATCTGCACCTCGACCAGCTGGTGATCCGGCGTGAGCACCGTGGTGTGCAGCGACTGGTACATGTTGCTCTTCGGCGTCGCGATGTAGTCCTTGAAGCGCTCCGCGACCGGGCTGAAGAGGTCGTGCACGACGCCGAGCGCGCGATAGCAGTCGTTGCGCGTGTGCGTGATGATCCGGATGCCGAACAGGTCGTAGACGCCCTCGAGCGAGCGCCCCGCGGCCATCTTGCTGTAGATCGAATAGAAGTGCTTCGGCCGTCCGCTCACCTCGGCCTTGAGCCCAACCGCCTTCAGCGCCTCGCGCAGCTGGGTCATCACGCCCGCGAGGAACGCCTCGCGCTCCTGCCGCCGCGCCTGGATGCTGTTCGCGAGCTCGTGGTAGGCGGTCGGTTCGAGCACCTTGAGGCTCAGGTCTTCGAGCTCGCGCTTGATGCTGGCCATGCCGAGACGGTGCGCGAGCGGCGCGTAGATCTCGCGCGTCTCCGTGGCGATGCGCTGCGCCTTGTCCGCCCGCACGTACTCGATCGTGCGCATGTTGTGGAGCCGGTCGGCGAGCTTGATGAAGATGACGCGAAGGTCGCGCGACATCGACAGCAGCATCTTGCGGAAGTTCTCCGCCTGCGCCGCCTCGCGGCTGTCGAAGTGCATGGCGGACAGCTTGGTCACGCCCTCGACGAGCGAGGCGACCTCACGACCCCAGTGCTTCTCGACCTCGGCGGCCGAGATCCGCGTGTCCTCGACCACGTCGTGGAGCAGCGCCGCGCACGCGAGCGTCGTGTCCATCCGGGACTCGAGCAGGTCGAGCAGGATCCGGCACACCTCGACGGCGTGCGAGATGAACGGCTGGCCGGACTCGCGGCGCTGATCGCCGTGCGCCGCGGCGGCGAAGTCGAAGCACGCCCCGACGCGGTCGCGATCGACGCGCGGCGCACGCTCGGCGAGCGCGCTCATGAGCGCGGCGCGCAGCTCGGGATGGGTCGTGCCGGCGTTCATGCGGGGTCGCGCCGCCGGCGCGTCAGGGCAGCCTCGCGGCCTTGAGCTTGAGCTGCACGGTTTGCGACGGCCGCCACTCGTTGCGCGTCGGCACGAACACGAGGTCGGCGCGGCCGGAGCGCGCGAGCGCAGGCGCGAGCTCGCCCATCCCGAAGCCGATCGCCTCCACCTCGGACGACTCGTCGTGCACGGCGAAGCGCACGTGGCGGTCCTTGCCGACGCGCGTCACGTGGTCGATGCGCGCGCCGAGGAGCTGGAACATGGGCTCGGGGTTGTCGAGGCCGTGCGGCGCCATGCGCTCGAGCCAGCCGATCAGGTCCTCGTCGCACTCCGAGACCCGCAGCTCGGAGTCGACGTCGAGCCGCGGCACGAACAGCTCCGGGCGGTACTGCTCGCGCACGAGCCGCTCGATCCGCTCGCGCAGCGCGGGCAGCTGCTCGCGTTCGACGGTGAGCCCGGCGGCGAACGCGTGACCGCCGTGCGCGACGAGCAGGTCGGTGCAGCCGTCGAGCAGGCGCGTGAGGTCGAGTCCGGGCAGCGAGCGGCCCGAACCGCGGCCCCGCGCGCCGTCGAGTGCGACAAGGATCGCGGGCCTCTGGTAGCGTTCGACGAGGCGCGAGGCGACGATGCCGATGACGCCCGGGTGCCACTCCTCGGACCACAGCAGGATCGAGCAGCACTCGGGGTAGCTCAGCTCCTGCTCGACGCGCCGGCCCGCCTCGATCAGCGCGGCTTCGTCGAACTTCCGGCGGCGCTCGTTGTCGTCCTCGAGGCTGCGCGCGATGTCGAGCGCCTCGCTCCACTCGCGCGCCATGAGCAGGCGAAGCCCCTGCTCGGCATTGCCCATGCGCCCCGCGGCGTTGATGCGCGGCGCGAGCACGAACGCGACCTGCCCGCTGCTGATGCGGCGGCCTGCAAGCCCCGCGACCTCGATCAGCGCGCGCAGGCCCAGACGCTGCGCGTGGTTCATCTGGTCGAGCCCGAGCCGGGCCAGAATGCGGTTCTCGCCGACGAGCGGCACGACGTCGGCGATCGTGCCGAGCGCGACGACGTCGAGATACTGGCAGGCGTGGTCGATGCCGCCGCGGCCCTGGAACAGGCGTTCGACGAGCTTGAAGGTGACGCCGACACCCGCCAGCGACTTGAACGGGTACGCGCAGCCGGGCCGGAGGGGATTGACGACCGCGACGGCGTCGGGCAGCACCGCCGTCGGCTCGTGGTGGTCGGTCACCACGGTCTCGATGCCGCGCTCGCGCGCGGCCTCGATGGCCGCGTGCGCCGTGATGCCGCAATCCACCGTGACGACGAGCGTGCAGCCGCGGCGCTGCGCCTCGTCGATCGCCTCGAGCGAGAGGCCGTAGCCGTCGCGGATGCGGTGAGGAATGCGGTACTCGACGCGCGCCCCGAGCTCCGTGAGACAGCTGTGCAGCAGGAACGTCGACGTGATGCCGTCGACGTCGTAGTCGCCCTGGATGAAGATCCGCTCACCGGCCTGGACGGCGGCGAGGATGCGTTCCGCCGCGCGCTCGAGGTCGAGCATCTCGCGGGGATCGTGCAGGTCCTCGATCGCCGGCGCGAGGAAGCGTCTCGCGCGCTCGAGTGTGTCCATGCCGCGGTTGACGAGCGCGTGCGCCACCGGGAGCGGCGCATCGAGCGCCCGCGCGAGATCCGCGGCGCGCTCGGGCGAGCGCCGCGGATGGAACACCCATTGCGGGGTCACGCTGGCGGCGGAGGGCATGGCGGGTCTCGTGGGAGCGCCTTTCGTCGGGCTCGCGACTCTAGCGGCGCGCCCGGGACGCGGCAAGCGCGCACCGCTCCGACTCCGCGGCCCGGTGCACGTCGGGCGCGCGGCACCACCCCGCCCGGCCGAGTGATGAAGCCGAGCCTTCCATAAGCCGAATTCTGTCGGATTGCTCCGTGGTGATCATTTGACTGGGGTGGCGGTCTCCCGCCACCTCGATGCGACCGACCCCGGGGTAATGACGGAGCGGGACACACTCCTTCCCCTCTATGCGGTCTTGCTCCAGGCGGGGTTTGCCAAGCCGATGGCGTCGCCGTCACCGCTGGTGAGCTCTTACCTCACCGTTTCACCCTTGCCCGCAGCGGCAGCGTCTTGCGACGCGCCGCCCGTTGGCGGTCTGCTCTCTGTTGCACTTTCCGTGGGCTCACGCCCCCTGGGAGTTACCCAGCGCCCTGCCCTGTGGAGTTCGGACTTTCCTCACGGCCCGGCCTCGTCGACTGCTTGCGCAGAAGAGTCGGCGCGCACCGCGCGATCACCTGGAAGACTCGGCACTACGACGACAACGCCCGATCCAGCGCCTCGTTGACGAGGCCGTCCGCGCGCCCATTGTCGTCGCGGCGCACGGAACTGTACGTGACCCGCGAGAGCTTCGCGGCGGCCGCTTTCGCCTCCCGGTGGAGCGGCTTCAAGCCCTCGTGCTTCACCTTGTACTGGCCCGTCATCTGCCGGATGACGAGCTCGGAATCCATCACGACGGCGAGCGGCTGCGCGCCGTGGCCCGCGGCGGCGGCGAGGCCCGCGATGAGCGCTCGGTACTCCGCCACGTTGTTGGTGGCGCTGCCGATGTACTCACCGCGCGCCTCGACCTCGCGGCCGGCGGGATCGGTCAGCACGAAGCCGAACGCCGCCGGGCCCGGATTGCCGCGTGATCCGCCATCGCAGCGCAACGTCCAACCCGCCATGGCACCTCCCGAAGTTCCGCGCCACCGTAGCCCACGGGTGCGAGGCTCACAAGGCGCGCGCGGCGGATCAGGCGCTCGCGTGCGCCGGAACGAGCCAGCCCGCGCGCGCGAGCGCACGCCACGCGTCCTGCTCGCCGAGCGCGATGAGCGCGGCCGCCTGGGCCGGATCGAAGTTGAGCACGCTGCCCGGCAGCGGCCGGTCCGGCTCGACGACGCACACGCGCGACGGGTCACGCTCACGGCTCCATTCCGCGGGGAGCTGGCGCAGCTCGGATTGCAGATCGCGCCAGTTCGCGAGCTCGAGCAGCCGTCCCGCGAGCGCGACGAGATCGGCGGGCGGCGGCGAGGCCGTCGGGCTGCCGCTCGGCGTCAGCAGCACGACGACGATCGCGTCCGCGTCGCGCGCCAGCGCGAGGTGGAGGGGCTGGTTCGAAAAGCCGCCGCCGTCGACGAAGTCACGGCCATCGATGCGCTCGGGCTCGAACACGCCCGGGATCGCCGAGGACGCGGTCGCGGCGCGGACCACCTCATCCGGCGTGCGCAGGACGACGACGTCGCCGAGCTCCGCCCGCACGCGCTCGACGAAACCCGGATCGGGATCGGGCCAGCTGATGAAGTGCGTCATGCGGCCGCGGTCGAGCGCGAGCGCGCCGATCGCGAGCCCCGAGCCGGGCCCGACGAGGCGCGAAGGATCGCCCTCGCCGACGAGGCGTTCGAGCACGCGACGGCGGGCTTCGCCGTCCCACAACCCGCGTCCGCCGGTCTCCGGGAGCAGCCGGAAGCCCACGCGGCGAAGCGCGCGCGCGAACGATCCGCCGCCGCTGCCGAGCCAGATGAGCGCGAGCACGATGACGACGCTCGCGCTGAAGCGGTGCGGCCATGGCCAGCCCGTCGCCCAGACGAGCGCGTGGATCGCGGCCAGGCCGAGCGTGATGCGCCCCAGCAGCCGGCGACCACGCGCCGGGTCCCCGAGCGTCGCGCGGCCGGCGAGCCACGCGTCGATGCGGCGCGCGGTGAAGACGAGCGTGAGGCAGAGCGCCGCGAGTACGAGCCACGAGACGAGATCCATCTGCGCCGACGCGAGGTCCACGCGTGCGCTGCCTTTGCGCCAGAACCAGTACGCGCCCGAGAGCTCGCGCGAGCCCGTGAGCGCGAGCAGCAGCTCGAGCAGCGCGAGCCCCGCGCCGAACGCGCCGGCGGCCCGGAGCGCCAGCGCGAGCCAGCGCAGGCCGATGTCGCCGCCGTGCAGGTTGCGCCACGTGCGCTCGAGCGGCGCCGTGCGCCGGCCGTGCGCGAGCCAGATGACCGCGTTCACCGCGCCGATCGAGATGCCGGACACGAGCGCGGGCGCGAGCTCGAGCGCTTCGAGTACCTTGAGCACGCCGACCTCGTACGCGCCGAGCGCGCCGCCGCCCGAGAGGACGAGCGCGATGCGGCCAAACGGCAGGTCGGCGCGCAGCCGTCGCGCGCTCATGCCGACGGCCCGGGTGCGTCGCCGGGCGGAAGCATGTGCAGTCGGCC
>Ga0335083_10007630_pt1 | contig 13330 bp, 9 predicted proteins | sample Lox_Sample_42_FD_206716 | JGI IMG/M metagenome (GOLD analysis project Ga0335083, IMG submission 206716) | Soil microbial communities from Loxahatchee National Wildlife Refuge, Florida, United States - Lox_Sample_4.2 | ecosystem: Environmental > Terrestrial > Soil > Wetlands | place: USA: Florida...
AAAATTTTTGACAGTGAATACCTCAATACTGGTACCGCTATTCAACCATTCAATGCATGGCTCCTGATAAGGGGTTTGAGAACCCTTCCGGCAAGATTGGGCAGGATTTCGCAGACTACTGCTAAACTCATCAGTTATCTGGAAAAAAATCCCATGGTTGAAAAGATCATCTTTCCCTTGCATGAAACATTTCCCCAATATGAACTGGCGAGGCGGCAAATGAAGGGAGCTTGTGGTCTTGTCAGTTTTTATATAAAAGCTACGGGTAGAAGGCAGATTGTTCGTTTTTGTGAGTCGATGAAACATATTATGATGGCCGTAAGTTGGGGTGGACATGAATCCCTTATTTTGCCTAAATGCGCTTCCATTTCTGATCAGGAATTTGATCCTTCCGTTGAGGAACATCGTCAGCTTCGCTTATATATCGGATTGGAAGATCCGGATTATATCATTGCCGACCTGGATCAGGCTTTTGGAAAATCCATGTAAATACTTATAATTTTTAAGTTTTTTTTTGTTTGTTCATGCACTAGGATTCGGTATTTTAGCAAAATTTTTTTTGAAACCGTTTATCAAAAAGCTGCGTCTAAGCGGGTAACTACTTTTAAATTTGTTGCATGAGTATAAGAAAACGACTGCCCTTATCCTTGTTTTTTATTTTGCTGACGCTATGTTCCCTGGCGCAGGGTAAATGGGATCTGAAAAGATGTGTTGAATATGCAATCAACAATAATCTTTCCGTCAAACAGGCCGATATCGATGCACGATTCGCAAAATTAACTTATGAACAATCCAAAGCCTCTCAGTTCGGACAGGCAAATTTTAGTACACAGTTAGGTCTTAACTTCGGACGATCCATCGATCCAACAACCAACTTATTTACAACAAGTCAGAATGTATACCAGGGTATAGGTTTACAGGCAGGCGCGAATTTATTCAACTGGTTCAGTACACGACGCCTGATCGAATCCAATAAATTATATTATGATGCATATACCACCAGGATCGACAAGATCAGAAGTGATGTAACATTAAATGTAGCTGCTGCTTACCTGACTGCACTGCTCGCGCGTGAACAAATGAACCTGGCAAATACAAAATTGTTATTGACAAGACAACAATTGGAAAACACAAAGAAACTTGTTGCTGCAGGTTCGGTGCCTGAATTGAATGCAGCGGAATTGGAAGCGCAGTTTGCGACAGATACTGCATCGCTGATTTCTGCCCGGCAAACATTCGATACAGATGTACTGGGACTGAAAATTTTCCTGAGCATGGATCCTGCTGTAGAATTCGAATTGGATACTCCTGCTGTGGAATCGATTCCTTTGGAACCTATTTCTGAATTGCAACCCGATATCGTCTATTCAATGGCATCAACTTCTTTTCCTCAGCAGAAAATGAATGACCTCCTGATCCGCTCAGCAGAAAAATCAGTTCAAGCGATAAAAGGGCAGCTATACCCGACACTTTCAGTTTATGGAAGCCTGGGTAATAATTTCTCAAATGAACTGAGGAAAACGGTCACCACCCCGGGCCCTGATCAGGTTACACAATTGTATGCAGACAATAGCGGCACTCAATATCCTGTATACACACCAACAGCTTCTAGTTCTCATGTGAAGCAACCTTTCGGGGATATCTGGAACGGCTATTGGACCCAGCTCGATAATAACTTTCGCCAGCAGATAGGATTTCAGTTGAGTATTCCGATTTTCAATGGGAATTTGACTCGTACAAATTATGAAAAAGCAAAACTGAACGTAAAAACAGCGAACGTGACAAAAGAAAATGATCAGCTGACTCTCAAGCAAAATATTTATAACGCTTATTATAATGCCGTTGCTTCCATGGAGAAATTTGAAGCGAATAAAAAAGCAGTATCCACGGCAGAAAGATCTTTTGATCTGGCAGGTAAACGGTATAATATAGGCTTGCTGAATACAATCGACTATCTTACAAATCAGAATAATTTGTTTACAGCAAAGATCAATCAGCTCTATGCCCAATACGATTATGTTTTCAGAATGAAAGTGCTTGAATACTATAGAGGACTGGGCGTAAAATTATAAAAGTTATAACTCTTAATATTTCATATGAACAAGAAATTACTTTGGATAATTATCGGTTTGATAATTGTTGTAGTGGCGCTGGTTATACTAAAAAAAGCAGGTGCATTTGGAAAAGAGGAAGGAATAAAAGTTTCAGTGGAAAAAGTAACCAAACACACCATCGTTGAAACAGTAACTGCCAGTGGGAAAATTTATCCTGAAATTGAAGTGAAAATGAGTCCTGATATTTCTGGTGAAATTGTCGAACTGACCGTTCAGGAAGGCGACAGTGTTAAAAAAGGACAGGAGCTCGCCAAAATATATGCTGATATTTATACCACAACACGCAATCAGGCTGAAGCACAATTAAACCAGCAACAGGCCATGGTATCCAATTATACAGCTCAACTTTCCGGGTTAAAAGCTACACTCGATCAGCTCAAGGCTCAGTATGAAAGACAAAAACAGCTGTTGGATGAAAAAGTAATATCCAGATCAGAATTTGAGCAGGCTGAAAGTGCTTATCGCAAAGCTGAGTCTGATTACAATGCTGCATTGCAAAATGTGAAAGCCAATATAGCGAGTGCATCTAGTGCGGAAGCAAACCTTGCTATCGCATCTAAGAATTTAAGTCGTACCACATTGGTCTCACCTATTGATGGAGTTATTTCCCAGCTGAATGTGAAAAGAGGAGAGCGCGTTGTAGGAAACTCAATGATGGCCGGTACCGAAATGATGCGTGTAGCCGATATGAGCAAGATCGAAGCCATCGTGGACGTAAGTGAAAACGATATTCCAAAAGTTCATCTGGGCGACTCTGCTTTTATAGAAGTGGATGCTTACAATAACCGGAAATTCAGAGGTGTTGTAACACAAATTGCAAGCAGTGTAGCTTCTTCAACGAGCTCGGGCAGTTCTTCCGTCTCTTCAAATGACGTAACAAATTATAAAGTACATATCAGGCTGTCTCCGGATTCTTATAAGGATTTGATAGATCCATCCAGGCGTAAGGCGCTGATTTTTCGACCAGGCATGACCGCTAGTGCCGATATTCAGACAAAGACACATGCCAATGTTTTAGCAGTCCCGATTAATGCAATTACAACCCGTGAAAAAAACAGCGACAATACCGCAGGAGCCAATAAAAATCAGGCCGCTGATCCCACAAATGATAATAGCGGTATGGATGACTCAAAAACAACCTCATCCTTCAATGGAGATCTGGATGAAGTTGCTTTCGTGTTGCAAAAAGATAATACTGTAAAAAAAGTAAAAGTTAAAACTGATATTCAGGATATTAATAATATAGAAATTACCGATGGACTGAAAGAAGGAGACGAAGTAGTGACGGGTCCTTACGGAACCGTAAGTAAAATCCTGAAAGATGGGACAAAGGTTTCGGTCACTCCAAAGGATAAGTTATTTGAAGTAAAAAAAAGCTGATTTGATCTGCGAATATGCAGATGTGCGGATTCATAAAAAGCAGGTTTAGAGAAATTCGCACATCTGCACTTTCGCAAATCCGCACATTATCTTTAGTATCTTTGGATCATGCGTTTTGGAATCATCGGAAGCGGCAGTTGGGCTACTGCATTGGCAAAAATTCTTACCGACAACAAAGCTTCTATAAACTGGTGGGTGAGAAACGAGGCCGCTATCAAACATATACAGCATCGCCATCACAATCCCCAATACCTCAGCTCAGTTTATTTCAATATATCACAGCTTTTTTTGTCCGGCGACCTGGAAAAAATAATTACGGACTCAGATTGCCTCGTGATTGCAGTTCCTTCTGGTTATATTGATCAGACTTTTAAAGCGCTCTCAAAAAATCTTTTCAAAGACAAGAAAATAATTTCAGCGGTCAAAGGCATTTTGCCGGAGCAAAACCTTTTATTAAACGATTATTTGAAGCATAAGTTTGACTTTGCTCTTGGTGATTATTTTACTGTAATGGGACCCTGCCATGCTGAAGAAGTTGCTGCTGAGAAACTTTCCTATCTTACTTTTTCAGGAATTGATGAAACCAGCACGGCCCAAATCGCGTCTAATTTTTCGACAGAATACCTTAATATCATTATCAACAATGATGTATATGGGGTTCAATATGCCGCGGTTCTAAAAAATATTTATGCGCTCGGTGCAGGAATGGCGCATGGATTAGAATATGGCGATAATTTTTTGAGTGTGCTGATAGCCAATTGTGCCGATGAGATGGCAGGCTTTTTACGTAAAGCCGGGATTAGTCATATCGAAGTAGGTATTCATGAGGAAGAAAATAAAATATCTCATAAGAAAAGCTCCAACTACGCAGCATCGGCTTACCTGGGAGATTTGCTGGTTACCTGTTATTCCTTATATAGCAGGAACCGGACTTTTGGCAATATGATTGGGAAAGGATATTCCGTCAAAGTGGCCCAGCTGGAATTGAGTATGGTTGCTGAAGGCTATAATGCAAGTAAATGCATTTACCTGGCGAATAAAAAACTGAATGCACCTATGCCTATTGCTGAAACAATCTATAAGATATTATGGGAAAATGTTAAAGTTGTAGAAGGATTTAAACAAATTGAAACATATCTCGTCTAATATATAAAGGTTGACCGGGTGGTCAACATAAAACGAACCAATATGATGCCCCTTTCATACCAGGGATTCGGATTTACAACCATCATACTGATGGTAATCATCCTGACAGCCGGACAGCTGATCAGGCACCTGAAGGGTCGCTCACATCGGCATGATCATCAGCAAAAATAATTTCCAGTCTCTTCGACTCATCTAAAATTTATCCTGAACCGGGATTTGATAACCAGCGGGGAAAAATAAATCTGCTGCGATTCCATCGGCAAATAATTTGCCTTCCATGCTTAAAACAAGGCTTGAATTTCTATCCTCCAATCTCAAATTCCGGATATGTTTTTGAGAATTTTCTTTTAGCGCCTGGCGGGTTGCCTCCCCGAATTTTTTTGATACATAACGGAGATCAATACCTGATTTGGTTCGCAGGGATGTCATGATATATTCATTCAATGACTGCACAGGAGTCAGTATTTCTTTTTCGAATAAAAGCTCATTTTTTTCAAGAGACCGGATATAAAGCATATTGTTCGATACATTCCATTGCCGGGATAAACCATCATATGAATGAGCGGAGGGCCCCAATCCAAGATATTTTTTCCCTTGCCAGTATGAAGTATTGTGCCGGCTCATTTTTCCAGGAAGAGAAAAATTGGAAATTTCATAATGTTCAAATCCTGCTTTTTCCATCCACTGCATTAATAAAAGAAATTGCCTGGCCTGGTCTTCGGGGTTTATATCCTGTGTTTTTTTTTGAAAGATCATTTTCTTGAGAGCGGTATTCGGCTCAATAGTTAAGGCATAACAGGAAAGATGAGCGATATTTAACGAGATGGCTTGTTCCACATTCCTTTTCCAGTGATCATCGGGTAGAGTAGGTGTTCCATAGATCAGATCTATACTGATATTCGGTAAGCCTTCCCCGATCGCAGTTTCGATGCTATAAATACTTTGCGAAGAATTATGGGCCCGGTTCATCCAGCGCAGGTCTTCATCAAAAAAAGATTGAACACCGATGCTTAACCTGTTGACCCCGGCTTTCTTCCAGTTTTTAATCTTTTTCGGGCTAATATCATCCGGGTTTGCTTCAACAGTAATTTCTGCCTCGGAGGAAATCGTAAAAGAGTGAAATAATTTTTCAATAACCTGTTCCAATGCATCATCTGCGAGAAGGGAAGGAGTGCCTCCTCCGAAATAAATTGTCTCAATATCTTCGCCCGAAAGATATTCTTTTTGTAATTCTGTTTCTTTCAATAAAGCAGTCACAAAATCGTTTCTACTTTTCAGGGAAGTAGAAAAGTGAAAATTACAATAATAGCAGGCCTGCTTGCAAAAAGGAATATGAAGATAGATGCCTGCCATGCGGTTTGAGTAATTTTACAAAAGACTTTTGTGATCCTATACTGCTAATGACAAAATTAAGGTTATACGGTTTTACCCTTTTATTGCTGATGACCGGCTGGCTGAATAGTTTTTCACAGTATGGATTAAAAGTTATATGCGTGGATAAAGACTCAATCTTTGATCAGAAAAACCTTGGGCTGCAATCCGTTTTTAAAAACAGGGATGCCTGTATTGAATATATCTACAAAATTCCTTCCTTCCTCGAAGCAAAAGGTTTTGCAGCAGCTTCTGTTGATAGTATTCAATACGATTCCACAAGAGCGCTTGTCCATTTATATATTGGGGATATCTATAAATGGGCTCGCATCAATACAAAATCGGATGACGCTTTTATTTTGAATGCTTCGGGATGGAATGATAAAAAAATATCTCACAGGCAGGTCAATTTCGAGGAAATCCAGCATGCACAGCAACAGATTCTGGATTACCTGGAAAACAATGGCTATCCTTTTGCTAAAATCTCTTTGGACAGTATTGTTCTGGAAAGCGGTACATTAATGGCAAATCTCAAAATTGACAAAGGACCTTTATATAAAATAGATAGTATTCGTGTATATGGCACAGCTAAGATATCCGTTGATTTTTTGCAGCGCTATTTAAATATTCCGGATGGAAGTATTTACAGAAAAGAAAAATTACAGGCAATTAGCAGAAGAATTATGGAATTACCCTATATACAGGAAGAACATCCCTGGAACCTGACTTTATTGGGAGCCGGGTCAATTCTGAATCTTTATTTGAAACCTAAAAAAAGTAGCCAGGTGGACGTATTGCTGGGACTTTTGCCAAATAATGATCAGTTAACGAGCAACAAACTTCTTGTTACTGGTGAAGCAACTGTCAATCTTAAAAATCCTTTTGGCAATGGAGAGAGTATTGGACTGAACTGGCAACAATTGCAGGTACAATCACCCAGGCTGAATTTGTATTACCAGCAACCCTTTTTATTTAAATCTCCTTTCGGGGTGAATTTTTCATTTGATTTGTTCAAGAAAGATTCTTCATATATTAATATCAATGCATTATTAGGAGTACAATATGCCACATCTGCTACCAAAACAGGCACAGTGTTTATTCAAAGCCTGACATCAAATCTATTGAATGTGGACACGCAACAGATTATTGCAACACATCAGCTTCCTTCCGAAGCAGATATCAGTTCCGTGAATTTGGGTGTTACATATGAATTCAACAATACAAATTATCGTTTCAATCCGCTTCGTGGAAATGAATTGATGTTTACAGGAACTGCCGGGACAAAAAAAATTCGCAAGAACGATCAAATAGCAAAACTGGCAGATCCCTCTGATTCTGCTTTTTCTTTTAATTCATTATACGATACGGTAAAACTGAATTCCTATTCATTTCGTTTAAAACTGGCAGCTGCACATTATTTCCAGGTCAGCCGGGGTTCAACTATAAAACTTGCAGTGAACGGGGGAGTTTTTCAAAGTCCAAATACATTCAGGAATGAAGTTTTTCAGATTGGGGGATATAAATTATTACGTGGTTTCGATGAGGAAAGTATATTAGCGTCCCAATATGCTGTAGGGACTTTAGAATACAGATATCTCATTGGTCAAAATTCTTTTTTGTTTTCATTCGTTGATATGGGATGGGCTAAAAACGATATTCCAGGGTACAGTTTGAATCATACATTCCTGGGGCTCGGACTCGGAATTGCATTTGAAACAAAAGCAGGAATTTTCAATATGTCTTATGCAGTCGGAAAACAGGACGATACCAATTTCAATTTGAGGCAGGCCAAGATTCATCTTGGATACGTAAATTTCTTTTAATGAGAACAGTAGATTTTTTCAAAATTATGTGTTCATGTTTCAATAATTTGTTTCGGAGAATAGTGATCAGGCATATTCTGTTTGCTTTACTATGCTTATTTTTTTTACAAAATAGTTCTGCACAATCAAATCAGGATTCTTTGGCTGGGAAAGATTCAAGCATCTTAAAATCAGCACCGGTTCAAAAAGACAGTTCGGATAAATTAAAAGACACAACGGCCACGCTTTTGACATTAAAAAAACATGCAGCTCATCGAAAAAAAGACAGTTCAGTGCTGAATATGCCTGATTCTTTATTTCCTAAAAAAAACCTTGAGAACAATATTGCCATCGATCGATCTGTTCCCGATTCAACCGTTTTTACAATTCAGGGATCTTCTCATGAAGGCGGTATAATTTCTTTCAAAAAAGTCTTAGCCGATAATCGCTATTTCAATTTTTTGGGGAAATCTTTGGTGGAATTGGAAAATGTTCACATCACCAGGTCATATGACGGTCTTTTTTATTTGCTTGTCGGAATCCTGTTTTATTTTGCTTTTATAAAATTTGCTTTTGCCAGGTACTTGTCCAACCTCTTCACCCTTTTCTTCAGGGTTTCAATGCGTCAGCAACAGATCAGGGAACAGGTCCTTCAATCCCCCCTGCCTTCCCTGCTGCTAAATATTCTTTTTATTGTAGCGGCGGGTTTATATGGTGTTTTTATAGCCCGCTTTTTTCAAATCGCCCCGAAAGCCGGTTTTTGGATTTTGTATCTCAACTTCGCCGTCATTTTGATCATCGCTTACCTGGTCAAATTTGTCTTGCTGAAGATCACCGGATGGATTTTTAATATTCAGCGGGCAACTGATACCTATATCTTCATCATTTTTCTGACTAATAAAATATTGGGTGTTTTTCTCCTTCCTTTTTTGATAATGCTTTCTTTTTCAGGGACTTTTGTCGATGAAATCGCAGTAACGGTATCCTGCGTTATGGTATTTACCTTCTATATGTACAGGTTCATTGCCACCTATGGATCGATTAGAAAAGAAATAAAAATGAATGGTTTCCACTTTTTTTTATACCTTTGCGCCTTCGAGATAGCACCTCTTCTGCTGATTTACAAAGTGTTATTGAATTATTTGGAAAAAGCTTATTAATTTTGCAACACTTGCCTGAAAATCATGGTAAATAATAAAAAGGATTTTACAGAGATATCTGGTAAAACTGTGAAAAAAATTTTAATCACCCAACCCCGACCGGAAACCGATAAATCGCCGTATTTTGAATTAGCGAAAAAGTACGATGTATTATTATCGTTCCACCCCTTTATTCGTCTTGAAGCAATTTCTGCAAAGGATTTTCGTAAGCAGAAGATTGAAATCGCAAACTATTCAGCCGTCATTTTTACCAGTAGACATGGCATCGATCATTTTTTTAGGATTGCTGAAGAAATGAAATTAAGTGTATCTCAGGACACAAAATATTTTTGCATCACTGAGGCCGTAGCTCTATATCTGCAAAAGTTTATTTTGTATCGAAAAAGAAAAGTCTTCTACGGGGCCGATGGCACTAACAAAAGCATGTTTGATGTTATCAACAAGCATAAAGAAAATGAGAAATTCCTTTATCCTTGTTCTGAAAACCAGCAGGACAATGAAATTGTCGGGTGGTTAAAAAATAATAATTGCGAATATGCTACTCCCTTCATGTATCGCAGCATAAGTAATGATTTAAAGGAAGTATTAAGTAAGGAGGAGTATGATATTATATGTTTCTTCACCCCAAGTGGCGTAAAAAGTTTATTTGACAATTTTCCAAAATATAAGCAGAACGGTACTAAAATCGGTGCTTTTGGTAATAACACTTCCCGGGCAGTCCAAGATGCGGGTCTTACATTAGAAATTAAAGCGCCTCAACCTGAAGCTCCTTCGATGGTTTCAGCACTTGAAAAATATCTTTCTATTCTTTCAAAAAAGAAGTAGGAATAATAATTATATCGGATATCTCTAAAACTATTTAATGTGCCAGGCTGCATATCGGATCTCTGAATAGTTTAATGATATTTCTCCCAGGTATTAATAACCGGATATCATACTTGCTTATCTCCTCCTTTCCTTAAAACATGTAGATTGCACCAGGAAGCAGATAATTTTTATGTCAAATCGCCTGGCGGCAGAATCAAGTCCTTATTTATTGCAGCACGCACATAACCCTGTCGATTGGTATCCATGGGGTGAGGAAGCCTTGCAAAAAGCCAGAAAAGAAGATAAACCCATTTTGATTAGTATTGGATATTCTGCTTGTCACTGGTGTCATGTAATGGAAAGGGAAAGCTTTGAGGATGAAGACACGGCTTCGGTGATGAATACGGATTTTGTAAATATTAAGATAGACAGGGAAGAAAGACCCGACCTTGACCATATTTATATGGATGCCGTACAGGCTATGACCGGAAGCGGGGGATGGCCACTGAATGTGTTTTTAACACCTGAAGGAAAACCTTTCTATGGCGGCACTTATTTTCCACCGAGGCCTGCTTTTAACCGGCCATCCTGGAAGGAAGTCTTATATAGTATATCAAAGACTTTTCGGGAAAAAAGACAGGAAATAGAAACTCATTCGAAAGAACTCATTGCTCATCTTGTAGAGACAAATAATCTGGGTCTTCAAAAAATAAATGAGTCGGAAACCGCAAAAATTTTTAATCAGGAAAATATAGCGGAAATCTATGGCCATGTCATGAAAATGGCCGATAAGGAACAGGGAGGTTTTGGTAAAGCGCCTAAATTTCCTCAATCTTTTATTATTCGGTTTCTCCTTAAATACTATTATTATACAAAAACAGAAGATGCCCTGAAACAGGCTCTTCTTAGTCTGGATAAGATGATTGCCGGCGGGATTTATGATCAGGTAGGAGGAGGTTTTGCCAGGTATGCAACGGATGAAAATTGGCTGGTTCCTCACTTTGAGAAAATGCTCTACGATAATGCCCTATTGGTTACCGTTATATGCGAGGCATATCAGTTAACCAAACATCCTCATTACCGAAGAACCATTGTGCAAACATTGGATTTTATATTCCGTGAATTGCTTTCCCCGGAAGGAGGTTTCTATGCTGCACTGGATGCAGATAGTGAGGGTGAAGAGGGTAAATATTATGTTTGGGAGAAACAGGAAATTGACAATATTTTGCAGGACGATGCTTCGTTGTTTTGTGCTTATTATAATGTCAGTAAGCATGGAAACTGGGAGAAAAAGAATATCCTGCATGCATCCTTAAACGAAGAAGAATTTTCGGAAAAAGAAAATCTGTCGGCAGAAAAGATCATAGCAGGTTTGGATGCTTCCAGAAAAAAATTGCTTGCTGTAAGAAGAAAAAGAGTCCCGCCTTTATTGGACGACAAAATTTTGCTCGGTTGGAACGCACTGATGATTACAGCCTGTTGTAAAGCATATTCCGCGCTCGGTCTGGAAGAATATAAAGGCAGGGCTATCAACAATGCTGAATTTTTATGGAAAAATTTTAAAGGACAAGGGATTTATTATTTTCATCATAGTTATAAAAACGGAAAAACATCTATTCCTGCCTTTTTGGACGATTATGCATACTTTATCAACGCATTAATAGACTTGCAGGAGATTACCGGAAATGTGGAATATCTTCATAAAGCAAAAGAGCTGACTGAATTTGTTATCGATCATTTCAGTGAGGAAAATACCGGCTATTTTTATTTTTCGCATAAGGAGCAGAAAGACGTTATAATCAGGAAGAAAGAAGTTTATGACGGTGCAACTCCTTCAGGTAATGCGGTGATGGCATACAATCTTTTTTATTTATCCGTGATTTTTGACAAACCCGGCTGGAAGCAAAGGGCTATAAAGAGTTGCAGGATAATTGGTAAAGGCGTAATTCATTACCCTGGATCTTTTGGCGTTTGGGCAACTATGATTCAGGCTATAACGTATGGTTTTATTGAAGTGGTAATAACTGGAAAGGTCCTGGGAAATATTTTTAAGGATTTTTTAAGTAATTTCATACCCGATCGCGTTTTTCAATCCGCTACCAGCCAAAACGACCAATTTCCTCTGTTAAGGGATAAACCTTTGTCCCAAACACCGCTTATTTTCCTTTGTCAGGAATACTCTTGTCAAAACCCTGTAACTGAAGTACATGAATTAATCCGACTTTTGGAAACAGTATAAAAGTTTAATAACCGGGCTTTACAATAATAATAGGAAAAATACCGTTAACAAATTTACCGTTCGAAAAGCTTTGACTTTTAAAAAATAAACTTTAAAATTGCGATGAAGATATTGTCAATACATTATTTTTGTCCAATACCCTTTAATATTATGAAAATGAAAAACCTATCCATTCTAGTATCTCTTGCGGCTGTTTGTATGGCTGCTGGATGCGGTAAAATAGGAAAATCTCATCAAGGACTTCCAAATGACGGACAGTTACATGGTGTAGCCGCCGCCACCAGATATAATCTTTCCAAGCCCCCCGGCATGGTGTATATTCCCCCTGGAACATTTCATATGGGCCCAAGTGATGAAGATATGAATTACGCCTATACAGCGCGTAATAAACAAGTATCTATCAATGGATTTTGGATGGATGCCACTGAAATTACCAACAACGAATATCGTCAGTTTGTAAATTGGGTCAGAGACTCAACTGCTGCTACTTTGATGCAGTACGGAAAGGAAGTAGATGGCAAATTCCAGGTTGACTGGAAAAAAGCTCAGACTATTAAATGGGGCGATAAAGCAACTATTGAAAAAATCGATCAGTTGATTGTAACTCCTGAAAATCGCATTTTTGGTAAGAAAGAAATAGATCCTTCTAAATTAATTTTCCATTCAGAAACTTTTGATCTTAAAGAAGCTTCTCTGAAAGTAAATGAAGGTAAACCACGTTCACTTTTTATCAAACAGAAAAATGTTCGTATTTATCCTGACACTTTAGTTTGGATCCGTGATTTCTCTTATTCTTATAATGAACCGATGACTAAAAGATATTTCTCCCACCCGGCTTTCGGCAATTACCCTGTTGTTGGGGTTAACTGGAACCAGGCTACTGTATTCTGCGAATGGAGAACACAATACCTGAATGCTTTTCTGGAAAGCCAGAAAAAAGCAACAGAATCTGATTTCCGTCTGCCGACAGAGTCTGAGTGGGAATATGCAGCCCGTGGAGGTCGTTCTCAATCTATGTTCCCCTGGGGTAACTATTATTTGAGAAATAAGAAAGGTTGTTTACTGGCCAATTTCAAACCAGGTCGTGGTAATTATCCTGAAGATGGAGCTTTTTATACAGCTCGTGCAGATGCTTACTGGCCTAACGATTTCGGCCTGTACTGTATGGCAGGTAACGTCGCTGAGTGGACTTCATCTGTTTATTATGAAGGCGCCTATAACTTCCAACATGATATGAATCCTGACATTCGTTATAACGCTAAGGACTCTGATCCTCCGCGTATGAAACGCAAGGTCATCCGTGGCGGTAGC
>Ga0335083_10007633_pt1 | contig 13327 bp, 13 predicted proteins | sample Lox_Sample_42_FD_206716 | JGI IMG/M metagenome (GOLD analysis project Ga0335083, IMG submission 206716) | Soil microbial communities from Loxahatchee National Wildlife Refuge, Florida, United States - Lox_Sample_4.2 | ecosystem: Environmental > Terrestrial > Soil > Wetlands | place: USA...
GCCCATACCACAGCAGCCTGCCAGAAACCACGAAGCCACAAGTTATTTACTCACCCGCGCTAAGAGCTGCATGAACGCGGCAACCATGCAGTATGGGCCCGGGTGCCGGAGAGGCGGGCGTGACGGAAGTCCGCTTGCGGTGCACCCGTGGCGGCAGGCCAGCCGCGAGCGGACCACGATCAAGTTAAGCTGACCGCATTGAGGACCCACCAGAAGTCGGCGTGCTCACCCTCGCGGAACAACTCCAGCCGAGGAGGCTAACCTCGGAGCTGCCGACCGCCAGCTCTGAAAGCTGCTGGCCAGTCAGGCCGCCGAACAGATCCGCAGAACGTAGCCCGTCAAACCGTGCCTTCATGGACACAGTGTGGACCGCAGCGGACCCCTCAATGCCAGCTCCGACACCGACGCCTGCCAGCATGCGGGCCACGGTACCCGCCCGGCGGCACCGGTCATCGCTGCCGCTGCCTGAGCCTGCGGTTCTTGATGCGGTTGCCGCAGGTGGCCATGTCGCACCAGGCACCGGCCCGGCTGTGGGAACGGTCGTAGAGGGCCCACTGGCAGTCCGGGTTGCCGCAGGCCTTCAGCCGCGGCCAGGTGCCATCGCGCTGGGCGTCGCGGATCACCAGCAGCAGGGTAAGCAGCCCGGCGTCGAACCGGTCGGCGGGCTCGGGGCTGAGGCTGACCTGCCCGTCGGGCCCGACCTGCAGCGTGGGCCGGGAAGTCACACGAGCCGACCTCAGCCGGGTCATCGGTGGCCGGCGCCCGTACCTCAAAGTCGCCCGTCACACTGCGCACCCTCAGCCCCCGCTCGCGAAGGGCCTGCAGGTGGGCCCCGCGCGCGATGAAGCGCACGTCGGCTCCGGCCTGGGCGAGCCGCCCGCCGAAATAGCCGCCAACCCCGCCCGTCCCGTAGACAGCGATACGCATGTTCGCCCGCCTTTCCGACGCTGCAGCCGCAATATGCACGCTGCCTTTGGCCGCCGAGCTTTCACAATCAGCACGGATCACCCAGGTGCCCTGCTTAGCCGACCGCGGCTTCCATTTTTCTCCGCGAAGGCAAGGCGATGATCCGGAAGAACGGGGCGGGGGCCTCGAAGCCGGGCCTCCGGCTCACGCCGGCCCGCGCTTGGTCCGGAACCCTACCTTGCGATGGCTGCCGTCGCAGAACGGCTTGTTCGCCGATGCGCCGCACCGGCACAGCGCCACCCGGGTGTCCTGCCTGACCAGGGTGTGGTCCTGACCGAAGATCCTGACGTTGCCGCGGAGGAACAGCGGGCCGTTCGGGCGTTCCTGCACCGTGGTTTCCTCCGGCACCGGTTCCTGTGACCCGCCGTCCAGGCGGCGGAAGTGCAGCGCGCCGGTGGGACAGCGCTGGATCACCTCGCCGATCTCGCCGGGCGATCCGTTGTCCACGGTGATCCACGGCCGGCGCTGGTTGTCGAACACGGCAGGCAGGCCGCGCAGGCATTCGGCGACATGGATGCAGAACGCAGGTTCCCAGGTGACCTCGATCCGGTCGTTCGCGTACGCACGCTCGACCGTCGGTGCGTAGCGTGGCTGCTCGCGGAAACCCTCCGGGGCCTCATCGGGCTCGTCGTGCGGAGGCTCGCCGGTTCGCTCGGTCATGCTTCTTGCCTCCATGGCTGGGTCCCGTGTGAACTTCAACGGCGGTCAGCGCCGGCTGGCTGGTCCCCTGTCAGAGCCTACGTTCCCTGGCTGGTCTTGGTCGCGTGGTGGCGCTCCTGCTCGGTGAGGCCGCCCCAGATGCCCTGGACCTGCCTGGACCGGCAGGCGGCAGCCTGCCACCATTCGCCGTCGGCAATCAGCCGCGCCACCTCGGCGCGGTACGGGACAGCTGGGCGGGCTCCGGGCCTGACACCCGGGTAATCCGTGCCGGACAGCTCTCAGCGTCGCTTGTACTGGAGCAGCTAGCGGTTACTCCGGTACGGTAAACGCTTCGGTGATGCCGCCGTCAAGCGGCAGCGCGGCCGCCGTGATGAACCCCGAATCGTCGCTCGCGAGGAAGGCGATTGCCGCCGCCGCTTCCTCCAAGGTGCCGAACCGGCCCATCGGCCAGTGCACCAAGCGCCTGTCTAGCGCACCTGGGTTGCGGTCGAAGACCGCTTGCTGATCCGACGTGTCGATCGGCCCGAACAGCACCGCGTTGACCCGCACTCCGCTTCGTGCCAGATGCACGCCAAGATCTCTGCTCAGCTGCACCACGCCGGCCTTGGCGGCCGCGTACGCCATCGGGGCGGTCGCCGCCCCGATCTCGGCGAGGAATGACGCCGCATTGATGACCGAGCCGCCAGCCGGGTCGGTGTTACGCAGGTAACGGATGCCGTGCTTGCAGGCAAGGAAGATGCTGGTCAGGTTCGCGTCGAGCACCCGGCGCCACGTCTCGAGGCTAGTGTCCAGCGCCGAGTGATCGCCGCGGTCCATCAGCCCCATGTTGTTGTAAATGACGTCGAGCCGGCCGTACCTCCGCACGACCTGCTCGTACATGGCCTCGACCTGCGACTCGTCGACCAGATCAGCCCGCACGACGTATTCTCCGACGGAGTGCCCGGCCTTATCGACCCCGGCAACCACGCCGCCCTCGCTCGCGAATCTCCTGGCCACCGCCTGGCCGATCTCGCTCGCGGCACCGTTGACCACGCAAACTCTTCCGGCGAGCCGCGACACAGGTACCTCCCAGGACTGTCGAATACCCGCCCCCGCCTTTCCCATCTCGACCAGGCTAAGCCTGACTTGCTGGGGGCACCCCTATCAGGCATTATGTACTCCCGCCGCGGAGTGCCTTCGTGTTCGGTGGGTGTATCTGATAGCGGGAGGGCCTAGAGGGCTGGGGCTGAAGTGTCGCCCGCGGTCAGCTGAGGGCGCCGAGCGCGGCGCTGATGGTGGCGATGATCGCCCCGCCGAGCGTGACCGTGATGAGCGAGGCCAGGAAGCTGGTGCCGAAGAACCGTCGGCGGATCCAGGCCAGGGCCAGGAGTTCGAACGCGATCGCCGCGAGGGCGAGCAGCACCGCCGGCCGGTACTGGGGGATGAGAAACGGCAGCGTGTGCAGGATGCCACCGAGAAATGTGCCGACGCCGGTGATCGCGCCGCGCGTGTACGGGCGGCCGCGCCCGGTCAGGTCGCCGGTATCGGAGAGCCCTTCGGAGAAGGCCATGCTGACGCCGGCGCCGATCGCGGTCGCCAGCCCGGCCAGGAACGCGTAATGAGGCTGGTGGGTGGCGAACGCGACGGCGAAGACCGGGGCGAGCGTCGACAGCGAGCCGTCGATCAGGCCGACCATCGCCGGCTGTGCTCGCTGGAGCAGGAACGATCGCTGCCCGGGTCTGGCCTGACCGGCCGGGGGGAATGCCGTCTCCATGGCATCGATGCTGCCGGGCCGGCATCCCGCTGTCATCGTGCACGGGGAGCGTCTTCTGCCTGGTCAGTGCGGATGCGGCGGCGCGGGCGGGTACCGCGCCGGGAGTAGCCGGACATGGGTCCGGCGGGCGGACGCCCGCTGAACCGCGCGAGCAGAGTCACGCTCTGCAGTGGACGTAACACTGTGTTAACGACGAACGCCACAGCACCGCGCGTAGCCGATCTGCGCGGTCTTGGGGGCCGCGTCAACAGGACCCGTGAGATCGACCGAGGGTTCGCTGCGCCAGGTAGTGCCCGTCAGGCGCTGGCCCCGCCGGTGCCCGGCGGCCCGGCCAGAATGGCCGGAACGTACTCGAGCAGCTGGATGCGGCCATCGAAGGTGCGGCTGCTGATCATGTCCAGTGCGACATCGGGATAGCCGTCGTAGATCCGTTCCCGGCCGCTGCTTCCGGTGATAACGGGAAAGACAACCACGCGGAAGCGGTCCACGAGGCCGGCCTTCAGCAGAGAGCGGCACAGGGTGAGGCTGCCGATGGTACGCATCGGCCTGGCGGCCTTGTCCTTCATGTCCCGTACGGCCTCGACGGGGTCCTGGGCCACGAGTTGCGTGTTCGCCCAGGAGAGGGGCTCGCTCAGCGTGGCCGAGAAGACGACCTTCGACATGGCCGCCAGGGCACCGGTGCCCGGCTCGCCCTCGGCGGCGAATCCCGACATGAGACGGTACGTGGCCGCGCCCATCAGGATCGTGTAGTCCGCTTCCGGCTGCTCGGCAAGCCACGCGAGGTACTCGGGTCCTTCGAGCCCCCACCAGCCCGGCCAGCCGTCGGCAGCCGCGTAGCCATCGAGCGAAGTGATGAAGTCGATGAGCAGCTCTGGCATCGTTGTGTCCTTGTCCTCGGGGTCTCGGGTAGCGGCTCCCGCCCTCTCTACCACGGAGGCAGGAACGACGGTAGGACGTGCGACGGGGCGAGAACTCATCGCCAGCGGGCGCCCTGTTAAGCGATCTGGCAGCAGGAGAAACCATCGTCTGCCTCACCTGATGACTGTGTGGCGGCCCGGCTACCGGTGCTGATGGCGTTCCCGGGTGCTAGCTCCCGGGAACGTCAATCGGTTCGCGTCAGCTGTCGCGTCGCGCGGGCGCCGCTGGCATCGGCCAGCCGCACGGTCAGGCCGGACCGGTCAGGCGTGCTCCGCAGCTGGTGCTGTTCGACCTGCCCGGGGCCCGGCTGACGCTGCATGAGGCGGACGGGTTCAACCAGCCGGGGCCGTCCGGGACGGTCCCCTACTGGACGGTCTCCGACGTCGACGCGGCCGTCGCTGAGTGGAGCGAGCATGGCGCGAGCGCACACCGGGGACCCAAGACGATCATGACCGGCGAGCGGCTGTGTCCGATGCTCGATCCGTTCGGCAACCTGTTCGGGCTGCGGCAGCCGCCAGCCTGACCCTGGCCGGGCGCCATCCGGACGGGAATCCAGGACGGCGGCGAGGAAACGACGTTGATGAGGTCGCCTAGAGCAGGGCGCGCGAGTAGCCGCCGCTCTGACCGGCTGCTCATCCTCGGCGTTTGGCTTACCGAGCGGTGCAGATCTGGGTTTCTGATGTCGGGACGGCAAGCGGGAGAGGGTTGGCGTACGCGTGCCGTGCCTTCCCGGCCGGGCCCGGCCCGGTGTGTACCAGAGACGCTGATGACGTCGTATCCCGCTCCACGTCACCCGCTCGCGTGGCGCGGCATTCGCCCGCAGCGGCGGCGTTCCTCAGCGATCCGCGCCGAGCAGCCAGCCGAGCCGGGTGGCGAAGTCGCTAGGGTGCTCGGCGTAGCCGACGTGACCACCAGGGAACTCGGCAATGTCGCGGCCGAGCCGCCCGGCGAGACTGGCAACGGGCAAGAACGGCATGTTCCCCTTCTCGCGCGAGTCCCGGCCGCCGGCCGGCACGATCTTCTCAGCAACGGCGGCCAGCGCGCCGAGATCGGGGTGATAAGCGGGGTACTGGCGGAACTCGTGCTCCATCCAGAACGTCATGTTGTCCTGAGTGCGGGCGAGCATCGCCGCAATCTCGGGGGCCACGCCGGCGCCGGCTGGCGGGGCGGCCGGCCCGCCGGCCAGCCCCACCGCCTGCCCGAACTGCGCCATCGCCGGCCACAGCCCAGCCGTCTGGTAGGTCGCGTAGATCCCAGCGAACCGGGCAGCCCAGGCGTCAGGGTCGTCGAGCAATTCCAGGATCGGCGGTTCGTGGACCACGGCGGTGCTCACCAGATCGGGATGGCGGGTGACCAGGTCGAGTGTGACGATCGCTCCGGAGCTGCTCCCGAACACGCACGCCGGGCCGCCGCCGTGGCGGGCGATCAGCGCCGCCGCGTCCTCGACGTCGGCGCAGATCCGGTTCGCGTCGTCGACCGGGCCGTCGACCGGACTGCCGGCAAACCCCCGCCGCGCGTAGGTGACTACGGTGAAGTCCCCGGCCAGCCCGCCCGCCACGCCGGAGAACACAGCCGGATCGCCGTTGCCGCCCACGATGAACAGCAACAGCGGCCCGGCCCCGCGGGTCTCGGTATACAGCTGCGCTCCTGACACCGGAACCTGCTCGACCACCGCGCCGTCCACCCGCACACCATAACGCCAGTTCCCGTCCCCAGCTGCCCGGCCCGGTCCGCCGGCCTGGCCACCCGGAGCCCGTGCGGGGGAACCATGACCAGGCGCACTCCTGAGCAGGCATGGCCTCGCATCTGCAAGATTCCCGGTGGGGGTTGGTATCCGACGCCTGCTGCGCGGTTGCTACGCCGTGCGGCACGCTGTCCTCTACCCGAGCGAGAGCATCGCCTCGGCGACCTCGCCGGCTGCCGCATCAGGGATCGCAGTGGCAGCTTCCTCCAGGACGAGCAGCCGTGCCCCGGGGATCTCGCGCGCGATCGCCTCGCCGTTGCCGACGGGGAAGAACGGGTCCCGGCGGCCGTGGACGACGAGCGTGGGGACCTCGATCTCGGGCAGGCGCTCGCGCCAGCGGGGTTTGCAGTTGAGCTTGGCGAAGACCATGGCGAGCTGGTTGGCCATCTGGGTCGGGGGTGCGGTGCCGGGTGTGCGGTCCCAGATGCGCGCGGCGGTCGCGCGTGCGGCGACCGGGTCATCGCCGCGAATCTCCGCGCGGGCAGCGGCGAACTCCGCCACCGCCTCGCGGTCGGTCCAGTCGGGCATCGGACGCGTGAACAGGCGCTTCATCGTCGCCTTGTCGTGGTCGGGGAGGTCAGCGTCGGGCTTGCCGGGCGCGACGGCGCGGGTGCCGACCAGGGTGAGCGCCGAGAACGCGCCGGGATGGTCGAGCACGGCCACCTGGGCGACCATCCCGCCGACTGCGATCCCAGCGAGGTGAGCGGGCCCGCCGCCGAGCGCGTCGACCAGGGCCGCCGCGTCGGCAGCGAGGTCGCGCAGGGTGTAGGCGGGCGCCTCCGGGTCCGCCGTCGTCGACTCGCCGCTATCGCGCAGGTCGTAGCGCACGACGCGGCGCCCCCCGGCGGCTAGGCGCTCGCATAGCGCGTCGGGCCAGGAGAGCATCGTCGTCCCGCCCGTGAGCAGGACGAGTGGTGCGTCGTCGTCACCGAAGGACTCGATGCCCAGAACGACCTCATTAGCTTTGACGGTGGCCATCGGTCGGTCAGCTCTCCAGTGCGGCGACCGTCGGCGCGGTCTTTGAGTAGCCAGCGGCCTCCACGATCATGCCGTCGACGACCCGCATGACGTTGACGCCACGAACCGAGTCGTCGGGGCCGGGACCCCATACGTAGCGCCAGCGGATGAGTGCCCACTCCTCGCCTGTGTGGACGTCCTCGACCTCGAAGTGACTGGTGGTGTCGTCGATGAGCGCCTTCCACGAGCTGAATGAAGCGTCGTAGCCCGCGTAGCGGGTGCCGTCGGGGGCTGGCTGGACGCTCTCCATGACGCAGTCGGGGGCGATAATGTCCTCGAGGAGCGTAGCGTCCCGCTCCTGAAATGCCCGGTTGAAGCGGTCGATGACCTCGGCGGCTGTCTTCGGCGCGTCATCCGCGAGCCTCATGATCGCGGTTCCCTCCTGGTTGGGGTCGGGGTGATCTCACCCCCTTCCATGAACACGGTGTCCCGGAGGGGGCAAGGTCAGTCGTCGCTCGGTTAGACCGGACTACCGCCCCGATCTCATCGCAATTCCAGGAATGAGCCGCCGGTTTCGTGGTCTGCGGGACCTTGAACGGGGCATTACGCCGCCGTGCCCGCGCTGCCCGGGCCAATAGGATTCTCTGCATGGCGAGGTATCCGGATATCGAGCCCTATCAGACCGGGCTGCTGGACACCGGGGATGGGAACCTCGTGTACTGGGAGACCTGCGGGAATCCCGATGGCGTGCCAGCGCTGATTGTGCACGGCGGCCCGGGGTCGGGGTGCGCGGCGGGAAACCGGAGGTCGCTTGATCCGGAGAAGTTCCGGATCACTCTGTTCGACCAGCGCAACTGCGGCCGCAGCCGGCCGCACGCCAGCGACCCCGCCGCTGACATGAGCTTGAACACGACCGGGCACCTGCTGCGGGACATGGAGCAGCTGCGCGAGCACCTCGGCGTGGACAAGTGGCTGCTGCGCGGCGTGTCGTGGGGGGTGACGCTGTCGCTGGCGTACGCGCAGCGGCATCCAGAGCGGGTCAGCGCGATGCTCTTGCTCAGCGTGACCTCGACCAGGCGGCTGGAGCTTGACTGGCTCTACCGGGGCGCCGGCCGGTTCTTCCCCGAGGCCTGGACCCGGTTCCGCGACTTCGCGGGCCTGACCGACGCGTACCGGCTGCCGACCGACAGCAAGCCGCCGATCTCGGGCCTGCTCCGGGCATACTCACAGATGATGGAGGACCCCGACATCGCTGTCCGGTCACAGGCCGCGGCCGAGTGGACGGCCTGGGAGGACGCAGTCATCTCCCAGGAAAGCAACGGGACTCCCGGCGCGTACGGCGACCGGCCCGACCACGCCAAGCTGGCGTTCGTGCGCATCTGCTCGCACTACTTCGCGCACGACGGCTTCCTGGAGGACGGCGTGCTGATCCGCGAGGCCGGCAAGCTGGCCGGCATCCCTGGCGTGCTGATCCACGGCCGCAACGACCTGGGCGGCGGCGCCTGCACCCCGTGGGAGCTCGCCCGCGCCTGGCCCGGCGCCGAGCTCATCATCATCGAAGACTCCGGCCACACCGGCAGCACCACCATGACCGACCAGATGCACGCCGCCGCCGACCGCCTCTGCGAGCAGATCACCAATCTCGCCTAGCCGCACGCCGCGCACGGTAGAGCCACTCCGTGTCCGGCTGGCCGGGAATTTCCGCCAGCCTTCCGCTATCGTCGGCCGCTGGCACCCGAGGCGCTGGCCTCTTGCGCGGATAGAGGAGCTCGGCGCCCGGATTACTGACCGGCCCGGCCCCGGATCAGCCCCGTCGCGTCGTGTGGATTCCGGTGGCGCGGAGCGGCGCATAACTGGATAATCGGCGCACCGTGGCATGCAGTGATCAAGCTGGTTTGCGAGGGGACAATGACGGTTTCTCGGCTGCGTGACATTCCCGGGATCGGGGTGGACAAAGTCGGCGATGCCGCCGACGCCGCGGCTGATCCGCGGTTTCTGCGGCTCGAGAACCTGGACACCGACCTGCGGCCCCCGCAGGTGGCACTGGAGGTCACGCACGCCGCCATCGATCGTGATGATGCGAACAGCTACCTGCCGTTTCAGGGTCACCTGGCGCTTCGTGAAGCCGCCTGCGCGCACGTGGCCGCGGCTACCGGCCACAGCTATGACCGCGGTACTCAGTGCGTCAGCGTCGCCGGGGGCCTGAATGGGATCCTGAACGTCCTGCTGGCCACCGTGGAACCCGGCCAGGAGGTGGTGATCTGCGACCCGGTCTATGCCGGGCTGGTCAACCGGATCCGCCTGGCGGGCGGTGTGCCCCGGTTCGTGTCCTGCATCCCCGGCCCGGACGGATGGGCCACTGACCCGGGCGAGCTCGCGGCCGCTATCGGGCCGCGCACCGCCGCGGTGCTGCTGATGAGTCCGGTCATGCCCACCGGCGCCGTCCTGGGCGGTGAGCATCTCGATGCGATCGCCGACCCGGTCAGCCGGCACCGCGCCTGGGTCATCTGGGACGCGGCGATGGAGCGGATCCGCTTCGACGGCCAGCCGCCCGCCCATCCCGGCGCCCACCCCGGCCTGGCGGACCGGACGATCACGGTCGGGTCAGCGTCCAAGGAACTGCGGATGATCGGCTGGCGGGTCGGCTGGGTAACGGGGCCGGAGGAAATCATGGCCGACATCGGCCTGGTCGGCCTCACCAACGTGGTCTGCCAGGTCGGCATCGCCCAGCAAGCCGTCGCCGCCGCCCTGAACCACCCTGAGTCAGGCGCCGATGTCACAGCAGCCACCAGGGTCTGGCAGCAGCGCTGCACATTGGTCCTGGACCAGCTCGCCGGGTATCCGTGCGTCCGCCCGCACGGCGGCTGGTCGCTGCTCATCGACACCCGCAGCATGGGCCTGTCTCCCGCCGAAGCATCCCGGCGGCTGTTCACCCGCGGCCAGGTCGCCGCCACCCCGATGGACGGCTGGGGGCCAACCGCCAGCCGGTACCTGCGCCTGGTCTTCGCCAACGAGCCCGCCGAACGGCTCACCGACCTGCGCGCCCGCTTCGACACCGCGCTGAGCTGACAACCCGCAGCACCTCGTGAGCGACGCCGCCGGCCCGGTCAGCGGTGCGGTCGTGCCCGCCTACGGAGCCTGACGGGGGTTGGCTGATGAACGGAATGAGTGAGCTTCAGGGCATCGGTCGGTTCAAGTTCCATGGGAACGAGCTCGAGGAGTTCAAGCGCTTGTCCGCTCAAGCCATGGAGATCGTGCGGGCCAAGGACACCGGGACGCTGCAGTACGAGATCTACTTCAGCGACGATCAGTCCGAGTGCATCGTCCTCGAGCGGTACAGGGACTCCGAGGCGCTCGCCGAGCATGCGGCGAACCTTGGCGAGCTCGGGCAGGCAATCCTGGCGACGGGATTGGTCTCCAGCGAACTCCTGGGTGAGCCGGGCGCCGAGCTCAGAGCGGCGCTGGCGGACAGCCCGGTCCGTCTCCTTACGCCCTTCCTGTCCATGTAGACACCGTCGACGCCATCTTGTCCGTCGGCCTCCTGCCGGGATGTAGCCGCCAGGTATGCCGCCTAATCCGGCGCTCGCCGCCGACGTGTGCGCCCTCATCCGGGAGGAAGCGCGGCAGGCCATCCGGTGCCTCGATGGCGGTCTCACAGCAGCTCGGCCAGGCACGCGGCGGCCCGCGCCGCGCCGTCTGTCTCCACCGGCCGGTAGCTGACGGGACGCGCGATCTCCTCGGCCATCGCCGCCGCCAGCGCGTCCGGCTCGGTGTCCGCGTAGTCCAGGCAACGTCCCGCGCCGTATCGCGCCAGCCGTTGCCTGACATGGAAGTTCTGTTCGAAATGATGGTGCAGCGGCACGTAGAGGAACGGCCGCCGGGCCGCGGTCAGCTCCATCGTGGTGGTCAGACCGCCCTGGACCACCGCCAGGTCGCAGGCGGCCAGGTGCCGGTACAGGTCGGGAACGTAGCCGCGCACGTCCAGGCCGTCCGCCGACGGCAGGGACGCGGGATCGATGCGCGGCCCGGTCACGATGACCATCCGGAGCCCGGGGATGAGGCGGCGGGCGGCGGGGAACACCGCCGCCGCCTTGCGCAGCAGGCTGGTCCCGACACCCGAGCCGCCGACCGTGACCACGCAGACCGGCTCACCGGGCCGGTAGCCGAGCTCGGCGCGCAGCGCTTCCCGGTCGCCGGGGCCGTCCGGCAGGCCGGTGACATACCCGGAGAACCGGAAATGACCCTCCACCCAGTCCCTGATCAGCGGCAGCCCGTCGCCGAACGAGTCCGGGACCACGTCGCCCGGGTTGCCGACGAATACCGCCTGGTCGCGCACGCTGGGGAACCGGGCGATCTGCTCGATCATCTCCGCGTTGTAGTCGGCGGTCAGCGCCCGCTCCGCCACGCCGCCGTCTGGCATCGGCAGCCAGCCGACGAAGTCGGTCATCCAGGCGTACGGGGCCCGCTTCAGCTCCGGGTTCTCGTGCAGGAAGTAGTCGATGTCCCAGCCTTCGTCGGCGACCCACAGGTCGTACGGCTCGTCGCGGACCAGCTCCTCGAAGACCATGAAGTTCGCCACCAGTATCTCGTCCATCTGGCGCAGCGCCTGGAACACGTGCAGGTCATGCTCGCCCGCCTCGGATTCGAGGTGCGAGCTTTCGCTCGCCAGGACGCGGGAGGCCGGGTGCACCCGCTCGCCGCGCTCCTCCAGGACCCCGGCGACCGGAGGCTGGGCGAGCCAGTCGATCAGCAGGTCCGGGTGCCTGGCCCGCAGCTCGGTGGCGATCGCCAGGTCACGGCGCACATGGCCGAGCCCGATCGGCGAGCTGACGTACAGCACCCGCTTGCGCCGGTCGCGTGCCCTGGTCCAGGCGCGCGGCACCGCCGTCGTCCGCGGCCGCAGGCCCAGCGACTCGGCAAAATCCCGGATGAGCAGGTTTACCCGTACCGGGTCGCGCATCGTCGGCGCGTGGCCCCCGCCGCGGATCGTCACCAGCTCCCCGCCGGTCATCCGCGCCAGCGCCACTCCCGTCTCATACGGCACGACCAGATCGCCCTCACCGTGCACGACCAGCACCGGGCAGCGCACCTGACGGCAGACCGCCTCGGCGGCGGTATCGCCGCCGTCGACGTCCGCCGCCCGCGCGGTCAGCACTAGCGTCTGCGCGCTGGTCTCCATGCCCCAGGCCACACCGTCTTCCCGCTGCTTGGTGGAATGCGGCTCGGTGAATACCAGCGACATGAAGAACTCCACCCAGCCGCGGTAGTCCGCCAGCCAGTAGTGCGAGTTCACCTTGTCCGCGCCCTCGTAGCGTGGTTTCTGCTCGTCGAAGTCCGGTGGCAGCGGCCACGGCAGCGCCGCGCCGATCGCGACCACCCCGGCCACCCGGTCCGGGTACCAGGCAGCCAGCTGCAGGGCATGACGGCCGCCGAGAGACACCCCGACGGCGACCACCCGGTCAACTCCGACCGCATCGAGGACGGCCACCGCGTCGTCGACATACTCCCGGTCCCGGTAGGCCCCCGGGTCCGCGGGCCGGCCGGCCCGCCCGTTACCCCGTCCCTCGACGGCGATCACCCGGAAGTGCCTGGCCAGGTACGGGACCTGCGCCTTCCACTGCCTGGCGTGCACGATCGCCCACGAGGTGAACAGCAGGATCACTGCCTCGCCCGCGCCGAACACCTCGTAGCCGACCTTGACACCGCCTCGTTCCACGAAACCCTCGGCGTCCGGATACATCGCCCGCATGACCGCCCCCTATCAGCAGAAGCCGGGAGAACCCTCGTCACCAGTTCTAACGACGCCCATTGCAATACCGTTGCAGCGCCGGTGCGACGCGGCGGCGCAGCGAATTCCTCGCCAAGTTCGTCACAAGGTGATGGTGCCGCGGATGCAGGCGGTGGCGGCGCCGCCGACCCAGACGGTACCGTCCGCATCGGTGGTGATCTCGATGGTTGCGGCCCGGCCCATGCACGTGCCCTGGGAGACCCGGTAGGCGGGGGGTGCGGCGCCGGTGGCGGTGAGCCATTGCCCGACCGCGGCGTTCATGCTGCCGCATGCGGGGTCCTCGGCCACGCCGACGCGGGGGGCGAAGGTGCGCATCTCGAACGCGTGCCTGGACCTGGCGGGGTAGGCCCCGATCGCGCCGACCATCGCGGTCGGGATGAGGGAGAGATCGGGTTGGATTGCGAGGACCTCCTCGGCGGTGGGCAGCTGGACCACGGCCCAGCCGGGTCCGTTGTCGACCCACTGGTGGGCAAGAACACGGTCCCGGTTGATGCCGAACGCCGCGGCGATCTCGCCTATGAACTGTTCCCCGAGCGGGCCG
>Ga0335083_10007634_pt1 | contig 13327 bp, 11 predicted proteins | sample Lox_Sample_42_FD_206716 | JGI IMG/M metagenome (GOLD analysis project Ga0335083, IMG submission 206716) | Soil microbial communities from Loxahatchee National Wildlife Refuge, Florida, United States - Lox_Sample_4.2 | ecosystem: Environmental > Terrestrial > Soil > Wetlands | place: USA...
CGGGTGATCGGAGATCAGCCACAGCGCCGAAACCTGCTTCTGGGTCAGGTCCAGGTGCTCGAAGGTCTCGGTGAAGTGGCGGTAGACCGCGCCGTGGGCCAGGCGGATGTGGAACCCCACGATATTGCGGATCTGGCCGATGTCCTCATCGCCCGCCACGTGGGGCGTAGTAATGGAGGTCGTCTCTTTGAGTCGTGACATCCGCCCCCCCCGCGGTAGGATTGTTAGTATAGCTTACTAAAAGCGCCGCCGCGGAGAGCCGCCATGGCCCATTTTCCCAGCACGCTCGCCTTTACCGGCTTCAATACGCCGCTGCGCATCGAGGCGGACATTGTAGATCTCGCCTGCGAGGGCAGCATCCCGGACGCGCTCAATGGCGCCTTCTTCCGGGTGCAGCCCGACCCGCAGTACCCGCCGCGCCTGGGGGACGACATCGCCTTCAACGGCGACGGCATGATCACCCGCTTCCACTTCCACGACGGCAGGTGCGACCTGCGCCAGAGGTGGGCGCGGACGGACAAGTGGCGGCTCGAGCACGAGGCCGGGGAGGCCCTGTTCGGCGCTTACCGCAACCCGCTCACGGATGCGGAGGCCGTGCGCGGCAAGATCCGCGGTACCGCGAACACCAATGCCTGGATCTACGGCGGCAAGCTCTACGCGCTGAAGGAAGACTCCCCGGCGCTGGTCATGAACGCCGCCACCATGGAAACCGAGGGCTACACGCGCTTCAACGGCAGGATGAAGGGGCAGACCTTCACCGCGCACCCGAAGATCGACCCCGCGACCGGCAACATGATCGCCTTCGGCTACGCCTCCTCGGGGCTGTGCACGGATGACTGCGCGTTCTACGAGATCACGCCCGCAGGGGAACTGATCCGCGAGCTGTGGTTCAAGGCCCCCTACTACTGCATGATGCACGACTTCGCGATCACCAGGGATTACGCGCTCTTTCACATCGTACCCTCGATCGGCAGCTGGGAGCGCCTCAAGGCGGGTCTGCCGCACTTCGGCTTCGACACGACGCTGCCGGTGTATCTGGGCGTGCTGCCGCGGCACGAGGGCGCGACCGCGAAGGACATCCGCTGGTTCAAGCGCGACAACTGCTTCGCGAGCCACGTGCTGAACGCCGTGCAGGAGGGCCGGAAGATCCACCTCGACATCCCGGAATCGAAGAACAATTTCTTCCCGTTCTTCCCGGACGTGCACGGCGCGCCCTTCAACGGTCAGGAGGCGATGACCTATCTCACGCGCTGGACCGTGGACCTCGACTCCCGTGGCGACGGCTTCGCGAGCATCGAGCGTCTCACCCAGACCGCCGCCGAGTTCCCGCGCATCGACGACCGCTTCGCGGGTGTGCCCTACCGGCACGGCTGGCTGCTGGAGATGGACATGCGCCGCCCGGTGCAGCTGCCCGGCGGCAGCGCGGCCGGACTCCTCATGAACTGCCTGTTCCACCGCGACATGAAAACCGGCGCCGAGCAGCACTGGTGGTGCGGGCCGGTCTCGAGCCTGCAGGAGCCATGCTTCATCCCGCGCCATAAGGCAGCGCAGGAAGGCGACGGCTGGATCGTGCAGATCTGCAACCGCCTGGACGAGCACCGCAGCGACCTGCTGCTGTTCGAGGCGCAGGACATTACCAGCGGCCCGATCGCCACCATCCAGATCCCGATCCGCATGCGCTTCGGGCTGCACGGCAACTGGGCCGAAGCGAAAGACATCGGCCTCGCGGCCTGATCCCCCTCAGGGCCCGCCCGCAGCACGCGCCCCGGCGAGCGCCTCCCCGCCCGAGCGCGCGCGCTCGATGAGCCCATCCTCGTCGCGCTGCACGCGCCCGGTGAGCGCGAGCAGCATCACTACGATCGCCGGGGCCACCCAGTTGATGGACAGGATCGCGCCCGCGAGGTTGCCGCCGTTGGCATCCGAGATCATGCCGACCACGAAGGGCCCGATGCCGATGCCGAAGAGCGTAGTGACGATGATGTAGAGGCTGGCAGTGATGCCACGCATGCGCGGCAGCACCTGCTCGAACAGGATCGCGTACAGGGGCGGATACCAGGCGGTCAGGATCAGGCTGTAGAGCACGAAGCGCGCGTAGAACGAGCCCGGGTCCGGCGCGTGGTACACCCAGATCGCAATCAGCGGCGAGATCCCGAGCGCGATGAGCGTCACCCAGGCACGTCCAGCCCCCGGGAAGCGCGCGTTGATGCGGTCCGACAGCGGACCGGCGATCAGCGGGCCGACGATGCCGAGCGCGCCGGCGAGCAGACCAAACTGCAGGCCCGTCGTGGCCGGCGACAGCCCGTAGTGCTTCATGAGGAACGAGGGCGTGAACCCCATCGTCCCGTAATTGATCATCATCTGCAGCGCGCCGATCCCGAGGCACAGCAGCAGCGCCGGCGAGCCGGTGATGCAGGCGTAGGTCGGGCGGTCGGCGAGCTTCAGGCGCTGCATCAGGTTGACGACCACCAGCGCGCCGAAGGCGATGACCCCCCACTGCAGCGCGTGCGGGTTCACGGCGAGCGGACCTAAGTGCAGGAGCGGGCGCGGTGAGAGCGAGGAGGTCAGGTGTGTCAGCAGGATCGCGCCCACGATCGCGAGCGCGGTGGCGATCACGTTCACCACGATGTAGCGCCCGCCCGCGCGCCTCCTGGCGAACTCGAACCAGTTGACGACGGGCGTGACCCCGGCCAGGAGCGCCAGGCTCCCGGCGATCGGGGCCGGGTCCGGCGCGGACTCGATGCCATCGAGACGCCCGCGCGCCGGTTCCGGCAAGCGCCACAGCAGCGCGGCCAGGAGGAACCCGGGAGCGGCGGCGAGCAGGAACGCGAACTGCCAGCCCTTGAGCGCGAGCGGTGCGGCTGCGTCCGTGTAGCGGTGGTCCCACCAGTCCGCCGCCACGCCGCCCAGGATCGAGGAGCCGCCGAGCCCGAGCGCGATGGCCGCGGCGATCATGCCGGTGGCAAAGCCGCGCCGCGGCTTGGCGTAATGATCGAACACCAGCGAGAACCCGGCGGGCTGCGCTGCGCCCTCGCCCACCCCGACGCCGAGGCGTGAGAGCGCCATGAGCGCAAAGCCGTGCGCGGCGGCGGCGATCGCGGTGGCCACCGACCAGAACGCGAGCGTGATGGACAGCAGGCGCGTGCGCACCCAGGTGTCGGCGAGTCTGCCCAGGGGCAGCGAGAACAGCGCGTAAAAGAGCGCGAACACCGTGCCGTAGAGCAGGCCCATCTCCGCATCGCCGATGGCGAGGTCGTGCTTGATGCGTGGCGCCAGGATCGCGAGGATATTGCGATCCAGCAGGCTCATGGCGTTGGTGAGCGCCACCAGGGTCAGCGCGTAGCCGGCGCTGGTGGCGAGCCGGCCGCCGTTCACAGCTTGAACCAGCGCTCGGCGTTGGTCTGCATCAGCTTCTTCTTGGTGGCCGGCGACACGTCGAGGTTGTCGTGGGTACGCACTTCCTCGGCCTCGAACTGGTAGGGATAGTCCATCGCGTACATGACGCGGTCCTCGCCCACTACCTGCTGGGTGAACAGGATCGCCGGCGCCCAGGCCATGCCGCTGGTGGTGATGAGCACGTTGCTGCGCAGGTACTCGTGCACGCTCTTGCGCAGGGGCTTCATGAACGGGTAGCGCCTGGAGCGCACGGTCGCCCGGTGCATGTAGTCGATGCGGTACACCCAGAACGGCAGCGCCTCGCCCATGTGACCGACCATGATCTGAAGGTCGGGGTAGCGGTCGAAGATGCCGCTGGTGATGAGGCGCAGCAGGTGCAGACCCACCTCGACCCCGAAGCCGAAAATGGCCCCGTCCAGGCCCGCCTCCACCATCGGGCCGATCATCGAGTCCGGCGGGCTCGAAGGATGGATGTAGAGCGGCTGCCCCGTGTCGGCGAGCGCGCGGAATAGCGGATCGAATTTCGGGTGATCGAGGTACTCGCCCTGGGTGTGGCTGTTGATCTGTACGCCCTTGAAGTTGAGCTCGCGGGCGCCGCGCACGATCTCGCGCGCCGACCACTGCGGATCCTGGGGCGCGACCGTGGTCATGCCGATGTAGCGATCCTGGTGCGCGGCGACGTTCTCGGCGAGGTAGTCGTTGGCGCGCGAGGCGAGCGCGCGCGCCGCGGTGAGGTCCGTGAGCGGCTGGGCGCCGGGTGCGGTGAGGGCGAGCACCGCCTTGTCGATGCCGGTCTGGTCCATGTGCGCGATGCGCTGCGGACCTAAGTCGAGCAGGCGCTCGAGGATGGTGGTGGCCCGCTCGGACGGACTCTGCGCGTAGAAACCCCACAGCGACGTCACGCCGCGATCCGCGCTGCCGTTCTTTACCATGCGCAGGTAGGCGTCGATCTGCTCGCGGGTGGCGAAGGCCTCCTCGGTCGCGATCCGCAGGTATCCCCGGTCGCCGCCGGTCCTCAGATCGTGGCTCATGTGTTCATGCCTCGTGCACGGCCTTGACCACCATGCAGGCCATCACGCCCTCGGGCCCGTTCTCCGAGCCGTGCCCGGACCACTTCACGCCGCCGAACGGCGCGTCGGGTCCGCCGAGCACCACGGTGTTGATGCAGAACATGCCGCTCTCCACCTCGCGCGCCACGCGTCGCTGGCGCGCGGGGTCGTTGGTCCAGGCGTAGGCGGCCAGCCCGTAGGGCAGGCGGTTGGCCTCGCTGATCATGTCCGCCTCGGTGCGGAAGGGATTCAGCAGCGCCACCGGGCCGAAGGGCTCCTCGTTCATGATGGGCGTGCTCAGGGGGACTTCCGCGAGCACGGTCGGCGCGTAGAAATTCCCCGCGCCACCTAAGCGCTCACCGCCGGTGTGCAGCCGCGCGCCGGCGCGCTTCGCGCCCCCGATCAGCCGCTCCATCGCCTCCGGGCGGCGCGGGTTGGCCATCGGGCCCATCTGTACGCCCTCCTCCAGGCCGTTGCCCACGCGCCACTTCGCCGCGCGCTCGGTGAAGCCCTTGAGGAACGCCGGGTACACACCCTCCTGCATGATGAAGCGCGTCGGGGAGATGCACACCTGGCCCGCGTTGCGGAACTTGGACGCGACCATGGTGTTGAGCACGGTCTCGACGTCCACGTCGTCGAACACCAGCACCGCGCCGTGGCCACCGAGCTCCATGGTGGTGCGCTTGCAGTCCTCGGCGGCGAGCTTCATCAGGTGCTTGCCGACCACGGTGGAGCCGGTGAAGCTCAGCTTCCTGATGATGGGCGAGGCGAGCAGGTGCCGCGACACTTCGTCGGGCACGCCGAACACCGCCTGCGCGACCTCCTTGGGCAGCCCCGCATCGAGCAGGCACTGCAGCACCGCGAGCGCAGAGGCCGGTGCTTCCTCGGCGGCCTTGAGGATCACCGAGCAGCCGGCGCAGATCGGCGCGCCGAGCTTGCGTCCCGGGTTGCCGATCGGGAAGTTCCATGGGGCGAACGCCGCCACCGGACCGACCGGCTCGTGCACGACGGTCGAGCGCATGCCGTTCGGGCGCACCAGCTGCCGCCCGTAGTTGCGGTAGCACTCGCCGGCGTAGAACTCGAAGAGTCCCACGTTCATCATCACTTCGAGCTTCGCCTCGGTGAGCGTCTTGCCCTGCTCGATGGTGGCAATGCGTGCGATCTCCTCCTGGCGCTCGCGCAGCAGCTGCGCCGCGCCGCTCAGCACCGCGGCACGCTGCGCCGCCGGCGCGTTGCGCCAGGTCTTGAAGCCGCGCTGCGCCGCCGCCAATGCCCGGTCGAGATCGGCGGGATCGGCGAGCGGCAGCTGCCCGATCACCTCGCCGGTTGCCGGATTCACCACCGCGTGGGTGCGGCGCGAGCCCACGCCCACCTGCTCCCCGTCGATGAGCATGTGCAGCTGCGGGTAGTCGTCCCTCATCGGCGCTGCGCCTCGAGCGCATCGAGCCGCTCGACCTCGCGCCCGTAGGGCTTGATGCCGAGCGCAATCGAGAAGGCGGCGAGTGGCATCAGGATCGCGGCAGTAAGGATCATGCTCTTCCACAGGTCGGCATCGGAGTGGAACACCCGCTGCGTGACGCTGCCGATCATCTGCCCGCCGGCGGCCCCGAAGAAGATGAACATGAAGAGATAGATCGCGGTCACGAGGCCGCGCATGTCGTTCGGGGTGATGCGCTGGATGGCGGCGTTCTGCGGCACCGCCGAGGCGAGCCCGCACATGAGCGCGCAGCCCAGGCAGAGCGAGGCGGCCAGGCCGTTTGGCATGAGCGGCGCGATCACCTCGAAGGGGACGGTGAGCGCGAAGAGGATGGCCGAGGCACGCACGTTGGCGTCCTTGTAGCGCTTGGACAGCCACTCGACGAACACCGTGCCGAGGAAGGCCCCGAGGAGCGAGAACACCAGGTAGATCACGCTCATGACGCTCGCGACCTGCATCTCGGTCCAGCCATAGGTGCGGATCAGGAACGGCGAGCGCCAGGCCTGCAGGCCAAAGGATTCCGTGGCGCTGAAGGCGAGCCCGATAAAGAGGGGCAGGTAGATGCGCCGGCGCGCCCAGATCTCGCGCAGCACCGCGGACAGGGGCAGCGACTGCCCCTGCCTCACCGAGCCACGCCTGGGGGGCTCCTTGACGAACAGCATCAGGATCGCGATCGCGATTCCCGGGGTCCCCACCATGACGAGCACCCACTGCCAGGAATGCATGCTGAGCCCGAAGAGGCTCGCCGGCAGCACCGCCCCGAGCGCGAGCAGCGCGCCGCCGAGATAGATGCCGAGCGTATTGCCGCCGATGAAGCCGAGCTGCAGGATGCCGATCGCGCGCGGCAGCCGCGCCGGCGGGAAGTAGTCCGCCAGCATCGAGTAGGCACCCGGGGCGTGCGCCGAGCCCCCGGCGCCGACCAGCATGCGGCTCGAGAACAGCTGCGCGAAGCTCTGCGCGAGTCCGCCGAGCGCGGTGATGCCGCCGGTGATCGCGACGCCGCCGGCGAGCACGTACTTGCGCGGGTACAGGTCCACCAGGCGCGCCAGCGGGATGCCCACGATCACGTAGAAGATGACGTTCGAGAAACCCACCAGGAAGCCGAGCTGCTCGTCCGTCAGGTGCAGGTCGACCTTGATGCGCTGCGCGAGCAGGTAGAAGACCTGTTGGTCGAGGAAGTTGAGCGCGGTGGCGAGGATGATCACCGCCAGGGCGTAGTAGGCGGCGCTGCGCGCCGGCCAGGGCTGGGTGTCTGCCCGCTGCGGCGTGGGCGCAGGCTGCGCCGCACGCCCGGACACCTCGCTCACAGCCGGCCACCCGGGTGCTTCCGCGACCATCAATGTCCCCCTCGTCCGCGGGCGCTTTGCCAGCCCGAGACTGTATGTGTTAGATACAATATGACTTGCGGCGGTTTGTCCAGCGCTTTTGCGGGCGCCCGCCGCACCAGAGGGGGATGACGCGGCATGCAGAACCTGCCAGGCAAGACCGCCTTCGTGACCGGGGGCGCGAGCGGCATCGGGCTCGGCATCGCGCGCGCGCTGAAGAACGCGGGCATGAACGTGGTGATCGCCGACATCCGCGACGACCACCTCGCCGAGGCCAGCGCCGAGCTCGGCGCCGGAGCGCACCTCCTCGCGCTCAGGCTCGACGTCACGGACCGCGCCGCCTACGCACGCGCGGCGGATGTCGCCGAGGCGCGCTTCGGCAAGATCCACCTCCTGTGCAACAACGCCGGGGTCGGGCTCGTCGGTCCGACCGAGCTCGCCACCTTCGCCGACTGGGACTGGGTGCTGGGCGTGAACCTGGGCGGCGTGGTGAATGGCATCGTGACCATTCTCCCGCGCATCCTGCGCCACGGCGAGGGCGGGCATATTGTTAATACCGCCTCCATGTCCGGCCTCGTGCCCCACGCCGGCGCCACCCTCTACGGCACCTCCAAGGGAGCCGTCGTGCACATGATCGAGTGCATGCGCCCCGAGCTCGAGCCGCGCGGGGTGATCTGCTCGGCCTTCTGTCCGGGAGCGGTGCAGTCGAACATCGCCGAGAGCGCGCGCACGCGCCCGGCGACGCTCGCCGAGACCGGCTACGCGGAGACCGACAAGCGTCGCCAGGGCCTCGGCAGCTTCTTCCACCTGTTCCGCACCAAGGAGGAGATCGGCGAGCGGGTGCTCCAGGGCATTCTCAACGATGAGCTCTACATCATGACCCACAGCGAGTTCCGCATGGGCATCACCGAGCGCGCGGCCGCGATGATCGCCGCCGTGCCCGACCTGCCCGAGAACGAGGAATACAAGCGTACCTTCGCCGCGCTGTTCCGCAATCCCATCCACGCCGCGGAAGCGGCGCGGCGCAAGCGGGGTGGCCCATGAAGGACTTCCCCGGCCGCACGGCCTTCGTCACCGGGGGCGCGAACGGCGTGGGCATCGGCCTGGTGCGGGCGCTCTTGAAGGAAGGCTGCAACGTCGCCATCGCCGACATCCGCCCCGAGTCCATCGACAGGGCATTGCGGGCGCTTGATGACCCGCGCGCCATGGGCGTGCCGGTGGACGTGTCCTCGCGTGAGGACCTCAGGCGCGCCGCGGACGCGGTGGAGGCGAAGTTCGGCGTGGTGACGCTGCTCTTCAACAACGCGGGCGTGAACCTCTTCCAGAGCATCGAGGAGTCGAGCTTCGATGACTGGGACTGGATCATGGGCGTCAACCTCGACGGACCGATCAACGGCGTCGCCACCTTCGTGCCGCGGATGGTGCAGGCCGGCAAGGGCGGCTACGTGGTCAACACCGCCTCCATGGCGAGCTTCCTCGCCGGCGGCACCTGCGGCATCTACAACACCACCAAGTTCGCCGTGCGCGGCATGTCGGCCTCGCTGCGCGCGAGCCTCGCCAAGCACAACATCGGCGTCTCGGTGCTGTGCCCGGGGCTGGTGAAGTCCTACATCTACGCGAGCGATGACATCCGGCCCGAGACCCTGAAGGCCGGGGCGAAGCCGGTGGACACGGCGGCGGTGAAGCGCCTCGCCGAGGTGCACGAGTTCGGCATGGAGCCGGACGTGATCGCCGCGCGGGTACTGGACGCGATGCGCGAGGATCGCTTCCACGTCTTCTCGCACCCGGAGTTCAAGGACGAGATCGCCGAGATGTTCGCCGAGACGCTGGAGGACTTCCGCGACTACCCGCCCGATCCGGGGCGCGACAAGCGGCTCGAGTTCGAGAAGGTGCGGCGCGCGAGCTACAAGGAACAGCGGCGGGGGCTGAAGGGCAAATGAACGTTTCCGTCGAAGCGCTCGATCACATCAACATCATCACCGCCGACCTCGAGGGCAGCGCGCGCTTCTACGCGGAGCTCTTCGGCCTCGAGTCGCGCGACGGGCCACCGCCCCTGACCCACGCCACCGCGCGCTGGATGTACGACACCGGTGGCCGGGCGGTGCTGCACCTGAACAGCCTCGACTGCCCGCGCGCCTACGACCGCGACCTGCGCCCGGCGCCGACCGGGGCGCTGCACCACGTGGCGCTGCGGTGCCAGGGGTTCACGGAGCTTAGAGCGAAGCTGACGCAGCGCGGCCTCGAGCACCGCGTGAACGAGGTGCCCGCGATCAACCTGATGCAGATCTTCGTGTTCGATCCGAACGGCGTGCTGCTCGAGCTGAACTTCTTCGGCGGCTGATCAGGAGCGCGGCGCGAGGCCGCGCCCCTCACACCTTGCCGTGCGAGCGCCAGCCCGCCTGGTAGCTCTCACGCACGTCGCGGCTGTAGGGCACCGGGCTCACCTTGACCCGCACCTCGAGCTGCTGGTGTGGCTCGACGGTGGTCTTGCGGGTGCCGCCGTTCTCCTCGCCCCACACGAGCTTCAGCTCCGCGCCGACCGGGATGTCGGGACGCACGACCGCCAGAGACAGTGCGGTTTTCTCGTTGTAGCTGTAGCCGGAGAACATCGACAGGCCCACGGTGCGGCCCGAGGCATCGAGCACGCGGTCGTAGTTCGAGGAGGCGTAGTTGGCGAGCGGCAGGTCGAAAAACTTGTACTGCGGCCCGTCGGGGTCGTAGAGCGACGCCTGGATCTTCGCCATGTCCTCGGGGTTCCAGGCGAGCGTCACCTTGCGGCGCTGTGCCTCGGGCTTCAGTTTCTCGAGCGCCTCGCGGCCGTGGAACTGGTGGTCGAACTTCACGAACGGGCCGTAGCCGAGCTCCCAGGGATTGAGGTAGTAGTCCTCGATGTTCTCGGAGACGAAGCTGCCGCCGATCGAGCCGGTGGCCTCGTAGCTGTCGGCACCGAGCCACTGGCGGTAAGCCTTGAGCTTGTCGCCGGTGTAGATCGCCGGCAGGGGCGACGGGATCCAGCCGGACTCGAGGGTGTTGGAAGGATAGGCGCGGCTGCCGCAGGGCAGCAGGCCAAACTCGCGGCCGGCCTCGAGTATCGCCGCGCGGATCTCTTCCTGCTCGGCGTACGGTCCCCAGATCTCCAGTCCCGGTGCCCCCGACATGCCGTGGCGCAGCGTGCGCACCGTGCGGCCCGCGATATTCATGGTCGACATGTTGAAGAACTTCAGCTGCTCGAGCTTGCCGCCGTTGAGCTTCTCGATGACGGCCCAGGCGTTCGGCCCCTGGATCTGGAAGCGCCACACCGTGCGCGTGACGGGCTTGCCCATCGGGCGCATGGGCGAGCGGTCATCGAGCTCGACCTTGAGGTCGTAGCCGCCGGTGGCGGCATGGAACCGCAGCCAGTTGGAGGCCGGCGCGCGCCCGACGTACAGGAGCTCCTCGGGCGCGAGGTAGAAGAGGATGCCATCGCCGATCACGTGCCCGTAGGGAGTGGTCGGCACGTACTGCTTGGCACGGTCGACCGCGAAGCCGGCCATGGAGTTGATGGCCGTGTCGCTGAAGAGCTTGAGCGCATCGCGGCCGCGCACGTAGAGGTTCACCATGTGGTGCGTCTGGTCGAACAGCACCGCCGAGTGCCGCCAGGCCCACTGCTCGCTGCGCCAGTTGGAGAACTCGGCCGCCACCACCGGGTACACGTAAGCACCGAGCTGCGAGTTGCGCAGCAGCTTCACCGTGTTGCCGGAGGTCGAGAGTATCTCTTCGAGGTTGCGCGCGGGCATTACAGCTCCCTGGTAGTTAGACTCGGTATGATACCGTTTTTAGTAAGTAACACAAACCAATTGTCCGATCGTGGTGCAGCCCGCACCAGGGCAGGCGCCGGCCGGACACCCGGGAAAGTGCCGCTTTTACGCGGGGTTGGCGATCACCACTTTGCCAAAGAGCGCCGCCGTCCCCTGGTAGGCGTAGGCGGCCTTGGCATCGGCGAAGGCGAACACCTTGTCGATCACCGGCTTCACCTGGTGGGCGTCCACGAACTCGTTCAGCTCGCGCGCCATGGCGACCGAGCCGACGAAGATGCCGCGCAGTGAGGCGTTCTTCACCATGAGCGCCATGGGGTTCGTGTCCCCCTGCATGGACAGCACGCCGATGAGTGCGACCTCGCCCCCGAAGGCGACCGCCTGCAGCGACTGCGCCAGCGTGCCGAGCCCGCCGACCTCCACCACGTGATCGACGCCGCCGCCGGCGAGCTCGGCGGCCTTCGCGCCCCACTTCGGCTCGCTCTTGTAGTTGATCGTGGCATCGGCACCCAGCGCACGCACCCTCGCGAGCTTCTCGTCGCTCGAGGAGGTGGCGATCACGCGGGCACCTGCGGCCTTGGCGATGCGCAGCGCGAGCAGCGATACACCGCCCGTGCCGATGAGGAGCACGCTGCCGCCGCGTCCGAGCGGCCGCACCCCCTTCATGAGCGCATTCCACGCCGTGACCCCGGCGCACGGCAGCGTCGCGGCCTCCTCGAAGGACAGCGACTTCGCGAGCTTCACCACGCCGGCCTCCGGCAACGCGACGTAGTCGGCGAGCATCCCCGGGGCCGGCGGGCAGCCGAGCGCCGCACCGAGCGCGGGCGTCGGCGGGCCATCGAGCCAGCCCTGGAAGAACGCGCCGGCGACGCGATCGCCGACGGCGAAGTTCTTGACCCCGGCGCCGCGGGCCTCCACCACGCCCGCGCCGTCCGAGAGCGGTGAGCCCGCGGCCTTGATCGCCGAGCCGGAGTAGCGCCCGAGCGCGATGGCCTGGTCGCGGAAGTTGAGCGAGGTGGCGTGCACGCGGATCAGCACCTCGCCGGCGGCCGGCGCGGGCCGCGGCAGCTCGATGAGGGTCGCCTGGTCAATCGAGGTGCAGCCGGCGGGCAGCTGCCACGCGCGCATGGTCCTGGTGCTCATCGTGCCTCTCCGGTAAAGGTGCGCAGCTTCGGGTCGGTGCGGTTCTCGCCGGCCAGTGCCTTGGCGACCGCCGGGCGTGCCTTCATGCGCTCGCGCCACTCATACAGCCGCGGGCAGCGCTTCGGGATCTCGAGCTCCGGGAACATGCGCTCCACCGACATGCCGCAGTAGGCAAAGAAGTTGATGTCGGCGAGCGTGTAGGCGTCGCCGGCGATCCAGGTGGTCGCGGTGAGCGCGCGCTCGACCTTGTCGACCGCGTAGATGATCTTCTCGGTCGCATGCTTCAGGTCCGCCTCGCTGAACCCCGAGCGCGCCGTGCGCCACTTGATCCGCTGGTCCGGTAGCGGGATGCGCTCCATCAGCTTGTCGAACTCGCCACTCTCGACGTTGCGCGCGATGACCGCGACCATGCGGTGCCAGCCCCACATGGAGACGTAGTTCATCACCTGCTCGTCGCAGAACTTGTTCCAGTAACGCATGCGTGCCGCGCCCACCGGATCGCGCGGCCGCAGCGGCACGTCCGGGAACACGTCCTCGAGGTACTCGTTGATGACCGTGGTGTGGGTGATGATCACCCCGTCGTGATCCAGCACCGGCACCTGCCCTTCCGGGTTGATGGCGACGAACCAGGCCTCGTGCTGCTCGAACCTGTGCAGGTCGACGTAGATGCTCTGCCAGGGCAGGCCCTTCTCGATGAGCGGCACCATGGACTTCAGAGAGTTGGCCGCGGGCTCGGCGTGGTAGTACTTGAGGGTCATGGGATGGCTGTCACCGTGGGATGAGGGTTCCGAGGATGCCGCCGTCGACACCGATCGCCTGTGCCGTGACGTGGCTCGCGCGCGCCGACAGCAGGAAGCAGGCGAGCTCGGCGGTCTCCTCGGCGCTGCCGATGTGGCCCATCGGCACGCTCGCACCCAGGCGCGCGCGCACCTCCTCGGCGGTGGCGCCGAGCCCGAGCTGCATGAGCATCGGCGTCTCGATGAGCCCGGGGATCAGGCAGTTCACCCGTACCCCGGCAGGTGCGGCCTCGACTGCGGCCGCTCGCGCGAGGCCTAAGAGGGCGTGCTTGGAGACGACGTAGCCGACGTTCATGGGCATGCCGCGCTCGCTCGCGAGGCTCCCCGTGAGAAGAATGCTGCCCGCGCG
>Ga0335083_10007635_pt1 | contig 13327 bp, 13 predicted proteins | sample Lox_Sample_42_FD_206716 | JGI IMG/M metagenome (GOLD analysis project Ga0335083, IMG submission 206716) | Soil microbial communities from Loxahatchee National Wildlife Refuge, Florida, United States - Lox_Sample_4.2 | ecosystem: Environmental > Terrestrial > Soil > Wetlands | place: USA...
GATCAGGAAGCGGCTCAGCCCCGCATGGCGTTCGCCGTCGCCGGTTCGGCACAGCGCGATCATGAAGTCGGCGCGCATCGCGTTGCTTGTCCACACCTTGACACCCGACACCCGCCAGCCGTCGCCCTCGCGCACCCCTCGCGTCCGCACCGACGCCAGGTCGCTGCCGGCGTCCGGCTCGCTCATCCCGATGCAAAAACACAACTCGCCCCGGCAGATTCGGGGCAACAACGACAGCTTCTGTTCCTCGGTGCCATACCGCACGAGCACCGGGGCGATCTGTCGGTCGGCCACCCAGTGATGGCCAACCGGGGCACCCCAACGCAGCAGCTCCTCGACGACGACGAAACGGTCGACCGCGGTGGCGTCGCGACCGCCATAGCGCGCCGGGACCGCCATCCCGATCCAGCCACGCTCGGCCAGCGCGGCCGAGAACGCCCGGTTGACCGGGGCGGCCATCCCCAGGCCGGGCTCGAATTTGCCCCAGGGCAGCGTCTCTGCCAGGAATGCGCGAACCTGCTGCCGCAATTCCAGCTCTCGGGCGGTGAGCGCGGCAGGCGACGTGACCATACTTGGCAGGCTAACCACATGCTCTGAAGCGCGGCGCCCCAGGGCTCGCAGCTGGACGGGACAACGGGGTCGACTTGTACGAGGATGAAGTGATGCGAACGCTTCTGGTGTTTTCGACCTTGGCCGCCGCGGCCGGCTTGGCGGCGCCGGCACACGCAGACCCCGGCCCCGACGCGAACTTCCTGGCTGCGCTGGACAAAGACGGCAGCTATCACAGCGGACCTGATGCCGTCGCGGCCGCCAAGCAGGTGTGCGACTGGATTAACCAGGGTCGGAAACGAAGCGATGTCATCCAGACCGTTTCGGCGAGCAATCCAGGGTTCACGATGTCCGGCGCCGCCGATTTCACCACACTTGCGGAGCGCGCTTACTGTCCCCAGCACCCGGCGGAAGCGGCCGCCCAGCCACCACAGCCACAACAGCCGCCGCCGGCCTGGTACCAGATTCAGTTTCCGATCATCACGCCCGGCGCCGGCTAGTTACAGCTGACGCGTCACAGATCCACGATGGTGCCGGCCGCCGGGTCGACTTTCCCGTCGAGCAGCTCGAGGTAAGCCCGCTGGATCTCGTCCTCGCTCGAGATCCGTTCGACGCGAAGCCAATCCGACGCCCACTCGGCGAACGGCACCCACGACTCGGCGACTTTTTGGTCGAGTTGCGCCGGGCCCCAGTCGGCGCCGCGCTTCTTGATGCGGTCCGGCGCGAAGAAGAAGACGGGGCGCGGGCCGTCGAGCTGGCCGGCGCCCGGCGCCATTTGGGTCCAGTGGGTCATACCGACCGCCGAGCTGTGGGCGAGGCGGTCGCCGTAGCGGGCGTGCACGGCGGTGCGGACCGCGCCGTCGCCGGAGATGTCGACGTAGACGGCACGGTCGCCGGGCAGCTGGGACACGTCGTCGTAGAGGTGCACCGCGTCGTAGATGTCCAGTCCCTCGACGAACTCACGGTTGCCTGCCGAGGTGAGGCCCAGGATCTCGATACCCTCGCGCTTGGCGAGCAGATAGGCCGCGATGATCGCCGTTTTCGACGAGGCGCTGGAGATGACGACGTTGTCCGCGCCGAAGAAGCTCTCGTCGGCCAGGAAGTCATCGATGAGGAAAGACGTGAAGAAGAGCGGAAAGAACAGGATGTGCTCTGCCTCGCGGCCGGGCGAGTAGACGGGATCGGTCGCGACGTCGCGGTAGCCCTGGTAGGCCGAGGGCAGCGTCGCCCGGTGCGGGGCGGCGTCGACGAACCCCTTCTCGTTGATGCGGTCCGGGACGACCAGCAGGTGGCTGGCGCAGGGCAGGTAGCCGTAAACACGCGTCCCCTGCGCCAGGCCAGCGTGCCGCGATTCCTCGACGTGGGCGTAGCCCCAGACGTTCAGCTTTCCCCAGTCCGGGTCCGAGGCCGGGAAGAAATCCCAGTACTTCATCGCCTCGCCGAACACGGCGTAGGTGATGTTGTTCGAAGTCAGCCCGAAGGACTCGACCCGAAGGAGCGCTTGTTTGTCTTCGGGCGGCGGCGCGTCGGCGGACAGAAAGCGGGTCTGGTGCAAATCGCTGCGGCGCAACTCGAAGTCCATCTGCCGAAGCCTATCCGGCGCCCTTGCCAGGCGACACCCGTCGGCGAGCGCCCGCAAATGTACAGAAACATGCCGGGCTGGCATTTTGCGCGCGCTCGCCGACGGGCCCTAGCCATCACCATGCCAATTGATGTACCGTATGGTACATGATTACGGAGAGCGGCATCGAAATCGACGCACCGGCAGCCCTGGTGTGGGACGTGTTCAGCGACGTCGAGCGCTGGCCCGAATGGACCGCCTCGATCACCAGCCTGATCGCCCTCGACGGGCCCGGCCTCGCGGTCGGCAAGCGCTTCGAGATCAAGCAGCCCAAGCTGCCGAAGCTGGTTTGGGCGGTGACCGACGTCGTTCCCGGGGTGTCGTGGACCTGGGCGCAAGGCTCCCCGGGTGGCACGACCTCGGCTGTACACACGCTGACGCCGATCGCCGATGGTCGCACCCTGGTGCGCCAGGAGCTCGAGCAGGCGGGTCCGATCGGCGCGCTCGTCGGCCGGCTGATGCTGCGCACCACGCGTCGCTACCTGGAGATGGAGGCCCATGGCCTCAAGCACCGCAGCGAGCAACTGCGGCAGACTCTTGGCCCGCACACCTGACGTCCAGCGGCGCCGGCAACTTCTCGCTGCACTAGTCGAAGAATTCGCCACCGGCGGCATCGGGGACCGGTCGCTGCGTGAAGTCGCCGCCGCCGTCGGGACCAGCCACCGAATGCTGCTGCACCACTTCGCCTCCCGCGACGAATTGCTTCTCGCAATTATCGAGGAGGTCGAACGTCGCCAGATGGCAATCTTGTCCGACCTGCCCACCGAACCGGCAGACGGTTTCGCCGCGATGTGGGCCACCCTGTCCCGGCCCGAGCTACGGCCCTTCGAGCGCCTGTTCTTCGAGTGCTACTCGCGCGGCGCCCAGGGCGAGCGGCCGTTTGTCCGGATGGTGCCGGGCGCGGTCGATTCCTGGCTGGCCGAGGTGGACAAGGCGGCCGGTGGGACGGGCGACCCGGCGCTGGTGCGCCTGGGCCTGGCGGTCACCCGCGGACTGCTGCTCGACCTGGTGGCCACCGACGACGACGCGGGGGTGACCTCGGCGGCGCACGTTTTCGCAGATCTGCTCAGGGGCACAAACGGCGGGCATCCTGCGTTGCGCTAGGAACGTGTGCGGCGACGCGGAGGGAGCACCAGGTGAAGATTCGCTTCGGGGTCGGGCTGGGTGCAGACACCGCTCCCGACCAACTCGACGGGATCGTCGATCATCTGGAGTCCAGCGGGGTGGACTCGCTGTGGTTCTCCGAACTCGTCTACTCCCCGGCGGTGGATCCCGTGGTCGGCATGGCTTATGCACTGGCGCGCACCAGCCGGTTGAAGGTGGGCACTTCGGTGGCGGTGTTGCCCGGGCGTCATCCGGTGCTGGTTGCCAAGCAGTTGGCGTCGCTCGCGGCACTCGCGCCCAAGCGCGTTCTGCCCGTATTCGGTTTGCGCTCAGCGATTCCCGCCGAGCGTGAGGTGTTCGTGGTTCCCGGCGGCGAGCGGGCCGCCGTGTTCGACGAGTCGCTGCGGGTGCTGCGCTTGGCGCTGGTCGACGATTCGGCCAGCTACAGCGGCAGGTTCTTCACGGTCAGTGGGGCAGCGGTCGCACCGCGGCCGGCGCCCCCGCTGGACATTTGGCTGGGCGGCTCCTCGCCCGCGGCGTTTCGTCGGATCGGCACGCTGGCCGACGGCTGGTTGGGCAGTTTCCTCACCCCGTCCGAAGCGCGGAAGGGCCGCGAGGAGATCGAACGTGCCGCGGCGGAAGCGGAGCGGCACATCGAGTCCGATCACTTCGGCATCTCTCTGGCTGTCGCCGACAGTGAGTTGCCGGCGCAGGTCGTTGCAGCGGTCCGCCGGCGTCGTCCGGATGTTGATCCCGGCGAGCTGGTCGCTGCCGGCTGGGACCGGCTGCACCGTCAACTCGACGCCTACCTGGACGCCGGGTTGACGAAATTCGTCATCAGACCGGTCGGTAGCACGCCACTGGGCGACTTCATCGATCGTTTCGTCGCCGAGCTGGTCGGCCGCCAGAACTGAGCGGCGTTTGCCTGTCGGTCGGGTTCCCGCCGTCACGTCGACACGCGGCGTTGGCCAGGTGTTCGCATCCCCAGTTCGATGTGCGGAGCCACCTCAATCCGGTCATGGACAGCGTCAGCGCCGCCGGGTGAAATGAGAACCGGCGAATCCCTCAAACCGCCGATCCAGCAGAGGAGTCAGACCATGCACGCCTTGTCGACACCGAGAGCCAACACCACATCAGTCGCGCGACCAAGCCGCACTCCGGCGCCAACGCAGCGCCCCCGCCGCTGGGAATGGATTGGGCGCGGAGTGCGGCTCGTCGCCATCGTGGCCGCCACGACGGCGGCAATCGCCCTGACCACCATCGGCAACCGACCGGCGGTGACGCTGACCGCGGCCGACGGGCTCGATCTGGGGTCGGGCATCTCGGTCAACCCCGCGCCGGGCTGGGTCGTCGCAAACCAGGGTCCAGGTTGGGCGGTGCTCCACAACGGCTTCGCCACCGCGGAAATGGAGATCAAGGTCAAACCTTCCACCGGGACGGATGCCATCGCCGTGCTGCAAGGCGACATCGCCAACTTGAGCAACGTGTCGACGACAGGTCTGACCAACGTCAGGGACCTGGGCGCGCCCAACCCGATACCGTTGGGGAGCGGAAACTTTCAACAGCAAGCCAGCATCAGCTTCAACGCTGACGGGTCGACGCGCAGCGGCGCGCTTCCGGTCACCGGCTGGTTCAGCGAGCTGCTGAACCCCTCGACCCACCAGTCGGCCTTCGTGGTCTTCGAGCAAAACGGCGACGCTCCCATTCGCGCTGACGGCGACGCCCAAGCGATGCTCGACTCGTTGCAGTGACGGGTGCCCGCCAGTAGTTCTCAACCGGCAGCGCGGCCCGCGGCATACACCCGGGTAGCCCCCGTTTGCCAATTTGAGTAGTCGACTACGCGCGACACCACGGTGGTCGGTCGCCAGAGTTACCGCCATGACCGAAATGGCACCGACACCCGAACGCCTCCCCGTGGCGAAGCTCGATCGGCGACCGGATGCGGCGCTGCGCGGGCACCTGGGCAAACAACAGCATTGGCCCATCGGCTGCGGAAGCCGCTCGATGATCCTGCCCAACCTGTTGCTGATCAACCCGAACGTGCAGGACAACCCACCGGCGGCCGAAGCCCGCAATCGGTTCCCGATGGGGGCGTGCCATGCTCGCTGACCAACCTGCGCTGCTGGCTCCGCCCGATCAACTGACCCTGATCGGTGCGCGACTGCACGAAATCCTGGTCACCGGTGGCAGTTTCGACGCCATCTACCGCCACATGCTGGCCGCCCCCGGCAAACGGGTCCGGGCCGGCATGGTGCTGGCCTGCGCCCGCCTGCTGCCCTCGGCGGCTGCCGTGTCGCTGCCCGACGCCGTCGACGTGGCCTGCGCGATCGAGATGTTCCACGAGGCTTCGCTCATGCACGACGACATCTGCGACGGTTCGCTCTCCCGGCGCGGTGCCCCGTCGGTACCGGCCATGTTCGGTGTCCGCACCGCCGCGCGGGCCGGATTCCACTTGGCGGGCAACGCTTTACAGGTACTCGCGCGCGTGCTCGCCGACAATCCGGTGGTGTTCGCCGAGCTCGGTGAGGTCCCAGGCGTCACCTACAACACCCGGCTCGCGGACCTCTCCTTCGGCCAGCTCGTCGAGACCCTGCCGCCCGCCGTCGACGACGCCGCCCTGCGCAGGCATTACGAACTCGTGGTGGGGGCGAAGACCGGCACCCTGTTCCGGCTGGCCTGCTCCTACGGCGGCACCGCAGGCGACGTCGACCACGACCGGCTGCGGGCCCTGATGCGCTACGCCGACCAGCTCGCCCTCGCGTTCCAGATCATGGATGACGTGCGCGACGTCGAGGGCGGCGTCGCGCTGGGCAAGGAGGCCGGCGGGGACCTCGACCGCCGGGTGCCGACCTGGCCGGTGATCGAATGGTTGGCGACCGGGCTCGGCGCTCGTGAGATGTGGCTCTCAGGGCGGACTTCCAGTGCCGACCTGCAGGCCGAGCTCGTGCACAGCGGTGCCACCCGTACCGCCCGCTCGGTGGCCGTCGCCGCTGCCGACACGGCCTGCCGGGAGATGGACGCCTTCCCGCCCTCCCCGGCGCGCGAGTACCTGTGCACACTCACGGCGCGGGTGGTCTCCCGGTGACCGGGCAACGGCCGGGCGCGGTTTCGGGGATTCTTCAAGGGTTTCGGCAACTGCGCCGCGCACCCGACCTGGCCGCGCTGCGCGCGGCCAGGTCACCCGACGAGTTGGCCCGCCTGGCGCTGGTCCCGGCGGCCCGGAACCTGGGCATCGCGGCCGCGTTCCTGCCCGCGGGCCTGCGGGCCGAGGCCGGCGCCGCCCTGCTGGCCTGCCGGGTCCTGGACGCCTACGAAGACCTCATCGACCGCTCGCTGGCGAGCGACGCCGTGCTGACCGCCGTGGCCTACCTGACCGGCGCCACCGACACGCCTCCGCAACTGGTGGACGCGGTCGCCGTCCGCGACAGCGAAGCCGTCGACCTGGTGCTGGCCGAGCGCATCCACGACATCCGAGCGCTGCTGTCCGCGCTGCCCGCCGCGGGACGGGAACGGGTTGGCGAGATGCTGGCTGACGTCGGGGCCGTGATGGCCCGCAACCTCGATTCGCCGCTGCCGCGGGTCGCCTACAGCGAGGGCGTGCTCGGCCGGGTGACGCACTACGCGTGCGCACTGGTCGCCGAAGACGCTTGTGCCGAGGCCGATCTGACCGAGCTGGCCGGGTGCGTCGGCGTCATCGCCCAACTCGCCAACGATCTCCGGGACGGCGAACTGGCGCTCTACGGCGCCGGCGACCGTGACGAGTTGACCCGGGCGGTGATGCTACGGCTGCTGGCCCCGGCGCTGGGCGGCTTCGCCCTGTTGGCCCGCGTCGGGCCGCGGACTCCCAGCCGCGGTGCCCGGACGGCGATGGCCTACATGACCATCACCACAACCGCTTTCCTGTGTGCCGCCGTCGGGGCGCCCGCGCCCTACAGTCGCCGGCTGCGGCTGGGCGCGGCCGTGCTGGCCGCCCGCTCGCCCGCTCGGTGGACCGCGATGCTGCAGCGGGTGCGGCGATCCGTCGACGAGGCGATCCACCGGTTGCTCGACGGTTCCCTCGACCCGGCGAACAAGGCCGCTGGGGAGGTGCTCGGTCTGAGTGACCCGCGCTCGATGGCGCCCTCGATGGGGCCGCTGATCGTCGGCACCACCTTCGCGCTCGTGGACGCTCTGCCGGAAGAACCGCTGAACGGCGAACTTTCGGTCGCCGACGTGCGCCGGATGATGGTTGCCGATCATCTGGCTTTCGGCGCCCTGGAGCGGTTGCGGCCGCGCGACACCGACGCGATGCAGGTCCTCGCCGCACAATTCCAGCTCGCGGCCCTCGACGCTTCGACCCCAGGAGCCCAAGCATGATCACCGAATCGACCGCCCCCAGCCCGGCAGCGCCCGCCGCACAGGCCGAGAAACCGCCGTTCAGCCGCAGGGTGCTGAGGCTCGAGCATCCGGCGAATGTCGGCCCGCTGATGCACATCGTGTGCTGGTTCGGGCTGCTGGCCGTCGGCCTGCTGGTGCCTGCCGCGACGAACTGGTATCTGGCGGTGCCGCTCATCGTGACGCTGTCGCTGCTGAACCTGTCGATCACTATCGGTGTGCTCCACATGCACACCCATCGACCGCTGTTCGTCTCACGGCGGGCGAACCGAGTGATCGACGTGCTGTGCTGCGTCCCCGCCGCGCTGACGGCGGCCGAGATGCGCGAGGTGCACGTCCTCAACCACCACCGCTACGACAACGGGCCCGGCGACATTACCTCGACCGAAGGACGTGAGCGGGGGTTGCGCGCTGTCTGGTACTGGATCAGGTACGGCACGATCGTCAAGAACCACACGGTGCGAACGGTTTTCGCGGCCGATGCGTCGGCCGGTCGGCGCAAGCGGCGCCGCCAGTTCGTGATCGACTTGACGCTGGTCGTCGCAGTGCTGCTGGCCACCTGGCTGGTCGCCGATCCCACCAGATATGTGCTGTTCTATTGGATCCCGTTCCTGGTGACCCAGGTCAACTCCGGCTACTTCGCCTGGCTGAGCCACGCCCCGGCGCGCATCTATGAGGACGACCCGAGCAAGTCGGTGAACACCGTGGGCAACGTGCTCAACTTCCTGATCTTCAACCAGGGCTACCACAGCGTGCACCACCGCTATCCCGGCATCCACTGGAGCCAGATCCCCGACAAGCTCGATTTCATGAATCAGGTCCGGCCCGCCGTCATCGTGCCCTACTGGATGGTGCTCAGCTCGGCCTGGCGCCTGGTCGTTCCCAAAACATTCCTCGACGTGAGCTACGGCGAGCGGTGGAAGGCCAAATTCGAAAAGCGGCTCGAGCAGGGCACCATCCGCTCGCGATACCTGCCGTGGTTCGCATGGATCTGATCACGCCACAGCAGGCGCAGGAGGTGCTGACGGACCGGCGTCGGCTGGTGCCAATCCTGCTGGCGTTCAGCGGATATGCCTTCGCCGGGGTGACCGTGCCGCTGCTGCTGCTGTTCGCCGGGGGCTGGTGGCTGCCGAAGACGGTCGACGCCGGGCCGCACCTGTCGACCGCCCCGTCGGTGCTGATCGACCTGTTGCTGCTGGCGCTGTTCGGTCTGCAGCACTCGGGCATGGCCCGCCCGGCATTCAAGTCGTTCGTCACCCGCTGGGTGCCCGAAGCGCTGGAGCGCACCGTCTATATCGTGATGGCCAGCCTGGCCGTCTGGGTGTTGTGTCTGGGCTGGCAGCCGCTGCCGCAACGGATTTGGTCGTCCACCGGAATCCTCGGAGCTGTGCTCGACGCCGGGTTCTGGCTCGGCTTCGTGCTGGTCTACGCGGCCACCCTGCTGCTCAACCACTTCCACCTGCTCGGCATCAGCCAGGCCTACCGCGCATACGTGACCCGCGTCGCTGACGCGACCTCCGACCGGCTGCAGGTGCAGGGGCCCTACCGCCTGGTGCGGCATCCGCTGATGACCGGCCTGCTGCTGTGCTTCTGGTGCGCAAGCACTTTCACGGTCGGGCACCTGCTGTGGGCGGCCGGCCTGACCGGCTACATCCTGCTGGGCACCTTCCTGGAGGAGCGCGACCTCGTCGCCCGCTTCGGCGCGGCCTACCGCGACTACGCCCGTCGGGTGCCCGCCTTCTTCCCGTCGCCGCTCAAGAGAACGGACAAATACGCATGAACCAGACCCATCACCTGGAAACCACCGTCGCAATCATCGGCGCCGGGTTCTCCGGGCTCGGCATGGCGATTCAGTTACGCAGACGCGGGCGCGACGACTTTGTGATCCTGGAGAAATCGCACGACGTCGGCGGGGTCTGGCGCGACAACACCTACCCGGGCTGCGGCTGCGACGTGCCGACGGTCGCCTACTCGTATTCGTTTGAGCAGAACCCGTTCTGGTCCAAGGTGTGGTCTTCGCAGCCCGAGATCCACGCATACCTACGACGAATCGCCGACAAGTACGACTTACGCCGCAAGACGCTTTTCGGCGCTGAGGTCGTCGAAGCGCGCTGGGATGCGCCGGCGTCGCGTTGGCGCCTGCGCTCAGCCGACGGGCGCACCGTGACGGCCCAGTTCCTGGTGATGGGCGTCGGCCCGATGACGGTGCCAAAATTCCCCGACCTCAAAGGCATTGAGTCGTTCACCGGGAAGGCGTTCCATTCCTCGCGCTGGGATCACACGGTGGATCTGACCGGCAAGAAGGTCGCCGTGATCGGCACCGGCGCCAGCGCTGTCCAATTCGTGCCGGTCATCGCCGGGCAAGTGGGGCAGTTGCAGCTGTATCAGCGCACCCCGTCCTGGGTGGTGGGTCGCTTCGACCCGGGCGTCCCCAAGGCTGTTCGGCGACTTTTCGCCAAAGTGCCGTTGATCCGCAACATTTTCCGAGCCTCGGCATACTGGTTCGCGGAGGCGCAGGCCATCGCGCTGCACGGGTACGGGACGCTGCACAAGCCGATGGAATGGGCGGCCAAGGCCAACATCCGCAAGAGCATCAAGGACCCGGTGCTGGCGGCCAAACTCACCCCCGACTATCAGATCGGCTGCAAGCGCATCCTGTATTCGCCCACCTACTACCCGGCGCTTGCCCGCCCCAATACCGAAGTCATCACGGACGGTATCGCCGAGGTGCGGCCCGGGAGCATCGTGACCGCGGACGGCGCCGAACGCGAGGTCGACGTCATCATCTACGGCACCGGGTTCAACGTCACCGGTGGCATCGACTCGCTGGATATCCGCCTCGGCGATGGCGAGTCGTTGCAGCAGCGGTGGAAAAGATCGGGCATGCACGCTCACCTGGGTGTCACGGTCGCGGGGATGCCCAATGCGTTCTTCATCATGGGCCCCAACAGTGCGATCGCACACAACTCGATCGTGTTCATGATCGAGCAGCAGATCAAATTGGTGCTGCGCGCCATGGACGGTATACAGCAGCGCGCGGCCGTCTCCATCCAAATCCGCCGCGACGCACAGGACCGGTACAACCAGCAAATCCATCGCCGGCTGGCGAAACGCGTGTGGTCCACCGCGGGCTGCAACCCCTATTTTCTGGACGACGCCGGTATCAATCGGGCCCTCTGGCCGGGCTTCAGCTGGGAGTACTGGCGTGCGGTGCGTAACTTCGACGAGGCGCAGTACGAGTTCGCCGGCGCTGATCAAAGCTCCTCCGGCAGCCGCGAATACGCAAGCCCGGTCGGGGCTTCCGCTTAATCGCGTAAGACCGGGTAGTGCTTTCAGGCGTAGGACGTGACGCGATGCGATTCGAGTGGTCGACTACGCAAGACACCGGCACCGACGATCGGCAGAGTTGCGGCATGACAGTAATCTCTGATCGGGACGACACGGGGGAAGTTGCGGTCTCAGCCGACGTGCTCGGCCGGGTTCGGGGCCCGCGCTGCCTGGACGGTCTGTCGCGGGACGAGTTGACGAAGCTCGCCGCCGAGATCAGAGCATTCCTCATTGCGAAGGTCTCGGTGCGAGGCGGCCATCTCGGTCCGAACCTCGGTCTGGTCGAGCTGACCATCGCGCTGCACCGGGTATTCGAATCACCGCGTGACGCCCTGATTTTCGACACCGGCCATCAGGCCTACCCGCACAAGCTGTTGACGGGCCGCCAAGACCGCTTCGATGAGTTGCGCGCCTCCGGCGGCCTGTCGGGTTACCCGTCGCGAGCAGAAAGCGAACACGATTGGGTCGAATCTTCGCACGCGTCTGCTGCGCTGTCCTACGCCGACGGATTGGCCAAAGCGTTCGAGCTGGCCGGCCGCCAGGACCGTCGCGTGGTCGCGATAGTCGGTGACGGCGCGCTCACCGGTGGAATGTGCTGGGAGGCAATCAATAACATCGCCGCCGGCAAGAGCCGTCAGGTCATCGTCATCGTCAATGACAACGGCAGGTCTTATGCACCGACGATCGGTGGGCTTGCCGATCATTTGACCAGCCTGCGGATGCAGGAACTCGAGGATGCGTCGAGTCCGCGGACGTTGTTCACGGATCTGGGCATCCAGTATCTCGGCCCGATCGACGGACACGATCTTTGCGCCCTCGAGCAGGCTTTGCACACCGCAAAGGAACTCGGTGGCTCGGTCGTCGTCCACACGGTCACCAAAAAGGGGATGGGATACCCTCCGGCCGAGCAAGATCCGGCTGACCGCATGCATGCCTGCGGACCGATCAACCCTCGAACCGGCAAACCCATCTCACCCGGTGGCGCGGTGCAGTGGACCGACGTCTTTGCCACCGAGCTGCTCGAGTGGGGCACGCGCCGCGACGACGTCGTGGCGATCACCGCCGCAATGCCGGGACCGACCGGTTTAGCCGCGTTCGGAGCCCGGTTTCCGAACCGAATGTTCGACGTGGGGATCGCCGAGCAGCACGCGGTCACCTCCGCGGCGGGACTGGCGCTCGGCGGTATGCATCCGGTGGTGGCTGTCTACTCCACGTTTTTCAACCGCGCCTTCGACCAAGTGGTCATGGACGTCGCACTGCTGAAATTGCCGGTGACATTCGTTTTGGACCGGGCGGGCATCACCGGGCCCGACGGCGCCAGCCACAACGGCGTGTGGGACTTGTCGCTTCTCGGCATCGTGCCCGGCATGCGAGTCGCCGCCCCGCGCGATGCCGCCTCGCTCCGTGAGCAGTTCGGCGAAGCGCTCGGGGTCGACGACGGGCCGACCGCGATCCGGTTCCCGAAGGGATCGGTGGATGCCGATATCGAAGCCGTGGAACGAATCGACGGCGTAGATGTGCTCTGCCGCCCACAAGATCCCGATGTTCTGCTGGTCGTGGTCGGGCCGCTGGCCGCGATGGCGCTGACGGCGGCGACGGCATTGGCGGAGCGCGGTGTGGCCGTCGCGGTGGTGGACCCCCGATGGGTTCTGCCGGTCCCCGAACAAGTGGTGAAGCTGGCCAGCGACGTGAAACTGGTCGTGACGCTGGAGGACTCGGGTCTGCACGGCGGGGTCGGCTCGGCGGTGGCGGCCCGGATGAGCGAGGCGCGAGTCGACACACCGGTGCGCAGTATCGGTGTGCCGCAGCGATTCCTCGCTCACGCCTCGCGCAGCGAGATCCATGCCGGCCTCGGCCTGACGGCCGCCGACCTGGTCACCAGCATCAGCTCTTGGGTAGAGCGGCCGGGAGGACAGCTGTGCTAGAACGCATCGCTCGACTCGCGATCGCGGCGCCGCGGCGGGTCATCGCGGTGGCGGCGCTGATCATGGTGGGCGCCGGGATCTTTGGCATCGGGGTGGCCAAGAGCCTGTCCGCCGGCGGTCTTCACGATCCGACCAGCGAGTCGTCCCAGGCCGCCCGGCTGCTGTCCGAGAAGTTCGGCCAGGGCGACATGCAGATGGTCATCGCCGTGACGTCGGACGCCGGCGTGCAAAGTCCCGCCGCCCGCGCCGTCGCGACCGACATCATCCAGCGTCTGCAGGCGTCGCCCTACGTCGCCGGCCTGAACTCGGCGTGGACCGCGGCGCCGTCGATCGCGCCGTCGTTGATCAGCAAAGACGGGAAGACCGGTCTGATCGTCGCCGGCATCACCGGCGGGGAAAACGGTGCGCAGAAACACGCCAAGGACCT
>Ga0335083_10007636_pt1 | contig 13327 bp, 12 predicted proteins | sample Lox_Sample_42_FD_206716 | JGI IMG/M metagenome (GOLD analysis project Ga0335083, IMG submission 206716) | Soil microbial communities from Loxahatchee National Wildlife Refuge, Florida, United States - Lox_Sample_4.2 | ecosystem: Environmental > Terrestrial > Soil > Wetlands | place: USA...
TACTATAGGCACTCAAACAAAAATGACTTGAAATTCGATTGTATTGTCTATGTACGAAATATTCGATATTCTCCTGATATTGCTAACATTTCTGGCAATGGATTCGCAGTGCGACCTCTTCGTAGAGGTGAAATCGTCGCGCGGACGAAATCTTCTTTCCACTGGGCGCCGGTACCGGCGCGGGCGAACACATGGGGCCGCTCGTTGCCGTGACAGACATTGCCGGAGTCGGGCATGCTCGCGCCCTTGTCCTTCGCGCGCTCCAGCGAGGCGGCGTTGCCGCACACGAAGACGCAGTCGTTGACGACGTGCGAGAACGCCTTGCTTTGCCGGTTCTCGAAGCTCCTGTCCGTCGGCGGCTCCGACTGCCATCTGGGATCGTAGCGCGGATCGAGCTTGATAGCGCCCGGCGCCGGGAGACCGAACTTGAATGCCAGGATCGGGTCGTAGGTCACGGCATTGAACAGAAGCGGGCTGCAGGCGCCGCCGGTGAACAAGGCGCCTTCGTTGCGGTTCGTGCCCACGGCCATGATGCGCGGCATGCGGCCTTCGTCGTCCCGGCGACGGCGAATGTGGCGGATTCAAGTCGCGCGCGCGATTCGAACCCCGCAACTTGTTCTTCCGCCACGACAAAAACGGGTTTACACTTTCGCCAATGGTTGGTGCCGAATCGCCTCGCCAGGGATCGGACCAGCGACGCCAATACGACGGGACGGAGTCAGGAGGGGCTCGTGCGCGCGGCGCAACCGCGCGCGGGGATGCGGTGTCGCTTGCGCGAAACGGTGGAACTTTCGCGGTTGGTTAACGATTTAGTGTTTGGATGACGAGGGAGTTACCAGACCAGTCAGTGCCGTAGGGGGCTTTCCGCCTTGTTATGTCTGTGAAGGGCCACGATATCTTTCGTGGAGGGCGTGCAGGGCGAACAGGGAGTTGGAGTCATGAGCACGCTTGACGTCTTCGATGTCTTCACCCGGGATTACGCACGCGAGCGGTTCGAGACCATGAGCCTGCGCGACTGGCTTCTGGCCGCGCGCGACGACAAGATGCTCTACGCCACGCCGTCCGAGCGCATGGTCTCCGCCATCGGCGAGGCCGAGTTGGTCGACACCTCGCAGGACCCGCGCCTCGGCCGCATCTTCTTCAACCGCACGATCAAGCTCTATCGCGCCTTCGACGGCTTCTTCGGCATGGAGGACACGATCGAGCGCATCGTCGGCTACTTCAAGCACGCGGCGCAAGGGTTGGAGGAGAAGCGGCAGATTCTCTATCTGCTCGGCCCCGTCGGCGGCGGCAAATCCTCGCTCGCCGAGCGGCTCAAGGATTTGATGGAGAAGCATCCGATCTATGTGCTGAAGGCCGGCGAAGAGATCTCGCCGGTGTTCGAGAGCCCGCTCGGCCTGTTCCGTTCCGAGGAATTGTCGAACCTGTTGGCCGAACGCTACGGCATCGAGAAGCACCGCGTCGGCGGCGTCATGAGCCCGTGGGCGGTGAAGCGGCTGGACCAGTTCGGCGGCGACATCTCCAAATTCGAAGTCGCGCGCATCTACCCCTCGAAGCTGCGCCAATTCGCCATCGCCAAGACCGAACCCGGCGACGAGAACAATCAGGACATCTCGAGCCTCGTCGGCAAGGTGGACATCCGCAAGCTCGAACATTTCAGCCAGAACGATCCCGACGCCTACTCGTTCTCCGGCGGTCTCTGCCGCGCCAATCAGGGGCTTCTGGAATTCGTCGAGATGTTCAAGGCGCCGATCAAGGTGCTGCATCCGCTGCTCACCGCGACGCAGGAGGGCAACTACATCGGCACCGAAACGCTGGGGCCGATCCCGTTCAACGGCACCATTCTCGCCCATTCCAACGAAGCGGAATGGACGGTGTTCAAGTCCAACCGCAACAACGAGGCGTTCCTGGACCGCATCTGCGTCATCACCGTGCCCTATTGCCTGCGCGTGACCGAAGAGACGGCGATCTACAAGAAGCTGCTCAATGCCAGCGAGCTCGGCGGCACGCCCTGCGCGCCGGAGACGCTGGAGATGCTGGCCAAGTTCTGCGTCATGACCCGGCTCAAGGAGCACGAGAATTCCAACCTCACCTCCAAGATGCGCGTCTATGACGGCGAGAAATTGAAGGACACCGACCCCAAGGCCAAGACTTTGCAGGAATACAAGGACGCGGCCGGCGTCGACGAAGGCATGACCGGCATCTCCACCCGCTTCGCCTACAAGACGCTGTCGGAAACCTTCAACTACGACGTGACCGAGGTCGCCGCCGATCCGGTGCACCTGATGTATGTGCTCGAACAGGCGATCAAGCGCGAGCAGATGGCCGACGACACCGAGAAGAAATATCTCGAGTTCATCAAGGCGGAATTGGCGCCGCGCTATGCCGAATTCATCGGCAAGGAGATCCAGAAGGCCTATCTCGAATCCTACGGCGAATACGGCCAGAACCTGTTCGACCGCTACATCGCCTATGCCGACGCCTGGATCGAAGATCAGGATTTCAAGGATGCCGACACCGGACAGCTCCTGAACCGCGAATCGCTGGATGCGGAATTGTCGAAGATCGAAAAACCGGCCGGCATCGCGAACCCGAAGGACTTCCGCAACGAGGTGGTGAAATTCTCGCTGCGCTACCGCGCCCAGAACGAGGGCAAGAACCCGGCCTGGACCGCGTATGAGAAGATCCGCTCCGTCATCGAAAAGCGGATGTTCACGCAAGTCGAAGACCTTCTGCCCGTCATCTCCTTCGAATCCAAGAAGGACAACGAGACGGCGACCAAGCACAACGAATTCGTCAAGCGCATGCTGACGCGCGGCTACACCCCGCGCCAGGTCCGCCGCCTGGTCGAGTGGTACATGCGGGTGAACAAGGCGGGCTGATGGTTCGGGGCTCGCTCGCGCTCGCACCTCACCATGACGCGAGATTGTGTTAGCGTCATCCTGAGGTGCTCACGAAGTGAGCCCCGAAGGATGATTGCATGACCCACTTCATCGACCGCCGGCTCAATCCCAAGGGCAAGTCGCTCGGCAACCGCCAGCGCTTTGTGCGCCGGGCGCGCGTGCAAATCCGGGAAGCGGTGCAGCGTTCGCTGAAGGACTCCGCGGTCGCCGACATCGCCAAGGACCGCAAGATCAAGATCTCGACCAAAGGCACCAAGGAACCGCGCTTCCGCCTCGACCCGCGCGGTGGCGGCGAGCATGATTTCGTGCTGCCCGGCAACAAGGAATTCGTGCCCGGCGATGAGATCAAGAAGCCGCAATCCGGCGCCGGCGGGCGCGGCAAGAACGCCGCCGATTCCGGCGAAGGCGAAGACGATTTCGAATTCACCATGACCCAGGACGAGGTGCTCGACATCTTCTTCGAGGATCTCGAACTGCCGAATCTGGTGCGCACGACGCTCAAGGAAACGCCGTCGAAGACCTGGAAGCGCGCGGGCATCACCACCTACGGTTCGCCCACCCAGATCAATCTCATCCGCACCATGCGCAATTCCTTCGGCCGCAGGCTCGCCATGCACCGGCCGCGCCTCGCCGATATCGCGGCGCTGGAGGCGGCCCTCGACGACGCCGAACGCGAGCCCGACGGCGAGGACACCCGCGCCAAGATCGCGGCGCTGAAGGAGCAACTCGCCAGGGCGAACGCCAAGCGCAAATGGGTGCCCTTCGTCGATCCGCTGGACGTGCGCTTCAACGCCTTTTCCGAACAGCCGGTGCCGACGTCGCAGGCCGTGATGTTCTGCCTGATGGACGTGTCGGGCTCGATGGGCGAGCGCGAAAAGGACTTGGCCAAGCGCTTCTACATGCTCCTGCACCTGTTCCTGCGCCGCCGCTACGACAAGGTCGATGTCGTCTTCATCCGCCACACCCACGACGCGCAGGAGGTGGACGAACAGGAGTTCTTCTACTCGCGCCAGTCCGGCGGCACCATCGTCTCGACCGCGCTCGACAAGATGCTGGAGATCCAGAAGGAGCGCTACGCCACCGCCGACTGGAACATCTATGCCGCGCAAGCCAGCGACGGCTACACCCAATCCGGCGACGCGCGCAGATGCGTGGAGATGCTGAACGACGAGATCATGCCGCTCTGCCAGTACTACGCCTATATCGAAATCCTGGACGAGCGCGAGATGGAGGTCTTCGCCTCGGAGGATTCCGGCGCCGAGCTGTGGCGCGCCTACCGCACGGTATCGGAGCGCTGGCCCAATTTCGCCACCAAGCGCATCTCCAAACCCGCCGACATCTTCCCGGTCTTCCGTGAGCTGTTCAAGAAAAGCGAGGCGGAGGGATGACGCGGGGATGCAATTTTCCACCCCCGTTTACGGGGGAGGTGGCTTGGTGCGAAGCGCCAAGACGGAGGGGGCGGCAGTGGTCCCTGGTCGAATTGACTCACGCGGAGACGCGGAGGCGCGGAGTTGCATCTTCTTTCTCAACTCTATTCGTCATCGCCCGCTTCATGCGGGCGACCCATTTGAACCTTGGAATTTCGCGTCTCCGCGCCTCCGCGCCTCCGCGTGAGATTTTCTTGGGGGCACGGCATGGCTAAGCCGCTTTTTTCAGAAGCCGAGTGGGATTTCGCCACCCTCGATGCCGTCTACAAAGCCATCGAGGACATTGCGCTGAACGATCTGAAGCTCGACGTCTATCCCAACCAGATCGAGGTGATCTCCTCGGAACAGATGCTCGACGCCTATTCCTCGCTCGGCATGCCCTTGATGTACAACCATTGGAGCTTCGGCAAGCTGTTCGCGCGCGAGGAGACCATGTACCGCCATGGCTATTCCGCGCTCGCCTACGAGATCGTCATCAATTCCAGCCCCTGCATCTCCTATCTCTTGGAAGAGAACACCATGACGATGCAGGCGCTCGTCATGGCGCATGCCGCCTTCGGCCACAATCATTTCTTCAAGAACAACTATCTCTTCCGGCAATGGACCAATGCCGAAGGCATCCTGGATTATCTCGCCTTCGCCAAGAAATACATCGCCGCCTGCGAGGAGCGCCACGGCCGCGACGAGGTCGAAGCCATTCTCGATTCCGCGCATGCGCTGATGGATCAGGGGGTGTTCCGCTACCGCCGCCCGCCCAAACCGTCGAAGGAGCGCGTGCTGGAAAAGCACCGCGCGCGGCGGCGCCACGAAGAGGAATCCTACAACGAGCTGTGGCGCACGCTGCCCGCCGGCATCGAGCCGCCGGCCGCCCCGCCCACGCCCGACCCGGAGGAGGATTTCGACGGCGAGATGAAGCTGCCGGAAGAAAACATCCTCTATTTCCTGGAAAAGAATTCCCCGGCGCTGAAGGCGTGGCAGCGCGAGACGCTGCGCATCGTCCGCAACCTCGCGCAATATTTCTATCCCCAGAAGCAGACCAAGGTGATGAACGAGGGCTGCGCCACCTTCGTCCACTACACCATCATGAACACGCTGTTCGACCGCGGCCTGATCGGCGAAGGCGCGTGGATGGAGTTCATCCACAGCCACACTTCGGTGGTGTTCCAGCCGGAATTCGACGACCGCCGCTATTCCGGCCTCAACCCCTATGCGCTGGGCTACGGCATGATGGCCGACATCCGCCGCATCGCCGAGAACCCCACGCCCGAAGACCGCGACTGGTTTCCGTCCTTTGCGGGGCAAGGCGATTTCATCGCCGTGTTGAAGGACGCCTGGGCGAACTATCGCGACGAAAGCTTCATCGAACAATTCCTGTCGCCCAAGGCAATGCGCGACTTCCGCCTATTCGCCATGCACGACAAATCGGCCGATCCCACGATGAAGGTCTCCGCCATCCACAACGAACAGGGCTTCCGGGCCGTGCGTTCGGCGCTGGCGCGGCAATACGACGTCGGCGCGGCCGAAGCGAACATTCAGGTGGTGGGCGCGGATCTGAAGGGCGACCGCAAGCTAAGGCTCGAGCACACCATGCATCGCGGCGTCCCGCTGCATGCGGGGGCGCGGGAAATGGTGCTCGCCCATGCCGAGCGTCTGTGGGGCCACGAAGTGGTCCTGAGCGAAACGCCGGGCGAGGCGTAAGGCGCCCCTAATGCGCCGCTTGCGCGGTATGCGTCGCCGGCGCCGTCGTCATCGGTGCCCAGGAACCGGAATTGACCACCAGAATCCCGACGATCGCCAGAATGGCGATGCCTGCGCCGACGGCGATGACCCGCGGCCAGGTCTCGTTCTTGTCGACTTCGCTCGATGCATGAATCGGGGTTTCCATGACGTACACCCTCCAGAGGGCCGCGCCGGAATTGCCCCACCCGGGGCAACCTTGCCGGCCTGCCCGTGTGCCAGGCCGCAAGCGTACTCCCAATTCCCGCCGGGCAATACCGGTTTCGGCCGCTCCCGGCGCGCGCAAGCGGGTTGCGGGCGCCGGGAGCAGGCCGGTCAGGACGCGCCGCGATCCGCGGTGACGACGACCCGTTCGTTGACCGCGCCGGCCTGATGGGCCGGAGCCTGGGGTGCGGGACTCCAGATCGTCGCCGCCAGGATCACGGCGGAAACGGCGATCATCGCCAGATACAGGAAACCCGAGCCGCGGACCTCGCCGCTCGACGTATACGAAGACATTTGCCTCTCCAAAAGTGACCGGCTCTCTCGGCTTCCCCGGGGCGCTCCACCGCGCCGCCGCTCCCGGCCACGCGCTACAGATGGGGCAAAAATGCTGCGCCGCAAATTCTGCCCGGCATGTGGAAAACTCATGCATCCGAACCTTGAAACCGGCCGGGAGCATTACTATGCGGAAGTTCGCAATAGTGTCACGGAATGCGCCCGACGCCGTCTTGCTCCCCGTAGCGCAGGGCAGGTGGATCGCCGCGGCGCGGCGCCACAAGCGCCGCCAATCGGCCGGCCGCGCGGGCCTCATTTCACCGTGCATTCCTCGCTGCTGGCGAGGCATTCGGGCAATTGGCCGAGCTCCTTCAGCCGCGCGTCGGTCATGCGCTGCAGACACAGCGACTGCTCCATCGGCCAGATCGATCCGCCGCCCTCCTGCGGCCCGGTCTCATAGGCGCATTGCGCGTCGCGATAGGCGATCCAGGCGCGCTCCGCCTTCAGCAATGCGGCTTGCGAATCCTTGTCGTCCAATTTCGCCGCCACCTTCTTGTAGAGCGCGTTCAGCGCCTTGTCCGCCGCCGCCGCGTTGTCGCCGGCGCATTGGTTCAGATCCGTCTGGGTGACGAATTGGCCGCAATCCTTCGCCGCATAGGGCGCGGCCGCGGCGGCTCCCGCCCAGCTCAAAATCAGCGCTGCCAGCGCCGCGGCCGCATTTTTCATTTTCGTCTCCGCTTCAATCGGGCGGGTCGTTCGCCTTCAGGAAATCCACCGTCGCCTTCAGCATGGCCAGCCGCGTCTCGCCGCGCGACAGCCAATGATCCTCGCCCGGCAGCTCGACATATTGCACGGTCTTGCCCGCCTTTTGCAGGGCGTCGCGCATTTCCTCGCTTTGCGCGATCGGCACCACCGTGTCGTCATGGCCGTGGATCAAAAGGATCGGCGCCGTCACCGTGTCGGCGTGCTTGGCCGGCGAGACGGCATCCAGCACCGGATCGTCGATATTCTTCGCGCCCACGAAACGCTCCCAATACCGCACCGCGTCGTTGTCGGGGTCTTGTCCCGGCGTGATCTTCGATTCGATGAAGCGGCGCATGTCGGACATCCCCGCCACCGATACGGCGCAGCGGTAGACGCCGGGGTCCAGCGTCGCGCCGGCCAGCGCCGCATAGCCGCCATAGCTCGCGCCGACGATGCAGACCCGCGCCGGATCGGCGATGCCCTGCGCCACCAGCGCGCGCACGCCGTCGGACAGGTCGGTCTGCATCTTGCGGCCGAATTCGCCATAGCCCGCGCGCAGCAGCTCCGCGCCGAAGCCGCTCGACCCGCGATATTGCGGCTGCAGCACGGCATAGCCTTGCGCCGCCATCGCCTGCGCCCACCAATCGAAGCCCGGTTCGTCGCGCGCCGCCGGCCCGCCATGCGGGAACACGACCAGCGGCAGCTTCGTGGGCTCGCGCCCCTTTGGCAGCGTGAGATAGGCCGGGATCATGCGCCCGTCGCCGGCCTTGTATTCGACGATCTTGACTTCGGCGACGTCGGCCGGGCCGATGCCGGCATACTCGGCGCCGATCTGAAAGGTGCGCATCTGGTTGAGGTCGGCAAGACGAAAGCTGTCCCCGTCCGCGCCGCCGGATACCTGAATCACCATCAGCTTCATGTCGCCCGACAGCGAGACCAGGTTGACGTTCTCGCCCGGGAACCCTTGCACGATGCCGTCCCACGCCGCCTGCTCCTTCGGGTCGAAGAAGACGTATTTGTCGCGCATGCCCTTGTTGAGCCCGCCGGCGATCCTGAGGGTGTCGGGGTTTTCGATCGGATCGTCGAAACCGTAGTCCTTCTCGACGGACGGCCCCGGCGTGCCGGTCGCGAGCGACACTGGAATGAGATCGCGCTCGCTGTTCTCACCCGTCGTGTCCACCAACAGGCTCGTCCCGTCCGCGCTCAGCCCATAGAGGCTGGGCACGTCGATGGGCGCGGTGACGTTCATGGCCTCGGACCAGTTATCGTCGCGGTGCAGCTTCAAGGTCCATTGCTGCGACTTGTCGTCGTACTGGGTCTCCGCGAGCGGCGTCCCCGCGGCGTCGACGAACCAGGATCCCGAATGCCGCCCGCCCTGGCGCACCAGCTTGGTCCGGCCGGTCTGAAGGTCGACCGAGAACAGCGCCGGATAACCCATGTCCGAGGCGAAATAGAATGTCTCCAGGAACACCACCGGCGCGCCGTCCACCATGCGCGGCTGCGGCGAATCGATGATGACGTTCATCGCGTCTTCGAAATTGTTGAGCAGCGGGGTGACCGTGCGGGTCGGCACGTCCAGGCTTTGAATCAAATATTGCTCGTCGTGCGACCACAGGACGAAGGGCACGCTGGCGGTGGTCGATGTCACGATCAGCACGTGATCGGGCCCGTCCCAGGAAAGATCGCGCAGCTTCTGGCCGTTGGTCTTCACCGCCGCGACGAGCTTGCCGGTGTGCACGTCCTGCACGACGATGTCGCGGTCCTGGCCCAATTGCGTGGTGTAGACGAGCTTGCCGCCGTCCGGCGACACCGCGAAGTCGCCAAGCTGCGGCAATGTTCCGTAGGCCTCCAGCGGCGCGGCGGCCGCGCCCATGGAAGCGGACAAGCAAAACGCCAGCACTCCGGCGCACGCAATATTGGCGCGCATCGATTTCTCCCCTCCGGACGGCCCCCGCCAGCCTGCCCCCGGCCAGTATACACCAACCGCTTCGCAAGAGAGCCGCTCCGTGCCAGGATTTGGCGAATGCCATCGGAGGAAGCCATGGGCAAGCGGGAATTGGACACGGGCACGAACGACCTGATCGCCTATGTCGAGGACGGCGTGGGCGTCGCCATCATGAACCGGCCGGAGCGGCGCAACGCGCTGTCGCCGGCGATGCTGGCCGCGATGGCCGGAAGCCTGGCCGCGTTCGAGACCGATCCCGATGTGGGTTGTGTCGTCCTCACTGGCGCGGGCGGGGCCTTCTGCGCCGGCGGCGACGTCAAGGGCATGGCCGAGGCCAATGCCGGCGCGCGCGCCCTCGACATCGACAGCCGCATCCATCTTCAGCGCCTGTCGCAGCGCGCGACCGCGGGCAAGCTTTACACCATGCCCAAACCCACCATCGCGGCCATCGGCGGCGCGGCGGCGGGGGCGGGGCTGTCGCTCGCGCTCGCCTGCGATCTGCGCGTCGCCGCCGACAATGCGGTGATGACCACGGCCTTCGCGCGCGTCGGATTCTCCGGCGATTACGGCGGCACCTATTTCCTCTCCCGCCTCGTCGGCACGGCGAAGGCGCGCGAGCTCTATTATCTCTCCGAGCGCCTCGACATGGCGGAAGCCGCGCGTCTTGGCCTGGTGAACTGGGTGGTTCCCGCCGACCGGCTGAAGGCCAGGACCTTCGAGATCGCCGGACGGCTGGCGAAAGGTCCGCGCGTCGCCTACCGTTACATGAAGGAGAACATCGACCGCGCGAACGCCGGCGGCTGGGAAGAGTGCATGGATCTCGAGGCCACGCACCACGTCCACACCGGCCTGACTGAGGACCACCGCGAAGCCGCGGCGGCCTTCGTCGAAAAGCGCGAGCCGGTGTTCAAGGGGCGCTGACCGCCAGAGGGGGAAACGGCATGTGGTGGAAAATCCTGGGCATCGTCGCGGGCGTGGTCGCGTGGGCGGTGATCGCGAGCGTGCTCAACCTCGGCCTGCGTCACGGCTGGGCCGATTACGCGGCGGTCGAGAAGGCGATGGCCTTCACGGTGCCGATGATGATCGCGCGGCTCGGCGAAAGCGCGCTGTCGTCGCTGGCGAGCGGCTATCTCGCGGCGCTGGTCGCGCGCGGCGCGCGCAGCGCGGCATTGGGCGCCGGCGTGGTGCTGCTTTTGCTCTTCATTCCCGTCCACTACCAGCTCTGGCACAGTTTCCCGATCTGGTATCACCTGACGTTCCTCGTCTTGCTGCCGGTGCTGAGCTGGTTGGGCGGGACGCTGTTGCGGCGCTGAGCGCGCGCTACTTGATCTGCCAGGCGATGGTGACGCTGGCGGTGACCGATTGCTCGCCGGCGGCGATTGGCGTCGGCGCGGCACGCTTGGCCATGGCCATGAACACCGGGCGCGGCTGCTCCACGCCGCCTTCGCCGATGGAGGCGATGGGGCCGAGCGTCACGCCCGCCGCCTTGGCATAGGTCTCGGCGCGTTCGGCCGCGTCCTTCACCGCATCGGTGCGCGCTTGCTCCAGAAGCGCTTCGGAGTTGCGGATCGCAAAGGAGATGCCGCCCGCCTGATTGGCGCCGGCCGCCACCAGCGCGTCCAGCGTGGGGCCGGCCTTGGAAACGTCGTCCAGGATCACGCTGACGGTGTTCGACACCTGATAGCCGGTGATGGGCCGGTCGGGCGTATTCGCGTTGAACGGCGGATATTGCGGCTCGATGGAGAAGTTCGAGGTCTGCACGTCCTTCTCCGGAATGCCCAGCCGCTTCAGCGCCGCGAACACGGCGTTCATCGCCCGGCTGTTCTCGGCGAGCGCCGCGGCCGCCGTCCTGGCCTGGTTGACCACCCCGGCCGAGATCACCGCCTCGTCGGGGACCCCGCGCGCCTCGCCCGTCCCGGTGACGGTGATGAGCCCGGCCGCCCGCGCCGGCTGCGTCAGTGCCTGCGGCGCCAGGAACAGCGCCAGAACCGCGCCGAAAACCGCGAGCGCGCGCCGCGCCAAGAACAGAAGCCCGAAACCCATGAAATCCTCCCGTCGATCCAGCCCGGCCACTATACCGTATGGACAAGGGCGAAATCCTGATAGGTAAGCGGCCCTTCCGGGTGGGGCCTGTAGCTCAGCCGGTCAGAGCGGGCCGCTCATAACGGTCTGGTCGCAGGTTCGAATCCTGCCGGGCCCACCAGCTTCACGAAAGGGTGTACCAGGTGCCGCGGCCCGCGCCGTGACGTACGAGTTCACCGCTCCCGGTCAGGCCCGCAATGTGGTCCTTAACGGTGTTTCGGCTGACGCCTGTGGCCTTCGCCCCATCGGCGACCGTAACCCGGCCCCGGGTGCGGGCGATCTCTAGAATTTTGATCGAGAGTTCGGGCAATTTTCCAAACAGGCTCCGTTCCGTATCGATCTTCTCGGAGAGCCGGTCTTTCTGCCGTTTAAGGACGGTCAGGAAATAGAGCACCCATGGCTGCCAGTTCGGTTTCGCGTTCTTGAGCGTAGCTTGGGTGCGGCGAAGCGCGAGATAGTACGAATCCTTGCTATGCTCAACGACGCTTTCGAGCGAGCTATAGGGAACATAATTGTAACCCGACCGCAGAAGAAGAAGCGTGGTCAAGGCACGTGAAAGCCTGCCGTTGCCGTCCTGAAAGGGATGGATGGCCAGAAATGTGACGACAAAAACCGCAACGGCCAGCAGGGGGTGAAGCGCATTCTCGGCGAGTGTCGTTCTTGTCCATTCCGTGAGTTCGCGCATTCTGCGCGGTGTCTCGAAGGGGGTGGCGGTTTCGAATACGACGCCGATGCTCTTGCCGTCCGGGGCAAATGCCTCGACATGATTGGGCAAGACTTTGTATGCGCCGCGGTGGCGCTCGTCCTTGCTGGAATATTTGAGCAGATCGCGATGAAGCTGCCGGATGTGGTTTTCCGTCAGATCGATCTCTTCCCAATTTTCGAAGACGGTTTCCATCACCTCTGCATAGCCCGCGACTTCTTCCTCATCGCGGTTCGCAAACGATTTGATGTCGAGATTTGCGAGCAACCTTTCCACCTCGCGGTCGGAGAGCTTGGCCCCTTCGATTCGGGTGGATGAGCCGATGCTTTCAATGGTCGCAATCCGGCGAAGACTGGACAGGCGATCCGGGGCAAGGCGGCCGAGCGCCCGCCAGGCTCCTTTGAACTCGTCGAGCTCGGCAATCCGCCCAAGGATTTCCGGCGTGATCTTCAACGCATCCGTTTTTATATCCAATTCCATCCAATTAAATTAGCAAGCCCCCATCCCATTGTCCATACGATTCCATCCGATTTTGACAAGGTGCCTCAAGGCTCAGGCGGCGGCAATCGCGTTCACTTGTCTATCGGAACCGCCGCTGTACAGTCCGGCCGCGATGGAAGCAGGATTTTCTTGATGGCCCCGCGGATCGCCGTCATCGGGCTGGGTTATGTCGGCCTGCCCGTGGCGGTCGGCTTTTCCGGCAAATTCCCGGGGACGGTCGGCTTCGACATCAGCCGGCGCCGCATCGCCGAGCTTCGCGCCGGCACCGACTCCACCGGCGAGATCGACGCGGAGCGGCTCAAGACCTCCGGCCTGACGCTCACCGGCGACACCGCCGATCTCGCCGCCGACGTCTTCATCGTCTGCGTGCCGACCCCGATCCACGAAGACCGCCGCCCCGATCTCGGGCCGCTGATTTCGGCGTCCAAGCTGGTGGGGCAGGCGCTGAGGAAAGGCGGCATCGTCGTCTACGAATCCACCGTCTATCCCGGCGTCACCGAAGAAGTCTGCGGCCCGATCCTGGCCGAAGCGTCGGGCCTGAAACAGGGCGCCGATTTCAAGCTCGGCTACTCTCCCGAGCGCATCAATCCCGGCGACCGCGAACACAGCTTCGAGAAGATCGTGAAGGTCGTGGCCGGCGAGGACGAGGCCACCGCCGACACGCTGTGCGCGCTATACGGCGCGGTGGTCGGCGCCGGCATCCACCGCGCGCCGTCGATCAAGGTGGCCGAAGCCGCGAAGGTGCTGGAGAACACGCAACGCGACTTGAACATCGCGCTGATGAACGAGCTTGCGATCATCTGCGGCC
>Ga0335083_10007641_pt1 | contig 13324 bp, 12 predicted proteins | sample Lox_Sample_42_FD_206716 | JGI IMG/M metagenome (GOLD analysis project Ga0335083, IMG submission 206716) | Soil microbial communities from Loxahatchee National Wildlife Refuge, Florida, United States - Lox_Sample_4.2 | ecosystem: Environmental > Terrestrial > Soil > Wetlands | place: USA...
CCAGGAACAGGCTGTTGTGCAGCACGAAGTCGGCCGGTGGCACGGCCAGCAGCACGCCGGTCATGCCGCCGATGACGAACGTCAGCATGAAGGCCACGGTCCACATCATCGGCAATTCGAAGCGGATTCGCCCGCGGTACATGGTGAACAGCCAGTTGAAGATCTTGGCGCCGGTGGGAATGGAGATGATCATGGTGGTGATGCCGAAGAACGAGTTCACGTTGGCACCGGATCCCATCGTGAAGAAATGGTGCAGCCACACGAGGTAGGACAGGATGGTGATCACCAGCGTCGCGTACACCATGGAGGTGTAGCCGAACAGCCGCTTGCCGCAGAAGGTCGAGGTGACCTCGGAGAACACGCCGAACGCCGGCAGGATCAGGATGTAGACCTCCGGGTGGCCCCACATCCAGATCAGGTTCACGTACATCATGGCGTTGCCGCCGCCATCGACGGTGAAGAAATGCGTGCCCACGTAGCGATCGAGGCTCAGCAGCGCGAGCACCACCGTCAGGATGGGAAACGCGGCCACGATCAGGATGTTCGCGCACAGCGAAGTCCAGCAGAACACGGGCAGCTTCATCATCGACATGCCGGGCGCGCGCATCTTGATGATGGTGGCCACCAGGTTCACGCCGCTCAGCGTGGTCCCCACGCCGGCGATCTGCAGCGCCCAGATGTAGTAGTCGACCCCGGTGTCCGGACTGGCGCCGAGCCCGGACAAGGGCGGATAGGCGAGCCAGCCCGTGCGCGCGAATTCGCCGACGAACAGCGACAGCATGACCAGCGCGCCACCCATCGCCGTCATCCAGAAACTGAAGTTATTGAGGAACGGGAACGCGACGTCGCGCGCGCCGATCTGCAGCGGCACCACGTAGTTCATGAGCCCGGTCACCAGCGGCATCGCGACGAAGAAGATCATGATGACGCCGTGCGCCGTGAACACCTGATCGTAGTGATGCGCGGGCAGGAACCCCTGCGCCGCGCCGAACGCCAGCGACTGCTGCGCGCGCATCATGGCCGCGTCGGCAAAGCCGCGCAGCAGCATGATGAGGCCGAGGATCATGTACATCACGCCGATGCGCTTGTGGTCGATGCTGGTGATCCACTCGCGCCACAGGTAGCCCCACTGGCGGAAGTAGCTGATGGCGCCGAGCACCGCCACGCCGCCCAGCGCCACCACCACGAAGGTGGCGACCAGGATCGGCTCGTGGTAGGGAATCGCATCGAGTGTCAGTCGGCCCATCAGGTTCATTGGCTCATCCCGGTCATCGGCGCCATGCAGGACTTGTCGGCCTCGACACACATCCCGACGATCGCGGCGAACAGCGTCGGGTCGGCCTGGGCATAGGTCCTGGGAGTCACGGACTCGCTCGGGCGCGCCAGCTCGAGATACGTCGCGCGATCCAGCGCCCCACCGCCGCTTTTCGCCCGCGCGATCCAGCGCTCGAAATCGGCCGCTGCCAGCCCGTTGAACTGGAAGTTCATCCCTGAAAAGCCGGCGCCGCTGTAGTTGGCCGAGAAGCCGTGGTACGAACCAGGCGCGTTGATGATCGCGTGCAGCTGCGTTTGCATGCCGGGCATGGCATACACCTGGCCGGCCAGGGCCGGAATCGCCAGCGAATTCATCACCGTGGAGGCCGTGATGCGGAACAGGATCGGCCGATCCACCGGGGCGGCGAGTTCATTCACCGCCGCGATGCCATATTGCGGATAGATGAACAGCCACTTCCAGTCGAGCGCCACGGCCTCCACCTGCAGCGGCTGGACGTCGGCCGCGACCGCGCGATGCCCGTCGATGCGATCCAGCGGGCGGTAAGGATCGAGCAGGTGGGTGCCGATCCACGTCAGCGCGCCGAGGCAGATGATGATGAGCAGTGGCACGGCCCAGATGACCAGCTCGAGGTGGGTGGAATGGTCCCAGTCGGGTTCGTAGTGGGCATCGCGATTGGAAGCGCGGTACCGCCATGCGAACAGGATGGTCAGCGCCATGACCGGAACGATTATCAGCAGCATCAGAATGGTGGAACCGACCACCAGGTCGCGTTGCTGCGCGGCGACGTCGCCCGAGGGCGCAAGCACGACCGCCGAACAGCCGCCCAGCAGCAACGGCAGCGCAGCCGCCAGCCCTGCGGCACGGCGCCTCAGGATGGCGCTCCCCACGATCGACTCCCGTCTCCTTTCAATCACCGACCCTCATTGCACTACAAGCCCGCCGCGATCTGCGGTAATTTATCATCCATGCGGGGCGGTACCAATGAATTGCTGCCGAGGACGAGGATCCAGCCATGACGATGCCAGCCGCCCCCTCCTCCAGGTCCCCCGAGCGCGACGCCCGGCATCTGTCCGGCGGCGATCGGGTCGAACCGGGTGAAATCGCCGTCGGCGTGATCATCGGCCGCACCTCCGAATTCTTCGATTTCTTCGTCTACGCGATCGCTTCGGTGCTCGTGTTCCCGCAATACGTGTTTCCGTTCGCGAAGCCGCTGGAGGGCACGCTGCTGTCGTTCGCCATGTTCGCGATCGCCTTCGTCACGCGCCCGATCGGCACGGCCCTCTTCACCTGGATCGACATCGCGTACGGCCGCGGCTCCAAGCTGACCATCGCCCTGTTCACGCTGGGCTGCTCCACCGTCGCGCTGGGCTTCCTGCCCAGCTACGACGACGTCGGCTGGTGGTCGATCGCGCTGCTCGCGCTGCTGCGCGCCGGCCAGGGACTGGCGCTGGGCGGTGCCTACGATGGCCTCGCCGCCCTGCTGGCACTCGGCGCGCCGGAAGGCAGGCGTGGCTGGTACGCCATGATTCCGCAATTGGGCGCACCGCTCGGCCTGATCGTGGCGAGCACGCTGTTCCTGTATTTCTACCTGGTGCTGACGCCGGCGGACTTCATGGGCTGGGGCTGGCGCTACCCTTTCTTCGTCGCGTTCGCCATCAACGTGGTGGCGCTGTTCGCGCGGCTGCGCATCGTCGTTTCCGCCAGCTACAGCCGGCAGTTCGATGCCATGGCGCTCGAGCCCACGCCCGTCGTCGACACCCTGCGCGCCGAAGGCCGCACCATCTTCGCCGGCGCGTTCGCACCGCTGGCCAGCTTCGCGCTGTTCCACACCGTGACGGTGTTTCCGCTGTCATGGGTCATCCTGGAAACGCAGCAGACGGCCACCGGCTTTCTCATCATCGAGATCGTCGGCGCGGTGGTCGGCGTGGGCGCGATCGTGGTCTCGGGCCTGCTCGCCGACCACATCGGCCGCCGACGGTTGCTGACCATCCTCGCGGGCGCCATTGCCGCGTTCAGCGGGTTCGCGCCCGCGTTGCTCAATGCCGGCTACCTGGGCGAGTCGGTGTTCATGATCGTGGGCTTCACGCTGCTGGGCCTGTCGTTCGGCCAGTCCGCCGGCGCCCTGGCTTCCAATTTCCAGCTCAAGTACCGCTACACGGGCGCCGCCATCACCAGCGACCTCGCCTGGCTGTTCGGCGCCGGCTTCGCGCCCTGGGTGGCGCTCACCCTGGCGAGCCGCTTCGGGTTGATGGCCGCGGGCGGCTACCTGCTTTCCGGCGCGCTGTGCACGATCGCGGCGCTGGCGATCGTCAAACCCGCCAGCGCCGACCGCTGATCCCTCCGCTCGCTGGACCTGTCCGATTCGGACCTTGCCACGGGGCATACCTGCGCCGAAGACCGCCGATCACCACATCGAGCGCATCTTCGCGAAGATCGGCGTCACGACCCGCGCAGGTTCGGCTACGCCTTCTCCCCCACCTGCAGCTCCGCGAGTTTGAACGAAACTCCGCACGAGTGATTCGGGCAATACCCCTCCGGATTCTTCGCCAGATACTGCTGGTGATAATCCTCGGCATAGTAGAACGGCGGCGCCTCGCGGATCTCGGTCGTGATCGTGCCCATCCCCGCATCCTTGAGCGATTTCTGGAAACTGGCGCGACTGGCGAGCGCGGCGTCGCGCTGGTGCTCGTCGAAATAATAGATGACCGAGCGGTACTGCGTGCCGACGTCGTTGCCCTGCCGCATGCCCTGGGTGGGATCGTGTGATTCCCAGAACAGCTTGAGCAGGTCTTCATAACGGATGACACGCGGGTCGTAGTTGACGAGCACGACTTCGGCGTGACCGGTGGCGCCGGAGCACACCTGTTCATAGCTCGGCTCGGCGCGGGTGCCGCCGGCGTAGCCGACGGCCGTGGAATACACGCCTTTCTGCTTCCAGTACAGCTGCTCCGCGCCCCAGAAGCAGCCCTGGCCGAACAGCGCCTGCTCGGTGCCCGCCGGGAACGGGGGCCGGATGCGCGCGCCGTTGACGAAATGCGTTTCGACCGTCTTTGCCGTGGATTTCATGACAAACCTCAACTCAGGGGCCTTGCGACCCGTTAAAATACACCGCATGAGCATCAGCCAGCCGCAGAATTTCAACCGCCCTCTGGCGGAACGGCCGCGTCCCTACGGTATTCGCGTCAGCCTGCCGCCAGGTGACACCTTCCGGAAAATATTGGGCGCGGACTGGCGCCGGGAACACTGGTACAGCTCGGCCGCGGAACGCGATGCCGCCATGGCGGAAATGCGGCGTCGCCACGAATATTCAAGGCCCAACGACGCGCCGGCACTGATTTTCGAGAAGGTCGAGAACCTGGCGATCAGCCGCGGGCTGTAACCGCGCCGCGCGCACCAGCGGCGCAGCGCAACGCCGCGCCCGCGCCCGCGCCTCCCTGAACCGTCGTCAAAACGCCTTGCCGAGGAACAGGTACAGCCCGGTCTGGTGCACTTTCTGGTCGTAGCCCACGGCAAGATACGCCGGGCCGATGTAGGTGTCCGCGCCGAAGAACAGCGCCGCGTCCTTGCGCAGTGAACCGAAGCTGACGTCGCTGCGCTGGGCCCAGGTGTTGCCCACTTCCACCGCCAGGCCCACGTAGCCCGGCACGTTCAACACGCCCTCGCCGCCGTTGCCGACATTGCGCATGTAGATGGCGCGCGCGATGCCGTAGTGCGGGCCCGCCAGCGATTCGGGTTCGAGTCCCGAGAGGTTCAGGAAACCGCCCAGCTCGTAGAAACTGCGCACGTTGGTCTGGCTGCCGGCCACCGTGCTGCCCAGCGACACCCAGCCCAGCACGGTGTTGCGGCCGCGCGAGCCCGCGGCGCGCCAGTCGAGCGTGATGCGGTCGTCGCCGTGCTCTTGGCCGGCGTTGCCCTCCTCGATGCGGTATTCGAGCTGCAGCGCTTCGCCGTGGCGCGGGAAATTGGCGCTGTCCATCTGGTCGTACGAAATGCGGCTGAAATAGGAACGCGCATGGAACGAGGAGCTCGGCGTGCCCGGATCGCCGAGCGTGATGCGCGCATCGCCGCGCGCATCGAGCACGCCCGCGCGCACCTCACCCCAGGTGTCGAATTCGCGGCCGACGTCGAGGCCGGTGTCGGTGCTGCGCACCCGGAACCGGCCCACGGTCTGCTCGTTTTCCACCTGCGGCACGTTGTAGGCCTGGGCTTCGGCGTGGGGAGCGACGAAGTAACGCTGCGCGAGCGACAGCGGCTGGTAGTACTCGATGCCGAGCAGCGGCGACGTGCCGACGCGCACATCGACGTTGGTCTGCGCGTCGAGCGCGTTGAGTTCGGTCAGGCTCAGGCGCGCGTAGGCGCTGAAGCTCGAGTTGCCGGAAAAATCGTCCTGCAGCGCGAGGCCGAACCGCAGGTAGTCGGGGCCCCAGGAATTGCCCTGCGCGTTGAACAGCAGGCCGTACTGGTCGGCCGGATCCTGCACCAGCTGGTAATCCAGCGTTTCCAGTTCACCACGCCCATACAGCTCGCTGACGCGTCGTTCCACTTTGGCGGGATCCAGCGGCTGGTTGGCGAATTCGCCGAACTCGGCGTCGATGAGCCGCGCGTACCTGGCCGACTGCGGCGTGACGCGCACGAACCGCGGCGTGGGCAGCGGCTGGCGCCGCGCGTCGCGCCCGGCGCGGAACGCGGCGTAGGCAGCGGGATCCATGGCGAGCTTTGACAGCGCCACCTGCTGCGCCAGCGCGGCGTCGGCGCCGGCGCGGATCACGTCGGGCGAGATCTGGAAGTCGTACGACGACAGGTTGGCGAGCGCCGGCGTGATCAGCACGTCGTCGCCGCGCAGCGTGGCGCGCTGGCGATCCGCGTCCTTGTGCACCAGCAACGACAGCGTCTGGTTGGAGATCCGCGTCAGCGATTCGAGCCGCGCGGTATCCTGCAGCGGATACCCCACGTCGACGACGATCACGACGTCCACACCCATTGCGCGCGCCACGTCGATGGGCAGGTTCTTGGCAAGACCGCCATCGACCAGCACCTTGCCGTCCATGTTGACCGGCGCGAACACGCCGGGCGCCGACATGCTGGCCCGCATCGCGCTGGTGAGATCGCCGTTGCCGAGGATCACCGCGTTGCCGGTGGCCAGGTCCGTGGCCACCGCGCGGAACGGGATGGGCAGCTGGTCGAAGTCGTGGATGCCGGCCACGGGCAGCGTGTACTGGCGCAGCACCTGCGCCAGCTTCTGGCCCTGGATCAGGCCCTTGGGCAGGACGATGTGGCGGCCCTTCAGGCCGAGCGGGATGTTGAGGAACTCGCGTTCCTCTTCCTTGCGGCGGTAGGTGAGGCCCGAGCGCGGCGGCCGGTCGCGGAATGCGTCCTGCCAGTCGAGCGAGGACAGCAGCTTCTCGATGTCCGCGCCCGTCATGCCGCTGGCGTACAACCCGCCGATCACGGCGCCCATGCTGGTGCCCGCAACGGCATCGATGGGAATGTGCATTTCGTCCAGCGTCTTGAGCACGCCGAGGTGCGCCACGCCGCGCGCGCCACCGCCGGAGAGCACCAGTCCGACGCGCGGACGGTGCGGGGGAGCGGCGTCATCGGCGCGGGCCGCGCCCGCCACCAGGTACAATCCGAGCATCAGGCCTGCAATCCACCGCATCCGCGGCACTATACTAAGAAGCAGGACTGACATCATGAATCTGTTGCACCTCTCCTGGCCGCTGCTGATCCTGTCGGTGGCGATGATCGTCCACTGCATCAGGACGGGCCGCAGCCTCCTGTGGATCTGGGTGATCGTGGTGCTGCCGGGCATCGGCGCGCTGATCTACGCGGGTGTCGAAATCCTCCCCGCGTTGTTCGGCCATCGCGGCACGCGCCAGGCCGTGCGATCGGTCTCCCGGGCGCTCGATCCGGCACAGAACCTCAGGCGCTACGAACTCGAAGTGCGCCAGACCGGCAACGTCGCCAGCCGCCAGCGCTATGCGGACGAACTGCTGCGGCTGGAACGCGCCGCCGAAGCGGAGCAGGCGTATCGCAGCGCCCTCACCGGCCTGTACGAGCACGATCCCGGTCTGCTGTGGGGTTTGGCCCGCGCGCAACTGGCGCAGGGCAAGGCCAGCGAAGCGCGCGCCACGATGGAGTCGTTGTTCGCGCACAATCCGGCGTTCCAGTCTCCCGATGCGCGCCTGTTCCAGGCCCGCGCGCTGCACGCCGCTGGCAGGAACGAAGCGGCGCTGGCGGAGTACCGCGCGCTGGCGCCCGGCTACGCCGGCGCCGAGGCGAAACTGCGGCTGGCGCAGTTGCTCAAGCAGATGGGCCAGCCGGCCGAGGCCAGGCAGGTGCTGCAGGAACTGCTCGAACATGCGCGCCTGGCGCCGCGCCACTATCGGCGCATGCAGATGCAGTGGCTGGCGGAGGCGCGCAGCGAACTGGCCGGCCTCTAGCCGGCAGACGCCCCGACGTGTTGCAGCATGCGTCGCGCGGGCGCGCGCCGGCTCACGCGAGTTCGACGCTGCCCGTGGCTTCCAGGGCCAGCAGGCCCGCCGCGGTGTTCGAGATGGGCACGTGGTAATTGCTGTGGATGCAGCGCGCGCGCGGGCCGAGCGCCGCACGTGCCGCCATCCACATCATGAGCTCCACGCCCTGCGAACCCGCGACGTCGACCAGATCGTCGACCGTGTAGTGGATCAGGGCGGCCGGATCGTGCACCAGCTTGTCCATGCACATGAGGTCGAATTCGCGGTTGATGTGGCCGGCGCGGGCGCCGTCGAGCTGGTGCGACAGACCGCCCGTCCCCACCACCAGCACCTTGAGGTCCTCGGGATAGCTCGCGATCGCGCGGCCGACGGTCTGGCCGAGGCGGTAGCAGCGGCGCGGCGATGGCAGCGGATGCTGCACGGTATTGATCGCGATGGGCACGGTCGCCGCGGGCATCGTGGCGCGATCGGGCCACAACAGGCGCATGGGGATCGAGAACGCGTGGTCCACCAGCATGCGCTGGCAGCTGGCGGGATCGAAATCGGCCGCGACCAGGGACTCGATGATGTGCCACGACAGCGCGGGCGAGCCCGGATAGGACCCGAGCGCCGGAATGCCCCAGCCTTCGTCCTCATTGCGGTATTCCGTGGCCGCACCGACCGCGAAGGTCGGCAGATTGTCGAGAAAGAAATTCAGGCCGTGGTCGTTGTAGAACACCACCGCCACGTCGGGCTTCACCCGCCCCAGCCACTCGCGCACGGGCGGAAAACCCGCGAAGAACGGCTGCCAGTAGGCGTCCTGTTCCAGTCCGCGCGCCAGTGCGCCGCCGATGGCGGGAACGTGCGAGGTGCAGACGCAGCCGACGATGGTTGCCATCAGGTGGTCCCCGCCGTGCGCAGTTTGTCGCGGAAGGCTTCGACGCTCATTCCGGTCTGCTGCGCCCCGATATCCTGCACGTTGAGACCGTACACGCCGGCCAGCTTGGCGAGGTAGTAGATGTTGCCGCCCGCCTCGAGCAGGGCCGTCACATTGCGGCTGCGCACGGCCTCGCGCTGCTCGGGCGTCAGCGCGAAGCGGCTGCAATAGCCTTCCTCGTCGGCCTTCAGCGCGTCGCGGTTGGACGCGCTGTTGAGCGAGTAGCACAGCGCGTTGAGCGCGTAACCGCGCGCGGCGCGCAGGCCATCGAAGATCGGCGTGCCGGGGATGGGACGGTGCGTATGCTTCATGTCGGCATCCTCGGCGACGCCGCTGCGGGGCGCCATAAGGAGTTTCCGCAGCACCGTGATCCGTGGCGGCGGTGGTGGAAACTACCTATGGCCCGGCCAACAGGACGCGGAACATCATGCATGCATGGACAAGGTACTGGTCGTGGGCGGTGGCATTGGCGGGCTGACGGCCGCGATCGGCCTGCGGCGCGCGGGCATCGAGGTCGACCTGGTCGAACTCAATCCCGAATGGACCGTGTATGGCACGGGCATCATCCAGCAGGCCAACGTGGTGCGGGCCATGGCCCAGCTGGGCATCGTCGACGAATTCCTCGCCGCGGGCCTGCCCTACGATCACACCCGCAGCTACGATCTGCAGGGCAAACTGATCGCCGACATCAACGTCCCGCGGCTCGCGGGCCCGGAATACCCCAGCATGCTCGGCATCGAACGGCCCGCACTGCAGAAGGTGCTGGTCAACGCGGCGCAGCGGCTCGGCACCCGGATCCGCGTCGGCGTCAGCGTGGCCTCGTTCCATGAGCTGGCTGACGCGGTCGAAGTCACCCTGACGGATGGGACCCGCGCGCGGTACCAGCTGATGGTGGGAGCGGACGGCCTTTATTCGCAGGTGCGTACGCTGCTGTTCGGCCAGCAGTACACGCCCAGCTACACGGGCCAGGCGGTCTGGCGCTACACGCTGCCGCGGCCCCCCGAATTCGACTGCCTGGCGACGCAGATCGGCGAGAAGTTCAATGCCGGCATCTGCCCCACATCGCAGCAGGAGATGTACCTGTTCCTCACTTCGGCGGAGCCCGGCAATCCGCGCATGCCCGAGGATCGCCTGGCCGGGCTGATGCGCGAACGGCTGGCCGCGTTTGGCGGTTTCATCGGCCGGCTGCGCGGGCAGATCACCGATTCCTCGCGCGTGGTGTATCGCCCGCTGGAGACGGTGCTGGTGCCGGCGCCCTGGTACCGCGGCTGCGTGGTCCTGATCGGCGACGCCGCGCACGGCGCCACGCCGCACCTCGGGCAAGGCGCTGGCATGGCGATCGAGGACGCCGTCGTGCTGGCCGAAGAGGTCGGCAGGCAGCAACCGCTGCCTGCGGCGCTGGAGCGCTTCATGACCCGTCGCTGGGAGCGGGCCAAGTTCGTGTGGGAGACCTCGGTCGGCATCTGCAAGGCGGAGCTCGCGGGGCGCAAGGACATCGATCGTCCCGCCCTGCTGCGCCAGATGCTGGAACTCACCGCGCAGCCCCTCTAGCCGGCGGGCCCCGCGGCGCACGCACAGTGCGTCCCGCCTGCGTTGCACTGTAAGCTCGGGCTCTTGTATAAGAGTGCTCGTTCATGAATGATTCCCGGCGACATTCCTCGGAATTGCAGGCGCTGCTCGATGCCACGGTGGATGCGGTCATCCTGATCGACGGCCGCGGCCTGATCGAAGTCTGCAATCACTCGGCGGAGCGGCTGTTTGGCTACCGCGACACTGAAATGCTTGGGCGCAATGTGAGCATGCTGATGACCAGCGCGGACCGCGATCACCATGATGGCTATCTGCAGCGCTACCGCGAAACCGGCGTCGCAAAGATCATCGGTATCGGCCGCGAAGTGGTGGCGCGGCGCAAGGACGGCACGGTGTTCCCCGCGTTCCTGTCGGTGGGGCGGATCGACCGCGCCAACCCGCCGCGTTTCGTCGGTTTCCTGCAGGACCTGACGTTGCGCGAGCAGGCGCTGGTGTCGGCGCGCGAGGCGCGCGAGCGCATGATGCACGTCTCGCGGCTCGCCACCATGGGCGAGATGGCGACCGGCATTGCGCACGAGATCAACCAGCCGCTGGCCGCCATCACCGCGTTCGCGCAGGCTTGCCGGCGGCTGCTGGCGCAGCCGAACCCCGACCTGCCGGAAATCGACGAGGCGCTGGAGCAGATCGCGGCGCAATCGCTGCGCGCCGGTGAAATCATCCGGCGGCTGCGCAGCCTGGTACGCAACCGCGAAACCCAGCGCGAACCCGCCAGCATCAACGCGCTGATCGAGGAGCTGGGTACCCTGACCCGTGCCGATGCGCGCATGCACGACGTGCGCGTCACGCTCGATCTGGCGCCGGACATGCCGATCGTGGACCTCGACACCATCCAGGTGCAGCAGGTGCTGCTCAACCTGGTCCGCAATGCGGTGCAGGCGCTGCAGTTCACCACGCGGGAGCGCGACATCAGCATCGCGACCCGCCACGAGGGCGATGAGATCGTGGTGCGGGTGCGCGACAGCGGCCCCGGCGTCACCAGCGCCATCGCCGGTCGCCTGTTCCAGCCGTTCTCGACCACCAAGTCCGATGGCACCGGCCTGGGCCTCGCGATCAGCCGCACCATCATCGAAGCCCATCGCGGCACGCTGCAGTACGAGCCGGACGAACAAGGAACCTGTTTCGTGATCCGCATCCCGGCATCGAATCCCGCATCGGAATCCAGTTCATGCTGAAACCCCTCGTTTACGTCGTGGACGACGACCAGGCCGTGCGCAGCGCGCTGCGCCTGTTGCTGAAGTCGGTCGGGCTGCCGGTCAGGGAATGCGCCTCGGCGCGCGAATACCTGGAGCTGCACGATCCCGCGCAGCCGGGCTGCCTGGTGCTGGATGTGCGCATGCCCGGCATGGGCGGCATCGAGTTGCAGCAGCAGCTGAACCTGCGCGGCGCCATCGTGCCGGTGATCTTCATCACCGGGCACGGCGACATCGCGATGGCGGTGGAAGCCATGCAGCACGGCGCCTTCGACTTCCTCGCCAAGCCATTCCGCGACCAGGATCTCATCGACCGCGTGCAGCGCGCGCTGGAGAAGGACGCCACCGCGCGGCGCGCGCTGGCGCAGGACCACGAGGTGCGGGATCGCTACGACAACCTCACGCCGCGCGAGCGCGAAGTGCTGGCGCTCATGGTCCAGGGCAAGGCGAACAAGGTGATGGCCGACGACCTGGGATGCAGCCAGCGCACGGTGGAAATCCACCGCGCCCGCGTGATGGAAAAGATGCACGCATCTTCGCTGGCGCTGCTGGTGCGCATGATGCTGACGCTGGAGAAGGCCCCGCCCCAGCCCTGAGTGCGGCGGCTCAGAAGCTGCGCGTCACGAACCAGTACATGCCGAGCCCCACCAGCGCGGCCGAGAGCGTATCGACGACGATGGGCCGCGGCAGCGCCAGCCTGGTGCGCACCAGCAGCCAGGTGAGCCCGGTGAGCGCGAACACCAGCGTGAGCTGACCCACCTCGACGCCGCAGTTGAAACCCACCAGGATCATCGCGAGCTTGCCGCTGGGCAGCTGCAGCTGCAGCAGATCCGAGGCGAAGCCGAAGCCGTGGATCAGCCCGAAGATCAGGGTCACGACGATGCGCAGCCGCGCGGCATCGCGCAGGTGGCCGGCCAGCATGAAATAGTTGGCCGCGAAGATGCCCGCCCCGAACAGCAATCCCACCGGCAGCAGGCCGAACCCGGCCAGCCGCCCCAGCGCCATGGCGATGAGCAGGCCGCCCACGGCGATCGCCACCTTGCCGGGCCGGTGCGTGGCGACCGCGATGTTCTCGACGCCCACCATGGCGATGGTGAGCGCGACCAGCGCGTCGATGTACTCGGCGTGCGGCCGGAACAGCCCGGTGACGGCGAGCGCGAGCGTCGCGCTGTGCCCGAGCGTGAAGCCGGTGACGACGAACACCAGGTCGCGCAGGCGCCGCGATATCAGCACCAGGCCCAGCAGGAACGACATGTGGTCGACGCCGGTGAAGATGTGCATCACGCCCATCTTCACGTAATCCAGGAACCCGGCCTCGCGCAGCTGGTCATCCTCGCCGGAAGTCGCGACGTCGCGCGCATCGGCGGTGAACACGTGTTCGAAGAAGCGCTGGTCGCCGACCTCCACCTGCGCCAGCGACACGTGCGAGGGCACGAGCTCGAAGAACGCATTGGTGTGCAGCACGATGTCCTGGGCGGCAGGACAGGCGAAATTCAGGCTGAAACGCCGGAACTGGGCCGTCGCGGTCAGGGCGCGGACCGCGCCCTGCAGCGGACACGGCTTGCCCTGCGCCGTGGCGCCCAGGTTCTTGCGCAGGTAGGCGTAGACCACCTCGTTCGAAGGCTGGTCCTCGGTGGGACCGGCAAGCCGCTTGGTCTCCTGCAGCGGGATGGTGAAGGACAGCTGGACACTGCTGCCCTCGATGCGCCATACCGAATAGGTGGCGCTCTTGGTGTGCGCAGCGGCGGGCCATGCCGCGCCCGCGAGCAGCACCACCGCCAGCAGCCGTCGCAGCGTGCGCATCATTGCCGGTAGTCGGGGGCGATGAGGATGTCAGCCCGGCTGCGCAGGTAGCTCAGGTTGCTGTCCTTGACCTTGT
>Ga0335083_10007642_pt1 | contig 13324 bp, 13 predicted proteins | sample Lox_Sample_42_FD_206716 | JGI IMG/M metagenome (GOLD analysis project Ga0335083, IMG submission 206716) | Soil microbial communities from Loxahatchee National Wildlife Refuge, Florida, United States - Lox_Sample_4.2 | ecosystem: Environmental > Terrestrial > Soil > Wetlands | place: USA...
AAGGCAATCAGGGCGATCCTATCCCCCTGTCAGGATCTGTGACATTCGCAAAAGAAGCCCCACATCCGGCGGCGATGCGGCAGCAGGAACCGCGCACCGCCTAGGGAACCTCTGATCAACTTGTTCCTGACGGTCCGGATCGCCGCATTTACCAGCGAGACAGATTGAAGCGCGCAACCTCACGGGGCTATTTTTAATTTCCGGCTGTATGTGGTGCCATGTGCGGCGTATTGGACGGACTACGCCCCTTGAAGACGCAGTAATCGATGGCGCACGACGAACAGATTGCTCAGCGCACAGGTCACGAATAACCGGTTCGCATTCTTGTCCAGCCCGCGGTAGCGGACCTTCGCGAAGCCGAACACTCGCTTGATCACGCCAAAGCAGTGCTCGACCTTGGCCCGCACCTTCGACTTGGTGCGGTTACGCGCCCTCTCAACCTCGTTCACTGCGCCGCGGTGCCGATAGCGCCGGTTGGTAAAGTCTCGCGCCTTTGGCGCATGTGCACGGATCACGGCGCGTTGCCCCCGATACGCCTGGTCGCCCCACACCCGCGTTTCCTCGCCATGCAGCAGATCGGGCAGCACCGTCGCATCCGCCACATTGGCCGCCGTCGCCACCACCGAGTGGATCACCTTGCTCCGGCTGTCCACGCCGATATGCGCCTTCATCCCGAAGTACCACTGGTTGCCCTTCTTGGTCTGGTGCATCTCCGGGTCCCGCGCTTGCGCGGCGTTCTTCGTCGAGCTTGGCGCGTGGATGATGCTCGCATCGACGATCGTGCCGGCAGACAGCTTCAGGCCGTGTTGTTCCAGGTGCTCGTGGACGCATTGGAACAATGCCGCCCCCAGATCGTGCCGCTCCAGCAAGTGGCGGAACTTGCAGAGCGTGGTCTCGTCCGGCACCGGTTCGCGGCCAAGGTCGATGCCTGCGAACTGACGCATCGTGAGCGAATCATACAACGCCTCCTCCGCCCCGGGGTCCGACAGGTTGAACCATTGTTGCAGGAAGTAGATGCGCAGCATACGCTCCAGTCCGACCGGGACACGGCCTTTGCCGGCCTTCGGATAGACCGGCTCGATCAAAGCGCATAATTCGCGCCACGGGACTACACGGTTCATCTCATCCAGAAATGCAGCCCGCCGCGTCGGCTTGCTGTAGCGTTCGAACCCAACCGTTGCCAACGTCACTTGCCGCATCGTTGCCGTCCCCTGCTGACTGCAATGCAAATTCTATAGGATGTTCCAGGCTCGGGTCGAGAGGAAATTGATCAGAGATTCCCTAGGGGCGGCGTTGTAAGATCGCGCCCACGTTCTCCCTGAGCCGAATGTTCGACTTTGTGGCCAGCTGCTCGATAGCGGGCGGACGGGTTCCCGCCATGTGAGTTGCTGTTAGACATCCGACGTGATCACCAAAACGCGTAGGCATCCATCCGCATGAACCCGTATTCCACCGAGCTGTGCAGCTTCTTCGGCGTCGTGCCCGGCCCGGCGGCGCCCAGCGCCACGTGCAGGGGCAGCAGATGCTCCTCCGTCGGGTGTTCCTCCACCGCATGCGGGGCGAGGCGGCGGTAATCGGCCAGGGCGTCCATGTCCGCTGCCATGATCTTCTCGTCCATCCAGTTGGAGAATTCGGTCACATCCGCGGTCTCGGGCGTGTTGATGTCCGGGCGGCCAGGGCGGAAGCGGCGCAGGTCATGCGTGAAGGTACCGGAGCCAAAAATCAGCACATCCTCCTCGCGCAGCTTGCGCAGCGCGCTCCCCAGGGCGATGTGGTGCTTGGCGCCCAGATGGGTTTGCACGGAAAGCTGGATGACCGGAATGTCTGCCGCCGGGTAGGCCAGTTTCATTGGCACCCAGGTGCCATGGTCCAGCCCGCGGGCCTCGTCTGTCTTGCAGGGCAGGCTGGCCGCGCCCAGCAGTTCCGCCACGCGCTTGGCCAGGCCGTGCGCCACGGGCGGGGTGTAGGTGAGCGCGTAGAGTGCCGGCGGGAAGTTATAGAAATCGTAAATCGTCTCATTCGCCGGCGGGTTGCTCACCTCGGGGGTGGCGGTTTCCCAATGGGCGGAGATTGAGAGGATCGCCTTCGGCCGGGGGATGAGGGTGCCGAGCGACTCTAGAAAATGCCGGCCCGGCGTGTCCTGCAGGATGGTCGTGGGCGAGCCGTGGCTGATGAAAAGAGTGGGCAGCATGGCACGAATGTGGGGGGCAAGCGGTGCTGGGGCAAGCGGCTTGCAAGGCGGCTGCGCCATTGCGGCCTTGCAAGCGGGCGCAAAAAGGACAAACTACATCCAGTATCAGGACTAAACCAGTCCGCTTTGCGGATGAGGAGCAGAGATGTTTATCGAGACCGAAGGCACGCCCAACCCGGCGACGTTGAAATTCCTGCCCGGCCAGGCGATTCTGGGCGACAAGACCGCAGATTTCCCGGATGCCGACGCGGCGCTGATCTCGCCTTTGGCCGAGGCGCTGTTCGGGCTGGAGGGGGTGACCCGCGTGTTCCTGGGCGGGGATTTCGTCACCGTCACCAAGAGCGACGAGACCGAGTGGCAGGCGCTGAAGCCGCAGGTTCTGGGCATGCTGATGGAGCATCTGGTGGCGGGCAAGCCGATCCTGCGCGAGGGCATCGCGCTGGAGGAAGAGGATGTGGACCCGGCTGACCAGGAGATCGCGGACCAGATCAAGGACCTGCTGGACACGCGCATCCGCCCCGCCGTGGCGGGCGATGGCGGGGATATCATCTTCCGCGGCTATCGTGACGGCGTGGTGAGCCTGAAGATGCAGGGCTCCTGCGCGGGCTGCCCCTCCTCCACCGCGACGCTGAAGCATGGCATCGAGAACATGCTCAAGCACTATATTCCGGAGGTTACCTCGGTTACACAGGCCGCCTAACCGGCAGGGAGCTAAAATGGCACTGGACGACGATGCGCTGGATGCGCTGTTTCGCAATGCGCGCACCCATTCCTCGTTCAGCGACCAGCCGGTCTCGGATGACGAGCTGAAGGCGCTGTACGAGCTGGTGAAATGGGGGCCGACCTCGGCCAATTGCCTGCCGGCGCGCTTCCTGTTCGTCCGCACGCAGGAGGGCAAGCAGATGCTGCGCCCCTGCCTCTCGGGCGGGAATATCGAGCCGGTGATGGCCGCCCCCGTGACCGTGGTGGTGGCGTTCGACCCGAATTTCTATCTCAAGCTGCCGGAGCTTTACCCGGGCGCGGATGTGAAGCCCTGGTTCTCCGGCAATCCGGACCTCGCGGAGGAGACGGCGATGCGCAACTCCTCCCTGCAGGGGGCGTATTTCCTGCTGGCGGCGCGGGCGATGGGCTTTGCCACCGGCGCGATGTCGGGCTTCGACCGCGCCAAGCTGGACCGCGCCTTCTTCATCCAGAAGGGCTGGCGCTCGAACTTCCTGATCAATCTCGGCCATCCGAAGCAAGATGAGGAACTGCCCCCCCGCCTGCCACGCCTCGCCTTTGACGAGGCGGCTGACTTCGCGTGAGCCTGATCGCCCTTGACGCCTCCGGCTCGCGCGCCGGTCTGGCATTGCTGTCGGAGGATGGCACGGCCCTGCGGCGCTGGAGCGCGAAGCTGAAGCCTGGGCTGATCGAGACGCTGCCTTTGCTGTTGCAAGAGGCGGCGCAGGGCCAGGGTGTCACCGATATCGCCATCTGCACCGGGCCGGGCAGCTTCACCGGCTTGCGCACCTCCATCGCCCTGGCGCAGGGGTTTGCCGCCGGGCTGGGCGCAACGCTTTGGGGGGTTCCGGCGGCTGCGGCGTACCGTGAGGCCTTGCCGCAATTATCGCGCCCGCTCTGGGTGGCCATCCGGGCCCGGCGCGGGCGGCTGTTTCTGCTGCGCGACGGCAAGGCGGAGGCCTTTGCCGATTCGGCGGTGCCGGTGCCGGACGGGCCTGTCGCCATCGCCGGGGAGGAAGCGCCCTGGCTGGCGGCGTATCTCGCCGCGAAGGGCGTGGACGTGATGCTGACCAGCGCCCGGCTGATGGATGCCGCCTGGGTCGGCCGCGCGGCCCTGGCGCAAAAGGCAGCCGGGCAAGCCCCCGGCGCTGCCCTGCCGCTTTATGTCGATCCGCCGGAGGCCAAGCTGCCCGCTGCAGGATTGCGGCCGCCGCCGGTATGAGCGTGATCACCGAGGCCGGACCCGCCCATGCCGCCCTGCTGGCGGCGCTGCATGGCGAGGTTTTTCCTGATGAATCCTGGGGCGAGGCGGCGTTTCTCGCCCTGCTGGGCCAGCCCGGCGTGCTGGGGCTGGTGCATGATGGGGGCGGTTTTCTGCTGCTGCGCGTGGTGCTGGACGAGGCGGAGATTCTGACCATCGGCGTCGTTGCAAAGCGCCAGGGCATTGGCGGCGCGCTGCTGCGCGAGGGGCTGCGCCGGCTGAGGCAGGCGAGCGTGCGCACGCTGTATCTGGAGGTCGCCACCGGCAACGCGCCGGCCAGGGGGCTTTATGAAAAGCTCGGCTTTATGGCCACCGGTCTGCGGAAGGCCTATTATCAGGATGGCGGCGACGCGCTGAACATGCGCCTCGATTGCGGCGCGCCGGTTGCGGATCGGTCATGAAAAATTATCTTTGGCGCGCAGCGGCTCCGGTGGAGAGTGTAGCATGGATCAGATGACCCCCTCAGATCAGCAATTCCGCCCCAATTTCCGGCGGGCGGTGGTCGATCTCGGGTCCAACTCCGTGCGGCTGGTGATCTATGAGGGTGAGCTGCGCAACCCGATGCAGATCTTCAACGAGAAGGCGGTGCTGCGCCTGGCGAAAGGCATGACCAGCACCGGGCGGCTGAAGGATGAGACGCTGGCCCAGGCGGAGACGGTGCTGCACCGCTATGCCGCCATTGCCCGCGCCATGGGGGCGAGCCCGTTTGATGTGCTGGCCACCTCCGCCGTGCGCGATGCCGAGAATGGCACGGAATTCGTGAACGCGATGATGAAGCGCCTGCCGGAGATGCGCATCAGCGTGCTCTCGGGCGAGCAGGAGGCCGCGCTCTCGGCCGAGGGCGTGCTGTGCGGCATTCCCGTTGCGGACGGGATTCTGGCCGATCTCGGCGGCGGCTCGCTGGAGCTGGTCCGGCTGGAGGCGGGCAAGGTTGGTCCGGCGGCGACGCTGCCCGTGGGGGTCATCCGCCTGGCCGAGCGCGCGGGAGAGGATATCGGCCGTGCCCGGGCGGTGATGATCGAGGCGCTGGAGAGCGTGCCCTTTGCGGCCGGGGCGGCGGGGAAGGATCTCTATCTCTCCGGCGGCGCCTTCCGGGCGCTGGCGCGCATTCATATCGCCCAGACCGGTTATCCGCTGAACATCGTGCATCATTACACCATCAACCGTGACGAGGCGCGCGATCTCGCGGGGGTGATGAGCGAGGGCGGGCGCAAGTTGATCGAGCGCCTGCCCGGCGTGCCGCGCAGGCGCATCGAGGACCTGCCCTATGCGGCGGTGATTTTGCGCCGGCTGCTGCGCACCACGGGGGCGGCGCGGGTGGTGTTCTCCGCCAACGGGCTGCGGGAGGGCTGGTTCTCCCGGCTGCTGCCGCCGGATATCCGTGCCGAGGACCCGCTGCTGGCCGCCTCGCGCGATCTGGTGCGCGGGATGGTGCGGGACGCCAATCTGCCGCGGGCCCTGGTGGCCTGGACGGCGCCTTTATTCCCCGGTGAAACCCCAGCCCAGAAGCGGCTGCGCGAGGCGGCCTGCTGGCTCTCCGATATCGGCAGCCATGAGCATCCTGAATACCGCGCCGAGCAGGCCTTCATGCGGGTGCTGCGCCAGGCGGGGATGAGCCTGGACCATCATGCCCGGGCGTTTCTGGCGCTGGCCACGGCGGTGCGCTACGAGGCACCGCCCGAGGCCGGGTTTCTGGCGCCGGCCCGCACGCTGCTGGATATGCAGGCCGCGCAGCGCGCCGAAACCTTGGGCACGGCGCTGCGCCTGGCCTACACATTGTCCGCCGGCACGCCGCATCTGCTGGCCGGAACGCAGCTTGCCCTGACGCCGGACCGGCTGGTGCTGAGCCTTTCGGCGGCGAATGGCGTGTTTGCGGGCGAGGCCGTGCTGCGCCGGCTGGAGCGCCTGGCGCTGATGCTGGGGCGCGAGGCGGAGACGGTCATTCAATAAAAAACGCTGGAACCGCCCGTGGCGGGTCCAGCGTTGTTGTGGGCCTGGCGTGCGATGATTCTAGACCCTCCCGCATTGCGGGAGGGTCTAGGGTGCGTTGATAAGAGGCTGATTCACGCCCTTGGTTGCCGCGCAAGGGCGCGCCAAACTCAAGCGATCAGGCTCTAAAATCTGAGTTGCCCGCTATTTTCCTGATAAGCTCGCCGGGAGATTACGCGTCGATCCGCAAGGCCGGGGCGGTCGCGTCGGTCAGCATCTCGATGCGGCCGGTGATCTGCCCGCCATCCTCAACCTGCAGGCGCCGGCAGCGTGCGGTGCCCAGCACGCGGCCCGTGTTGCGCACGACCAGCGTGGCGCGGGCAATCAAGGTGCCGTCGATGGTGCCGGCCACTTCGGCGTCATCCACCTCGACCTCGCCTTTGAAAACGCCGCCGGGGGCGATGGAAAGCTCGGTCAGCCCGTTGATCATCGTGGCTTCCACGGTGCCCTCCACGACCAGGCGCTCGGCATCCTGCACGGTGCCCTGCACGGAGATGCCGCGGCCCACAACCAGGGTGCGGCGCTCGGCGGTCTCACGGGCCGGGGTGCTCGGCATCAGCGGGCGCGGCGCGGCGACGGGAGAGCTGGGGGTAGCCGGGGAGGTGGGGATCGGCGGCGGCGCGAAAGGTGAGCGGGCCATGGGGGTCTCCTTGAAGCTTGGGGGAATGAAGGTGGCAGCCGATGTGGTTTCCTCCGGTGTGGAGGGGGCAGGGTTGGGCTTTGCCTCGTCCGCCGGGAGCGCGGGGGGGACTGGTCTCGGCTCTTCCGTTTTGCGTTTGTTGAACACAAATCCTCCGTGGTAGCTCATCGCAAATGCTTGTGCGGCCTAGCACGCGGCAGGGGGAATAAACAACCTTGTGTTTCATTTGCCCGGATCGGTCTGCGATGCTAACCCAACCCCCCTGTAATCCGGGGGGCTTGCCGAATATGGCCGTGACACAGTTCGATATCACCGGCATCGGGAATGCCATTGTCGATTTTCTGCTGCCGACGAATGACGAATTTTTAAGCCGGCACGGCATGCCGAAGGGCGCGATGTCGCTGATCGATGCCGACACCGCGACGCGGCTGACAACGGCGATGCAAGGCGGCGTCACCGCCTCGGGCGGGTCTGTCGCCAATAGCTGCGCGGTGGCGGCGGCTTTGGGGGCCAAGGTGGCGTTCCTGGGCAAGGTGGCCAAGGATGAGATGGGCGAGGTGTTCCGCCGCGAGATCGCGTCCGTGGGCGTGCATTACGCCACCGCGCCGCTGGAGGCGCCGGTGCCAACCGCGCGCTGCCTGATCCTGGTGACGCCTGACGGCCAGCGGACGATGAACACCTATCTGGGCGCGGGCGGAGAATTCGCGCTGCATGACCTGGACGAGACGGTCATCGCCGCCTCGAAAGTGACCTATCTGGAAGGCTACCTGTTCGACCCGCCGGGCGCCCAGGCCGCCTTCATCGAGGCCGCGCGCATGGCCCGCGCGGCGGGGCAGCAGACCGCGCTCTCGCTGTCAGACGCGTTCTGCGTGGACCGGCACCGGGATGGCTTTCGCCGCCTGATCGGCGAGGGCATCGATATCCTGTTTGCCAATGAGTCGGAGATTTGCAGCCTTTACGAGGCCAACAGCTTCGAGGACGCCGCGGTGAAGGCGGCCGGGGATGTGAAGCTCGCGGTGCTGACGCGCAGCGAGGCAGGCAGCCTGATCCTGCAGGGCGGGCAGGTGACCAGAATTCCGGCCATGCCCGTGCAGGTTGTGGATACCACGGGGGCGGGCGATGCCTATGCCGCCGGGTTCCTGGCCGCCTATACGCGCGGCGAGGGGCTGGAGGCGGCCGGGCGGCTGGGCGCCAAGGCGGCGTCGCTGGCCATCGCGCGCATCGGCGCGCGCCCGCCCGCAACCGAGCTGGCCGCGCTGGCGGCATGATTTTTTCCTGTGTGGTGCTGGCGCTGGCCGGGTTCATTGCCGGGGCGCAGAATGCGGTGGCCGGGGGCGGCTCGTTCCTGACCTTCCCGGCGCTGCTCTTCGCGGGGCTTGATCCGCGTGCCGCCAACATCACCTCCACCATCGCTTTGTTTCCCGGCCAGGCCACCACCGGCTGGGCCGGGCGGCGCATGGCGGAGGGCGCGGCGGGGCTTTCGCTGGGCACGCTGTTCATCGTCAGCGTCATCGGCGGGGCGATCGGCGCGGTGCTGCTGCTGGCCACGCCGGTCAGTATTTTCACCCATCTGGTGCCCTGGCTGATCCTGTTCGCGACATTGGTGTTCGTCTGGGGCAGTTTCTTTCGCAAGAAGCGCGAGGAGGATGCGCCAGCCCCCATCTCGCCGCGCACCGCCGTGGCGTTGCAATTCCTCATCGCCATCTATGGCGGCTATTTTGGCGGCGGCATCGGGATTCTGATGCTGGCGGCGCTGACCGCCGTGGGGCTCTCCGTGCGCCATGCCGGGGCGACGAAGAACGTGCTGGCGGGGGTGGTGAATGTCGCCGCCGTGGCGATCTTTCTGGTGGAGAGCAAGCAGAACTGGGTTCTGGTTCTGGTGCTGGGCATTTCCGCCATCATCGGCGGTCAGGCGGGGGTGCTGATCCTGCGGCATGTGCCCGAGCGGGTCCTGCGGGTGGTGGTCACCTGCATCGGCGTCGCGCTGACCATCGGTATGTTCGTAAGGGCTTGACCGGGCAGGATTATTCGCCGAAGCAGGTCAGTTATTATGCTGTTTTTTGCCTGTGATTGCCGGTCATGTCGCTGAATGCCCTGCTGACCCTCTTTGCTCTTGCCATGGCGGCCGGGTGGACGCCGGGCCCCAACAACGCCTTGCTGGCCGGTTCCGGCGTCAATTTTGGCCTGCGCCGGACGGTCCCGCATGCGCTTGGCGTGGCGCTGGGCTTTCCGCTGATGGTCTTTATCGTCGGCCTGTTTCTTGGCGCGGCGTTTCAGACCAGCGCCATGCTGCGCGATGCGCTGCGCTATGGCGGCGCGGCGATGCTGCTGTGGGTGGCGTGGAAAATCGCCAGTTCGGGCGGGCTGGGGTCTTCGTCCGGCCCCGCCCGGCCCTTTCGCTTTAACGAGGCGGTGGCATTCCAGTGGATCAACCCGAAGGGCTGGGTGATGGCGATTGCGCTGACGGCGCAATTTGTGAACCCGGCCCATACCTGGGTGACGGCGCTGATGGTGGCTGGGGTGATGCTGGTGGCCGGGTTCAGCTCCGCCTTCGGCTGGGCGGCGCTGGGCACCGGGCTGCGGCGGTTTTTGTCCAAAGGCCGCAGGATGCGCGTGTTCGACATCACGATGGGCGTCGTGATCGCGCTGGGCGTGGCCGTGCTCTTGCGCGACTGAGCGCGGGGTTGGGGGCGGCTTACAGGGTCAGGCTGGGCTGACCCTGCTCTCTGGCGCCAGCGCGAAAGGGGCGAGCAGGGCGGGGGAGGGCGGCGCGGCGGTGAAGCGGGCCGTGCGCGCGGCGGCTGAGAGGCTGAGCGGCGCGATGATGCTCAGCGTTTGCCGCGCCACCGGCAAGGCCGGGTCATGCCAGGAGAGATCCGGGCGCAGCGCCATGAACTCGGGAAGCAGGAAGGTGTAATGGGTGCAGCCCAGGGCCACGGCGTCGATCCTCTCGCCGCCTGGCTGGGCGAAAAGCGGCGCCACGGCGGCGGAGACATCCACCGCCGCGCCGCGGAATTTTTGCTCCGCCAACTCCGCCAGCGCCGGCGTGCCCAGCGAGAGCACGGTGCAATCGGGCGCGAAACGCGCAATCAGCCCGTTCAGGTAAGGCCGGCGCACGGTGGCGGCGGTGGCCAGCACGCCGATGCTGCGGGTTAGGCTGGCGGCGGCGGCGGGTTTTATGGGCGGCACGCAGCCGATGAAGGGCAGGGGGAAGGCCTCGCGCAAGGCCGGCAGGGCGATGGTGCTGGCGGTGTTGCAGGCGATCACCACCGCCTCTGGCTGCTCGCGCGCAATGGCGGCGCCGATTACCTGGATGATATGCGCGAGCAGGATGTCATCTTGCTTCTCGCCATAGGGAAAAAAGCCGTTATCGGCGAGATAGGTGAGCGGCAGGCCGGGGGAAAGCTGGTTCAGCGCCGCGACGACGCCGAGCCCGCCAATGCCGGAGTCGAAAACCAGGATCGCCATGGCGGGCTCAGAACCCCTCCGATTCGGGGAATTCCACGTCGCGATGCACATGGATCGACATCAGCACGCCAAAGCCCAGCATCACGGCGGTGAGCGCCGAGCCGCCATAGGAGATCAGCGGCAGCGGCACCCCGCCCACCGGGATGAGGCCCATCACCATCGAGAGATTCACGAAGCAATACAGGAAGAAATTGGTGGCGATGCCAAGCGCCACCAGCCGCCCATAGACATGCGAGCAGGACAAGGCGGTGTAATAGCCCAAGGCCACGATGCCCATCAGCAGCCCCAGCACCGCGACGGAGCCCAGAAAGCCGAACTCCTCGGCGATGATGGTGAAGACGAAATCCGTCTGCTTTTCAGGCAGGAAGTTGAGCTGGTTCTGGGTGCCGTGCAGATAGCCCTGGCCGAAGAAGCCGCCCGAGCCGAGCGCGATCTTGCTCTGGATGATGTTGTAGCCCGCCCCCAGCGGGTCGGCGCCGGGGTTGAGGAAGATGTCGATACGCGCCTTCTGGTAGGCGTGCAGATGCTCGTAGATCAGCGGCGCGCACACGGCGACCACGACCACGACAATGGCAAACCACCACCAGCGCACCCCCGCCCCCAGCATCACCGTGGCGCCGATGGTGCCGGTGATGACGGCGGTGCCGAGATTGGGCTCCTTCAGGATCAGCGCCATCGGGATCAGCGTGGCGACGATGGCGGGGGCCACGAAGAGCATATTGCCCGTCTGCTCGGGCGTGGCGCGCTTGAAGTAGCTGCCCAGCGCCATGGCCAGGAAGAGCTTCATCAGCTCCGAGGGCTGGATCTCGATCCCGCCGATCGTCATCCAGCGTTTGGCGCCGAGCCCGACATGGCCGAATTTCATCACCGCGACCAGCAGCAGCACCCCCAGCACCCAGGCGGGCCAGGAGAGTTTTGCCAGCACGCGGATATCGATCATGGCGATGCCGAGCATCAGCGCCACGCCCGTGCAGAAGCGGATGAACTGGCTGCCCGCATAGGGCGAGGCGGAGCCGCCGGCGGCGGAATAGAGTGCCGCATAGCCCACCCCCGCCAGCGCGCAGACGCAGAGCACGAACAGCCAGTTGACGCGCATGAGCTTGCGCGCCAGGCCAAAGGAGCGCTCCCGGAAGGGCCGGCGCAGGCTGAGGCTGCCATGTTCGATCACGCGTTGTTTCCCGTCGGTGCGGTGGGGGGCGGTCCGGCCGGCGGGGTGGCCAGTGGCGTGTCGCGTCCGGCGGGGTCGTGCAGCAGGGCGTAGGTCATCATGTCATGCGCGATGGGGGCTGCGGTCTGGGCGCCGAAATTGCCGTGCTCGACCAGCACGGCGATGGCGTAGCGCGGATTGTCATAGGGCGCGTAGGCGACAAACCAGGCATGCGGGCGCTGCGCCCAGGCCATGTCCATGTCGTTGAAGTTCTTTTGCTTTTCGGCGGCGGTATTGTTGTGCACCTGGGCGGTGCCGGTCTTGCCCGCCATCTGCACATTGGGGAGGGTCAGGCGCGCGCCGTAGGCGGTGCCGGCAGGGGTGTTCACCACCTCGAACAGCCCTTGGCGGATGGTGGCGAGATGGCGGTCATCCACGTCCAGAGGCGGGGGGGCGCCGGGGAAGGAGTTGGGCTGCAGCACGCCCCCCACGCGCCTGGTGAGATGCGGGGTAACGGCGGTGCCGGTGGCGAGGCGGGCGATCATCGTGGCCTGGGCCAGCGGGGTGAGCTGGGTGTAGCCCTGGCCGATGCCCTGCACCACCGTGTTGCCCTGCACCCAGTGGATGCCGTGTTTTTTGGCCCATTCCAGGGTCGGCACCAGCCCGTCCTGGGCGTGCGGCACGTCCGAGCCGAGATCCACGCCCTGGCCCATTTTGGCGGCCATTTCGGCGATCTCGTCGATGCCCACCATCAGCGCGGTTTTGTAGAAGAACACGTCGCAGCTTACCTGCAGGGCGGTGTTGACGGTGATGTTGCCATGGGCGACGTGGTTGTCGCACCAGAAAATATGGTCGCCCAGCTTCAGGGAGCCGGGGCAATCCAGGACGGTGTCCGCCGTCAGGGCGCCGCATTTCATCGCCGCCAGCGCCACGGTGGGCTTGAAGGTGGAGCCGGGTGCGAACAGCCCGGCGGCGGCCTTGTTGAGCAGCGGATGCTTGGGGTCGTTCATCCAGCCGTTCCAGACATCGCCGGGCACGCCCTTGTCGAACAATGAAGGGTCGAAGGCGGGGGTGCTGGCCATGGCGAGAATCTCGCCGCTGGTCGCGTCCAGCATCACCACCGCGCCGGTATTATCGCCCAGGCCCTGCACCGCGAGCTGCTGAAGCCCGGCATCCAGCCCCAGCGCCACGTTCTGCCCGGGCGTGCCGGGGTCGTTGGCCACCACGCGCATCACCTCGCCATGCACGTTGGTTTCCGTCTGCACGAAGCCGGGGGTGCCGCGCAAAGCGAGGTCGTTGGTGTCTTCCGCGCCGGTGCGGCCCACGCGCATGCCCGGCAGCGCCAGCACGGCATCCTGCTTGGCTTCTTTCAGGTTCGGCCGCCCGACATAGCCGATCGCATGCGCGGCGGCGGGCCCCAGCGGATAGGTGCGGCTGGCCCCCTCCTCGACGATGACGCCGGGCAAATTGAGGGTGTTGACCTCGATCGCCGCCATGTCCGGCCAGTCCAGCCAGTCCTTCAGCAGCACGGGGATATAGCCGGGGCGGTCCGCCAGGTCCTGCGTGATGCGGGTTTTCTCATCGTCGGAAAGCGGGACAAGGCGGTAGAAATTCTCCAGCACCATGTCCGGTTCCGGCGCCATCGCCCTCATGAAGAGGGCGCGCCAATGCTGCTGGTTGCCGGCCAGGACGCTGCCGAACCGGTCGGTGATGACACCGCGCTCCGGCGCCACCAGCCGTTCCGAGATCGAGTTCTGCTTCGCCATCAGGGCATATTTGCCGTGCTCGGAGACTTGCAGATGATAGAGCCGCGCGGTGATGGCCGCGAAGATCGCAGCCTGGCCCGCCCCGATGAGCAAAGCCCGCCGCGAGAATGAGGTGCGGTTTTTCGCCTGGCGCCTCATGCCT
>Ga0335083_10007644_pt1 | contig 13323 bp, 11 predicted proteins | sample Lox_Sample_42_FD_206716 | JGI IMG/M metagenome (GOLD analysis project Ga0335083, IMG submission 206716) | Soil microbial communities from Loxahatchee National Wildlife Refuge, Florida, United States - Lox_Sample_4.2 | ecosystem: Environmental > Terrestrial > Soil > Wetlands | place: USA...
GTACCTGCGGACGTGCCCGAACGGCCACAAGTACACGCCCCGCGAACGCTCCTGCCCAGAGTGCGCCCCGTCGCCGGAAACGTACATTGCGCGGGCCTTGGCGGGGTCGCAGGGCGGTGGCGGGAAACTGTCGTACACGGGCCGGAACTGGCTGGCGGGGCGGAGGTTCTGACCTTTGGCCCTGACCCGCCAGCAGAAGCTAGATGCCCAGCAGGCGTTCGCTGAGGGGAAAGCCTGCCAGGACTGCGGCGGTCTCCACCCGCGTGCCTGCCCCCGCGTCAAGCGCCAGGTGTGGCTCCGCAGCGGCCCGGGGGATGGCCAGAGAACTGAGGTCGAGTACTGGGGTAGCTATGACCAGACGGGGATCGTCTGGCCTGAAGATGCCTACGATCCATCTGACGATGATGACACGGAGGACGCGAATGGGCGATGAGACCCAGTTGCCCCCGGACCCGTTCAGTGCCGGGCAGCCGGATGTCTCCGCCTGGACCGCTAACCTGTACGCCTGGTACATGAGCCTCCAGGCCTCAGGATTCGGCGAACCGAGAGCGTTCGGCCTCACCGACACGTTCCTCAAGTGCCAGCTGCTCGGCGCGGCGGCAGTGCAGCAGTCAGACACTCCCGCGTAAGAGAGCCTTGGAGGTCTGTGGCGCAGAATCCGACTCCCGGCCAGATCAACGCCTACCAGGGCGCTCAGCAGACCGGCGCCGGCGTCATCTACGACGCTCTCGGGGTCCCGCAGATCATCGGGCCGCTGATGACCTCCGGGGTCGCGGCCGGGAATGTCCTCGCGTCTGACGCTTCCGGGAACCTGACTCTGCAGGCGAACCCGGTCCTGGCGGCTGCGAACACGTTCACGGGCGTTAACACGTTCAGCCAGTCCATCCAGGTCCCCGAAGGCTCTAACGCCTACATGGGGACCATCGCGGTGAACGGGGTCACCGCGGTAACCGTCGCCACCACGGCGATCACGGCGAACTCGCGGATCTTCCTGACCATCAACGCCCCTGGCGGGACGCCCGGTTCGCCGTACGTGTTCTCGCAGTCGGTGGGCACGTATTTCCAGCTCAAGTCCCAGGCGTCCGACACGAGTACCGTGGCCTGGCTGATCATCAACCACACCTGACCTGCCGGGAGGCGTGTGAATGAAGGTAATTTTCCATTCAAACGCGCCGTGGAACGGTAGCGGCTACGGCATCCAGACCGCGCTTTTCGTTCCCCGGATAGCATCCCTCGGGCACGAGGTAATCATCAGCGCGCCCTATTCGTTCGGCGGGAACGTCCTCGAATGGGAGGGATTCCAGGTCCTCCCGTGCGTACGGGATCCGGCCGGCAACGACATCATCTCGGCCAACTACGAGTACTTCAAAGCCGACCTGATGATCACCCTCGCGGACGTCTTCGGACTGCTGAAGTGCGCGGACGCGCTGTCGCAGATGAACGTGGCGCACTGGTTCCCGGTCGACACGAACCCTCTTGGCGAGGGCGATGTCACTGTCCTGCGGGAAGGGCGGGGCGTCCCGATCGCGATGTCCCGGTTCGGTGAGCGCGTCCTGCAAGCTGAGGGCGCGGAACCCCTGTACGTGCCTCACGGCGTCGACACGGACGTGTTCAGCCCTGGCAACCCTGCGGTCTACCGGGATTCCGTCCCAGAGATCGGCCCGGACACGTTCGTGATCGGGATGGTCGCGATGAACCGCGACCCCCAGCGGAAAGCGTTCGCAGAGCAACTGCTGGCGTTCTCCCGGTTCCACGCGCGGCACCCCGATTCCGTGATGAGCCTGCATACGGTCCCGGTGGCGCCGACTCCGGCGACGAATCTGCACGGCTTGTGCGCCCGGCTGGGGATCAGCGGGGCGGTCGTGTTTCCCGAGCCGTATTTGTACGACATGGGGATGATCACGCGGGAGATGATGGCCACCTGGTACAACGGGCTGGACGTGTTGTCCTTCTGCTCGTATGCGGAGGGGTTCGGTCTCCCGTTGATCGAGGCGCAGGCGTGTGGCGTCCCGGTGATTACGACGGACGGGTCGTCCATGTCGGAGTTGTGTGGTGCGGGCTGGCTCGTCTCGGGTACTCCGTTCTGGACGAACGGGCACGGCGCGTGGTGGAAGCGTCCGGACGCGGACGATATCGAGAACGCGTATGAAATTGCGTGGAATGCGAAGCAGGACGGGACGCTCCCGAAGAAGCCCGCCAGGGATTTCGCGATGCTCTACGACGCGGACCGGGTGTTTGCCCAGTTCTGGGTGCCTGTGCTGAAGGAGCTTGAGGAGCGGTTCGGGTGATGACCGACGCGGAACTCCGCGAGGCCATCCGCCGGCACGACTGGTACCACTCGATCGAGCTCCGCCCCGGGGTCGTCACCCCCGGCCGTGCGGCTGAGCGTAACGTCCTCCCGTTTCTGGGGATCCCCGAGGACTTGTCGGGCATGTCGGTGCTGGATATCGGCTGCTGGGACGGGTTTTTCTCGTTCGAGTGCGAGCGGCGGGGCGCGAAACGGGTCGTCGCCTCCGACGTGTGGGAGGCGATGGGCCGGGACGCGTTCGATTTCGCCCGCGCGGAATTGAACTCAGCGGTGGAACCGGTGCAGGCGAGCGTCTACGACTTGCCGGATGTGCTGGGGGAGCGGTTTGACCTGGTGCTGTTCCTGGGGGTCTTGTACCACCTGAAGCACCCGCTGCTCGCCTTGGAGAAGGTCGCCGCGGTGACCGCCCCGGGCGGCCTGGCCATCATCGAGACCGCAGTTGACGCTGAGACGCTGATGGACCGGCCGCTGATGGCGTTCTACCCGGGTGATGAGCTGAACAATGATCCGACGAACTGGTGGACGCCGAATGTAACTGGGCTGGCGTCGATGCTGGGCGTGTCCGGGTTCGGCGAGGTGGTTTCCCGGGTGCAGTTGTATGGCGGGAACCGGTCTGTCTTCCACGCGGTGAAGGTGTCTGACGCGGAGCTGGAGAAGCGGGCGCGGCGGGAGCACCTGGACCGGCACCTGGGCCGCCGGCTTGGCGTGAGGGCCGCATAGATGCCGCTCGCACGCACCTACGACCCGGCTCGGCGCGTCGTCGTCAGCACCGCCTATGACGGGTACGTGGACCGGTGCTCCCGGTGGTCTGACATCCAGGAGTATCTTCCGTTCCTGTACGAGACCGCGAAGGCGTACCCGAAGGTCCGCGTCCTGGAACTGGGCTCCCGGAAGGGCAACTCGACGCTCGCGTTCCTCGCCGCTGCCGAGGAGACCAGCGGGCACGTCTGGTCTGGTGACGTTAAGAACGTGGTCCTGGACCCGGAGGGCCTGGCGCCGTGGTTTCCGCATGAGCGGTGGACGTTCACCTGCGGGGATGACATGGACCCGGACGTGCAGGCCCGGTTCCCGGATCAGGTGGACGTGTTCTTCCTGGACACCAGTCACGAATACGAGCACACCCTGGCGGAGTTGCGGGCCTACATGCCCCGCATAGCGCCGGGTGGGGTGGCGTTGTTTCATGACACGAACATCATCGGGTGGCCGGGCTACGACTGGGACTCCAAGACCCCCCCGGTGCAGCAGGCCCTGGACGACTGGTGCGCTGAGTCGGGCCAGTCATGGGAGAACCTGCCGGGCGAGTACGGCATGGGGTGTATCCGGCCGTGAGATGCCCCGGCTGCGGCTACCTGCGCCCTGATGAGATTCCGTACGAGCCGGTCAGAGTCGTAGAGGTAACGAGTCGTGACGCAGACGGTATCCCGGACGGTTTCCGGGAGTACACCCTCCCTGGTGCACCCGAGGCTCGAGCGACTGCTTGAGTCCGGCGAGTTCGACTGGGACAACCCCAGGCACCGCGAGGCGTACCTAAGGGCATGGGTTAATGCCCCCCGCATGCAGGAGGAAGAATCATTTGACCGGCGATCTGCTGGTAATAGTCCCGTCGCGTGGCAGGCCCCAGAACGTCGCGAGGCTGCTCGACGCGGTGCACGCCACCGCGAAGATGCGGACCCGCGTCCACGTCGCCGTCGATGATGACGACCCGGAACTGGAACGCTACCAGTACGTCCTGAGCCAGGCCGCCGCAGACGGCGACCGGCTGACGACGGGCCCCCGTAAGGGACTCGCGGCGTGGACGAACGAGATCGCCGTTGAGCGGGCCGGGGAGTACCCGTTCCTCGCCTCCCTCGGCGATGACCACGTTCCCTACACTCCCGGCTGGGACAAGGCGCTGATCCGCGCGATCGTGGAGACGGGCGGCACGGGGTTCTCGTACCCCTGGGACGGCACCAGGGAGGACATCCCCGAGGCCGTCGTGATGAGCTCGGACATCGTGCAGGCGCTCGGCTGGTTCTGCCTGCCCGGCCTCGAGCACTGGTACGTCGACAACGTGTGGGCCGACCTCGGCCGGGGCGCGGGATGCCTGCGGCACCTCCGGGCCATCAAGGTCGAGCACGCCTGGAAAGGCGACCAGACATCCAAGGACTCCAGCGAGTCGATCACCGCCGACCGGGACGCGTATTACGCCTGGCGGCGGTCGGAGCGCATGCAGCAGGACGTGGGCACGGTTATCGGCCTGCGGGAAAGCGCGCTGCAGCCAGCCTGAGGCCTCCCGGTCACTCCCACCCCGTGCGGCTGATAATTACGGTGCCGTCCGGCTGACGCGTCTCCTCGCTACCGTCCTCATGCACCTTCATCACCGTAGCCCACTCGCCGTCCGGTGCCCGACGCTGGCGCTCCCATGGCGGCGCAGGAGCCATGCCGGGGCCGAACTGCGAGTAGTCGTTCCCGAACTCGTTACCTTCTGGGCACTGCCAGGACGAGATGACCGCCCCCGATGGCCACACGTCCCGGTACTCGATGATCTTCATCCGCCCATTATCAGCCAGCGTCGAGATCGAAGAGCGGGATCACGTTTCCCGCAGCACGCTCGTGGCGTGCGCGGCGTCGGGACGCTGTGCGGACGGGCTGCTCAGGGAACAGGGTGAGCGCTTGACGGAGCCGGTCTCGATCTTCAGGGCCGACGAACTCTAGCCAGCGGTAAAGGTCATCACCGGCTGGCGGAATCCAGAATTCCGTTGACTGTGCCGTCCTCATCGACAGGGCGTGCGTATTGCAGGCATTGCAGGCGAGTCCCCGGCGGCAGCGCTCACATGAATGCCCTTGCTTCGGGCAGATCCTGTGGTCGTGGTCGATCTTCGCCTCGCGCCCTTTTCCTCTGACGCCAGCGATGATTACGCGCGGGTCGGGTAGTTGCTTGGAGCACTTGTAGCAGCGGCGGTCTTGCGCTTCCCATATGCCGATCAGCTCGATGAGTTTCAGGCTGTGATGACTGCGGAGATCCTGGCACCTCCTGCAGATGCCGAGTCTTAGCCAGCCGAAGCGTCCGAAGTCAGCTCGTCCAGTTCGCGATTCCTTCCGTGCGAAGACGTAACGGGGCTGGTCACACGCCTCGGAGGGGCACGGGAGAGCCTCCGGCTTAGGACAGAAGGCGTGCAACTCCTCTTTGCTGCTTGCCTGGTTGGGCTGGCCGGGGTCACCTGCCACCCAGATCGTGTTGAAAGACCCGGCACCGCGACCTGCGGCGATATATAGACTCACGGGTCAATTGTACAACAATGGCTTGTCTTTCACGCCCCGACTTCACGTGTCGGGAAAATAGTTATCAATGCGACACGAAAAAAGAAAGGGCTGAGTTAAATTGGCCATCGGGCGAGTTTATAATGTGGATACGGGTGCCACTACTGGCATTTCGATCGGCACCGGCGGATCCCCGGGCACCGAGTACGTGCTGATGGTCGGCGGGATCACGGGCGCGGTGGAGCTCAACATCTCCGCGGTGCGCGTGAGCACCTACTCCGGGTCTTCGGCCAGCTATCCCAGCAACGGGACGATCACGTGGCGGATCCGCCGGGTGTCCGGGACGAACAGCGGCCTGTTCGTGTCGACCGCGACCGCCTATGCGGTGGGCCAGTCCACGACCACTGCGTCGTCGACGTGGCTGTACTCGTCCGCGAACGGGTCCGGCACCGGCACCTACGCCACCTATGGCGCGGTCCTGTGGAGCCAGACCACGCCGTGCACGGCTGGTGCCAACTGGGGCGAGTGGTTCACCCCGGGCTTCGAGTTGAACGTGGGCAACGGGCCGGGCACCCTGGTCGCGGTCACGTACGAGCTGGGCGCGGCGGGCACCACGTCCGCGGTGAACCTGATGCCGGAACTGGTCATCTCCGAGTAACCCGGTGATGCCGTTCCCGGTGGCCGCGGCCACCCCGGGCCGTACCGGGGCGGCCGGGTTCCACCCCCCTGCTGCGGGGACTCCTGCTGTGGCGTCTGGCCAGCCCGGGTTCATTCCCGGGGTGGCCGAGCCCGGTTTCGCGTGGCCTGCCGTCCCTGGCGGTACCTGACCCTTGACGGAGGGGTGACCTGTGCCGCTGGTGCCGACCACCCCGCTGCCCGTCTGGGCCAACGTGCCGTCCGGGACGGTCACCTCCGGCGGCACCACCGCCCCGGCCGGCGGGACGGTCGAGTCGTGGACGGTCAACGTCACTGCTGCGTTCGCCGTGGCGCTAGCCGGGGCGACCCATTTCCACGCCGCCGACAAGGCGCTGCCCGGCGAAGTGTTCGACATCACGGTATGCCCCGGCGGCACCGGGAGCCAGTCGTGGACCGTAACCAGGGGCGCGGACGGGACCACCCCGGTCGCGCACAGCGCCGGTTTCACCGTCATCCAGGTGGCGTCCGCCGGGGACCTGACGGGGTTGCAGCAGAACCCGTGGCAGTTTGCCCCCGAATCGTACGGGGCGAAGGGTGACGGGGCGTTCCTGTACGACGTGGCGATCACCAGCGGGCAGCATGACTTGACCACGGTCGGGCTGCCGGCGCCGTCGGCACCGACGGTCAACCACGCCTCCAGCGGCGGCACCGTAGCGAACGGCACTTATCTTGTGCAGGTCACCTACGTTAACCAGTACGGCGAGACGACGGCATCCACGGCTACGTCGGTGACCACGACCGGGACGAATATTTCCACGATCACGGTGGTCTCGCCCGGGTCCTGGACGAACGCGACCGGCTACTACGTGTACTGCACCCAGGCGGGCGGCGGTGCGGGCACCGAAACCCGGCAGCAGTCACCCGGGTCGCCGACGCCGCTCGGGAACAATTACGTGATCTCCGCCCCGCCGTCTAGCGGGGGGGCGGCCCCGCCCGGGGGCAATACCACGGCCAGTGCTCCGTTTAAATCAACGGACGTGGGAAAGCTGATCGTGATCCCCGACGCGGGCGGCGGGTCGGACTTGCCGTTGTGCACGTCGATCGCGTCGTTCGTGTCGTCGTCGCATGTCACGACGGCAGCGAATGCGTCCTCCACCGTGGCGAACTACGGCGCGGTGTACGGGACGGATGACACGACGGCGCTGCAGAACTGCATCAACGCCGCCGTCACCTACGGGCAGGGCTCCGAGCAGGGTCTCGGGGAGATGCTGCTGGGGAACAGGATGTACTGCGTCGGCGGGGCGATCCAGACCACGGTCGGCGGGAACGCGTACTGGTACACCCAGCTGGCCATCCCTTACGTCCAGTCCTACGTCGGCCCGAGAGTCCAGTTCAAGATCACTGGGCCTGTGGAGGCGTCTGGCCCGGTCCACTGGAACCAGCCGAACCCGATGGCGAACGGCGCGGTGCTGGCGTGCATGCTGACCGGCGCGAACTACCTGGATGATCAGCGGGCGCCGTCGGTGCTCGGCGGGCCGGTGCTCGGGTTCGGCGGCGCGAACGGCGTGTACTCCAACTTGCGGGTGGTCGTGGACGGGCTGAACATGCTGATCCCGTACGGGCCGACTGTCGGCGGCCTTGACTTGTACGGGTGCGCGCAGGCCTCGGTTAAGAGCTTCGGGTATTTCTGCATGGCCCGGACCACGGTCGGATCGGCGGGCGGCTGGCCTGCGTATATTAACGGCGGGTACAGCGGGTCGTGGCGGACGTTCGGGTACCGTCCGCCCATGGTCGGCAACAACGACCAGTCCGACTGTGATCGGCTGACTGTCTACGGGCCGTGGGTGGGGTTCTTCTTCGGCGACCATTTCGTCGGCGGGTCGCTCAAGGTCGTGTTCTCCCAGGGGGCCGCGTTCCCGTTCGCCGCGCCGCAGGGCGGCGTCCATAACTCCTGGATCTCCTCCTTGTCTTCTGAGGCCACCGCCTACCCGTTGTACGCGCCGGATTCGGGGCAGTTCGCGGTGACCGGCGCGGACGGCTGCCCGGTGGTGATCGGGGTGCTGCACCTGGAAAACGCCACCGCGCTCGCCCTGGACTCGGCGAACGTCCTGTACGGCCAGGTTCTCGGCGTGGAGGAACTGGGCACGCTGCAGATGTCGATGACCGGCGGGGCGAATTTCACGATGACCCAGACGGATCAGCCGCCGGGCGCGGTGGGCTCCCCGCCGTCAATGGCGGCTAATAACACGCCGTACACGAATATTTTCGGCCGGGATGCCACTGTGATCGTCGCTGCCAGCGGCGCGACGATCACGGCCATCGCCATTGACGGCAAGACCACTGGCCTGACGTCCGGCCCGGTGTCCGTCCGCAATGGCGGCACGATCACCATCAGTTACACCGGGGGTACTCCGACGTGGAACTGGGTGCTGGCCTGACATGGCCATCTATACGCTGTTCGGGCAGTCGGGCGGTGCGGCGCTTGCCACCGACGCGGCCGACTACACGATGGGGATGCAGTTCACCCTGTCGCAGAACGCGGCGCTGACCGGGATCTGGTGGAACTCCCCGTCCGGCGCGGCGGCGCTGCCGGACGGCTCCGCCATCTACCAGATCACCGGGACGAATACCGGCAGTCAGGTCACGGGGACTTTCCATAACCCGCCCACCTGGGGCGGCGCCGCGGCGGGCAGCGGCTGGGTGAAGGAAATCTACGACGGCACGGTCACCCTGACGGCCTCGGTGAACTACCGGGTGTGCGTTCACCTGGCGTTCGGCGGCGGCAACAAGTACGGTGCCACCGCGAACTACTGGTCGTCGTCAGGCCAGTCGTCGGGGATCATTACCGCCCCGGCGGCGGGAGCGGCGGACGGCGGCAACCAGGACGCGTTCATCAACACGACCCCGATCGCGTACCCGAACACGTCGTTCAACTCCGCGAACTACTGGGTGGACGTGGAGGTGACCACGGGGGGCCCCGCGCCGGGCCCCAGCGTGGCCGGGCTGCTCGCCCCGGAGTCCGGGGGCGTGTCCGGGTGGGTAATGCTGCCGGTGCGGGGCCGGGCGGGTTCCGCTGTCTGAGGGGCGCCCGTGAGGGCGGCTCCGGCGGGGCGGGCAGGAGGTGCCGGGCAGTCGCTGCCGGCGGGCAGCGCGCCGGGAGCACCAGCGGACGTTACCTCGATCACCAAGGACGCCGGCGCTACCGTTTCGTTCCTCGCTCCGGCCAGCGCGGGCTCCAGCCCGGTCAGCAGTTACACCGTCACCCCGTATATCGGCGCGTCAGCCCAGGCGCCGACCACGGTGGCTGCGGAGTCGGCAGGGTCGGTCACCGGGTCGAACGGGAACACGTACGTGCAGGTGAACGTGACCGGGCTGGCCAATTCGACCGCATACACGTTCACCGCCAAGGCCGGCAACTCCTACGGCACCGGCCCCGAGTCGGCCGTCTCCGGCGCGAACACCCCCCTGTCCGGGCTGGTGTTCGGCGATGATTTCAACGGGGCAGCGTCCGGCCCGGTCGACCCCGAGTGGTGGATCTATGACAACCGGTGCGGCTACCTCGCGCAATCTGAGGTCGAGGCGTACGCGGCGTCCCACTGCGTCCTGGACGGCTCCGGGAACCTCCAACTGACGGCCGAGCACGCCTCAATCACCGTGCCCCGCTACCCGTCCGACCCGCTCTACCCGGGCAGCGTCACCCAGCCGTGGACGTCCGGGGCGTGCCAGTCCAACACCCGCACCTACGCCCCCTCGCCCGGGAACACGATGACGTTCGAGGTCCGGCAGAAGGTGATGGCCGACGCCGGGAACGGGTTCTGGCCCGGGTTCTTGTGGCTGGAAGGCCAGCATTACCTGACCGCGTGGAAAACCGACCCGGACCAGGCCGGGTGGAACACCACCGACCAGGCGGAAATCGACATCGCGGAATGGCCGTCCGGGCAGTCCTCCACCACCCAGTTCGTGGAGAATACCTGGACATCCAGCAACCCGGATCATGCCGCCCCGATCCCCGGCGGCGGCTACGACGCCACGGCCATGCACGTGTACTCGGTGCAGTGGAAGCCGGGCGTGTCATGCAAGTTCTTCCTGGACGGCGTGCAGCAGCACGCTGCCGCGTCAAACATTGCGGCGTCCGGCGCCCAGTTCTTCCTGCTGATCTACCTGCAGATGGTGGCGGGCGGCCCGACGACCACCGAGTCCTGTTTCGTCGACTACGTGCGAGTTTACGACCAGAACCTGGGCTGACCCGGGGCCGGTGATCCAAGGGCGGGTAGCCCCGGTTAGGAGAGCGGCTGATGGGCGCGCCGACTCTCGTCCAGTACGCGGAGACAAGCTGGTCCACCACCGGCTCCAGCAAGGCTACCGGGACGGTCACCTGGCAGTCCGGTGACATCCTCGTCGTCCTCCTCGGGACAGCGGATCAGGGCACCAATCCGACCAACCTGCCTACCGCGACCGGGCTCACGTTCGCCGCGATCAGCGGCGCGGCCTGCACCGCCGCCAGCGACTGCTACGCGAACGCGTACTCGGCCACCGCCGGCAGCGGCGGATCCTCGGCCGTGACCAGCCCAACCATGTCCGGCAGCCTTCCCTGGGGCATGGCGGTCTGGGTCTGGCGCGGCAGCACCGGGCTCGGGAACGTCGGGTCGTCCACGACCACCGCGAACAACAACCTGACGCAGAGCCTGATCCGCGCCGGGACGAACAGCACGGTCTGCGGCGGCCTGTTCGACTGGGCTGCCGCATCGGCATCCGGGTACGGGTGGACTCCCGCGGTCGCGAACGACCGGCAGCACCAGCAGGTCTCCGGCCAGTACACGGTCTACGTTGCCGACTGGGGCAGCCAGGACGGCGCGGGCACCACCTCCTACGGGATCACCGGGGTTTCCGGGGCGGGCCCGTTCGCCCGGCTGTTCGTCGAGGTCAAGGGTTCCGCCAGCGTCACCCCGGCCCCGTTCTACCCGAGGAACCAGGCGGTCCGCGCCCGCTACCCCCAGCCGCAGGCTTACCGCTCGGGCCTGGTCTACGGGAGCCTGTCCCGCGCCGGCGACACGTCATACGGGTCCGGGCGGGTCACCTGGAACGCTGGCGGCCCCGTCTCCAACCCCACGTCCGGGCCGGTGTTCCGGCAGGCTGTCCAGCCCGCGCAGGCGCGGATCCCGCAGGCCAGGGCGGGCGGCACCTTCGGGGGGTACGGCCCCACGGCCGGCGACACGTCCTACGGGTCCGGGCGTGCTATGTGGAACGCCGGCGGCCCGGTCCGCAACCCGGCTCCCGGCCCGGTATTCCGGCAGAGGCCGGTCCCGGTCCGGTACGTGCTGCCGCCGTGGCAGCCCCGCGCCGGCCGGATCGGGTCCGCCCCGGGCGGGCCAGTCATCAACCCGCGCCGCGGCCCGCCCGTCTACGCCCCTCAGGGGCCCGTCCAGGCGAAACGCCCGCTTCTTCCCCGCGCGGGGAAGGGCACGGTCTCAAACCGTCCCGGCGGGCCAGTCCGCAACCCGTCACCGGGCCCGGCGTTCGCCCCTGCCGTGCAGGCGGTCCGCGCCCGGCTGCCCCGCCAGCCATTCCTGCGCGGACGCGCATCGGGCAGTCCCGGCGTCCCTGTCATCTCCCCGGTTGTCACCGGGCCGCCGTTCCGGCAGGCCACCCAGCCTGCGCGTGCCCGGATCCCGCAGAACGGCCCCCGCGGACGCGCCGCCGCTAACCCTGCCGCGCCGGTCCGCAACCCGAACGTCATCGCCGTCTCCGGCTCGATGCCGGGCCCGGTCCGCGCGTCCCTGTCCGTCCCCGCCCGTGGCCGTGCCGCTGTCCGGCCCTACACGGCACCCGCCCAGCCGTCCGCCGGCCCGCCGTTCCGGCAGGCCGCCTCCCCGGCCCGCGCCCGGATCCCCGGGGCTTCCCTCAAGGGCCGCGCAGCGTCCAACCCTGGCGGCCCGGTCCGCAACCCGCACGCAGGGCCGGCGTTCCGGCAGGCCGCCCAGCCGTCCAGGGCGCGGGTCACCGCGCCGCTGCGCGGGCGCATCACCTCCGGCCAGGGTGCCCCCGTCACGACGCCGCCCCCGGTCACCACCGGCCCCCCGGTCTACGGGCAGGCTCAGGGTGCCGCCGCGGTCCGGTGGGCCGGACGCGGACGCGCAGGCTCGGGTGCCTCGTCGCTGATCCGCAACCCGTCCCAGGGGCCCGTATTCACGCAGGCCACGTGGGCGCTGCGGGCTAGGCTCCCATATTTCCCGCCCCCTAGGGGCCGGGTCGCGTCGAGTTTCACCGCCCAGGCTGCCCCGGTCCCGAATGCCGTCGCGGTAACCGGGGCGATCGGCGCCGCGGTCCGCGCGGCCCTGCCCGTCGTCCTGCGCGGCAAGGTCATCACGCGGCCCGGCACGCCCGTCCGGAACCCGTCCGCGGGTCCCGCCTTCCGGCTGGCTGTCCAGCCTGCCCGGATCCACCCGGTCCTGCCTCCGCGCGGACGCACCGCGGGGAACCCTGGCGGCCCGGTCCGCAACCCGGCGCCCCCCGGGTCCGGCCCGGTGTTCCGGCCGTTCACGCAGGCGGTCCGTGCCCGGCTGCCGTTCCCGCCGCCGAAAGGCCGGGTCGCTTCCAGTCCGGGTACGCCGCCGCCGCCGTCCGGGCCCCCGCTGTCCGGCGGGCAGCCTGCGGGCATCCGGGTCATTTTCCTGGCGACTGGCCGGGCCCAGTCGACGCCGGCCGCCGTGCGGGTGTCAAACCCGCAGTCGGGGCCGGTTTTCCGGCAGGCTGTCCAGCCCGCGCAGGCGAAACGCCCGCTCCCGCCCAGGGGTCGGGCCTCCGGCAGCCCTGGCGGGCCGGTGCAGAACCCGGTCCCGGGTATCGTCGGGCCGCCGTTCTACCCGTTCCGGCAAGCCGTCCACATCCGGTTCACCCTCCCCCCGAGAGGCCGGACCGAAGGCAACCCCGGTGCCCTGGTGCGGAACCCGCACCAGGGCGGCGCGTTCCCCGCATGGCATCGGCCCGTCCAGGCCCGGCAGCCGCTCCCGCCCCGGGGGCGCGTCTCCGGGAACCCTGGCGGCCCGCTGCAGAACCCCCCGGCTCTCGGCCCGGCTATCCCGCAACGCGGCCAGCCGGTCCACGCCAGGTTCCCGCTCCCGCCACGAGGCAGGACAGCC
>Ga0335083_10007645_pt1 | contig 13320 bp, 8 predicted proteins | sample Lox_Sample_42_FD_206716 | JGI IMG/M metagenome (GOLD analysis project Ga0335083, IMG submission 206716) | Soil microbial communities from Loxahatchee National Wildlife Refuge, Florida, United States - Lox_Sample_4.2 | ecosystem: Environmental > Terrestrial > Soil > Wetlands | place: USA: Florida...
CCAGAAGAACAGCACCCGGCGGGGCCCGCCTTGAAAACGCGACCCGTAGACGGCATCCGCCTTGCCCTGCCGGATCGGCTCGAGCAGAGCCGGGAGCTCAACGGGGTCGTATTCGAGATCGGCGTCTTGCACGACCACCACATCTCCCGTGGCGGCGGCGAAACCCGCTCTGAGCGCGGCTCCTTTGCCGCGGTTCTCGGGTTGGTGGATGACCCGATCGACGAACCGCTGCGCCGCGAGCCGGTCGAGGATGGCCGGCGTTTCGTCGGTGGATGCGTCATCGACCGCGATCAGCTCGAGGCGGATCGGCAGCGCCCGGACCCGATGCACCACCGCTTCCAGCGTGGCGGCTTCGTTATAGACGGGCACGATCACCGACAGCACGGGATCCCAGCTCATCCGGCCCTCTCACCGATCGCGATGAGTGATTGCCCTACGCGCCACGGCAACAGGTGCTCGAGCCGGAACAGGGGTACCAGCGCGTCGTACCAGGCGAGGGATCCGGTGGGGATGATGGTCCGGCTCAACACGCGGCCGGCGAACCACCACCCCGGCACCCCGGCGAGGTTGAAGTACTCGAGGTGTCGCATGGTGAACCCGGCGGCGGCGAATTTGCGCCGCAGCTCGGGGCGCGTGTAGCGCCGGAAGTGCCCCAGCGCCGTATCCAGGGTGCCGAATATGGAGGGCAGCGCCGGAACCAGGAGGACCAGGCGGCCCCCCGGCACGAGCAGCCGGTGCATGGTGCCAAGGGATGGGCCGTCCTCCCGTACGTGCTCCAGGACGTTCAAGCAGATGATCGTGTCGAGCCGTTCGCGCTCCAGGGCGGGATTCGATTCCGGCAGGCGCAGCGACACGACTCCGACCTGAGGATGGGCCGCGAAGCGCTCCCGCAGCCGATCCAGGTAGTACGGATCGGTATCGGCGCAGATCAACCGTTCCCGATCCGCGAAGAATGCCGCCATGCTGCCGACCCCGGCACCGATCTCCAGCACGCGGCGACCGACCCATGGCGCGATGCGGTCGATCATCCAGCGGTTGTACTGCGGGGCCACGGCGGCGAGGCGCTCCAGCGTGGCAGCGCCGACCGGGTCGGCCGGCTCACTCCGGGGATGGAGCGGGCGGGCTGGCAGAGGGGGGTGAGGTGGGGGGGGGAGCATTGCCCTCGTACTTGCTGAGTTTGCGGTACAGCGTCGACGGATCGATGCCGAGCACGTCCGCCGCGCGGCTCTTGTTGCCGCCCTCCGCCTGGAGCACCCAGGAGATGTAGGCGCGCTCAATGACCTCCAGCGTGGGATTCTGGTGCTCCTTCTGCGCCACGAGGGGCTCGGCGCGGCGCTCGGTCAGCTTGACGGGCAGGGCGGACGCCGGAATCGTGTCCCCCTTGGTGGTCAGGACGACCGCCCGCTCCAGGGCGTTCTCGAGCTCGCGCACGTTGCCCGGCCAGTCGAACGCCATGATGGCGTCGAGCGCTTCGGCCGACAGCTCCTTGGGCTTGTTGCCGTGCTCCCGGGCGATCCGCTCGAGAAACGCCTTGGCGAGCGTGGGGATGTCGTCGCGGCGGTCGCGCAGCGGCGGCAGGTGAATCGCAATCACGTTGAGCCGGTAGAACAGATCGGTGCGGAACCGGCCGCGCTTCACTTCTTCGTCGAGGTCCCGGTTCGTGGCGGCCACCACGCGGACATCCACCGGCACCGCCTCGGTGCCGCCGACCGGGATCGCTTCCCGCTCCTGCAGCACCCGGAGCAGCTTCACCTGGGTGGCCGGCGTCATTTCCCCGATCTCGTCCAGAAAGAAGGTGCCGCCGCGGGCGGCCGCAAAGAGCCCCTGCTTGTCCCGCACCGCGCCGGTGAACGACCCCCGGACGTGGCCGAACAGCTCCGACTCGAGCAGGCTCTCGGGGAGCGCTCCGCAGTTGATGGACAGAAACTGGCCGTCGTTACGGGCGGACAGATCGTGGATGTATCGGGCGATGACTTCCTTCCCGGTGCCGGATTCCCCCTGGATCAAGACGGTGCTTTCGGTCGGGGCCACCTGCTCGGCGAGCCGCAGCACTTCCTGGAAGATCGGCGAGCGCCCCAAGGGCTTCGCCTGAACCGAACGCTCGCGCCGCCGGATCTCCTGTTTCAGCTGCTTGTTCTCGGCCCGCAGGCGCCGGTGCTCGGCGGCGCGGCGGAGGATGGCGAGCAGGTCGTCGTTGGAGAACGGCTTCTGGATGTAGTAGAACGCGCCTTCGTTCACGGCCTGAATGGCGGTCTGCAGCGACGCCTGCGCGGTCATCAGGATCACCGGCGTCTCCGGATCTTGCTGCCGCACGGCGGACAGGATGTCGATGCCGGTGATCTGCGGCATCCGGACATCGGTCAGCACGATGTCGGGCGCCCCCTGCTTGAGCTGCTCCAGCCCCGCCTTGCCGCCCTGGGCCGTCGCCACGTCGAACCCTTCGTTCTTCAGAAGGATCCGCAACGCGTCGAGGATCGCCGATTCGTCGTCGATGATGAGAATGGTCGGGAGCACCGTGGTCATGCCGCTTCTTCCTTCCGGCGCGCGGCCGGGAAGTACACCGTGAACGTCGTCCCCTGCCCCGGCGTCGAATCCACCAGCACCGACCCGCGGTGCGCCGCCACAGCGCGTTGCACGATCGCGAGCCCCAGGCCGGTGCCACCCACCCGGCCGGTCACGAACGGCTCGAACAGCCGTTCCCGCACTTCCTCGGGTATCCCGGGACCGTTGTCCGAAACCCGGAGCAGCACCGGGCTCTCCACCGGCAGCCCGATCGGCAGCTCGTCCGCTGCCGGCCGGCCGACCTGGACCTGGACCCGCGCGGCTCGCTCGCCCCCACCCGCAGCCTGCACCGCGTTCAACACGAGGTTCGACACCACGCGATGCAGCAGGTCTTCATCGCCCTCCATCATGGTGCGTTCGCCGGCCAGCTCGACCGCTACGGCTTCCTGACAATCCGGATGCTCCCGCACGAGGCGGACCGCGGCGGTCGCCACGGCGTGCAGGTCGACGGGCCGGTACTCCGTGACGCGCACCCGGGAGAAATCGAGAAACTCGGTGAGCAGCCGGGACAGCCGGTCGCTCTCGCGGAGAATGAGACCGGCCAGGAACCGCTCGTCGGGGTGCGCCCGTTTGGATCGCGACAGCTGTTCCACCGAGGAGCGGATCGACGCCAGCGGGTTCTTGATCTCGTGGGCGAGGGACGCCGACAGCTCCGCCACCGCCTCGAGCCGCTCGGCCCGCAGATGCAGCTCCTCGATCCGCTTGGAGTCCGAGATGTCGCTGAAGATCGCGGTGACCCGGGGTGGGCCACCCGGGAAGGATTCGATCGTCGTGGTCGTGAGCCCGACCGGAAAACTGCGGTCGGGAGGCGTCCGGCGCACGATCGCCTCGACCCGCATCAGCCGCACGCCGCGCCGAGCCGTCGCGGCGACGGCCGCCCAGAACTCGGGGGAAATGCGCGCCAGCTCCGACATGAAGGGCCGGCCGTCCCACTCTTCTCCCTGGAAGCCAAGGATCTCTTCGGCCGCCGGATTCCAGAAGAGCAGCCTGCCCTGGGCATCGAGGGTGACCACGCCGCTCCTCAGGTTGCGGAGGACGTCGCCGGCCTCCAGCCGCACCTGCTGCAGCTCTCCCACCAGGGCCTCACGCTCGGCACCCATGACCTTCACGCGGCTCGCGAAATACGCCGTGGCCCCCGCCACCACGACGAAGAGTCCGATCTGCGTGAACACCGCCGCCGACGCCGACGTGGTGTGACCGAACAGCATGTCGGCGAAGTAGACGATGCCGATGAGCGCGGTCACGAGCGCCGTGCTCGTGGGGGGCATGAGCACCGCCGTCACGGCGATGAGCGGGACGTACAGGATCGGGAAGTCCCCCTCCGGACCTCCCGTGATGTGCACCACCGTGGTCACCAGGGCCACGTCGAACAGGGCCTGGAGGTACAGGAACGTCCTCCCCGGCGTCAGCCCCCGGACGTGCGTGTGCCAATACGATGCCGCGGTGAACCCGAGTGTGGACAGCAGGAGGATGGAGGTGACGAGGATGTCGAGGGGAGCCGCGATGCGAACCTTCAGCGCCGCCGCGAGATAGATCGCGATGGCGACGCTGACCCGCCCCAGGTAGACGAACCGGAGCAGGGCCTGCGGCGTCGGGACTGCCGAGGCTTTACTCGTGCCGAAGAGCCACCGCACGAGGCAAGTATCGGGAGCGGTGCCGCAAAATGCAAGACGGGAGAAGGCTTCCGGCCCTCTCCCGTCTCCCTTCGGCCTCGCCCGTCTCTTACTGGACCGCGTTCACCATGTCGAAGATCGGGAGATACATGGCGACCACCATGCCGCCCACGATCACGCCGAGCACCACGATCATGATCGGCTCCATGAGAGACAGCAGCGCGCTCACGGCGGCGTCGACTTCCTCGTCGTAGAAGTCCGCGATCTTGGACAGCATCTCGTCCAGGCCGCCGGTCTGTTCCCCGACGGCGATCATCGAGATGACCATCGGGGGGAACACCTTGGACTTGCTGAGCGGCGCCGCGATGGTCTCACCGCCCGCGATCGACTGGCGCGAGTCCATGACGGCGTTGTGGATCACCATATTGCCGGCGGTGCGGGCCGTGATTTCCAGGCCGTCGAGGATGGACACGCCGGAGGAGATCAGGGTACCGAGGGTCCGCGTGAACCGCGACACGGCCGACTTGCGCAGCAGGTCGCCCAGCACCGGCATCCGGAGCAACATCCGGTCGATGTTGAGTCGGCCCCCAGCCGTCTTGTAATAGCGGTTGATGCCGATGACGCCGAAGATGATGACCGCGCCGATGAGCCACCAATAGCCCTTGAGGATGTTGCTCATGCCGATGACGATGCGGGTGGGCAGCGGCAGGTCGAGATTGACCGACGCGAACATGTTCTGGAACGTCGGGATCACGAAGATCAGCAGCACCGCCACCGCGATGACCGCCACGGACATGATGACGACCGGGTAGATCATCGCGCCCTTCACCTTGCGGATGATGGCGTCGTTCTTTTCCAGGAACTCGGCGAGCCGTTGCAGAATGGTGTCGAGGATACCGCCCGCCTCACCCGCGGCGACCATGTTCACATACAGGTCGGCGAAGGCCCTGGGGTGCTTGCGCAGGGCGTCGGCCAGGGTTTGCCCGGATTCGACGTCGTACACCACCGCCCGGGTGACCTCGGCCAACGCCTTGTTCTCGGTCTGTTGGGCCAGAATGTCGAGCGACTGCACGAGCGGCAGCCCCGAGTTGATCATCGTGGCGAACTGCCGGGTGAAGATGACGACGTCCCGCGTCTTGATCCCCGCCTTGAACATCCCGCCGAGACTGATGGCTTTGGGCGCTTCGCGGATCTGCACGACCACCAAGCGGTTCTTCCGCAGGTGGGCGACGACGTCGTCCTTCGACGGCAGGTCGATCTGGTTCTTGACCAGATCCCCTTTCAGGTTGCGCGCGGTGTACTCGAAAACTGGCATGAATGTCCTCCAGAGCGGTCCTTACCGCCGGGCGGTGACCTTGGCAGACGCCGCCGGCCGCCCCCCGGCCCCGGTCCCCTCATTGTCGTCGGCCGGCGATTCGCCGATCATCCGCAAGAACTCCGTGGGGTCCGAGGAAACCCGGAGGCACTCGTCCTTCATGACCTCCCGGCCCATGTACAGCGTGTAGAGCGCGTCGTTCAGCGTCTGCATGCCGTGCTTTTTCCCCGCCTGCATCGAGGAGTAGATCTGGTGCACTTTGTCGTCGCGGATCAGCGCCCGGATGGCGGGGGTGCAGACCATGATCTCGGCGGCCATGGCGCGGCCCCGCCCTTTGGCCTTCTGCAGCAGCGACTGGGTGAGCACGCCCTCGAGCACGAAGGCCAGCTGGGTCCGGATCTGCTGCTGCTGATGCGACGGGAAGATGTCGATGATGCGGTTGATCGTCTCCGCCGCCGAATTCGTGTGCAGCGTGGCGAACGCCAGGTGGCCGGTCTCGGCGATGGTGAGCGCCGCCTGGGTGGTTTCGAGGTCCCGCATCTCGCCCACCAGCACGACGTCGGGATCCTGCCGCAGCGCGTACTTCAGAGCCGCCGCGAAGGAATTGGTGTCGGTGCCGACCTCCCGTTGGTTGACGATGCAGTTGTGGTGCCGGTGGATGAACTCGATCGGGTCCTCCACCGTGATGATGTGTCCCTTCAGCTCCTTGTTGACCTTGTCGATCATCGCCGCGAGCGTGGTGCTCTTCCCCGAGCCGGTCGGGCCGGTCACGAGCACCAGACCGCGCGGTTTGCTGGCGAACTGGGCCACGATCGGCGGCAGCCCCAGCTCGTCGAAGGTCTTCACCGTGAACGGGATTTGCCGGATCACCAGGGAGACGCAGCCGCGTTGCTTGAAACAGTTGCCCCGGAACCGGGCCAGGTTCTGGATGCCGAAGGAGAAGTCGAGCTCGCTTTCCGTCTCGAACCGCTTCTTCTGATTCTCGGTCAGCACCGAGTAGGCCAGCGACAGCGTGTCCTTGGGGGTCATCACGTCCTCCACGGAGGAGCTCGTGATGTCGCCGTCGATGCGGAGCTTGGGCCGTTCCCCCGCCACAATATGGAGGTCGGAGGCGTCCTTCTCGATCATCTCTTCGAGCAGCGCCCGAAGGTTTATCGGCATACGCGCATCTCCTTCACCCTGCCGCGGTTTCCTTGACGACTTCGTCGAGTGTGGTGACGCCGCGCTTGACCTTGACCATTCCGTCCATGCGCAGGGTCAGCATTCCTTCCCCAACACTAATCTCGCGTAGCTCCTCGGTGGAGGCGCCCTTCAAGATCGCCCGGCGCAGGGCGGAGGTGAGCAGCATCACCTCGTAGATTCCCTGACGCCCTTTGTAGCCGGTGCCGTTGCAGACGTCACAGCCGCTGCCCTTGAAGAAGGGACCCTCATCCCGGCTGATGCCGAACGCGTGCATCTCCTCGTCGGAATACCGGTGCTCCTGCTTGCAGCCGGTGCAAATGCGCCGCACCAGCCGTTGGGCCACGATGATGTTCACCGCGCTCGCGACGTTGAACGGCTCGATCCCCATGTCCACCATGCGGGTGATGGTGGACGGCGCGTCGTTGGTATGGAGGGTGGAGAGCACCAGGTGTCCCGTCAACGCCGCCTTGATCGCGATCGAGCCGGTTTCCAGGTCGCGGATCTCCCCCACCATGATGATGTTCGGATCCTGCCGCAGGAACGCCTTCAGCGCCGCGGCGAACGTCATTCCCACCTCGTTGCGGACCAGCACCTGATTGATCCCCATCAGGTTGTACTCGACCGGGTCCTCGGCGGTCATGATGTTCACTTCGATCGTGTTGATCTTGGAGAGCGCCGAGTACAAGGTGGTGGTCTTCCCCGATCCCGTCGGCCCCGTCACCAGCACCATGCCGTACGGATTGAGGATCGCCTTCATGAGGTCCGCTTCGGCCTTGGGCTCGAACCCGAACTTCGACAGATCGAAGGTCAGGTTGCCCTTGTCGAGAATCCGGAGCACGATCTTCTCGCCGAACAGCACCGGTAGGGTGGACACCCGGAAGTCGATCACCCGGGACCCCATCTTGAGCTTGATGCGCCCGTCCTGGGGCACCCGGCGCTCGGCGATGTTCAGCTGCGCCATGATCTTGACGCGCGAGGTCAGGGCCGCGCGCATCTTTATCGGCGGCTTCATCACCTCCTGCAGCGCCCCGTCCACCCGGTAGCGCACCCGCATCTCGTGCTCGAACGGCTCGATGTGGATGTCCGACGCCCCCCGTTTCACGGCATCCGAAAGGAGCGTGTTGATCAGCTTCACGACCGGGGCATCCTCGGCCAGATCCTGCGCCTTGACGTCCTCTTCCTGCTCCTCCGCCACGACTTCGACGTCGGACTCCTCGGCCTCCATGCTCTTCAGCAGGGACTGCAGCTGGACATCGCTCTGCTGGTAGTACCGCTCGATGGCGTTCTTGAGCGTGTACTCCCCCGCGATCACGGGGAAGATGTCGCACCGGGTGATGAACTTGATATCCTCGATCGCCGTGACGTTGTTCGGGTCGGCGATCGCCACGGTGAGGGTGCGGCCCTCGCGTTTCAGCGGCAGGACCGTGTGCTTGTTGGCGATATCAGGCGGGATCAGCTTGAGGATCTTCTGGTCCACCTCGAAGCGGGAGAGGTCGACGGCCGGCATGCGGTACTGCCGCGCCAGCATCTTGGTGATCTCGGTTTCCTCGATGAAGCCGAGCTTCACCAGGGTATAACCGAGCCGCATCCCCGTGTTTTTCTGCTCCGCCAGGGCCTTGCGGAGCTGGTCCGGCGTGATCAGACCGTCGCGGACGAGGATGTCACCCAGCTTGTCAGGGGTCGCAGCTGCTGTTGCCGTACGCAACTCGTTGAAATTGAATGATCTAAACTATTCCTCCCTCCCCTCCTGTCAAGGCGGCGCGGGCACCACGCCGGAAAAAGTGACGCACGGGCGGAGGGTGTCGAGCAGTTTCGCACCGATGCCGGGCACGCTGTCCAGTGCGGCGAGCGAGGTGAACGGTCCGTGCGCGTCGCGCCACGCGACGATGCGTTGCGCCAGCGCCGGCCCCACGTGCGGAAGGCGGGTCAGCTCCGTCGCGTCCGCCCGGTTCACATCCACCCGCTCGCCCGGCGCGAGCGGGCGGGACAACCGCGCCGCCTGCCGGGCGGTGGCACCGATCGCGCTCGGGGGCGGCGTATCGCGGGCGACGAGCCGCACGTCGCCGGGCGCCGCATCCGGCCGCGGTGCCAGGGCAAACCGGGCCGCGCCACCGGCCAAGGCCAGAACCGAAAGCAGGAGTGCGGCACGCCGGTCGTCCATCCTGCAGACTAACGGCTCGCCCGCCGAGCAGCGGTATCCGATTTACGCGCGGGGCGCTGGGAAAATGCGGGCCACGAGTGCGAAATTCGAAGTGCGAAGTGCGAAGTGACCACCGAACGACCTTCCATTGCCATTTCGCACTTCGCATTTCGCACTAGGGGTTTCGCACCACCGCCACCGCCACATCACCGACGATTTGTAGAGACGCGGCGCTCACCTTGTCGATCGTGTCTTCCGTCGTGTGCCACGAGGGGTAGTCGAAGTCCACGACGTCTATGGCGTGGATGTTGGCGTGCTGCAGGCTGACGTGATCATCGATCAAGGTGTGGCGGACCTGGGGCACGAACACCCGGCCGTACCCCAGTCCGTTCGCGGTCCGCCAGACCCGGTCGACGACCTCGGGGGCCACCGCCTGGGAATTGCCCTCGACGTAGATCTGCAGATCCTTGTCACCCACCATGTCGAACAACACCGCGAACAGCGGCGGGTAGCCGGCCGGCTGGTGGGCGGCGAACCAGCGCGAGCCGATCAACACGTCGTTGGTATCCGCGAAATTCCCATAGTCCTCCCCGTCCACGAACAACAGGTCGACACCGATCGTCGGCGCCTTGGCCTTGAGCGCGTCCGCCACGCCGAGCAGCACGGCGACCCCGGAGGCGCCGTCGTTGGCGCCCGGGACCGGCAGCCGCTGCTGCGCCAGGTTCTGGCTCTGATCGGCGGTCGGCCGCGTGTCCCAGTGGGCCAGGTAGAGCACCCGCTCGGCGGCGGCGGGGCGGAACCGGGCCAGCACGTTGCGCAACCGCAGGGTGTCGCCGCGCCGGGTCACGTGGCGGATTTCCTGCACGATCACCGTGTCGGCCCTTGCCCGCAGCTCATTCTCGAGCCAGTCACCTTCCTGCTCGTGGGCGGGGGTACCGGGAATCCGGAACCCGAACTGGACCTGGTGCTGCAGGTAGCCAAACGCCCGGTTGCCGTCGAATCCCCCCGGGCCGGTTTCGGCACGCCGGGCGTTGGCCTGGCACGCGCCCAAGAAAACGCCAGGCACGGAGCACAGGGCAAGGAGCACAATGCAGCGATGCGTCGTGCTCCGTGCTCCCTGCTCCCTGCTCCTGCTCATCGCATCTGCCCGACGGCGGCGTTGAATTGGACGAATGCCGTGAACACCAGTTGCGAGGTCTTGCGATTGGTCTGCAATTCCTCGTTGATGAGATACGCCATCTGTAACCCCGCGCTGAGAGAAGGAGGGAAACTGGTATCCATGGTAAGCTGGGTTTGGGATTGCCGGCTGTCCACATAGGAGGTGCAGGCGACCTGGCCAGCAGCTTGAATGCACGTGGTCTGCTGGGCAACGGAGTAGCGGGCCGTGGTACGGATGTTGCCTTTCAGCCGAAACAGGGCGCTGGGAGGGCGCCAGGCGAACGAGAGGGTCGCATTCTGATTCTTGCGGTTATCGTGAGTGACGTTCGCGGCCTGGGTCATCTCGCTTCGGGTGAAGGAAGCGTCGAACGCGGTCAGGACGCCGTGCACCCAGGACAGGGTCAGTGACGGCGCGAGGCTGCTCTCCTGCGTGGAGGATCGGCTGACGCTGGCGTCCGAGCCCGCAAAGCCCGGGGAGTTGGAGTTCGTCAGCCGCTGCCGTAACGCCAACTGTGCGGTGAGGCCGGACAGAGCGCGCTCGAGGAACGTGTGGGCCGGCGCGATGTTCCAGGATAGCGTCCCCGAGGGCCACTCTCGGGTCTGCGTCGTCAGCGGCACTTGCTCCACGCCGCGCAGGAGCCAGGACAGCCCGTTCTGGTTCTGGTAGTTCACGTTGAGACGAAATCCAAGCGGGAGGCTCAGCCCTGTTGCCGCCGTGGTCACCCCGGTCCGGGTGGCGGCGTTGGCGAGCGTGCCGTCCTGCATGCGAAGGGCGGAGAATCCAATGAGTCCCAGCTGATAGCTGAGCGAGGGCGCGGCCGCGGTCCGGCTGTAGGTGGAGGTAGTGGTCTGCAGATAGCTCACGTCGATGACGGACAGCAGGTCCAACACCGAGTTGGCCCCGCTCGAGTCTCCGAACATCCTCCGGCCGAGCCTCGCCAGGTCCAGCTGGGCGCCGAGGTCCAGTCGCTGCGAGTTGGCGTAGCCGACCGGCAGGTGGAAGCCTCCGGCGGTGTCGCCGATGTCCCGCACCGGCGTGCGCCCGTTGGGATCCCGGTTGAGGTTGAAGGCGGTGGTGAGCGACGCCCGCGGTCGGAGCCATCCCGCGCCACTGGGAGATGCCCCGATATAGGTGGTGATGTCCCGTTGCGACTCGAATCCAATATCAGCCCCCAGGAGTGTCTGGCTCGCCTGATGGGTGAGAATCCCCATCGTCGAGGAATCCCCGTAATCGCGCAGGTCGCGGGTTGATCCCGCATCCAGTCGGAGCTGCGTGCCCGGAAGCGGGGTGAGCGTGAAGCCCCCGGAGTTGCGCCAGAACCGCTGGAGGGAGCGGGCAGGGGTCAGATTGACGTCACGCGGGTCCACGACCGGGACGCTGTAGGTCGTCAGCACGCCTGTGGCGTCGGACAGGCCCGAATGAAACCGCAACGCCGACGGGCTCCAACGTAGGTGAACCGCGGGGAGCAGCGGCAGATGCAGGGGGACCGACTCGTTCCCCGGAGCGAAATTGTAGTCGAGCTGCCCGTTGAAGGTCGTGGCCGAGGCCTCGGAGAGGCTCGAACGCGAGTCACCCGAGGTGTAGCTCGCGGTGAAGGAGAGAGGATCGTACAGCCACCGCCCCACGCCGGTCAGGGAGCGGCGCACGTGGCGGATCGACAGCCCCAAGGTGCTGGCGGTGGATAGCGGCGTCCGCAGGCCCTCGAGGGACGAAGCGAGCACGTCCGTTCCGGCCAGGAAAAACGGGGCGCTCGAGGTGCGCACAAAGCTCACCGTGAGGGGCGCGGAGAGCCCCCAGCGCGCCGGGGTCAGGCGATCGAGGTGCATGGTCGCCGCCGTGGATACGGCGTTATCGTTCACATAGCTGGGGTCTTCTCCCAACTGGCGAAAGTTTGCGCCCCGCTGGGAGACGCCGAACGCCACGTCCAGCAAGTCCGCGGCGGTCATGCTCACGTTGAGGGCGGCTGCCACGCCGGGATCATCCACGACATCGCTCAACCGGATATCGTCCACCCAAACTTCCGCCTGGGGAATGAAGACCGATGCCGAGACCCGCACCATCCCGGCGGCCAGCTCCTGAACGGCCGCCAGGTTGGGGGGAGCCAGCCCGGGATCGCGGATGTGGGCGATGTACGGCCCGTCGCACATGACGTACGCCGTGTCGTTGCGGACGATGGTGGAATCGGGACAACCGGCGTACACGTGAGCGGGGTCGCCCCGCAACCAAGCCTGCTCGATTCGGGCCCGCAAGCTGAGCCAGCGATCAAGCACCATCACGACCTCAGGCTCCCACGAGGTGGTCCGGGCCGGCACGTGATAGAGGTAGAAGTTGTCGGCGTCCTTCCCGACCTTGAAATAGAACTCCAGGTCGTGGTCCTCCCAGCCCGCGCCGCGGCCCCGAGCCCATACGCGGAGCGTCCGGTACTTCAGCAGGTTCTTGTCACCCTCGGCGCCGAACCGTGTGTAGGCTTCGGCATGTTGACCCCGTTCCAGCCCGGTCGCCACGATCCGCAGCGACTGCTCGTTGATCTGGGTGGCGCTCACCTGGAGCGCCGCCCCCGCCTGCGACGCCTGGTTGGTGACGCCTGGAGGCGGCGTGTATCCCAGATCACGGTCCACGGTGCCGACGACGGAGGCGATCACGGCACCGGCGCCCGTCCCCTGTTCCCCCGCGATCCCCGGAATCGGCGTGTCGGCGCGCTTGAGCCAGGAAGCGCCAACCAGATTGAGGCCCGACAGGGCGAAGTAGATCTGCGGGTCCGGCTGGCCTGCCGGCGCCGTTTCGGGAGCCAGGATCGTGATCCGCAGCGACTGGACCTGATGCAGATTCGGCAGCCCGATCTGCAACGTGTCGGTGCGGAAGGGGATGCGATAAAGCCTCCATCCTGAGGCGCCGCCGCCGGGGCTCGGCAGCATCCCGCCCGTCCGAACGAAGTATCGCTCGTCCCCGATGGGGAAGACGAATCGCACGAAATCTTCCTGTCGCCTCACGCCCGCGAGGGTGTCCAGCAGGAAATCCCCGTCCAGGTCTTCACCGTCCGCCGAGCTGTTGTGACGAGTGCAGTGCGATCGCAGATCTCCAAATGCGTAATACTGCAGCTGCCCATTGACCGATGCGCTGCAGAGGGGCAGCGTGTCGATGATCTCGCCGGTGGTGGCATTCTTGATCTTGTCGGTCACCCGGTCGCCGAGGATGCCCTCGTCGTTGATCGCAGCGCTCCACGAATGGGTGATAGGATCGCGCTCGGTATCGAGCCGACCCGCGCCAGCCAGACGGCCGCCGTAGTACGTGGTGTCGCCCGCAGGGCTGACGGTGAAGGAGTCCGGCTCGAAGGCAATGGCGTCCTCGA
>Ga0335083_10007647_pt1 | contig 13318 bp, 5 predicted proteins | sample Lox_Sample_42_FD_206716 | JGI IMG/M metagenome (GOLD analysis project Ga0335083, IMG submission 206716) | Soil microbial communities from Loxahatchee National Wildlife Refuge, Florida, United States - Lox_Sample_4.2 | ecosystem: Environmental > Terrestrial > Soil > Wetlands | place: USA: Florida...
GGCGAGTCGCCCCGCGACGTGCAGCCCGGCGATGACCTCACCAGACTCCTCGATACCCGCCCGCACTTCGATTCGCCGACGCGTTTACCGACCCGAAAATACCGGGCAGCAGCTGCCCCACCAATAAGGCAAAGCCCGGTCACGCGGCATCCCCCAGTTATTCCGGACCCCTGACCTGAAGGAAGCCCATATGGCGGACGCTCCCTGCCATGCGCCAGCTGCACGCCATTCATCCGCATCTGCGCGGCTTCCAAAGAACAGGCCATAAGTCCGGACAACCGCGCCGAACGATTCCCCTTTGTGTCAAGTGGGGTCGCTGGTCTTCCTGTGAGCCTGTGACGTGCGGTTATTTCCTTGCCGGCGTCGTGCCTATCCGCCCGCTCATCGTCCTGCTGAAGGCCCACAGGGAAGACCAGGAAGCCGAACGCGCCACCGCCCGCCAGCTGTGGCACGACGAAGGGTGGGTGTTCGCCACACCCGAGGGCCGCCCGCTCAACCCGTCCACCGACTACCGCGAGTGGAAAGAACTGCTCGAAGAGGCCGGATTGCCCGAGCGCCGTTTGCACGACGCCCGGCACACCGCCGCTACCGTGCTCGCCATCCTCGCCGTACCGACACCAACCGCTATGGCCATCATGGGATGGTCAAGCGCCGAAATGGCCGCCCGGTTCAGCACGTGCTCGATAGCATCCGCAAGGGCGTGGCCGATCAGGTCGGCGGTCTGCTGTGGGGTACCGACGAACCACCCGACGAGACTTAGGACCCCACCGGCCGCGATTCGATCGTTAGCACAAGCACAAGCACAAAATGCCGATCTCTTGCGGGGCGGCCTTTTCGTTCTTCTCTGGTACAGAGACGACGTATGAACTTATGGACGCTCGCACGTCAGGCTACGGGGGGAGAAGGATGACCTTTTTCGAGCACATCGCGTTCCTAATTGCCTATCGTGTGGCTTACGCATCAGTGAGCCTCGCAGCAGCAACCGCACGGCTGCTGCACATAAGGCGTAGGACGACCGGCTCCTGGCTGGATCGCGTGCCGGTCTCGATCTACCTCACTGATGAACGGATTCACGAGTGGGTCGAAGCGGAGGTTGAGCGGTGGCTGGCCGTCGCCGACCTGTACATCGATGTGCGCGACGAGCCAATTATTGGTTCGTGGTTTCGTCGCATGGAGGCCAGCGTCAGGAAGGCTGTCAAGACACCCACCGCCAGGGAAGCACTCCTGACCGCCGTGCACGTGGCCGATAGCCACCTCGTGCAGACTCAGGACGCGTACGTCACGGCGACCCTGTTGCAGAACGTCGGCCCGGTCCTACAGGCACTCCAGCCGACCAAAGATGCTGTTGTGCGTGCCGGGGCATTGCTAATTGTGAAAATCGACTGGGTCGTTCAGGTCCATCAACTGACCGCCGCCCAGCAAGCACTCCTAGATCATCGTCCAGGGCTGGCCGCCTCCCCCATGGAGATCATCGCCGCACTCCGGCTTCTAGACCCCGCCGTTCAGGAAGTGGCGATACAGCCTGCATCACGAAATGACGATGACGCGCCCGCAACAGCGGCCATCTGAGACTAGGCGCAAAACAGGGCCATCTGTAAGCAACAGACGGCCCTCACGTTTGCGCTGGTCAGGTGGCGGTGGAGGTGGGATTTGAACCCACGGGCCCGCGCATTTTACCCGATTTCGTGCTTGAGTACGCAGTACGGGGAGAAATCCTCGAATTGGGGATCTCATGCGGCCATGGTAACGGGCACGGCCCGACTCGTGTCAAGCGGTCACATCGACGGTTCTCTCGGCGGGACGACCGTCCCGCGCCTCATCAAGGCATGGGATGACCAGGCGCCCGTCTTGCGGCGGGAGGCGGCACGCACTGGTCCAAGCGGGAGCTGGCCTGCCAGGTCGGGATATCCCCGACCAGCGTGCACCGCATCTGGCGGTCCTTCGGGCTGCAGCCCTGGCGCACCGAGGACTTCAAGATCTCCCCCGACCCGTTGATCATCGACAAGATCCGCGACGTCGTCGGCCTGTACCTCGCGCTGCCGGCCAATGCGGCGTCTTCGCGGTGGATGAGAAGCCGCAGATCCAGGCCCTGGCCCGGACCGCCGCGGTGCTGCGGATGATCCCCGGGTCCCCGAGCGGCGCAGCTTTGACTACGTCCGGCACGGCACGATCGACCTGTTCGCCGCTCTGAACACCGCGACCGGCAAAGTCATCGGCAAGCTGTCCGCCCAGCACCGGGCCGTCGACTTCCGCGACTTCCTCGACGACATCGACCGCCAGGTCGAGCCCGGCCTGGACGTCCACGTCATCTGCGACAACCTGTCCGCGCACAAGGCCCCGGTCGTCCAGCGGTGGCTGCTGGCCCATCCCCGGGTCCAGCTGCACTTCACATCGACCGGCTCCTCCTGGCCAGTCCAGCCATCAGCCTTCGTGAAAGACTAGGGTCAGGGCCAGAAAAAAGGCGTTTGGTGCGAGAAATCCAGGGTGGTTCTAAAATGACTTGTGCCCGCACTGTCGCAGGGTCCCTCGGTAGCTGCCCAGCTTGGTTGATGTGCGTTACTACACGGCCGAAGGTAGCCAGCGTCCTAGCCATCGGACTGGAATCGTCGATCTCCTCGTTCTTATCGATCATTCGGGCTTTCCCTGGATAGGGCTCACGCCACCGTTCTGTCGCAGCTAGGGTCAGCCTCTCAGTCGCCTCGTACCTGTCCGCCGTGCCTGCCAGTTCGGCTGTCAAAAGCTCAAATGTGATCCAAGCATTCCATTGGCCCGGCAGAACCTCATTCTGTCGTTCGCTTATCAGTTGCTGCCACTCGGTGACAAGTTCGGCTGCGGCGAGGCCTGTCGCGGCCCTCACCTCGCCCGTCGTCACCACTTCTCTTACTACATCCATCGTCGAGCTAATCAGCACCTGTTCCGAACTGGTCAGCCGATCCTCAAACAGCGATCGTATTTCGCCGCACAGTATCCACATCGCGGACAGGTACCGCAGCCAAGGCAGCGCTCGAAGACCGTCATAGATCAAGTTCTCCGTGTCCCACACCCTCATGGCAATTCCCCTTCGCCGCCTGCGGCTGCCTCGGACGGAAAAATATCCTGGATTAGTGCCTCGTAATCGCTTACGCCGCCGAACTCACTTCGGAGGTCGGACATATACTCCGAGGTAATTACTTGTCCTCCGTAGTAGCCCCGATCGTCCGGCTGGATCGTCACCCCGTCCTCCCCTATATACTTGGTTATGCCTTGAGCACATTCTACCGAGCATGCCCCGTTGTTCATGACGGCCGCGTTAACTCTGCCAATCGGGCCGCCTAGGTCCTCTGTTTGCTGTGCCACATCGGCACGATAGTTCTGAGCCGCGATCTCCGCATGGTCTTCGAAGGGATCAGCCCGATAGATCGTTACACCCGCGTTGGTAAGCTGTCTCGTCAGCGAGCGAGGTAGGCCATTTTTGCTAACGAATGCGACGATCCGCAGCAATGGACCCTGAGGCGTCGACACCTCTACCTCAGACAGCATGATTGTGAACCGGCTGTTCGCAATGGTTCCCTGCTCGCTGAAGTATTCGTTCAAACTCTGGAGCGAAGTGAGCCATCCCGTAACTGCCGCAGCACTGAGCGCGGAGACCGGAACGCGCGTCTGTCCAGGCATGGCGAGGCCGGGATTATTGATTCGTGCCTGACTGCTGCTGCCCGCTTCCTCGTCGCGTTGGGCGACGGTCTGGGTCTGCTGCGGGGTGGGGCAGATGCCGGCGTCGCACTTGGTCAGCCCGGTCGGATCAGCGCTGGTGACGGGGCTGCCGGCGGCGTAGGTGTAACCTCCGGCGGACATGGTGCCGGGCTGCTCAACGGGGTCGGGTGACAGGAAGGTGCCGGTTGCCGGGTCGTACTGGCGTGCGCCGAGGAGGTTGAGGCGGGTGTCGGTGTCGACGGGCTTTCCGACGTAGCCGAGATTGTCGGGCCATCCGGTGGCGGTGCCTACTGAGTTGCCGTAGGGGTCGTAGTACCGGCGGCTGAGAGTCAGGCCGAATCCCGTACTTGGCGTGTCGATGGATTCCAGCGCGGTGCCGTTGGTGTCGGCGGCCTGGTAGGAGATGTCGCCGCTGCTGGCGCGGGTGACAGTGGTGCCGTCGGGGGCGTGGTAGAACCGCACGCCAGTGATGGTTCCGGAGGCAGAGCGGAGAAGCTCTTCGGCTCCGCCGTCCAGGTAAAGAACTTGCCCCGCGGATGGATCGCTCTGCCACATCAGCGCGCCCGAGGCGTCGTAGTTGAACTTGGAGGTGCCGTTGGCGGTCGTGACGGATGCGGTGAGGCCGGGCAGGGTGTACGTCGCCCCGGTGATGGTGCCGCCGTCGCTGGTGGTGTCGCCCGCCCCGTCGTAGGCGGGGACTGCGACGGTGCCGCCGGGGCCGGTGGTGGTGACCTGCTGGGGAGCGTCCGCGGGCTCGGTACCGGATTCGGCTCCTGCGGCCGGGTAGGTGATGGCCTGGGTAACGTCGTTGGCGGTGTTGCCGGAGGTGTCGTGGATCGTCTCGCCGGTGCGGTCGCCGCGCAGGTTGTAGGTCCAGGTCTCCCAGTACGGGGCCGGGGCGGTCTGCTTGATGTTGCCGGCGGCCGGGGTCGCGTCCGCGCAGCCGCCGGTCGCCTCGGGTGACGGGGCGGCCGCGGTGGTGACGGTTCCGTTGTCTGTCCAGGCGGCGGTCAGCTGGCTGAGCTGGTTGTAGGTGTAGCACTGCAGCTGGCCGGCGCCGCCGTTTTCCTCCTCATCGGCGGAGGTGATCAGCCCGGCGGGGTTGTAGGTGTAGGTAAACGCGTCGGCGGGTGAGCTGGGGTCTGCCCATGTGCTGCTGGTGGTCTGGAGATTGGTCGTGGCTTTGACGAGCCGGGTTGTGCCCGGGTCCCACTGGTAGGTGCGGGCCATCTGGTTTCCGCGGGCGCCGACCGTCGTGCGCTGCACCAGTCCCTGTGCCGAGTACAAGACTCCGGCTACATAGGGCGCCAGGCCGCCGGATGAGAGCGGAAGCCCGCCGAGATCGTAGGCATAGCCGACGGTTTCCGCCGGCAGTCCGCCGTCGGCGGAGTACGAAGTCGACGCCAGCAGCCCCGTCAGCGGCTCGTAGGCATTTGCCGTGGTGAAGGCGCCGGTCCCGAACCCTGCCCCGGACGGCACCGTGGTGCTGGTGCCGGTCGGCTCGTAGGCCGCGTTGTACCCCGTCACCGTCTCGGTCCAGGCACCGCCGGAAGAGCCGTAAGCGGTAGATGAGGTCAGCTGCCCTTTCGCCACCGTGTCGTAGGTCCAGGATGCCAGCTGGGTTCCCGCCGTGCTGCCCGCGTACTGGCCGGTCTGCCGGCCGAGCTGGTCGTAGGTGGACGCGACGGCGCCCCGTGCAGTCGTGTCCGAGATGACGTTGCCGGTGCCGTCGTAGGTCCAGCTCTGCGTCCCTGACTCCGGGCTGGACTCGCCGGTCTTGCGGCCGAAGAGGTCGTAGGAGTAGGTGGTGGAGTTGCCGGCGTTGTCGGTGACGGATGCGACTTGCCCGCCGGGCGTGTAGGAGTACGTGGTCACGCTCGCGTGGGAGGCGGTCCGGTCCGGCTGGGCGGTTGTGTACTGCCAGGACCCGACTTGCTGTCCGAGCGCGTTGGTGAACGCGGAGGTTGCCGTGCCGCCGGCCGGCGGGGTGACGTCGGTCTCGTCCATGCCCGGGTAGGCGGTCACCGTCGCCCACTGCTCGGTGTCCCCCGTCCCTGACTGGGCGCCCTGGCCTTGTGACCACAGTCCCGAGCGGATCGTCCGGCCGAGCGCGTCGTAGGACGTCTTCGTCAGCGACGGAACGGCTGCCCCGTTCGCGATGAAGAGCGTTCCCGACGGCGCGGGGGCGATATCGCCGACTGCGCCCGGGGCCTCGTAGTACGGCGACGTCACGATCGCCGTTCGGCCGCTGTCGTCGTAGAACGTGTCGGTGACGAGCATCCCCGGCTCGGCGTCAGCCGTGGGCTGCTGCACTTCGCGCAGCTGGCCCACGCCGTCGTAGATGCTCACCGTCGTGGCGTACGATCCGTCCTCGCGCAGCGACGTCTCGGTCACCGACGAGGGGCTCGTGCCCGTCACGGAGTAGGTGAAATCGTGGCTGTGATAACCGGTTCCCTGGTCCAGCGGCGAGACCACTGACATCAGCCGGCCCAGCGCGTCGTAGGACTCCGAGGTGACGTTCCCGTTGGGGTCGGTGATGCTGAGCGGCAGCTGCCGTGCCTGGTCGAGCTGGGTGACGGTGACCCAGCCCTTCGGGTTGGTCACCGTGGTCTTGGCGGGCAGCGCCCCGGTCGCCGGGCTGTAGGCCGTGCCGGTGGTATTGCCGTCAGCATCGGTGGCGGAAGTCACCCGGCCGTACTTGTCGTACGAGGTCACCGACTGCGCAATCCACTGCTCGCTGTCGTCTGCCGCCCAGGTGCCTGCCTTCGACATGCCGGCGACCAGGCCGCCTGGGCTGCTCAGCGAGCCCAGGGTTCCCATGGACGTCAGGGTGGCGGCAGTGTCGTCGTAATACGTCTCGGTGTCGGAAACGATGTCGGCGTTGCCCGGGGCCGGGCAGGCACCCGCGGTGGCCGCGCCGGTTACCGCGGTGACCCGGTCGGGATAGCTGAGCATCATCGGGTTGCCGGCTGGCGGGGTGGCGTAGCTGGTCGAGGTGCACGTTTCCGCGGAGCCCGCCGGGTTGTCATCCACGGCGGTCACCCTGGCGTTGCCGTCGTAGTAGGTGCTGACAGCCCGGGTGCGCCAGGTGCCGGCCGCGAGCAGGTCCACGGTCCGGGCCTGCGACTGGTGCAGCATGCTCGCCGTCAGGGTGGGTGCGCCTGCGTTGTCGGCGCCTGCCGCCTGGCTGGCGGTCTGGCTGTAGGCCCAGGGGCCGTTGACGGTCTTCTCCTCGATGACGCTGTTGCCCGCGGCTGCGTAGGTGTCGGTCTCAAGCACCTGCCCGGCCAGCCAGTTGTCGTCGGGCAGGGAGTCACCCAGGGTGTCCGCCACGGTCGCAGTCGCGGTGCCCGATGCCGTGGGATCGCCGTTCATGCCGCGCATGTACGTGTACTTGGTCTCAGCCCGCGGTGATGTTCCGGTCTCGACCTCGACCTGCGCGTACCCCCGGTACTCATCCCATGTCCGCTGCCCGCTGGCCGCGACCGGTGATTCGTTCTTGTGCCAGGCGGCGCCGCCCAGGTAGGTGTAGTCGGTGACATGCGCCGGGGACCCGTCGCCGCCTTCCGCGACTTGGGCGGCACCGGTGAGATCGACGACGGCCACCTCGCCGACCAGGGTCTTGTTGAACCAGTCCTGGATCTGCGACTCGCCCGGCTGCGCCCAGTAGACAGGGAAGCACGGGAGCGTGTTGGCATCCGGCGACGACGGCATGGCGCCACCGGAGTTCCGCGAGCAGCCCGGGGTCTTGTAGGTCACTTCGATCCCCTCGCCCGTGGAGGTGGTGACCACGGCGATCCGGGGACGCATGACGGGCGTCGCGGCGGGAACCAGTCCGGCGACCCGGTTGTCGAGTTCCTGCGGGGGGTCGAAGCTGACTGCGGGAAGCGACAGGCTGCCGCCGTCCTTCCCCGTGCGGGTGATGGAGTCGAGGTAGATCACGTTGTCGGACGTGTCCCCGTTGGAGTCCGCCCCTGCCGGGAAAGACTGGGCAAGCGCGTAGCTGTCCACATCCTGGTAGGCCGTGCCGCTTGTGAGCACTCTGGTGGTGATCGAGGTGAGCATCTTCGCCGTCCAGAAAGTGGGCGAGGCGATCGCGCAGGTCCCCGTGGAGCCGCAGTTCAGGTCCCACGGAACGTCCGGCCAGTGCGTCGCGTCCTGGTTCGCCTCGCACGTCGATGCCGATGAGTCCGTGCACCTGTCCGCCGAGGCGAAAACCACCTCGGCGGCCGGGTTCGCGGTACCTGCAGCCGCGTCAGACAGCAGCCAGCCGTAGGAGACAGCGGTGAGATAACCGCCCCGGTCGTACGAGGTCAGCGTTCCGCTGCCGCCGCTCTGCCCGGCGCCCATGGCGTAGTAGTTAGTTTCCCTCGCGTAGTCGTACTCGGTCAGGTTGCCTGCCGGGTCCACGGCGTAGTCGAGGTTCCACTGCCAGCCCATGTTCGCCTGGCAATGGGATGCCGCGCCGTTCGCCGGCGTATAGCAGGGATCGCCGGAGTTGGGTGTGTAGACGGGCACGCCCCAGGCCGAGTTCGTGGCCGTGCCGCCGTCGGCGGTTCCTGGCAGGTGACCGCGGCCGAAGTAGTACTTGGTGCCGTCAGTCGTCGTGACGACCCAGTACTCCCCGTTCCACAGCCCGTTGTCCGCGCCGGTCTGCAACTGCACCTGACTGCCGTCGTCCCCTTGCAGATGCCAGTCTCCGGTCGCGTCGTCTTTAATGAGGACGCTTGAGCGGCCGCCGAGGGAGAGGACAGCGTTGTCTCCGGCCCAGCACTGGTCGCCGGAACCGCTGATCCCGTCCTGGGAGCACGGCTGATAGGACCGCTCGATGTACCCCGGTGAGTAGTTCCAGCCGTCCCCGATCCATCCGGCCTGCGTGTTAGCCGCCGAGGTTTCCCCGTCGATCGATTGCGCGTCGTAGCCGAGCGTCACCTGAGGTGCGGTGCCGCCAAGCGACGGCGGGACGCTGACCGGGTACTGGTAGGTGAAGTCGCCTTGCTGAACCGCCCATGTTCCCGATGACGGCAGCGGGGTGGCGGCGAAGTTGCCGGTCGCCCCTGTCGGCGTAGCCTGTGCGGCCAGCACCATCGTCCCTGCGGAGGTGTCGCCGGTAACCAGCGCCATCGTGCTCACGGTGCCCGGGCTGCCGGCTGCCACCGCCGACTCCCCCGGGCCCGGCAGGCTCACGGTGGCCGTCAGCGTCTGGGCGGTGCCGTCGTTGACGGTCGCCACCGGCTGCCCCTTCCGGCATGCCGCGACATCCGGCGTGGTCAGCGCACAGCCAGGCAGCATCACCAGGCGTAGCCGCGAAGACCATCCGCCGCCGTACTCGTCAGCGAAGCCCGCATAGCTGAGCCGCACCTTCACCTGCCCGCCGCCGGCAGGCGTGCCCGCCGCAGCCGACAGCTGCATCAGCACTCCGTGAACGCCGGCCCGGACGGCGGCGGCGTGCGGTTCCACGCGGGCCGTAACCGCGCGGATCCCAGCGGTGCCTGGCCGCCGGGAAGCACTGCTACCGGGTGCCCTGGACACCTTCACCGGGAGGCCGCCTGCCTGAGCGGCGGCCGACCCGACCCCCAAGGTGACCACGCCTGCTGACGGCCACGACTCATGCGGGTGCTGCGGGACGGGTGCGGTTCCCGCCTCCCTCGCGGAGATCGATTTGAGCAGCCTTGCCCGCGCCAGCATGCCCGCGTCCGCGGCGAGCGGATGGCCGGGCACCGACTTCTGAGCGGTAACCGGGGGGAGCGACCAGCTTCCAGGCTGACGCGGCGGGGCGGCGGCGATCAGCGCCGGGAGGGTCAGCACGCAAGCCGCCGCCGCAGCCGCCGCGCGCCACGGGAGCCGCGCCAGTCGTCGGTGCATGCCGCCCATCGCCACTCCAATCGCCTGTCCAACGAAGGGGCACGCGCCGGGGAACGTCCGCCCGGCACGGCCTGGCGCAACGTATCGGGGCAGTAGAACGACCGGCAATACCTCAGAAATAGGGTATTCCGGTCGCCTTCAGGAACCGGGAAGCTGTCCGCCTGGCACGTCCGGACCGCACCAGCGAGCGCCGGACGGCCGCGCTTCCTAGCACGGACGGTCCCCCCGGGAAGGCGAAACCAGTGATCAGAGTTCTGCGCAGGCTACGCACGATGGCCCGTCGACCGGGCGTGCTCCTGACGGCAATCGTGGTCCTGGCCGCGGGCACCGCCGTCACCATCCTCACGACCCCGGCACCATCGCCGGGTACCGCCCGGCCTGCGCGGGCGGGTACGGCCGCGTCCCGGCTCACGGCACCGGTGCGGGCCGAGCTGGCCGCGATCGAGCAGGCGAGCAAGACCGGGCGGAAGGTCGTGGTCGCCTCGATGACGACGCCCGTGTCGCAAGTCGTCGCGAATCCGAACGGCAGCCTCACCGAGACCGACTACGCCCAGCCGGTCCGAGTGCACCAGCACGGTACATGGCAGCCCGTCAACCCGGACCTCCGCCATGGCCCGTCCGGATCACTTGAGCCAACGGCGGTGACATCCGGCATTTCCCTGTCCAGCGGCGGCACCGGACCGCTCGCCGTGCTGGCCACCACCGCCGGACAGCAGTTGTCTCTTTACTTCCCTGCCCGGCTGCCAGCCCCTGCCGTATCCGGTGCCACCGCCACCTACCGATCGGTATGGCCAGGGACGGACCTTCGCGTCTCCGTCACCTCCGCTGGGGGACTGACCTGGGCCGTCATCATCCGTGACGCCGCAGCAGCAGCTAACCCCGCGCTGCGTCACCTCAAGCTTCGCCTGACATCCAACGGCCTCGCGGTTACCGCCGATACTGCCGGCAACCTGCGCGCCGCCGCTGCCGACGGCACCGTCGTCTTCAGCGCTCCGCCCGCCACGATGCAGGACTCCGGCCAGGCTCCAGCGTCGCCTGCGCATCGTTCAGCGTCCGCGGCATCTGCCAGCGCTAAGACGGGCCCGGCCCTTCGCAGTGCGCTCGTGCCGGCCCGCATCGCAGGAAACGTGGTGACCCTCGTGCCCGTGGCGCCGCTGCTGTCGGCGGCGGCAACCTACCCGGTCCAGCTCATCTCGAGTATCACGCCCGACGTCACAGCGGCGCCTGCCGGCCAGTCCGCCGCTGCTTCCGCCATTCGCGGATCCGCAGCCCACGCCGGCGCCAGCCCGAGCGCCAGTCCCAGGTCCACGGGCAGCAGCGCCACGAGCAGCCCAAGTCCTGCCGACAGCAGCAGTCCCGCCGCGACCGTGATCCGCACGGATGCGGTGCCGACCGGAACAAGCAGCAGCACATCCTCAGGAAGCACCCTCACCGCGACCCCGGCGGGCAGTCCGGATGCGAGCGCTACCGCTGCAGGCAGCCCCAGCGCGACCTCGCTCAACCTTGGCGTCACCCCCGAAAGCGCTCAGGTGAGCACCACCCCGAACTGCGAGACGATCGCGAACCAGGACCAGGAGTGCAGCGGCAGCAGCAACGGATTCGTCGAGGTCCAGAAGGGCTGCCCGACCGCCAAGAACTACGACGTCTCCCAGGACGAGAACGGCAACAGTAGCTACCCGGGCAACGGCATCGGCTACAACTGGTGGGACAGCTGCATCGGCGTGTACCGGTCCTACTACCAGTTCGACAGCACCGGGCTCGAGGCCAGCACCCTGGGAACGACCAATGTCTGGGTGCAGAACTCAACCCTCTACGCATGGGTCCGCTACAGCGCGGACTGGACCTGCAGCGACACCTGGCCCGTCAGCGTGAAATGGACGGGCCCGGTCAGCGCCAGCACCACCTGGAACAACCAGCCCGCGGTCGATGCAAGCAACCAGACCAAGACGTACAACACGAAGCCCGGCCCCAACCCCAACTCAAGCTGCGCCCAGCAGACCCTCGACTTCGACGTCACCTACGCGATGACACACGCGGCGTCCACCGGCGCAGCGAACATGACCTTCGGCTTCTACGGCAACGAGACCGCCTCGTCCAGCACAAGCAACATCGGGTTCATGCGGATCGGCAACAATCCCTACATCGTCACCACCTTCGACGTCACTCCCGACGCCCCGCCGACTCCGCTGACGACCTCGCCCGGTAGCAAGTTCGGCCCCGACCAGTCCCAGTACAAGTACGGCTGCGTCGCGACCAACACTCCCGGCGCCATGAACAGCGGCCTGCCGTGGATCAACGCAAGCACAGTCAACCTGCAGGCCCACATCAGCACCCCGATCTCCTCCGAACAGGTCCGCGCCTTCTACTCCATGTGGAATGACACCGAAGGCCAGAAATTCCCCGCCGCTAACGTGACCCAGTACCAAGGGTTCTCCGAGAACTGGTTCAGTGGCTCGGGCGACACGAGCACCCCAATGAACCCGAGTTATCCCCTCAAAGACGGCATGCAGTACACGTGGACCGCGCAGTCCTACGTATCCGGGATCCCGACGTACAGCGACTCGGGCTACTACTCCGCCGACGGCCCGGTCTGCGGGTTCAACGTGGACTACACGCAACCCGACAATCCGACAGTGACCAGCACGGATTTCCCCGCATCGGGAACCGGTCAGACAGGAAAGGACGCCGGCGCAAGCGGGACGTTCGCCTTCTCCAGCGCCGACCCTGATCCCTGCGGCGCCTGCTCCGCCAGCGGTGTCTACGAGTTCGCTTACTCACTGAACCAGCCGGTGGCGACAAGCGCAGCCACCAGCACCCAGACGGGGTGCGGCGCGGCCAGCGCCACGGCCGGCATCGTCTTGGCAGACTCCAGCGGACACGCGAACTCCTGCCCTGTCACAGCCGGCCTGTGGGGCACCAACATCCTGTACGTCGAAGCAATCGACAGAGCGGGTAACGTCTCCGGGTCCGTCACCTACTACTTCTACACACAGTGGAACCCCAACAAGCCGGTCGTCCCCGGAGACGTCAATGGCGACGGCATCCCCGACCTGCTGGCGACTAACGGCAGCGACCTGACCCTCTACATCGGGAACACCGACCCGTCGGTGAAAACGGCCACCTCATCCTTCCAGGCCGACAGCCCCGACGGCAGCCCCTGGTCCGACTACCAAATCGCGCACCGGGGCCCCCTCAGCCAGAACACCGCCAGCGCCGACATCGACGACCTGTTCGCCCACAAGAGCACGGGCAGCAGCCTCTACCTGTACGAGAACAACCCGGCCAGCCCCGGTGCCACACCGCAGTTCGCCGATACCAGCGCAATCGTCCCGCTGATGCGCCCTTCCTGCACAGGCGCCGCAGATTACTCGAACGACTGTGCCGACTACCCAACAGCCCGCGACTGGTCGGCAGCCACCTCGATCCTCGGCCCAGGCGACGCGTGGAACCCGACCCCATCCACGGCCGGCAGCGCATCCCCCTCGGACAACGGCCAGCCGAGCCTGCTCACCGTGGAAAACGGCAAACTCTGGCTCTACCAGGGAACGTATGCCCCCGGCCTCCAGGACCCGATCGAACTCGGCTCCTCTGGATGGGACGGCAACATATCCCTCCTCGCCCCAGGCACCGTAGCCGGCAGGCTCACCATCTGGGCCTACGACAACTCCACCGGCAACCTCTACAGCTACCCGGTGCAACTCGTGGACAACGTCCCCTCCCTGTCGGCCAGCGGCACCCCGATCGCCGCCGACACCGGCACCCC
>Ga0335083_10007648_pt1 | contig 13318 bp, 10 predicted proteins | sample Lox_Sample_42_FD_206716 | JGI IMG/M metagenome (GOLD analysis project Ga0335083, IMG submission 206716) | Soil microbial communities from Loxahatchee National Wildlife Refuge, Florida, United States - Lox_Sample_4.2 | ecosystem: Environmental > Terrestrial > Soil > Wetlands | place: USA...
TCTCAGCGACGGGCATGTCGATCGACACGCGCACGCTGAAGCCCGGCGATCTCTTCGTCGCATTGAAGGGCGACGCGCGCGACGGACACGAATTCGTGGCGAGGGCTCTCGAGCTCAAGGCCGCCGCTGCCCTTGTGTCGCGCAGTCCGGATGGCGTTGCCGCCGGCGCCCCGCTGCTCACGGTCGCACACACGCAGCGCGGACTCGAGGATCTCGGCCGCGCCTCGCGCGCCCGCAGCAATGCGAAGATCGTCGCCGTGACGGGCAGTGCCGGCAAGACGACGACAAAGGAAATCCTGCGCGTGGCGCTCGGTGCGCTCGGGACGACGCATGCGAGCGCCGCGTCCTACAACAATCACTGGGGCGTGCCCTTCAGCCTCGCGTCCATGCCGCGCGATACGCAGTATGGCGTGTTCGAGGTCGGCATGAACCATTTCGGCGAGATTCGTGCCCTGATCGACATGGTGCGGCCGCAAGTGGCGATCGTAACCACCATAGCGCCCGCGCATCTCGAATTCTTCGGCAATGCCGACGCGATCGCCGACGCGAAGTCGGAGATCTTCGAGGGCATCGAGGCCGGCGGCGCCGCGCTCGTGCCGGCCGATATTCCGCAGTCGGCGCGGCTTCTGGCGCGCGCGAAACAGGCCGCCGTCTCGCGCGTCTTCCGCTTCGGCTCGGAAAAAGGCTGCGAAGCGAGGCTGGTCTCCCGCAGCGATACGGTCGAAGGTGCGCGCATCAAGGCGGACATTTTCGGCCAGCCGGTCGACGCGCAGATCGGTGCGCCGGGTGCGCACATTGCGATGAATGCGGTCGCCGCGCTGGCGGCGACGTCGCTTCTGGGCGGCGACGTCTTCAATGCAGCCGCCAATCTGAAGACATTTGCGGCGCTCAAGGGCCGTGGCGCGCGCTTCAGCGCGGCCGGCATCGAGATCATCGACGAGAGCTACAACGCGAACCCGGCTTCGATGGCCGCGGCATTGTCGCTGCTCTCCACGGCGAGAGGCCGGCGCATTGCGGTGCTCGGCGACATGCTGGAGCTGGGCGACGAGTCGAAAGCCCTGCATGCGGGCCTCGCCCCGGAGATCGAGCGCGCCAAGGTCGATCTCGTCTTCGCGAGCGGCCCGCTGATGCACGCGCTCTGGGAGGCATTGCCGGCGTCGCGGCGTGGCGCCTATGCGGCGACATCGAAGGAGCTCGAGCCGCAAGTGGGCAGGGCGCTGCACCAGGGCGACACCGTGCTCGTGAAAGGATCGAACGGAAGCAAAATGTCATTGATCGTCGACGCGCTGAAAGCGCGCGGCGCGGCTTAACGGGGAGGCCGATGCTCTATTTTCTTGCTTTGTTGTCCGGGCAGGCATCCGCGCTGCGCATCTTCAAATACCTGACCTTCCGTGCGGGCGGTGCCGTCATCACCGCGCTGTTCGTCGCCTTCGTGATGGGGCCGCCGCTCATTCGCTGGCTCAAGCTGCGCCAGGGCAAGGGCCAGCCCATTCGCGCCGAAGGACCGCAACGTCACGTCGTCGAAAAACAGGGCACGCCGACCATGGGCGGCCTCCTGATCCTCATTCCGACCGTCGTCGCGACCCTGCTCTGGGCTGATCTCAAGAACGAGTATGTCTGGATCATCCTGTTCGTGACGTTCGCCTACGGCCTGCTCGGCTTCATCGACGACTACTACAAGGTGACGAAGCGCTCTTCCGACGGATTGAGCGGCACGTTCCGGTTGACCATAGAATTCTCCGTGGGCTTCATCGCCACCTATGCCGCGATGCAGCTCGAGGGGCCCGAGCTCGCGGGTACCCTGGCCGTGCCGTTCTTCAAGACGGTGCTGATCCCGTTCGGCCTGTTCTTCGTGATCGTCGGCGGCTGCGTGATCGCGGGCGCTGCCAATGCCGTGAATTTCACCGACGGCCTCGACGGGCTCGCCATCGTGCCGGTGATGATCGCCGCGGCGACTTTCATCCTTATTTCGTATCTCGTCGGCAACGTGAAGTTCGCCGACTACCTCCAGCTTCACTACGTGCCGGGAACCGGCGAGTGCGCGGTGTTCCTTGCGGCGCTCGTCGGAGCAGGCCTGGGTTTTCTCTGGTACAACGCGCCGCCCGCGATGGTCTTCATGGGCGATACCGGCTCGCTGCCGCTTGGCGGCGCGCTGGGCGCGGTCGCGGTCGCGGTCAAGCACGAGATCGTGCTGGCAATCGTGGGCGGGCTTTTCGTGCTCGAGACCGTCTCGGTCATCGTGCAGGTGGTCTCGTTCAAGCTGACAGGCAAGCGGGTGTTCCGCATGGCGCCGATCCATCACCACTACGAACAGCTCGGCTGGCGCGAGCCCACCATCGTCATTCGTTTCTGGATCGTGGCGGTGGTGCTGGCGCTGATCGGCCTCTCAACGTTGAAGCTCAGGTGAGGCGATGATCCCCGTCAGGAGCTTTGCGCAAAGCGACGTCGGCGTGTTCGGCCTGGCAAGGTCGGGACTCGCTTCCGTGCGTGCGCTCAAGGCCGGCGGGGCACATGTCTATGCCTGGGATGACAAGAGCGAAGCGCGCGCTGCCGCTTCGGCTGATGGCGCGGCTGTCGTGCGCTGGCAGGACTGGCCCTGGGACAAGATCAAGGCGGTGATCCTGAGCCCCGGCGTGCCGCTGACCCATCCGGAACCGCACGACATCGTTGCGCGCGCCTGGAGCGCGAACGCGCGGGTGATCGGCGATTTCGAGTTGTTCGCGCAGGAGATCCGACCCAGACCCGAGGAGGCCGGCCGCGCTCCGGTCATCGCGATCACCGGTACCAACGGCAAGTCGACGACGACGGCATTGATCGGCCACATCCTGGCTGCCTGCGGGTTCGACGCGCAGGTCGGCGGCAATATCGGCAAGGCCGTGCTCGAGCTGAATCCGCCCGCAGGCAAGACGGTCTATGTGGCGGAGCTCTCCTCCTACCAGATCGATCTCGCGCCCGGCTTCAAACCGGATGTCGGCTTGCTGCTCAATCTCTCGCCCGACCACATCGACCGGCACGGCTCGATGGAAGGATATGCCGCCGTGAAGGAGCGCTTGCTCAAGCAGACGGCGAAGGATGGACAGATCCTGGTCGGCGTCGACGATGGTTATTCTTCCGCGATCTTCACGCGGCGCTCCTCCAATGGCGGTGCGCCGGCAACGCCCATCTCCGTCGGCAAGGTCCTGGGACGCGGCATCTTCGTGGTGGATGGCGTGCTGTACGACGCGCAGGGCCAGCGGGCGACGCGCGTGATGGACCTTGCGGCTGCAAAGCATCTGCGCGGCACGCACAATTGGCAGAACGCGGCGTTCGCCTATGCCGCGACCAAGCCTTTTGTGCGCGAAGCCCGCGCCATTGCAGCCGCGATCGGCACGTTTCCGGGTCTTGCGCACCGCATGGAGGATGTCGGTCACCAGGGCCGCGTGCGCTTCATAAATGACTCCAAGGCCACGAACGCGGACGCGGCCGAGCGCGCGCTTGTCTGTTTCCCAGACATCTACTGGATCGCCGGCGGCCGCGCCAAGGAAGGTGGCATCGAGAGCCTGGCGCCTCTGTTCGGGCGCATTCGCAAGGCCTATCTGATCGGCGAGGCGGCGAAGAGCTTCGGCGAAACCCTGGAAGGCAAGGCGCCTTTTGAGATTGCCGAGACGCTCGAGCGCGCGGTGCTGCATGCCGCCGCCGACGCGGCACAATCCGCCGCCCCCGAGCCGGTCGTCCTGTTGTCCCCGGCCTGTGCGTCGTTCGACCAGTTCCACGATTTCGAGGAGCGCGGCGACGCGTTCCGTGGCGCGGTGTCGCGTCTGATCCCCACGCCTGTGCGGGAGGCATCATGAGCCTCTCGCGCGCCGACAGAAGCGGGTTTGCCGTCTGGTGGTGGACGGTGGATCGCATCGCGCTCTTCGCGATGCTCGGACTGATCGCGATCGGATTGATGCTCGCCTGCGCCGCCAGTCCCGCGGCCACCGGCGGCCCGCTGACTCAGGGCGATTTCCGCTATGCGGTGAAGCAGGTTGCCTTCGCACTGATTGCAGCCGGTATCCTCGGCGGCACGTCGCTGCTTTCGCTGCGACAGGTGAAGATCGTGGCTGCGGTTGTCTTCGCTGTCGCGCTGATCGGCACTGTCCTCGTGCTCTTCATCGGCGAGGAAATTCTGGGCGCGCGCCGCTCGATCGATTTCGGCGGCCTGTCGCTCCAGCCGTCCGAATTCCTGAAGCCCGGCTTCGCGGTGCTTGCCGCTGCCATCCTCGCCGACAAGCACGAGCTGCCGCTCCCGAAACCGATCGTCACCTTCCTGCTGATCGTGCCCGCGCTGATCGCACTCCCGCTGCAGCCGGATGACGGCCAGACGACATTGTTGCTCGCACTATGGGGCGCACTTCTTTTCTTCGCCGGCGTAGAGCTCTACTGGATGGGGGCGGTTGCCGGCGGCATGTCGCTGCTGGGCGTCATCGCCTTCGCCTCGTCCGCGCATGTGCGCCTGCGCATCGAGCAATTCCTGAGCGCCTCGGGTCCCGGCTACCAGACCGGACTCTCCCTGAAAGCCTTTGCCCATGGCGGTTTGATCGGGGTGGGGCCCGGCGCCGGCACGATCAAGTACCGAATCCCCGAGGCCCATTCCGACTTCATATATGCGGTCGCCGGTGAGGAGTTCGGGCTGGCCCTCTGCGCGGTCATCGCAGTGCTGTTCTGCGTGCTGACAGTGCGGCTGCTGCTTCGCTCAGCCGGCGCGCGCGAGCCGTTCGCCCAGCTCGCGGGTGCGGGTCTTGCGATCGTCACGGCGTTCCAGGCCTTCATCAACATGGGCGTCGCGGTGCGCATGCTGCCCGCCAAGGGCATGACGCTGCCCTTCATCTCCTATGGCGGCTCTTCGCTCTTCGCGGTCGCGCTCACCATGGGTTTTGCGCTTGCCGTCACGCGGCAGCGGCCGAAACTCGCGACGCGCGAAGACTCCTTCCTGGGCATGCTGGGGGCGCGCGCATGACGACAGTCGTGCTCTCGACGGGCGGCTCGGGCGGCCATCTCTTTCCGGCGCAGGCGCTGGCAGTCGAGCTCGCGCGCCGCGGCAAGAAGGTCGTGGTGATGACCGACGCGCGCGGCACCACCTACCAGACAAGTTTTCCCAACGCGTCGATCGAGATCGTCCCGGCCGCGACCTTCGCCGAGCGCTCATTCTTCGGACGCGCCATGACGCCGCTGCTGATCGGCGCGGGTGTCGTTGTGTCGCTCGCGAAGCTTGCCCGCATTCGTCCGAGCGCGGTGATCGGCTTTGGCGGCTATCCGAGCCTGCCCGTGATGATCGCGGCCTGTCTCGCGCGTTTTCCGACTGCGATCCTTGCACCGGATGCCGTGCTCGGCCGCGCCAACCGCGTCGTGGCGAACTATGTGCGCATCATCGCGGCGGCGCTCCCGCTCGTGCGCTTCGTGCCGAAAGACACCTCGAAGATCGTTTACACCGGCAACCCTGTGCGGCCGGAAGTGCTCGCCTATGCGGGCGCGCCGTACAGGGCGCCGGAGCCCAACGGACCGCTCAAGCTTCTTGTTTTCGGCGGCAGCCAGGGCGCTCGCGCCCTGAGCGAGCTTGTGCCCGCGGCCATCGGCTATCTCCCGGAGGCCATCCGCAATCGCCTCGACGTTGTTCAGCAATGCCGGCCGGAGGACCTCGAGCAGGTCCGCGCCGCTTATCACGCCTCGAAGGTGAAGGCCCTGCTCGCCCCGTTCTTCACAGATCTCCCGGCCAGGATGGCCGAGGCGCACCTTATTATAGGGCGCTCCGGAGCGGGTACGGTGGCCGAGCTCGCGGTCATCGGCCGACCCGCGATTCTCGTGCCGCTGCCTTTTGCGCTCGACGACAACCAGACCCCCAATGCCGACGCCCTGGTGCAGGCGGGCAGTGCCTGGCGCGTCGCCCAGCGGGACCTGACGCCCAAGCTGCTGTCCGAGCTTCTCGGCAACGCCTTCAATGCGCCGGACGATCTCGCGCGCCGCGCGGCCGCAGCGCGCACACTCGCCAAGCCCGATGCCACGTCGCGCCTCGCCGATGTGGTCGAGACTCTCGAGAGGGCCGCATGACCGCGCAGACAAGATCCGTGCGCACGCGCGTCCCGCTCGATGCAGGCACGATCCATTTCATCGGCATCGGCGGCATCGGCATGAGCGGCATCGCCGAGATCATGCACAATCTGGGCTACAAGGTTCAGGGCTCCGACGCGGTAGAGAATGCCAATGTGAAGCGGCTGCGCGCGATGGGCATCCCGATTTCCGTCGGCCATCACGGCGACAATCTCAAGGACGCCGGCATCGTCGTCTATTCCTCGGCGGTGAAGGCGGGCAATCCCGAGATCGACGTGGCGCGGCTGATGGGCCTGCCGCTCGTGCGCCGCGCCGAGATGCTGGCCGAGATCATGCGCCTGCGGTCCTGCGTTGCGGTCGCCGGCACCAACGGCAAGACGACCACGACGACGATGATCGCCGCCCTGCTCGATGCAGGAGGCCTCGATCCGACGGTCGTCAATGGCGGCATCATCAACGCCTACGGCACCAATGCCCGACTCGGCGCCGGCGAGTGGGTTGTCGTCGAGGCCGATGAGAGCGATGGCACGTTCCTGAGGCTTCCCGCCACCATCGCGGTCGTCACCAACGCCGATCCGGATCATCTCGATTTCTACGGCACGTTCGACCGGATGCGCGACGCGTTCCAGCGCTTCATCGAGAACGTGCCGTTCTACGGCTTTGCCGTCCTCTGCATCGATCATCCGGAAGTCCAGGCCATGGTCGGCCGCATCGAGGACAGGAAGCTTATCACCTACGGCTTGAGCCCGCAGGCCGACGCGCGTGCCGTCAATGTGCGCTTCGCCGAGGGCGCGTCGCATTTCGATGTCGTCTTCACCGACCGGCGTGTCATCACCGAGACGCGGCTCAACGGCCTGAAGCTGCCGATGCCGGGCGAGCATAATGTGCAGAATGCGCTGGCCGCGCTTGTGGTGGCGCGTCAGCTCGGCGTCAAGGACGAGACCCTGCGCGAGGCGCTCGCCAATTTCCGCGGGGTTGGCCGGCGCTTCACGCGCGTGGGCGAGTGGCGTGGCGCGGCCATCATCGACGACTACGCCCACAATCCCTTCAAGATCGCTGCCGCGCTCAAGGCGGCGCGCCAGGCTTATGCCGGCCGGGTCGTGGCGGTCATGCAGCCCCACCGCTACACGCGGCTCGCCAACACCTTCGAACAGTTCGCCAAGTGCATGAACGACGCGGACATCGCGATCGTGGCCCCGATCTACGCCGCGGGCGAGGCGCCGATCGAAGGCATCACCCGTGACACCTATGCCGAAGCGCTGCGCGGCCATGGCCATCGCGACGTGCGCGTGGTCGAGAACGAGGCCGAGCTCGCCACCATGCTGTCGGGCCTCGAAAACGATCTCGCCGGTGGCGCGATCGTTTTTCTGGGGGCCGGCTCGATAACCCAATGGGCGCACAACATCGAAGCCGCGTTGAAGGCGAGGGAGGGCAAGGCGTGATGATGACGCGAACCCGCCACGCCCTTCCGCCAGTGCGCGGCACCTATGCGGCTGACGCTCCGCTCAAGGATCTCGTCTGGTTTCGCGCCGGCGGCCGCGCCGAGGTGCTCTTCCGTCCTGCAGATGCGGACGACCTCGCGACGTTCCTGGCTGCAAGGCCCGCCGATCTGCGCGTGAGCGTGATCGGCGTCGGCTCCAATCTCCTCGTGCGCGATGGCGGCATTCCGGGCGTCGTCGTTCGCCTGCCGGCGGCGTTTGGTAAGATCGCCAGCGAGGGCGAGCGCGTCCGCGCCGGCGCGGCGGCCCTCGATTCCGCGGTTGCCCGCGCGGCGGCTGATGCGGGTATCGCCGGCCTCGAATTCCTGCGCGGGGTTCCCGGCACGGTCGGTGGCGCACTGCGCATGAACGCCGGCTGCTACGGCCGCGAGGTCAAAGACATCTTTGTCGAGGCCACCGCGATAGACGGCTCGGGTGAGACTCACAGACTTTCGGCAGCGGACATGGGCTTCGCCTACCGCAAATCCGCCGTGCCGGAGGACTGGATCTTCACCGAGGCTGTTTTCGAGGGTGCGAAGGACGACCCGGCAAAGGTCCGGGTGCGCATGAATGCGCTCGTCGAGCAGCGCGAAGCATCGCAGCCCGTCAAGACGAAGACGGGCGGCTCGACCTTCAAGAATCCGACGGGCCACAAGGCTTGGCAGCTTATCGACGACGCCGGCTGCCGCGGATTGAGGCATGGCGGCGCGCAAGTCTCCGAGATGCATTGCAACTTTCTCATCAACACCGGCGACGCCACCGCGGCCGACATCGAATCGCTCGGCGAAGAGGTGCGGGCACGGGTCAGGCAAAAGTCGGGCATTGAGCTCGAATGGGAAATCAAACGGGTGGGCATGGCATGACCGACGTGAAGCGCGTCGCAGTACTTCTCGGAGGGCGCTCCGCGGAACGCGAGGTCAGCCTGTCTTCCGGCAGGGGCTGCGCCAAGGCGCTGCGCGACGAAGACTTCGACGTGGTGGAGATCGATCCGAAGGACGGCCATCTCGAGGCACTGCTTCTCGCGGCCAGGCCGGATGTGGTTTTCAACGCGTTGCATGGCCGCTGGGGCGAGGATGGCTGCGTGCAGGGCCTGCTCGAGCTGATGCGCCTGCCTTACACGCATTCCGGCGTCCTGGCCTCGGCGCTCGCCATGCACAAGCAGCGCACCAAGGACGTCTATCGCGCGGCCGGCCTGCCGGTCGTGAACTCCATCGTCGTCGATCGGCGCGAGGCCAGTGCGCGCCATCTGATGGACCCGCCCTATGTCGTGAAGCCCGTCAACGAAGGCTCGAGTGTCGGCGTCTTCATCATCCGCAAGGGCGACAACCGGCCGCCGGAAGCGCTCGGCCGCGAGGACTGGAACCTCTCTGACGAGATGATGGTCGAGGAATTCGTACCCGGCCGCGAGCTCACTGTCGCCGTGATGGGCGGCAAGGCGCTCGGCGTGACGGAGATCACGACCAACCTCGAGTTCTACGACTATGAGGCAAAATACGCAGAAGGCGGCTCCATTCACGTCCTGCCGGCAAAAATCCCGGAGCACGTGACCAAGGAGGCGCTGTCGCTGGCCGAGCGGGCGCATGCCGCCCTCGGTTGCCGCGGCGTGTCGCGCACGGACCTGCGCTACGACGATACTCAGGGCAAGCACCGGCTCATCCTGCTCGAGACCAACACCCAGCCCGGCATGACACCGACTTCGCTTGTCCCCGAGCAGGCCGCCTTTAGGGGCTTTTCCTATCGCGCCCTCTGTCGCTGGATGGTGGAGGATGCCTCATGCGACAGGTGAAGGCGGAACGGAAAACCAGGGGCGGCCGTGCCAAGTCCGGCCGCACGAGCGCGCGCATTGCCCGCATCAAGGAGGTGCCGCGCCAGAATTTCGGCCGCCGCGAGAAATTCCGCGACGATGTCGTCTCGCGTGCCGTCCGCCGGGTGCGCGGCTGGTTCAGCCGGCCGATCCTGGTCCTTTCTGGCTCGCTGCTCGCTTCCGTCATCGTCGCGGCGCTGTTTCTGGGCGGCTATGTCGGCCGGACGATCAATGGGATCGATCGAGCGATCGACGCCGTCATCGCCGATGCCGGATTCGGTATCGCCGAAGTCCATCTTGCCGGCAATGCGCGTACGCCGCCCGAAACGATCCTGGCAGCGCTGGGCTTCCAGCCGGGCCAGTCGATCTTTGGCGCCGATCTCCAGGCCGCACGCCGCCGCCTTCTTCTGCTCGACTGGGTTTCCGACGCCGACGTGCAGCGGAAATATCCCGACGCGATCAGCGTGCGCATCGTCGAGAAACGTCCTTTTGCGCTCTGGCAGGCGCCGTCGAACACGCTTTACGTGGTTGAACGCTCTGGTGGCCTCATCACCGACAAGAACATCGAGCCCTTCGTCCACCTGCCGCTTCTGGCCGGGGCTGGCGCCAATACGGGCGGTGCCGACGTGATCGGAGCGGTGGCGCAGCACCGTGCCGTCCAGGCGCGCTTAAGCGAAATCGTACGGGTTTCCGACCGCCGCTGGAATCTGGTCCTCGACGATGGCGTGACCGTGAAGCTTCCCGAGATCGGCTGGCAGAAAGAGCTCGACACGCTCGAGCACCTGATCGTCGACAAGGGCATTCTCGAGCGCAATGTCGTCGAAATCGATTTGCGTTCGAAGGCGAATTACTTCTTCGTGCTGAAGAACGGCGATAAAACGAACGTCGTACGGGGGAACGGGATTTGAGTGCGAATCAACCGGCGGGGGCCGCACGTCATGGGTGAGACTGTGCGTCTGAAAACCAACGAGGACACTCCGGCCTACAGGACGGGCCTCATCGCGGCGCTCGATGTGGGCTCGTCGAAGGTCGTCTGCCTGATCGGCCGGGCCGAGCCTGGTTCTCTCCGTGTGCTCGGCGCCGCGTTGCGCGAGAGCCAGGGCATTCGCGCGGGTACCGTCACCAGCCTCGACCTGGTGGAGGAATCCATTCGCGACGCGGTGGCGGCGGCCGAGAACCTCGCCGACACGCGCATCCAGAACGTGCTCCTCTCGGTCTCCTGCGGCGGGCCGACCAGCGTGACCTCGCGCGCCGTCATGACGATCGGCGGCGCGCTGGTCTCCGATGCGCACTTGCGGGCCCTCATCGCCGATGGCCGCAGCCGCTGCGTGCTCGACGGCTACGAGATCCTGCAGAGCGCCCCCACCTCCTATGTGGTCGACGAGGCCCGCGGCGTGCGCAACCCCTCCGGCATGTTCTGCCAGCGGATCGGCGTCGCCATGCATGCGGTGGCGGTCAAGCCATCGCCCCTGCAGAACCTCAAGCTCGCGGTCGAGCGCTGCCATCTGAATGTCGCCGGCACCTTGTTCGCGGCAGCGGCAAGCGGGCAGGCCGTGCTGACCGAGGATGAGATGCAGCTCGGCGCCACCGTCATCGACATGGGCGGCGGCGTCACGTCGGTCGCCGTGTTCCTGGAAGGACACCTTGTCTACGCCGACGCCGTGCCGCTCGGCGGCCAGCAGGTGACGGCCGATCTCGCGCGCATGTTGGCAGCACCCCTTTCGGCGGCCGAGCGCACCAAGACCCTGTTCGGTGCGGCGCTTGGCGATCTCGAAGCCGGCGCCGATGTCGTGTCGGTCGCGCAGATGGGCGAGGACGGCGAGGAGAACGCACTCAGGGTACCGCGCTCCATGCTGACGCGCATTATCCAGGCGCGGCTCGAGGAGATCCTCACGGAAGTGCAGACGCGACTCAGAGCGAGCGGCTATGACGTTGCGGCGGGGCGGCGCGCGGTGCTGACGGGCGGCGCGGCGCAGCTGACGGGAACGCGCGAACTTGCCGCACGCCTTCTGAACAAGCAGGTGCGCATCGGGCGGCCGCAAAGCTTCGCGGGTCTCCCCGCATCGTCGGCCGGTCCCGATTATGCAACAGCCATCGGGCTTCTGATGGCGGGCGCGACGATGCCGCCGGAAGCACTCAATCCTGAACTCGCCGTTGAGTCGGACGACGGCCGTCACAAGAGTTTGCTGTCAAGACTCACTGGCGGCTTGTTCAGATGAATCAAATCGCTGTACACAAATCGAATCGACTCGAATCACCGGTCGGCAAGAAAGAAGCGTTGGGCATTACGGGTTTTCCAGGGGACGGGCTGAACACAGAGCCGAGGAGAAGAGCATGGCCATCAATCTGAGAGCGCCGGAAGCTCGCGAGCTTCGCCCCCGCATCACCGTGCTGGGAGTCGGCGGCGCCGGAGGCAACGCGGTCAACAACATGGTCGCGGCCAAGCTCGAAGGCGTCGACTTCGTCGTGGCGAACACCGATGCGCAGGCGCTGGCCCAGTCCAAGGCCGAGCACAAGATTCAACTGGGCGCCCGGACGACGGAGGGCCTCGGTGCCGGAGCCCAGCCCGATGTCGGCCGCGCCGGCGCCGAAGAGTCGCTCGATGAGATCCTCCAGACGCTCGCCGGCTCCCACATGGTCTTCATCACTGCCGGCATGGGCGGCGGCACGGGGACCGGCGCGGCTCCCGTCATCGCGCGCGCCGTGCGCGAGCAGGGCATCCTCGTGGTCGGCGTCGTGACCAAGCCCTTTGCCTTCGAGGGCGACAAGCGCATGAAGATCGCCGAGCGCGGTATCCTCGAGCTCCAGCAATTCGTCCACACGCTGATCGTCATCCCGAACCAGAACCTGTTCCGCGTCGCCAATGACCGCACCACCTTCGCCCAGGCCTTCGCCATGGCGGATGACGTGCTGCATGCCGGCGTGCGCGGGGTCACCGACCTGATCGTGATGCCCGGCCTCATCAATCTCGACTTCGCCGACATCAAGAGCGTCATCTCCGAGATGGGCAAGGCGATGATGGGCACGGGCGAGGCAGAGGGCGAGGACCGCGCCATGCGCGCCGCCGACATGGCGATCTCCAACCCGCTCCTCGACGACGTGTCAATGAAGGGCGCCCGCGGCGTGCTGATCAACATCACCGGCGGCCCCGATCTCATGCTGTTCGAGGTCGAGCAGGCGGCGAACCGTATCCGTGCCGAGGTCGATCCCGACGCAAACATCATCTTCGGCAATACGATCCTCGACGACATGGAAGGCCGCATCCGCGTGTCGGTCGTCGCGACCGGCATCGACGTCGAGCACCAGATTCAGAAGGTGCCCGAACGCGTTCTCGCGGCCCGGCCCGCCATCAAGCCGCTGCCGGCGCGGCCCGAGCCGCCACCGCGCGTCGAGGCGCGTCCCGCGCCCATTGCCAATCCCGTGCACCGACAGGTCGATGCGCTCGCTGAGGAACTGGGTGCTGCGCGCCATGCGCCGGCCGCCTTGCAACCTGCCGCGCACATGCCGCAGCCGGTCGTGGCGCGCGCGCCGATGACGGAGGTCGAGCACCAGATCTTCGACGAGGAACAGGACAGCCGCACGCTCGAGGAAAAGTACCCGGTGACGGTGACCATCCGGCCGATCCCGACGCGCGTGCAGCAGGCGCCCGAACCGAGCAGCCGGCTGTTCGGCTTCCTCGGCCGCAAGAAAAAGGAAGAGCCGCGCATGGAGCCGGCGCAGATGCAACGGCCCCAGCCGCAGCATGCGCGTGCCAACGCGCAGGTCATCGCGCGCCAGACCGCGACCGAGCCGGTACGCCAGCAACCGCAGCAGACCCAGCCGCAGGACGACGATCTCTTCCCCGATCACAAACGGGACGACCAGTTCGAGATCCCGGCCTTCCTGCGGCGCCAGACGAACTAGACGCCCGCCTTGCGAGACGAGCCTCCTCCGCCCGGCGGAGGAGGTTTTGTTTTGCCTCTTCTCAGCG
>Ga0335083_10007649_pt1 | contig 13316 bp, 16 predicted proteins | sample Lox_Sample_42_FD_206716 | JGI IMG/M metagenome (GOLD analysis project Ga0335083, IMG submission 206716) | Soil microbial communities from Loxahatchee National Wildlife Refuge, Florida, United States - Lox_Sample_4.2 | ecosystem: Environmental > Terrestrial > Soil > Wetlands | place: USA...
CACGGCAACGGTTTCGGAGTCATGCGCTCGATCCGCAGACTCGGCCTGCCGGTCGCGGTGATCGTGTTCACGAGCTACGACATTCCCGCCTACCGGCGTGCGGCCGCCGCGCTTGGCGCCGCTGCCTTCCTGCACAAGGCGCGCGATCACGACCGCCTCACCGACGAGCTCGCGCGCCTCGCCATCGCCCGCACGGCCGGCGGCGACGCGCCCCGCCGACTGTAGCCCGCCGCCTACACGGCCTGAAGCACCTGCCCGACCGACTGCGGTGCGCGACCGGACCATAGTTCGATCGCCCGCACCGGGACGCCTCCTGAATCGGTGCAGCGTTCATCTCCGTCTCCGCGCCAGCGAGGTTGCCATGCTTCACTACGCCGCCGTCTTCTTCATCATCGCAATCATCGCCGCCGTGTTCGGGTTCGGCGGCATCGCCGCCGGCGCAGCCGGCGTCGCGAAGGTCTTGTTCGCGCTCTTTCTAATCGGTGCGCTCGTCGCGCTGGTGCTCGGGCGCCCACGCGCCTGAGCGGGAAGCGTTCGGCCCGCACGTGTTGAGACTCTTTACCGAGGAGCCCTTGTCCATGGACACGACAGCAAACGAACTAGGTCGCGCGCTCAAGGGCGACTCCAGGGCCGCGCGTCACGCGGCGGGCGAGGGCGTCCGGCGGGTGCGGGCCGCGGGAAACCGCGAGGTGCAGAACCTCATCGCCGATGTCGAGGACCTCGTGAGCCGCGTGGGCGAGGCTGCCGATCCCGAGATTGCGCGTGTCCGCGCCAAGGTCGAGAACGCGCTCAGTGCGGCCAAGCAGGCCATCGCCGACGGTGCCGCGCAAGTGCAGCGCCAGGCTCGCGATGCGGTCGCCGCCGGCGACCAATACGTCCGGAAACAGCCCTGGCAGACGATCGGCATTGCCGCGCTTGCCGGACTCGCGATCGGCTTCCTCGTATCGCGGCGCTAGGCGGCCGGTCGTGATCGAGCGCCTCGCTGTTGCGGCGTCGATCGCGATCCGCCACGCAGGGGCCTACACGGATCTCGTCCTTGCTGACGTCGAGGCGGCGAGCCGGCTCACGCGGCGGCGCATGGTGGCCGGCGCGACGCTGGCGGGGGCGCTCCTCCTCCGCGTCCGGGCGACGACCGAATAGGATGTTGTCCTACAGAAGCGGGCCGGGCCACGGAACATGCTGGTTCCCCACGGTTCAAACAGAGCGGGCTGCGTGGCGCGCGCCCCCGGAGATGCCATGGAACGGAAACAGGCGGACGACGCGGCGGCGATTGGAGGCCAGGCGGAACTTCGGGCCCCCGATTCCCGCCCGGTGCTGCCCGGCGATGCGCGATCAGCGGAGTCGGCACCTGCCGTGCACCGTCGTGACGCCGCCGCGCGCGACCGGTTGCTGCTATTCGTGGGTCGGCACCGCTGAGGCGGTGCCAGTCGTCGTCGGTGGCGCACGGTCGCGTAGAGACGGAAGCGATTTGCTCGCCATTGCTCAAGCGGCTCGGCGTTCCGATCCCGACACCCCCCTGATCGCTTCGGTCTCGCATCGGCCGCACCGGACTCGTCGTAGCGCCAGTTCCGCCCGGCCGTCGGCGGGCGGGGGGATCCCGTATGATGGCGTGGATGTCCGGGCGAGCGTCGCCGGGTGCTCTCCCGGGCGATGCGGGATCCCCGCCGCTTCCTCCGAATGGGTGGTCATTGGAATGTATCTCGCGGCGATGTGGGCGGTGCGAGCCTGAGGGTCCTCGCGGTGCGCGGGCGTTCGGGCGCCCGCGCGGTGCCGCGCCGTGCTGAACTTCCGCCAGGCGATCCCGGTCGTGGTGCTCATCGCGGCACTGATCGGCCTGTTCGCGGCCGCGCAATCGGGCCAGCAGCGTCTCGCCGACGCGAGCCGGCGCGTCGAGGCGGCGGCGCTCCGCCACCGGGTCCTCTCGGAGACTCTGCAGCTCCTGACCCAGGCCGAGAGCAGCCAGCGTGGCTATGTGCTGCTCGGTGAGTCCGTCTACCTCGCGCCGTACTTGGACGCGCTGCCGGCGCTCGCCAAGAACCTGCATCGCATCGACGAGGTGTTCGTGACCGCGGATGCGACGACGCTCGCGAAGGTGGCCAACGTCAAACGCCTCGCAAACCTGAAGCTCGAGGAGATGAGCCAGACGCTTGAGCTCTACAAGAGCCGTGGTCGACCGGCGGCGCTCGACTTGATCCGCTCCGACTTTGGGCGCCGCACCATGCGGGAAGTGACCGACTCCGTCCGCCAACTGCAGTCGGAGGAGAGCACCGAGATCGTCGAGGCGAGCCGCTCGTGGCGTGACGACCTGTGGGTGACGCGCTGGATCACGAGCGGTGGGCTCATCCTCAACGTGTTCCTGGTCCTGCTCGTGCGCCGGCTGGTGGTCAGGGATCTGCGCAACCGCGAACGCGAGGCCGAGGAGTTGACCGAGCGGCGCGCGCACCTCGAGGCAGTGGTCCAGGAGCGGACTGAAGAGCTTTCCAGCCTGTCGACGCATCTGCAGTCGCTCGCGGAGCAGGAGAAGGCGGCGCTATCGCGCGAGCTGCACGATGAGCTCGGCGGCCTCCTGGTCGCGGCGCGCATGGACGTGTCGTGGCTCGAGGACCACGTGCCCGCCACCGATCCCGAGGTGCGGACGCACTTCCTGCGCCTGCACGAGGCGCTGCAGACCGGCGTCGACGTCAAGCGCCGCGTGGTCGAAAACCTGAGGCCCACGCTGCTCGACAACCTGGGCCTGTTTCCGGCCCTCAAGTGGCAGGTCGCGGATTCCTGCGGGCGCGCGGGGCTCGAATGCCTGGAGCACTATCCGGCGACGGAACCGATGCTGACGCCCGAGGGTTCGATCGCGGTGTTCAGGATCGTGCAGGAGTCGCTGACCAACATCCTCAAGCACGCGCGCGCGACGCGCGTCGAGCTGCGCATCGAGACGACGGGCCGCTGGCTCATCGTGCGCATCCGCGACAACGGCGTCGGCCTTCCCGAGGAGCGGCTGCAGGCGATCGGCTCGCACGGCCTGGCCGCAATGCGTCACCGCGCGGTCGGCCTCGGGGGCGAGTGGCGCGTGACGCCCGCGGAGGGCGGCGGTACCGAGATCGAGGCGCGCCTCCCGCTCGAGCGGGTGAGCGCGACGGACGCCGTTAGCCGGTAGCGGGCGCCGGGCGGTTCCGCGCGAACTCGCCGAGCAGCGTCGGGATACGAAAATAGTCCCGCGACTTGTCCAGGAAGGCCTCGACCCCGAACTGCTCCGCCTCGCGGCGGTACTCCGGCAGGCCGTAGTTCGTCAGGATCACGACCTTCGGCCGGCTGGAACGGCGCGCGAGCGCGCGCAGCACGCCGAAGCCAGTGCCTTTGCGTAGGTGCAGGTCGAGGATGACCACGTCGGGAGCGGCCGCGGCAATCCGCTCGACCGCCTCGGTCTCGGTCGCGACCACGTCATCGAGGTCGACGTCGGGCAGCTGGCGGATGAGTTCGGAGAGCCGCGTCGCGAGGAGTGCGGAGTCTTCGACCAGGAGTACGCGCAGCGGCGAGTGGACAGGCATCGAGGCGTTGCGGTGATCTTCGTTACTCACGATGGATCAGGTGGCCGGTTCGGGGTCGCGGATGAGTGCTGGCCGGCGGGGTCCGGGCCGGCCGCCATTGCTCGAGTTCGCCGCAAACGTCGCCCGCACGACGGCTCGCTACTGCACGAGGCCGTTGCGAAGCGCGTAGGTCGTGAGGTCGGCGTTGGTCTCCAGGTTCATCTTCTCGAGCACGCGCGCGCGGTACGTGCTGACCGTCTTCACGCTGATGAAGAGCTCGGCGGCGATCTCCGAGACGCTGCGGCCGACGGCGAGCTTGCAGAGGATCTGGAACTCGCGCTGCGAGAGCGAGGCATGGAGCGGCTGGTCGGTCGGTTCATCGAGCGCGGTCACCAGCATGTCGCTCAGGGTCGCGCTCACGAAGCGCTTGCCGGCGAGCACCGTGTGCACCGCGCGCATGAACTCCTCCGGCGCCTGGTCCTTGGCGAGGTAGCCGGAGGCCCCCGCGCGCAGCACGTTGATCGCGTACTGCTTCTCGGAGAAGCCACTCATCACCAGGACACGGGTGTTCGGATGGCCGGAGCGGATGTGCCTCAGAATGTCGATGCCGCTGCGGTCCGGCATGTTGATGTCTAGGATCACGAGGTCCCACTGGCCCGCACGCAGCTGGTTCAGCGTCTCGGTGCCGGTCGAGGTCTCGGCGATCGTGCCGATCGACCGCTCCTGTTCCAGGTAGTGGCGCAGACCCGTGCGGATCATCGCGTGGTCGTCTGCAATGAGTACGCTTGCCATGTAGTCCTCCGGCCCTCGATTGGGAGTCAGAAATCGTTCGCGTCCGACCGCGCACGGTCGAAATCGAGGATATCGACTCGATCCAGATTCGAGAGTACGCGCGTCGCCTGTCCGACCGTAGGTGATATCTTACAAAGTCCTACGAGCGCTCGTGATCCGTTGATTTCACAACGGAAATCTCGTCCGCCGATGACGGCAGCGACCCGGGATCGACGCCCGTCCGGACCGTCTCGTCGGTCGCACGTGCGGCCGGGATCGTGGTGGCCGTCGACGCGGCGTGCTCGTCGCAGAGGAGGTACGCACTCGCGGCGTAGCGTGCGCGGCAAGCCAGCCACACGAGACGCCCGAGAGTCGCCGGTGATTGCTCGAGCGCATGGGCGGCGGGCGCCGGGATCGCGGTCGCCTGCCCCGCGAGCGCCAGGAGAAGGGCGGCCGCCACGAGGGGCAGCACCCCTGCCGGACGAGGCTCATGCATCTCGATCGCTCCCGCGGCCCGGCTGTATCGCCGGTCGCCGGCCGGCTGCCTTCATGTCACGATTGTTCGCGGCCTAGAACCGCCACGCCGTGCTCAGCCAGAACGCGTTCGAATTGTTCGCGTTCTCGATGCGCACGACGTCGTATTCCGCATTCACGTTCAGGTGGTCGAGGAACGTGATGCCGATGCCGCCGCCATAGGTGAAGCTCGAGCGCGAGTGCGTCGACTCGATCACCTGGGTACCGGGGTTGTTGAGGTTCACATCGAGCTTCGCGTTGTAGAACAGGTAGCCTGCCTTCGCGAATACCTCGAACGGACCCGCCGGCAGCGTGCCGACCACGTACGGCGCGAAGCCGCTCAGGCGCAGCCGGTAGTTGCCGTCCGAGCCCGTCCCCGTGAACGAATCGCTCGGCCGGCCGAAGTTCACGTAATCGCCCTCGAAGCTGAGGTATGGCGATACGCGGTAGCCCGCGAACACCTTCCACGCGTCATCGCCCGAATGCGCGATGCTGTTGACGGCGGTGCCGACGTCATCGAGGTTCTGCATCTTGAGGTCGAAGTGGCCCCAGCCGATGCCGACGTACGGCCCGGCGGGATTCGAGTCCGCCAGCGCGGCCGGTGCGGCCAGGGCGAGCGCGAGGGCGCCGGCGGCCGCAGTCGTCGAAAGTATGTGTCTCACGGATAGCTCCTGTTAACGCGTGGGTCACGCGTTGCTGGCTATGAGCGTGACCGACCATCTCCGCGGCGGCGATTCCTGGACAACCCATGCACGTGTAGGCGGGCCGCGAGGCGGCTCCGTCGCCTCGCACCTACATCGTCATTAACGCCGTCGGCGCGGCGCCGCGTCGCCCCGACGGACTCGCGACGTGGCGTCGGTCAGGTCCTACACGGAAGGGTGGCGGGGCTCGACAGACGGGTGCGTGCACCGCTCCTACGCTTGCCGCGCGTGCTTCTCCGCCCGAACGGAGGCGACGCTCAGTTCGCTCGGGGGAACCCACATGCGTGAGTGTCAGCCGTCGGACGGCGCAAGTGTCGCGCGCACGCTGCAGGCCCGGCGGCACCGCTGGCTCCTCGGCACTGAGCTCAAGCGCGCACGGAGTCGGTGCTCGAGGGCGCAGATGCAGGCGGGCGCCTGACGCCTAGGCAGTCGTTCTCGACCGACTCGGGCGAGATCGTCAGGATCCGGAGCCAGGAGTTCTGAGGACGCCGGGAACCGACGGCGCTACCAGGAGCGGATGCTGCGCGCCGCGCGATGCCGCGTGGGATCGGAGACGTTGAGTCCCGGTTCTTCGTCGGGCGTGCCGTTCATCTCGAGCTCATCCGCGCCGAGGAGCGCAAGCAGCTGGTCGCGCGATCGCTCCGGCGGCTGGATGCGCGCGGTGTCCTCGACGAGCGCGGCGGCGGGGCGTTTCGTTGAGGCGCTCGTGGCGGGCGGGGGCGCCGAGGGCAGGGGCCAGATCACCGTGCGCGTTTCGCGGGGCGGCTCCTTCGCCCGGGCGCGTGCCTCGACGTGCGCCTCGATCAGGCGTGTCGCTTTCGCGTACTCGCGGTGGCTGATCGGCACCACGCTGACGTCGGGGAAGTGCGGTCGCACGTACTCCGCGACCTGGTGCGCGCTGTGGACGTTCTTGAAGAAGCCGAGCCGGAGCGCGTGGTGAGCGCCATCAGCGCGATTCAGCTGCGCACGGTACAAGTTGTAGGCCCGAAGCAGCGCGAGCTGCGGGATCGCGGTCGAGGGCAGCGCGGTTGGCGACCAGGCCAGCTGCACGACGTAGCGCTGCGGCTCGGTCGGGGTCGTGGGCGGAACCACCACCGGTGGCTCCGCGGTCGGGGCAGGCGGCGGTTCGGGCGCGGCGAGCGCGTGCGGCGGGATCTCGCCCGGCGAGACGACGTCGGTGAGCGCCGGCGGACTCGCCCGCTCGGTGACCCGCGCGGTGGCGCGGCGGATCAGCCGGAACGCCGTGTTCATCGTGTCGTCGAGCGAGCCTAGGTTGCTCCGTGGCGCGCACGAGATCCACGCGGCCGGGTAGTGGCGGCGGACGACGGCGAGCGCCTCGTGGGCGCGGGTCGCGGAGTCGAAGTAGCCGACGAACAGACGGAAGCGCTCGCGACCGTCCTCGACCGTGCGCGACCGGAACACCGAGAACCCGACCAGTTCGTGCACGAACGGCACGCGCAGCACCATCGGGAGGCTCGCCGTGCAGAGCGTGATGACGTAGACGTCGCCGTCACCCGGAGCGTCGTCAGGCCCCCTGTCCGTCATGCCATTACCCCCGCGGAACGTCCCACCCAGCCGTCGACGAGCGTCGGCGCGTGTCGGTTGCCGCGCCGGGATGCCCGGCGGGACCCTGTCCCGCACCTTGAGGCGACTATCCGCAAGATTGGCGGGGGTCTCAAGGCGTGCTGACGTCGGGAATCGGCGACAGGAAGGCCGCTTGTCCGACAGCGCCCGTCAGGTGCGCGCGTTGGCGGCGATCCAGCGAACCAACGTCTCGAGAAACCCCGTGAGGAACGTCTTCGTACCCTCGTTGACGAGCGCGCCGTCCGCGCCGAAGAGCTTGTCGGCGGCGCTCAGGTACACCTCCGGTTGCGGCAGCGCCGGGACGTCGAGAAAGACCAGTGACTGCCGAAGGTGGTGGTTCGCGCCGAATCCGCCGATTGCGCCCGGCGAGGCGCTCACCACGGCGCCCGGCTTCCCCTTCCAGGCGTTCTTGCCGTAGGGGCGGGAGCCGACGTCGAGCGCATTCTTGAGCGCCGCGGGGACGGAGCGGTTGTACTCGGGGGTCACGAACAGCACGGCGTCTGCCGCCGCGATGCGGCCGCGGAACTCCGTCCACGCCGCGGGCGGGCTCGCGGTGTCGAGGTCCTGGTTGTAGAGCGGGAGCGTGCCGATCTCGACGATCTCGAGGCGAAGCGTCGGTGGCGCGAGCGCGGCGAGCGCGTGCGCAACCTTTCGGTTGATCGACTCCCTGCGCAGGCTCCCCACCAGTGTCGCGACCGAGTACGTCGTTGTCATGTGCCCTCTCGCGGGTTGCGGAATCCGGTTCCACGGTCGCGCGGATTCGCACCCGCCGTGTCGGTAACTCCCGCGAGGCGTGGAAGGCCGCTGCCGACCGCCGTGCGATACGCGGCCCCGCGGGGTCCTCGCCGGGTCGCGGCGATTCTCGCACACCCGGGTCGCCCGTTGACGACGCTCTCCGTCGGAACTTCCCTCGCGCAGCGCGGGTCCGCCCGAGCGCCGGGCGAACACGAGGAGGGATCGCGATGAAACCCGTAGCTCACCGGGCATCGGGTCCGATCAGACGCTGGCGCCGGGCCAGAGGCGATTCCCGGGCATGTCGCGCCCCGCGCAACCACCGGAGAACCGAGCATGTCCCGCGGTGACAAGTCCTCGTACACGCCGCACCAGAAGCGCGCCCCGCGCCACATCGAGGAGAGCTACGAAGCACGCGGCTTCTCCAGGAAGCGCGCGAAGCGCATTGCCTGGGCCACCGTCAACAAGCACGACGGCGGCGGCCGCAAGGTGCGGCGCTGAGCCGAGGTACCGACCCCTGAAAAAACGACCCCCGGTGCCGGCACCGCCTACAATGGCGGCTGGGCCGGCGGGGCGCGCTCCCGTGCTCGTCGAACCCACACCTCGAGGGCCTTCGCATGCAGCTAGGAATGATCGGACTCGGCCGGATGGGCGCGAGCCTGGTGCGACGCGCGACCCACGCGGGCCACCGCTGCGTCGTGTTCGACGTGAACGCCGATGCCGTCAAGCGCCTTCGCGGCCCCGGCATCACCGGCGCGAGTTCCATCGAGGACCTGGTTGCGAAGCTGAAGCCGCCGCGTGCGGTGTGGATCATGGTGCCCGCCGGAGTCACGGGCGCGACGGTGCGCAGCCTCGCCTCGCACCTCGGCGCCGACGACGCGATCATCGACGGCGGCAACAGCCATTATCACGATGACTTGAAGCGCGCGGCGACGCTCGCGAAGCGTGGCATCCACTACCTCGACTGTGGCACCAGCGGCGGCGTGTTCGGCCTCGATCGCGGGTTCTGCCTGATGATCGGCGGCGAGGAGCGCATCGTGCGACGGCTCGAACCGATCTTCCGGAGCCTGGCGCCGGGGAGCGCGAGCGCGGCGCGCACGCCCGGCCGCAAGGGCGCCGCGAGCCCTGCCGAGCAGGGCTACCTGCACTGCGGACCGACGGGCGCGGGGCATTTCGTCAAGATGGTCCACAACGGCATCGAGTACGGCGTGATGGCGGCCTACGCCGAGGGCCTCAACATCCTCAAGAACGCGAACGTCGGCAAGCGCAGGCAGACGGTGGATGCGGAGACGGCGCCGCTCCTCAACCCCGAGCACTACCAGTACGACCTCGATCTCGCCTCGATCGCGGAGCTGTGGCGGCGTGGCAGCGTGATCGGCTCCTGGCTCCTCGACCTGACGGCGGCCTCCCTGTACGCAAGCCCGAAGCTCAGGGAGTTCGCCGGACGCGTGGCGGACTCCGGGGAAGGACGCTGGACCATTGCCGCGGCGATCGACGAGTCGGTGCCGGCGCCGGTGCTGACGACCGCGCTCTACGAGCGATTCAGTTCACGCGGCGGCGCGGGGTTCGCGGACCGGGTGCTCTCGGCGATGCGTGCGCAGTTCGGTGGACACCACGAGAAGCCGCGCCGCGGCGGCGCGAAGCGCCGGCGCTAGGCGGGGCGCAGCCGCTCAGTTGCCGGCGTCCTCGTGGGTGTGGCGCCAGCGCCAGTAGTCGCGCTGGTCGTCTGCGTTCAGCTGCGAGAGTGGGCGGTAGTCCTGGTGTCGCTCGGTCATGTAGCGGTGGTAGGCGCGATCCTCGCGATCGTCCCAGCGGTGATAGTCCTGGTGGTCGGCGTCGTAGAGGCGCACGCGCGCCGCGCAGCCGGAGGCGAGCACAGTGCCGGCCATCGTCGCGGCGACGATCAGCGACAGGCGATAGTTCCTCGGTTCCCGCATGGCAATCCCCTCGTGATGCTTCGAAAGCGACGCCGGCCCTGACGACGATCCGCCGGGCCGGCGAAGCCCGGACTTACCGGTCGAGCTTGGTGATCTTCGCGCCCTCGAGCGAGATGTCGCCGATCAGGCCCTTCTCGCCGAACACGAACGCGAGCACCGGGTGCTGCAGGGTCTGGCTGTCGACCTCGGCGCCAGCGCCCTTGACGACCGCGACGCCGGCATCGGCGCCGACCGTCCAGCCGTTGCTGTTGACAAACTTCTCCTTGGCGGCCTCGGTCATGAACAGGATGACCTCGCTGCGACGCGCGGCGCCGAGCGTCGCGCCGACCGACGCGCCGGTCACCTTGTAGTAGCCGACGGTCGCGCCGTGGACCTCGAGCGCACCCTCGCCATACTCGCCGGCGACGCCGGCACCGGCCTTGGTGACGCGCGGGAACACGAGCACCGCCGACGCCTTGCGGGCGAGCTCGCGGTGGTTGGGGCCCGCCGCGTAGAAGCGCGTCAGCGCGTCGTCGACCCGCGTGTTGATTTCCGACGTCGTTGCCGCCGGGGCCAGCACGCTGAACGCGAGAGCCGTCGCGGCGACAGCGGCCTTGGAAATGACAGAGAAACGGTTCATGTGATATCTCCGCGGTGAGTGAGTCACTTCAAACTATTCCGTGATTCGCGGGTTCCCCCGCGAGCGAGCTCGCGACAGCTTGCGTGAAGCGGTTCCGCGTAGCGCCGGTCCGCCCCGGGCTCCCGCCGCCGCCTGCCGCCTGTGTCGTTTGAAGCGGCGGGCGCGCCCAGGTCCCGATTCGGACGGTGGGCAGTGTGCTCGTGGCCGCATCGCGCGAAAGCCGGACGGGCCACCGTCGCGCTGTCGGCCACGGACTACCGTGAGGCCACAGGTTCGCGACAACGCGGCCGCATTCAGGCGACAATCGCCGCGTGACGACCTGCCGCCTGCCGATCGGCATCCTTATCGCCTGCCTCGTCGTCGGACTCGGGGCCTGTGCTGGCAACGAGAGGGCGGCGTCCGTTGACTCCGGCGCCGGAGGGCAGCCGCGCACGGTGTACGTTCTCAGGCGCGGGTGGCACGTCGACGTCGGCTTTCCGGCAGCGGAGATCCAGGGGCCGCTCGCGGCGACTCTGCCGGCGCTTCCCGGTGCGCGCGTCGTGCTATATGGATTCGGGGACCGGCGCTACCTGATGACGCGCGACGAGAACACGTGCACGGGGCTCGCGGCACTCTGGCCGGGAGCGGGGCTGATACTGGTCACGGGACTTGCGACGACGCCGGATCTCGCGTTCAGCGAGAAGCAGGTCGTGCGCATCGTCGTGACGGGCGGCGAGGCGCTCGCGCTCGAGAACTTCGTGTGGGGCGCGATCGCGGCGGACCCCGCGGGCGTCAAGCCGCTCGCCAGCGGACCGTACGACGGCAGCGTCTATTTCGCGTCGTCGACGCGCTACTCCGGGGTGCACACGTGCAACACTTGGGCAGCGGACGCGCTGCACGCGGCGGGGCTACCGGTGACGAGCCGGGGAGTCGTGTTCGCGGGGCAGGTCTTCCGGCAGGCGCGGCGCTGCGCGCTGCCACGTGGCGCGGCACCCGACGCGTTGTCCGCGTGCGCGGGGACATGAGCAGGTGCCAGGCACGCGCCGCCGGACCGGCGCGTGCCTCGCGACGGTCAGCTGCAGGGAGGCGCCGAGCCATCCGAGCAGACGACGGTCGTGTGCGAGTTCGACGGTACGACCACGGTGGTCGACGGGGCGGGCGAGGCCGGGCGGCTGCTGCTGACGCAGCCGGCCAAGGCAAGGATGACCAGTGCACCGGATAGGATTTTCATGGCAGGTCCTTCAGTGGAGGCGGTGAGGATGTGGCGGTCTCGACAGATCACTCGAATCGCTGCCGTCCTCGAGACCTCGGGCAGGCGCTCGCGGACTGACCGCGACTCCAAGGTAGTCGGGCGGTCCGGCCACGGGGATCGGTCCGCGCGCGCTCGCGCTGTCGGCTGCGGACTACGGCCGTGAGCACACCCGAGGTCGCGCGGCCGCGCACGGGTCCACGCGGGTTCCTCAAGGTGATGGGTCCCGGTCTCATCACCGGTGCATCCGACGACGATCCGAGCGGCATCGCGACGTACTCGCAGGTCGGCGCGGAGTTCGGCTACGGGCTCGCGTGGACGCTCCTGTTCAGCTATCCGCTGATGGCGGCCATCCAGGAGATCAGCGCGCGCATCGGACGGGTGACGGGTTACGGCATTGCGGGGAACCTGAAACGTCACTCGCCTGCGTGGCTCGCACGGAGTCTGGTGCTCCTCTTCCTGCTCACGAACGTCGTCAATCTCGGCGCTGATCTCGGCGCCATGGGCGCGGCGCTCAGGTTGCTCGTGCCGGGACCGGTGCTCCTCTACGTCGCGCTCTTCGGTGTCGCCTCCGCGCTCCTTGAGATCTTCGCGGACTATGCGCGCTACGTGGCGATCCTGAAGTGGCTGTGCCTCTCGCTCTTCAGCTACGTCATCTGTGCGTTCGCGGTCGACGTGTCGTGGGGGCGGCTTGCGAAGGAGCTCCTCTGGCCGCCGCTCTCGGATGCCCCGGAATACCTGATGGCCATCGTCGCCGTGCTCGGCACGACCATCAGCCCGTACCTGTTCTTCTGGCAGGCCGAGGAGGAGGTCGAGGACGAGCGGCAGGCGCGCGGCGCGCGGCCGCTCGTTCGCGCGCCGGATCAGGCGCCGTCGGAGTTCGCGCGCATCCGCGCCGACACCTACGTCGGCATGGGGCTTTCGAACCTGATCGCACTCTTCATCGTGATCACGACGGCGGCGACGCTGCACGAACACGGCGTCACGACGATTGCGACTTCGGCCGACGCGGCGGAGGCGCTGCGCACCATCGCCGGGCCGCTCACCTTCCTCGTGTTCGCGGCCGGAATCATCGGCACCGGGCTCCTCACGATCCCGGTACTGGCGGGCTCAGCGGCGTTCGCACTCGGCGAGCTCTTTTCGTGGCACGTCGGGCTCGCACGGAAGCCCCACCGAGCAAAGGCGTTCTACGCGACGATCGCCGTGGCGACCCTGCTCGGTGCGATACTCAATTTCACGCCCATCGATCCGATGCGCGCGCTCTACTGGAGTGCGGTGCTGAACGGCATCGTCGCCGTGCCGGTCATGATCGCGATGATGAACCTCTCGGTGCGGGCGGACGTCATGGGCGAGTTCACGCTGCCGGCGGGGCTCAGGATCGTCGGCTGGATCGCGACGGCCGCGATGGCGGCGACCGTCGTCGCGCTCGGGAGCAGCGCGATCAGCTGACGATCGACGCTTTCGCGAAACGGGGGCGTCGGCAACCAGCACCGCGACGCGAGCCTCGCGTTTGGCGCCATCGTTGGCGCCCGGGCGGTCGGCACGGGTGGGCAGCTCAGCGCGTACGTCGGCTACCGCGCGCAGCGCGAACCGGCCAGGCTTCAGCACGCAGGGCCCGCAGGCGGGCCCCCGCGGTACGCCCGCCGCCCATATATATGTGTAGCCCGACCCCGCTGGGTCGGCGGCCCCCGCGGCACGGGGTCGCGACGCCCG
>Ga0335083_10007650_pt1 | contig 13316 bp, 14 predicted proteins | sample Lox_Sample_42_FD_206716 | JGI IMG/M metagenome (GOLD analysis project Ga0335083, IMG submission 206716) | Soil microbial communities from Loxahatchee National Wildlife Refuge, Florida, United States - Lox_Sample_4.2 | ecosystem: Environmental > Terrestrial > Soil > Wetlands | place: USA...
TAGTAGCGCGAACGCGGCGCCGCGGCCGCGGGTACCTGATTGCCCTTCGCGTACATGCACTGGAGATACGCCGCGTCGTATTGCCGCTGCGCCCCGTAGTAAGTTGCGCCGGCGGCGTTCGCTCCGGAGGCGCTTCCGACGAGCAGGCCGGTTCCCGCTCCGATCGCCGCGCCGGTGCCCGCCGAATGGGTGGCGGCTCCGATGATCGCTCCTGCGGCTGCACCCAGCGCGGTGCCCCATGCTGCGTTGGCGGCGGCTGCGTCGTTCGCCGCCTTCGCCGGATCGCCCGGTCCGATGTAGTACTGAGCGTACTGCCGGCACGACACGTCGTCGGCCTGGAACTGATCGAAACTCTTCGCGCTGCCCGGTAGCGCCATCACTTGCGGACCGGACGGCGCGGTGACGCAACCGGCCAGCGCAAGCGTCGCGGCCAGCGCTACGAGCTTGAAGCCTCTTGTCATCGCCATCTCCCCAGGCAGAGTATCAACGCGGCGCGGTCGGACCGGGTGCGTTCGGCGGAACCACGCGCAACCAACCTGCGGCGCACGTGGGCACCTGCGGATAGTATCCCGCGGGATTCGGGCAATAGTACTGGTACCCGCCCTGCTCCGGCGCGCCTTGCGTCGCGTCACCCTGGTAGCCCGCGTCCGGCCGTTGCACGTAAGTACCGGAGTCGTACATCGGCGCATCCTGGTAGTACGGGTAATAGCCGGCGTACGGATAGTAGTAGGGATAGGAGTAGCCGCCGTAGTAGTACGGATAGTACGCGGGCCACCAGCCCCACCATGGTCCGCCGACGCCGATCACGAACGACGTTCCATGCCAGCCCCATCCGCCGTGCCCACCGTGCCAGCTTCCACCGCCGCCGTGCCAGCTTCCACCGCCGCCGTGCCAGCTTCCACCGCCGCCGTGCCAGCCGCCGCCACCACCGCTATGTGAGCCGCCGCCACCACCGCCGTGTCCGCCGCCGTGCTGCGCCATCGCGACGCCTGTTCCGCCGATCATCAGTGCGGCGGCCACCAAAATCATTGCAAATCGTTTCATAGATCTCTCCTTGCGGGACATTAATTCATAGACTAGTCCCCTCGCATAGAGTTCGTCCAGCATGCAGGTCAAACTCTGCGCAGATAGCTGCCTTCTTCAAACGCCCAAAGAGGTGAACCGGTTTACTGGAGTAAAATTCCACCTTTGTACCAGCACGGAGCAAGGCCATGGCCGAGCAGCCAGCGCCGCGGGCGAGCGACGCGAAAATGGACCCGGCGTCGCTTTATCGCGAGGAGATCTATACCGACCGCGCCGCCGGGACGATACGCGCCCTCATCCCGGTAACGCGCGACGGCGGTCCGGACCAGACGCGTCCCACGATCTACATCGGCGAAGCGCAGATACTTACCAACATGGGGCCGTTGCCCATCAGTTTCGAGATCGATGCGCCGAGCCTCAGTGCTGCTGTGCAGAAGTACGGCGACGCCGCGAAGGAAGGGGTCGATCGGGCCCTGCGCGAGCTCCAGGAGCTGCGCCGCCAAGCGTCGTCCTCGATCGTGCTGCCCGGTGCCGGCGCCGCGGCCGGGCTCGGCGGCGCGATTCCGCCGGGAGGTCTCGGCGGCGGCAAGATCAAGTTGCCCTAATCCGTTGAAATCGGCGCGGCTGGCGCATTCGGGGGCCATTGCGGGCCGAATGAGGATTGCGGCGGCATACACAGCCCGGGTGGTCGCTTTGGCAATGCTGGTCGCGTATCCGGCGGTGGCTGCGCTCGACATGAGCGAAGGCCTCTGGGAGACGACCATTACCGCGTCCGGAGAAACCCGCTCGCTCGGCACCCACTGCTACACCAAGGCCGACATCGCGGAAATGGAGCTGATGTTGCGGGGAAACTCGACGCCGCCCGAAGCGGCCTGCCGCTACAGCGGCTTCACGCAAGCGGGCAACAGCGTTCGCTATACGATGAGCTGCCGTTACGGCGACGCCGTCCAGGAGAGCGCCGTCGAGGCCATCTATCACGGCGATTCGGCCTCCGGCACGATCCGCACCGGCGGAGTCAGCGTGACGACCACGAGCCGGCGCGTGGGAAGCTGCACTCAGAGCTCGTTCGAGCACTAGTCATGTCCGACGACAAGCCGAGCGGCTTGGCCCGCGGTCTCACGCACTACGGTGACGCGGGCTTCGCGCTCTACCTGCGCCGCTCCTTCGCCCGCTCGATGGGCTATTCATCGGCGCTCCTCGCACGCCCGACGATCGGTATCTGCCACGCAGCGTCCGATCTCAACAACTGCCATCGCCATTTTCCCGAGCTGATCGAGGCGGTGAAGCGCGGCGTGCTTGCCGCCGGCGGCCTGCCGCTCGCCTTTCCCACCATTTCGCTGGGCGAAGTCTTCCTGCATCCGACGAGCCTCATGTACCGCAACCTGATGGCGATGGACGTGGAGGAGATGTGCCGCGCGCAGCCGCTCGATGCCGTGGTGCTGCTCGGCGGCTGCGACAAGACAGTGCCGGCGCAGCTGATGGGCGCGGCATCCGCCAACGTCCCGGCCGTTCAGCTCGTCGCGGGTCCGATGCTCTCCGCGCGCCACGAAGGTGAGCGCCTGGGCGCGTGCACCGACTGCCGCCGCTTCTGGGCGAGCTTTCGCGGAGGCTCGATCGATGCTACCGCGATCGCGCGGGTCGAAACGCGCTTGGCGACGACTGCGGGCACCTGCGCGGTGATGGGCACGGCGAGCACGATGGCCTGCATCGCCGAAGCGCTCGGCATGACTCTGCCCGGCACTGCGGCGATTCCCGCCGTGCATGCCGACCGCTTGCGCGCCGGCGAGGAAACCGGCCGCACCGCCGTCGCGCTCGCGGCCTCGCGCTTGACCCCGGATCGCATCCTCACGCCGGAAGCGGTCGAGAATGCGCTCAGGGTCCTGCTCGCGATCGGAGGCTCGACCAACGCGATCATCCACCTCACCGCGATCGCCGGCCGAGTCGGCGTTCGCGTCTCGCTCCCGCGGCTCAACGAATTGTCCGATTCGACGCCCGTGCTGGTTGACCTCAAGCCGACTGGCTCTCACTACATGGAGGATTTTTTCGCCGCCGGCGGCATGAGCGCCGTGCTGCACGAGCTGAAGCCGATGCTGCATCTCGACTGCATCACGGTGACGGGCGAAACGCTTGCGCAACGCCTCGCGGCGCCGCCCGATTGGATCGACCGCGAGGTGATCCGCACGCTCGAGCGGCCGTTTCATGCGTCCGGGGGACTCGTTGCATTGTTCGGCACGCTCGCGCCCAACGGCGCGATCCTCAAGCGCGCAGCGGCCAGTGCGAATCTCTTCGAGCGCAGCGGCCGCGCCGTCGTGTTTGCATCGCCTTCGGACCTCGCGGCGCGCGTCGACGATCCGTCGCTCGACGTACGCGAAGACGATTTTCTGGTGATGCAGCACTCCGGGCCGACGAGCGGCTACGGGATGCCCGAATCCGGCTACCTCCCGATCCCGGCGAAACTCGCGCGTGCCGGCGTGAAGGACATGGTGCGCATTTCCGACGCGCGCATGAGCGGCACCGCGTACGGAACGGTCGTACTGCACGTAAGTCCCGAAGCGGCGCTCGGCGGACCGCTCGCGTTCGTGCGCACGGGCGATCGCATTCGGCTCTCGGTGCGCGAGCGCCGGCTCGATCTGGAAGTCGATGCTCCGGAACTGGCGCGACGCAAGAAAGATCGGCGAGCGACGACGCCGCCCGCGCGCGGTTATCAGCGCCTGTATGCCGAACACGTGCTACAGGCGGAAGACGGCTGCGATTTCGATTTTCTGCGCGGAGAGCGCCGCGCCTTGTCGCCGGATTGAGACGTCTCATCGGGACGCCTCGGACGCCGTCCTACGGCGAAATCAGACGGCCACCGATTCAAACGACCCGCAAGCGTGGCTACAGTGGAGTCACTGCCACAAGCATCGGAGTACGCGATGAATCTCTCCGCAATCGATTGGTCCACGGCGATCCTGGTGGGCTCGATCGCGCTGCTCGTTACGGGTGTCGCCTGGAAGGTACACCTCTCGTCCAAGAAACCCGCCCCGGCTCCTGAACGCAACGGCATCGGGCAGTACCGCCCGCACGTTTACCACTAGTTAGTGCAGTCGTTGCCTGGTCTTGCGCGCGGCTTCGCGCCGCTGGGCGCGGCGCTCGGCGCGGTTCGGCTCGACCCGAGCCTGCTCGCGCCAGAAGCGGAAGATGAGCACAGCGGCGATGGGAAGCTCGTCGATCATGCCGAGACGCTTCTCCTGCGTGTCGACCCAGTCGAGGTATTCCGGATCGTGATCGCCGTAGGCGAGCGCCTCGATGGGCAGCATCCAGTCGCGCGTCGTCTCGGTCGCATAGATCGGCTCCCATAGCTCTTCGCGCAGCAGCACGCCGGTCATGTAGCCCTCGCACCACGCGCTCGCTTCGGGCGGACCAGGTTCACCCTTCGCAGCCTTCTGTCCGCGCTGCCGCGTCTCGCCCTCCTCGGGCCGATAGAGCAGCGGCTTGAAGCGCGTCGGCGAATCCATGAGCGTGCGCACGATGCTGTTCTGCAGGCGCAGGATGAGCGAAAGGATGCGCTCCGCCTGCTCGTTGTCCGCGAACGCAGGCGACGAACTGCGCTGGCTGTCGCTCCAGACGACCGGCAGCCATTCCGAGGGCTGGATCAATTCCGGGCCGCTCACCACAGCGGTCATGAAGCCGTCGAGCATCTCCAGGTCCATGCAATCCTGCGGCACGGCATTCGAGCCAAAGAAGGCTTCGAGCGTGTCGTATTCCGCTTCGGTGAGCGGCTCGTCGAGCTTGGTAGGTTCGGACATCGGGAATTGCAACGAGAGACGAACTGTTAATGATCTCGCGAGACGCGCGGGAATGCAACCCGGACGCGCTCGGTATGCTACATTGGCCGCCACCGTGAGCTCGCGCATTTCGCCTGAGAGGTTCCGTATGAAGTTGTCTCGTCCCGCGCCTTCGCTGCTGATTCCAATTATGGTCACAACTATGTTTGGTTGCGCAACCACGCCAACCGCGAATGACCGTGCCTGGTTGGAACAACGCTACAGGGCCGCGTGCGAACGAGCTGGGCTCGTTGCAGAAGGCGACGTCGCAAGGTGCGTCGCCAGGGGCGCAGGCTACCAAACAACGAACCTTCCCGACCGACAATGCGTCAGTGCAGTTGGGAAGCAGATCACTCAAGCGATGTGCTACTAGGACCACTCTTGGATGTGCCGCCAGCGGACTGTTTTGCGTTGCACACGTGATTTGGACGGGCTGCCCGAAGAAAACAAATCGTTGAAGGATCGTTAGGACGCACTGTGACGAGCGCGCGCGTGGGAATGCAAGCGAACATCCGCGGAGGGAGTCAGTCACGCGGATCAGCATCGGCACAATGTGATAGATTGGGCTTCGTGATCCGAGTCTTCGCCAAAACGAGCTTTCTCGCGGCGCGGCCAAGCGCCCGCTGGCGGATGTGCGTATGTTGTTCCGTGCTGCTCGCGCTAGTCTGGCCGTCGCTCGGTTCGTTGCCATGGGCCCTGGCAGAACTCGCGCCTGGCTACCATGTTCTCGGTCACGAGGACGCCGAGGATGAACCAAGTAGCGCCTCCACCGGGGCTCACGTCCACGGTGACGCATCGGACGTCCCGGGCAGCCCGACGCATCCGCTCGATCACGATTGTGCGCAGTGCCAGGTGCTCAAGCATCTGTCGCGATGTGTGTTGCTCCCGCCGCAGGTCTCGGACGTCGCGCTACCGACCGGCTGCCCGGTTCAGCCCCGTTTCCTCGCCGAGCCGCGGTACGAGGGCCGTAGCTCTGCGGCACTGCCTCCCGTTCGCGGCCCGCCTTCCCGCCAAGCCTGAAGTATTCCGATCGTACGGCTGATCTGTCGAGCCGTTGCCTCGCGGCGAAACGAACGCCACGCGGGTAACGGCGTCGACTTGCCGAAACGTTTCTGGCAATTCTTCTTGGAAGGACTGCGCAAAATGGCCGCATTACCTGGACGGAGGCAACTCGCATCCCCCACCGATGGAACACGATTCAAACGATACCTGGCGGCCCTCGCGGCTTCGGTTCTCGCGCAACTCCACGCTGGCGGCGCCCACGCCTGCGCCACCTGCGGTTGCTCGCTCTCGGCCGATGCCGCAATGGGATTCTCGTCGACCGCCGGCTGGCAGATAACCTTTCAATTCGACACCATCAATCAGAATGAGCTCCGGTCTGGCACGCACAGCGTCTCGTTTCCGGAAGTCGCCCAGATCAACAATGACGGCGGCGACCAGGAGGTCGAGAAGCAGACGAACAACCATTACTACACGCTTGGCATCAGCTATTCGCCCAACGCGGACTGGAATTTCCGCTTCCAGGTGCCTTGGGTTTATCGCAACCACACGACCTATGGCGACTCTCCGAACCCACTCACGCCGGACTTGATCAGCGGGGCTTACGTCAACGACCTGGGAGACATGCGCTTCATCGGGAGCTACCAAGGCTTTCTGCCTACGCACAACCTGGGAGTGCAGCTGGGGATCAAGCTCCCGACCGGGAACTACGGCGGCCCCAACGCCGACGACACGGGAATCGCCGGACGTCATCCGGTCGCGTTCAGCTATGGTCCGAACTCTCTCAACCCTTCGCCGGACAACCTGCTCGACACGAGCCTGCAGCCCGGCACCGGAAGCACTGATCTCATCCTGGGCGGGTACTATTACCAGGCGGTCAGCCAGAATTTCGACGCCTTCATCAGCGGGCAGTACCAGTTCGCGGTTGCACACCTGCTTGATCAGATCGGGCAGGACTTTCGCCCCGGCAATGCTGTCAACGTGAGCTTCGGGCTGCGCTACGAGGAAAATCCGCACCTGGTTCCTCAGATCCAGGTGAACTATACGTACAAGGCCCACGATCAGGGGACGCTGGCCGACACGGCCGACACAGCCGGATCCGTCGTCTACGTGAGCCCCGGCGTCACGGCGATGGTTGCTCAGAACATGCACGTCTACGCCTTCGTCCAGCTTCCTGTGTATAGCAATCTGCAGGGGTATCAGGTGTTTCCGCGCTGGACGGCAAGCGTCGGCGTCAGCTACGCTTTTTGACGCCGGAATGCGAACTCGACTGCTTGATCACGATCGCCTCGACCGGCACGCGCAATCGATGAGCAACCGAACGAAAGGATTAATTCTCAAGGACGTACCCGTCGATTCGTCGCGTCGTCGTTTATTGCGTATGGCGGCGGTACTTGGCCTGGCAATGGCCTGGAGCCTGAATGGTTTGAGCGCGCAGGCCAATGATCTCAAGGTGGGGCAAGCCGCTCCACCGCTTGTGCTTCAAACCCTGGATGGACGCAGCATCGCTACTCGCGATCTTCACGGGCAGGTGATCATCGTGACCTTCTGGGCAACGTGGTGTGAACCTTGCCGCGAGGAGCTGCCCCTCCTTTCGGAGTACGTCCAACGACACGCGGCGCAGGGTCTGCAGGTTCTGGGTTTCAGCCTCGATGGGCCTGACCAATTGCCCAAAGTGCGGGGCGTTGCTTCGACGCTGCGCTTTCCGGTAGGCCTCCTCGGCAGTCCTTGGGCGGGAGGTTACGGTCGCATCTGGCATCTGCCCGTGAGCTTTGTCATCGACCGCGAGGGTCGCCTGGCTTACAACGGCTGGGATGACGAGGATCCTGTGTTGACCGTGGCGCGGCTGCACGAGGTCGTAGACCCTCTGTTGAAATAGTAACGACTGCCTTCGCCCTCATCGCGAGCGCACCGGACCGCCTTCCATCGCTTCGACGGTGACGATGGTGCGGATCGTTCCCGCGCGCTCGAAAGTCAGCATCAGAGGAAAGGTCTCGCCGACCTTCAGCGGTTGCTTGAGATCGATGAGCATCAGGTGATGGCCGTCGGGCTTGAGCTCGAACCGCGCGCCGGGCATTATCTCGAGGGAGGGAATCGCGCGCATCTTCATCATCCCGCCCTCGACGGCCATCTGATGCAAGACAACGCCCCCGGCGACCGGCGTCGATGCGCGCACGAGCCGATCGCTCTCGTTGGCGGCGTTGTCGATGGTGAGGTACACGGCGCCGGTTTTTGCTCCCGGCGGCGTGGCGCGCGCGACCGCGTGGTCGATGCGCAGCGTATCCAAGCGCTTATCCTCCGCTGCGGCGAACGCGCTGCATCCGGCGAACGCGATACCGAGGGCCAGCAAGCCGAACGATCTTCCCATCGGGCGCAACTATACTCCGGCGCGTCGGCGCTGCGCTAGGGTAGGGCCTGTTTAACGCCCTAGTTCGATCCGACCGTGGTTCCTCGTTGTGATATTGTTTCCCGACCTCATGCTCTGGCTGCCGCGCAAGTTGATGCCGGCGTACGTGAAGTGACGCTGCAGACAAGACCGCTGTCGCCGGGCTTCGGGTCGGAAGGGAGCGGCATCGACCTCTCCCGGCCGCTCGACGACGCCGAATTCGCCGACCTCGAGCGAAACTTCCTTCGCGCGCAGGTGCTGGTGATCCGCGATCAGTCGCTCACGCCGGCGCAATTCGTCGCGTTCGCGCGGCGCTTCGGACCGCCCGAGCCGCACGTCATCGACCAGTTCCATCATCCCGCCGACCCGAACATCCTCATCCTGTCGAATCGGAAGAGGAACGGCGAGCCGGTCGGGCTCGCGGACGCCGGCACCTACTTCCACACCGACTACTCCTACCTGCAGGTTCCAGCGCGGGCGACGATGCTCTATTCGATCGAGGTGCCGAAGGCGGGCGGCAATACCTTGTTCGCGAACCAGTACGCCGCCTACGACGGCCTTTCCGAAGCGATGAAGCAGCGCATCAACAAGCTGGTCGCGATCCACCACTACGGCAACCGCAAGGTCGCCGACGAGATGAGCCGCGTCGCCGCGTCGCCGCTCACCGAAGAGCAGAAGGCGAAGATGCCTCTCATCACGCACCCGGTCGTGCGCCCGCATCCGGTCACGGGACGAAAGGCGCTCTATGCGGTCTCGGGCAGCTCGTACGGCATCGTTGGCATGCCCGAGGACGAAGCCGTCGCGCTGCTCGACGAGCTGGCCGCGCACGCCACGCAGGGGAAGTATGTGTACAGCCTTTCGTATCGGGTGGGAGACGTCGTTCTTTGGGACAACGCCTCGCTGCTGCATTCGGCGACGCTGACCGATCCCGACGATCCGCGCACGCTGTGGCGGATCACGGTGAAGGAGCCTGCGACCGGGCCCACGGCGATCGACGTGCTCGCGCCGGCGTTCGCGACCGGCACGACGCGAGATTGAGATAGTTTCGCACCCCAGGCCAAACCTTCGCCAAAGCCCGACAATGACACGACCGGCCTCATGTGCCCGGCTTCGCGGTTAGATGAGAATGGGTTATCATTATCACTTGACTCCAGCGCTTCGCCTGTTTCGCGTCATTGCCCTCTCGTTGCTGCTCGTCGGCGTGCAGTACGGTGCCCTGCTGCACGCCCTCGAGCACGACGGCGAGGCGCTCAGGCACGCGCAGGGTCAGACCTTCAGCGTACCGGACGACGAGGTCTGCGCGATCTGCGTGTTGTTCGCCGGCGGCGCGAATGCCGTTGCGAGCGACGCCGCCCGCGCGGCGCTCGCGCTCGGCGCCGAAACGAAACCGCAGTTCGCGCCGACGTCGATCGCGGCGTCGACTCCGTCCTGGTACTCCAGCCGCGCTCCGCCTGTTTCCCTCTGATCGGTTTCGCCTCGGGACTTCGCGTCCCGATCCATTGCAGGAATCAGAGGAGCAGTCGACATGCTCAAGTCGAGACTTGGCGCGTGGCTTGTCGCCATCGCGCTTGCCATGCCGCCGATGCACGTGCTGGCCCAGACCAACGGGCCGCGGGCCGACGCAGTCGGCGGTGCAAGCATCGCCGGAACGCTGAAAGACGCCGTTGGAAAGCCGCTCTCGAACGTCGTGATCACCGTGCGGGCAGCGGACGGCAGCGAAGTCGCGAGGACAGTCAGCGACCGCGCCGGCGCCTTCCGCATCGAGAACGTTCCGGCAGGCCGCTACACGCTCGCAACCGACACCGTCATCCTCAGCGAGAACCAGCGCGCCGTGACCTTGTCTGAGACGGGGACGCTCACGCTCGCGCTTGTCGCCGCACCGACGCTCCCGCTCGCGCCCGTGCAGATCGTCGCCAGGCGCCTGAACGAGTCGCGTCAGAACCTCGCCCCGGACATCGGCGCCGACGTCTACCATTTCGATCGCCAGGACATCCTCGACCTGCCTGCCGGCGACGCGACGTCCTTGAATCAAGTTCTGCTCCAGGCGACCGGCGTCACGCAGGACTCGTTCGGGCAACTGCACGTGCGCGGGGATCACGCCAACCTTCAGTACCGGCTCAACGGAGTCATCATCCCCGAATCGATCGCCGGCTTCGGGCAGACGCTGAGCACGCGCTTCGCCGATCAGATCAATTTGATCGAGGGCGCCCTGCCTGCGCAGTACGGGTATCGAACCGCGGGTGTGGTCGACATCACGACCAAGGGGGGCGCGTTCGATCAGGGCGGGCGCATCGGTTACTTCGGCGGCAGCCACAACACCAATCAGGTCTATGGAGACGTGGGTGGCGCCGTGGGAGACTTCACCTACTACGCCACGGGCTCGTGGATGAGCAACAATCTCGGGATCGAGGCGCCGACCTCCGATCGGGATCCGCTGCACGACCACACGACGCAGGGCAACGGCTTCGGTTATTTCTCGTACCACCTCAATCAGGACACGCGCTTGAATTTGATCCTCGGTTCGGCGGAGAACAAGTTCGAGATCCCCAATACTCCCGGCCAGATGCCGAGCTTCGAGCTGGCGGGTGCGCCGGATCTGCCGTCTTCGGATCTCAATCAGAGACAGAACGAGAAGACCCGGCTCGCCGTGCTGGCGCTGCAAGGCATCGCCAGCGACAGGATCGACTATCAGCTCGCCGGCTTCTACCGCTATTCGAGCGTTCGCTACCTCCCGGACCAGGTGGGCGACCTCATCTATACCGGCGTCGCCGGGAGCATCTATCGCCAGAACGAGCTGTGGGGGACGCAGGGAGATCTGAGCTACCGCCTGAACGAGAAGAACACGCTCCGCACCGGGTTCTACTACAGCCGCGAGCGCATCGCCACCGACAACAGCTCGCAGGTTTTCCCGGCCGACGCGGACGGCAACCAGACGAGCACGATCCCGTTCACGATCGTCGACAACACCGGAAGCGTCGGGCGCCAGCTCGGGTTCTACCTGCAGGACGCGTGGCAGCCGATCGACGATCTGACGGTGAACTTCGGCGTGCGCTGGGATCGGGTCAATTCCTTTGTTTCGCAGAGCCAATGGAGCCCGCGCATCGGCGCGGTGTGGAAGGCGACTCCCGCGCTCACCCTGCACGCCGGCTACGCGCGCTACTTCACGCCGCCGCCGAGCGAGCTCGTCACCGACGCGACGATTTCCAAGTTCGAGGGCACCACCAACCAGCAGCCCTCCACCGAAAACTCGCCGGTGAAGTCCGAGCGAAGCAACTACTACGATGCCGGCGTCACCTACAAGGTCACGCAGGCCTTGAGCGTAGGTCTCGACGGCTACTATCGCGACGTGACCGATCTCCTCGACGAGGGACAGTTCGGCAGTGCCTTGATCTTCACGCCGTTCAACTACGCCAAGGGCCACGTCTACGGCGTCGAATTCTCAGGGAACTACCGAGACAGCAATTTCTCGGCCTATCTCAACGTCGCGTACTCGAAGGCGCAGGGGAACAACATCGTGAGCAGCCAGTTCAACTTCGATCCCGACGAGCTGACCTACATCGCGGACCATTTCATCTACCTCGACCACGACCAGACCTGGACCGGCTCGGCCGGAGCGTCATACACCTGGCAGGAGACCACCTTCAGCGTATCTGCTCTCTACGGCAGCGGGCTGCGTCGCGGCTTCGCCAATACGGAGCACGTGCCGTCCTATACGCAGGTCGATCTCGGCGTGTCGCGGAATTTCGTTCTGCCCGGCATCGGCAAGATCCTCGGCCGGTTCACGATCGTGAACGTCTTCGACAAGAGCTACGAGCTGCGCGATGGCAGCGGGGTCGGCGTCGGTGCGCCGCAATTCGGGCCGCGCCGGGCCTTCTATGCCGCGGTCGAGAAGCCGTTCAACTGGTGATGCGCTCGTCTTCCGGCGAGCCTTTATTCGCCGGTCGTGAGCAGAGCCGCACGAGCAAGGCGGTGATCAGGAGCTCGACAAGGAAAAAGCACATCCCCACGACGAGCCAGAACGCCGGCGAGGAAGGCAAGTGAACCATCTGGCAACGCCTACGCCGCTATCGTGGCGCCGGCGCCCGAGCCTCCTCGCTCGATCCATTGCGCGAACGCCGACCGGATGCTCGCGGCGTCGGACGCTTTCAACAGCCCCGCGCGAAAATCGTTGTCGGAGAACATCTCGGCGACGAGCGCGAGCAGCCGGAGGTGTTTCGTGTTGTCGGCATCGCTCGGGACGAGGAGGACGAAGAGCTCGGACACCGCTCGATGATCCGGCGCCGCGAAGCCGATCGGACGCTTCGTGCGCGCGTACACGGTCACCGGTTCGGGGATGCCTTCGATGCGGGCATGCGGGAGCGCAAAGCCGTTGCCGAGCGCGGTGGACGCCGCCTGCTCACGGCGCCACAACGCGCGGAAGACCGGTGGCGCACTCAAGCTTCGTGAACGTTCGATGAGGGCGCTCACGGTGCGCAATGCCTCCCACCGGTTGGAGACGTCGAGATCGAGCGCTATTTCCTGCGGGAAAGGCGACGGAAGTGCTGCGGCCATGACAATCCTTCGAATGACGAGGCCTTCACGCCGCGACGGAACCCGCGATCAGGGCATGGACAGCGGCGGCGGCGGAACGACCGCGCAGCTTCTCGCGTAACTTCCGGTCAGCGAAGAGCTCGGCAACTTCGGCGAGAAGCTGCAGATGCTCGTCCGTGACCTCGGGCGGTACCAGCAGGATGAGCATGTCGCTCACCGGCTTGTCGTCCGGTGCTCCGAACGCGATGGGAAATTTTGTGCGCACGAAGGCGGCGATCGGGCGGCTGATCCCCTTGACCCGCGCGTGCGGGATCGCGACCCCGAAGCCGAGTCCGGTGGATCCGATCTTCTCGCGCTCGACCAGACGCGCAAGCACGTCCGCCTCGGGCAACCCGTGGCGTCCGGCGACGAAGCGGGCAATCTCTTCGAATGCGCGCTCCTTCGTCGAAGCGTCCACGCCGAGGAGCACATCTGCGGGAGTCAATAGCGCGGCAAGCGCCGAGGGCCGCGCGCTTGCGCTTCGGTCGACCGGCGCCGGGCGTTCCGATCCGAAATAGTAACCCGGCAGGGCG
>Ga0335083_10007654_pt1 | contig 13314 bp, 15 predicted proteins | sample Lox_Sample_42_FD_206716 | JGI IMG/M metagenome (GOLD analysis project Ga0335083, IMG submission 206716) | Soil microbial communities from Loxahatchee National Wildlife Refuge, Florida, United States - Lox_Sample_4.2 | ecosystem: Environmental > Terrestrial > Soil > Wetlands | place: USA...
TGACGGGCAGCACATGCTTCCCGAAGACTACGGGGCACTGTACCTACAATTCGCAACCGCGATTCACAAACTGGTGCCCGAGGCGAAGCTAGGTGGGCCGCCGTTTGAAGGAACGTTTGGCGATGTGGAAGTCTGGCCGGATGCGAACGGGAAAGTGTCATGGATTGGGCGATTCCTCGACTATTTGAAAGCGCACGGGCGACTGGGTGACTTCACGTTCTTTTCCTTCGAGCATTATCCGTATCAGGACCGGCCGACCTACTCCTGGGCCGATCTTTATCCTGAGCCGGGATACGTCAGCCACATCGTGCAGGTATGGAAAGATAACGGGGTGCCGGCGAATATTCCGTTCTTCATGACCGAAGGAAACATCGGAGGCGGCGCGCCTCCGTCAAGCGTGAAGAGCGGCTTGTGGCTCGCGGACTACGTCGGCACCATGATGAGCGAGGGCGCCGGCGCGACCTACTACTTCCACTACATGCCGTACCCGCGAGAGTTCAGCGGGTTCGGTAATTTCCTGTGGATTGATCAGAACTATAACGTCACAGGCTATCCGCCGCAGTATCTGGCAGCGCAGGTCATCACGAAAGAATGGGTTCAGCCCGTCGACGCGCCGCATAAGCAGTTCAAGGCCGCCAGCGACGTGAACGACGCTGCAGGAAATGTTCTGGTGACGGCGTACGCGGTCGAGCGCCCGGATGGCCAGTGGTCGGTGATGCTCGTCAATCGAGATCAGTTCAACGACCATGCGGTGATAGTTGCGTTCGCCGGAGCGGGAGGAAAATCCGACCGGCATTTCTCGGGCTCGGTCGACCGCATCACCTTCGGATCGAACGAATATCAGTGGCACCGCGAGGGCGTAGGAGGACATGCAGACCCGGATGGTCCGCCGTCGAAGTCGACGGTGCAAGGAGGCGCCGACGCGCTCTATCAGATTCCGAAAGCATCGATCACCGTGCTGCGGGGAAAGATCGGGGACTGATCAGCGAAAGCATGAACCACGAAGGACACGAAGGACCACGAAGGAAATCCCGGAATCTCGAATTTGACGTCCTTCGTGATACTCCGTGTCCTTAGTGGTTAATGTTTCTGGGTTTCAATCGGGATGCTCGGAATCCAGCGCGGAACCGCCCGCCGGTACTGTTCGTACGACTCGCCGAACGTTCGTCGGAGCGTGGGTTCTTCATAGAAGACAACGAACACATGAGCGGTCAGCAACATCGCGGCCGCATATTCGACAAGGTGAAGACTGCGAAAGAGTGCGGCCTCTCCCACGATCACCAGTGCCACGCCGATGTACATGGGATTGCGAACGTAGCGGTGCAGCGCAGTCGTGACGAGGAACTTCGTCGGAGAGATCGGTGCGGGAGTGCCCAACCCGCGCACGGCAAATTCCCAGGCGCAGCGGAAATAAATCGCCGCTCCTAATACGATGACCAGAGCGCCCAGCCAGGTCAGCAGTCCGCTCTCAGGTTTCGCGAAACCTCCCACGATCCAAGAAGGGACGAGTACGGTGACCGTTCCAGGCACGACGATGGTGAACAGAATCGTCTTCAGAATGGGGCCGACAGTTCGCGTCATAAATCGTGCTCACCTTGCTAGCTCGCGAGTGGTTGAGAAGGACTCGCCTCCCAGGCGCTGCGGAAAAAGATACATATGCGCCGTACCGCGGAAGAGCGGCTCTTCGAGGGCCGCGTGAAGCATGATGAGATCATGGCGGGCTTTCGGCCCCTGTGGTCATTCTCCCTCAAGCGTTTTTTTTTTCGATGTTCCGCCGAGGGGCGATGGCCGCAAGACAGCCGCACCCACCTTACTGTAAAATCAATAGCGACGGAAGAGAATCGAGACGCAGCTTCAGAGTCTTCCCGAGTGGATCCCCGTTAGGTTCCGGTTCAGATTTCGGAGAATTCCATCCACAACATCCGCTGTGACGACGAAGCGGATTGCGCTGCGCAAAAATTAGAAGAGATCAGGAGACATCGCATATGGCAGTAGGCGCCAAGATCGCAAAAACAGCCGACCGTAAGAAGGTCATGGACACCACCAAGAGCACGGATTGCCCCAAGTGCGGCAAGGCCACGCGCATCGTGAAGCGGGTCAAAGACCGCGAACGCGGCGTCCCGGGCGGGGTCTACATCTCATGCTCGGCGTGTGAGTTTTTCGAGAAGCTGTAGAAAAGAGTTTCGAGTTTCAGGTTTCGAGTTTCAAGAGCCGGAGCGGGAGGAACGGTCCTCTCTCTGCTTCGGCTTTTTCTTTCCGCTACTTGCTCGGCGCCTTGATGTTGCGACGCATCATCTCTCGAAACTCAACGAGTTGTTCCGCAGTGAAGGCCCGTTTTGGGATAGGAAGAGAAATTCTGGGCTGCGGGAGGACGACGAACACGTATTTATTTTCCCCCCAGGCTATATAGGTTGACCAAGCCACTTGCGAATCGGCGTGAACGGAGCGGACTCCTAATCCAGCATCCGATGCTTCAATTGTCATTGGATCGTGGGCGGACGGTGTGTTGCGGAATTGCCTCCGCCCTGACAGCGACGGGCCGGCCCATATCAGGACGAGGAAGCCCGCAGAAAGAACAATGCCCGGGAGCACGCTGACGATAGTTGCCGTCTTAATGAACAACTGCAATACAAAAACAACAAACCCAAAGCCAAAGAAGAAACCCGCCGCACGAATCCCCCAACGCCTCCAAGGTCGCAGATTCCGCCAAGTGAGTAGGCCCTGGCGATAGTCCTCTGGCGTGAGCTGAAAAGTGACTTGCACGATCGAGGCATTATACAGACGCGCTATCCGCTGATCTGCAGCAGGATCGTTCTGGCTTCAGACCTTGAGGTCCGCTGATTCCTACTCCAACGCTAGAGCGATCCTGAGAGCTTTGTCCAACTCTACGACCTTGGACCAGGAAAGCGATCCCACAAACTGCGTGAGGTCGGCTTTGGGGACACTTCTGAGGTTGTCGCAGGCGATCCAACTCTCATGTTTGAGACCTTCCGTAGGACCAATCGCAACTTGGGTTGAGAGGCCGCTGCCGTTTGTGAATACGGGGGCGCAAACGACCGTGGCGTAGGCCGAGTCGATGAGTTCCTGCCTGCTTACCACAACGAAGCTGCGGTAGCGTTTCGGATCTCCCGCTGGTTTATGCACGCGATAGATCTGTCCACGCCTCATGGTCATTTCTCAGGGGAGTGCTACTCTTCGGGGAAGTCGCCGAGCGGAGCCTGACACTCCAAGCCGTCCAATGCATCTTTATTCAGCTGTTCAGCGTTGCGGTTGATAATTGCCAAATCGCGCGCCCCCCGTTCTGCCCTAGCCCGATCGCGCAGGTACTGAGACAGCACGGCCTCGATAAAGGCCGAGCGTGACTGCTTCGATCCCGCGACACGGTCAATCCCGCTCAGGACCTCTTTCGAGAGTGTGACAGATGTCTTCTCTTTCATACTACCTAGTATACCACTAATATACCACCAATATCGAGCCGTACTCAGTGCCGTTGGTTTCCTTTTACCCGCTGATCTGCCCCAGAATCGCCCTCGCCTCCGCCGCCGGATCCGCGGCTTCGGTGATGGGCCGTCCGACGACGATGTGGGTCGCTCCCGCCGCAATCGCTTCTGCCGGAGTGACGACGCGGACCTGATCTCCGACGTCTCCGCCGGATGGGCGGACGCCCGGAGTGACGAGCGCGAATTTGTCCCCGAGTTCCGTGCGCAAGGTAGACGCTTCGCGAGCCGATGCGACCACGCCCTGGCAGCCGTTGGCCAGCGCGATCGTGGCCAGGCGTACCACGCTGTCTTCGACCGTGCCCCGGATCCCGATCTTTTCGAGATCGTTGGCGTCCATGCTGGTCAGCACAGTCACCGCGAGCACGATCAGCTCCGGATTCGTCTTCGCCGCTTCCACCGCAGCGCGCAGCATCTTGCCGCTGCCTGAGGCATGTACGGTCAGCATGCTCACGCCCAGCTTCGCCGCTTCGCTCACGGCCAGTCCCACGGTATTCGGAATGTCGTGGTACTTCAGATCGAGAAATACACGGCGCCCCGACGCCACGAGATCCCGCACCACTTGCGGACCTTCGGCCGTATAGAGCTGCATGCCGACTTTGTAGGTCAGTGCGGAGTCTCCCACCGCCGCCACAATCTTCTGTGCGGCGGCGGCGGTGGAAACGTCCAGGGCAACGATGAGCCGCTGGCGCGGATCCTCATGCCGAAAAGTATCGTTCCGACGGCTAGTGCCATCGTGCGATAGGCCTGGAATGATAGCGGGCATCCCAGCCAGTTTATGATTTTTACGGGAGTTTTACTACCGGGGGATGGTTGACGGCGACCGTCTGGTAAGCGGGCTTCTGTTCGCGTGGGTTGCCCTGGTTGTTGACCAGATCCAGACGCACGCGTTGCAGACCACGCGCCTTGAACTGCAGTGCCTGGGCAGCACCGTACGACAGGTCGATAATCCGGCCTGGAACGATCGGTCCCCGGTCATTGACCCGAACCACGACGGCCCGGCCATTGCGCAGGTTGGTCACCTTGACATAGCTTCCCATGGGAAGCGTCAAGTGGGCTGCGGTCATGTCGTACATCTCGTAGGGCTCACCGCTAGCCGTGGTTTTGCCTTGAAATATCTGCCCGTACCAGGAGGCTGTCCCAACTTGATACGGTTTCGCTTTAACGACCTGTTGGCGGACTTCGGGTTTATCTGGAACAGAACTAACTGGAGCCGCAATCGCCTCCGAGATGTTCGGTCCCTGAGCCGCTCCCAGGCCGACGATCAGACAAGCGATCGCCAGTCCATGAGCTATACGTCTTCGCATTCAGTTCTCCTCGCATACTCAAAAGTGCCCTTGGCCTTTAGGCTGGTGTTTCTCTGCAGTTTGTAGATGCTATCGACGTGCCAAACTCGTGTCAAGGCGAATTGGGGGGTCCGGCGATGACCTCCTAGTTATGGATGTCACACGTAACCCATTGGTAATTTAGGCACATCCGGGTAAGGCCCTTTATTTCAGGACGGTTACGTATTTACCAAAAGGTAAATAACTAAAGGCCAGGGGCAAGGTAGAATTTACAACTTGTGTGGAATCAATGGCTTACCGTCATTAACTTAGCAACTTACATAGAATCATGTATTTACAGGATGTCCTCAAGGTCAGCACCTAAAGATTTTTTTCTCGATGCTCGCTCCAAAAGTAACTTCCGGGAGGTGCCGATGTGAGATGCTGGGCCCTGATTCGGGATTCTATCGCCGTTATTGGATTGGAGGGACATGTCCGAAAAGCCACCTATCGTCCTCACCATCGCGGGTTTCGATCCCTCTTCCGGGGCTGGCGTCACTGCCGACATTAAGACCATTGCCGCCCACGGCTGCTACGGGGTGGCTTGCATCACTGCTTTAACCGTGCAATCGACCTCAGGGGTCAAGAGGGTGGAGGCGGTCGATCCGGTGTTGATTTCCGACACGTTAGAGGAACTGGCGGACGACATGGAGATCGCCGCCGTCCATATTGGCATGCTCGGATCCGGCCACGTAGTCAAAGCCGTCGCCGAGTTCCTTTCGAAAGCCTCAAAGGGTGGTTCGCGAAAGGCTCGATTGCCCAATATTGTGCTCGATCCCATTCTTAAGTCCTCTTCCGGAGCCGACTTGCTGGAGCCATCTGGAAGCAAGTCTTTAGTGGAGAGGCTCATCCCCCTCGCCGACGTACTGACTCCCAACGTCGACGAGGCTGCGGCGCTCACCGGGCTGAGAGTTCAGGACTTGGAGGAAATGAGGGCCGCCGCCGCCAAACTGCACCAAATGGGCGCCTCTGCCCTGGTCATCACCGGCGGACACCTTGAGAAAGCCATTGACCTCCTGAGCTTTACGACCGGGCACGGAGTCGAGCAGGAAGTCTTCAAGGCGGAGCGCCAACGGTCCAATTCAACCCATGGCACCGGGTGCGCCTTCGCCACCGCTATGGCGTGCCATCTTGCTCTAGACCGCGGCTTGGCCGAAGCCGCGTTGCTGGCGAAGACCTATGTCAGCGCCGCGATCGCCAACGGACATCCCTTGGGCCGGGGAATCGGACCCGTTCACCATCTTTATAGGATGAGCCAGCAAAGGCGTGCGGCAGGATCAGGGAGCGAGTCGTAGATCAGGTTCTTCCATTCTCCCGTGCCCGCAAAATCTTATTCCGAACGAAAATCTGTGGAGCATGGAAGAGCGGTCCTTTAGCGGCCGCGAAATCGCGTCCCAAATTGATCAGGGCTTTAGCCCCTGGGTCGATTCCTGAATTCCCTTTTATTCGCTATCGATCGGAAGACTTCTTCAGCAGGATCCCCGCGACGAACGAGGCCGTCGCCGCCAGCAGCCATTCCGCCCGGTAGAACTGAATCGCCTGCCAATCCACCAACGTCTTGGCAGTCAACAGTCCAACCAGCAGCGCTCCAGCAACGCATCCGATGCCGAGCACGAAAGCGATCAACGAGGCCGTCGACAGCCCAATCCAGCTCTTGATCTCATGGAAGTGCAGGTAGCGCAGCCAGGACGGCAACGAGATCTTGTTCCAAGGGATGGATCCGGCCACTGCGTGTACCCGGGATACCGCCTGTTTCCACAGATTCGCGAATTCGGCAGCATCGGCGTGCGCGTCGGCGGTCATCGCTGCTTCCCGGCGCCGCCCACCGCAGGAGTGACAAAACCGCGATCCCAGCAGGAATTCACTTCCGCAGCGCGAGCATGACTCTGCCATGGCAGGGACGGGATCCCGAACCACCATCTCCTCCGTCGTGACGGGAGAGGGCGCCCGCCAGAATTCCTGATGCGTCTCTTGAACTACTTCTGACATGGTAGGTCCTACAGTAAAAACCCTAACCTTAAAGGCATTCCAACCGCCAAAGGACGCTCATCCCTAAGTGTTTCAGATCCAGAGACTTGCAGTTCTTTCCAACAAACACAGTTCGCATTCGCGGGCAATTATTACGCGCGTCAGCGAGTAAAGATGCGCCAGTTACGAAGGCCCATGAACTATCCACGGATCAAGAACTTCTGACAAGGTGCGGGACGGCCCGGTCGTCAGCGAGCCACAATCAGCTCTCTGACTGGCGCCGCTTGGCCTGCCGAGCTCCATTCGGCGGACCGGGCGCAGCTTTCTGGTCCGAACCTGCCCGCAACCGGATCAGTCTGCAACTGCCCGGATTATAGGGTTGCGTGTCGTCCCATGGCAGGTAGCGAAAACGGCACGTAGATGACATTCTTGGTTCAGAGTCTCGGATGACGCGATGGGGACAGCCGCCTCGGCTGTCCGTCGAGCGACGCTCACGTTGGCCTCGGAAATATTATGGCGCCGTCAAAAGACCCGAGATTCGAAGAGCACGATTTGTCGCAGAATCGACTGGGCTGAGGCAAACCTTCGACTTCGTTTAAACTAGGTGGCATTCGATCCGTGACCTCCCAAGCCCATCTTCCGAAGCGCACCCGACACGGCGGCCAGTGGTTGCCACTGCTGCTCCTCGTCTGGGTGTTCTGCGTGTCCGCACCGGCACAGTCAGGCTCCGCCGCAACCGCGATCCACGGCGCACCGCATGATCCCCAGACCGAGGTCGCCTTCGACCACTTCTACAACATGGATTACGACCGGGCGACGCAGGAGTTCGAGAAGATTCTCGAGAAGCATCCCAACGATCCCTTTGCGGTCAACCATCTGCTCACTGTGGTGCTGATGCACGATCTGTATGACACCGGAGCGATGAACACTGGCGACTACGCGAATGACAGCTTCATCGGCCGCACGCCGCGCCCTACGGATCCGAAAGTGAAGGAGCAGATCAAGGAACTCGTCCGTCGCGCGGAGGCACTCGAAGAGGATGAGCTGCAGACGAATCCCAAGGACGTCAACGCGCTCTACTGCCGTGGTGTTTCCCGCGCCCAGTTTTCCGTCTATACCGGGCTCGTCGAGCGGGCGTGGTTTTCCGCGCTGCGCAATGCCGTCGGCGCACGCCATGACCATGAGCGCGTCCTCGAACTCGATCCCAAGTACGTGGACGCGAAGATGGTGGTGGGCACGCATAACTACGTGATCGGGCGCCTGCCCTGGAGCGTCAAGATGGCTGCGGCTCTCGCCGGTTTGAGCGGCTCGCCGGATAAGGGGCTTGAGTATCTCCGAGAAGTCGCCAAGAGCGATGGCGAAAACTCGGTCGACGCCAAGGTCGTACTGACGCTGTTTCTGCGCCGCGAGAAGCAATATGACGAGGCCATCGGCTACATGAACGAACTCTCGGTAAAGTATCCGAGGAACCACCTGTTCCTTACGGAAGTAGCCAATCTGCAGCGGGCCTCGGGCCGTCTTCAGGAGGCCGATTCCACTTATCGCAAAGTCTGGCAGAACGGTCGCGAAGGGAAGTACGGCACGCTGCACTACGAACTGGCCGCGTGGGGCCTCGGAGAACTGTTGCGCAGCGAAAAGAATTTCGCCGCCGCCGCGGCAGCCTACGACTTGGTCAATCAGGCTCCCAACCCAGACCCCGACATCCTGCAAAAAGCCAACCTGGCCGCCGGAGAAATGTACGACCTGCTCGACAAGCGCGACCTGGCCATGCAGAAATATCAAACCGTGCTGGCCGGCAATGCCAACACCGGCCCCGCCGACCAGGCCCGCCGCTACATCAAAGAAGCCTACCGGGAGTAGACGAGATTTGTGGAGACTACGGCCTTCGGCTGCTCAGGCTGTGTGATATGATGAATGCATCAATTGATTGATGAATGAATGGATGGAGGCAACTCAATGAACCGCCGCGTCGACGCTCACCTCGCCCGTACCCAACTCGGCCAGATCATGGATCGCGCGGTTGAAAACAACGAGCGCTTTGTCGTGGAACGCCGCGGCGAGCCCGCGGTCGTCATCCTGAGTGTGCAGGACTTTATCCGTCTTGCCGCGCCTCCTCCCGATTGGCTGGAGAAAGCCTGGAGCGGGGCGAAGAAGCGAGGCTTGGACAAGCTCTACGCGCCCGAAATCGACGCTGAAATTTCAGCCTACCGGCGCGAGAAGCGAAGGTGATTCGCGCGGTGGTCGACACGAACATTCTGGTGTCGGCCATGATCTCTGCCGAAGGCAACGAAGCTCGGCTACTCCTGGCAATAAACCAAGGGCTGGTGATGCCTTGTTTCTCGGACGAGGTTCTCGACGAATACTCTGAGGTCCTTCTTCGACCCAGGTTTGCCTTTCCGAGAGATGAGGTCGATGCCCTGCTGGGCTTGCTCCGTCGCGTTGGTCATCGGGTGAGTCCTGTTCCGATACCGCGTGTCTCGCCTGATCCGGATGACGATAAGTTCATCGCCTGCGCTGTGGCCGGAAAAGCTGACTTCCTGGTAACTGGGAACAAGCGACACTTTCCCCAGACTGATCGCACGACGGCCAAGGTCGTGAATGCTGCCGAACTGCTGGAAGTTATCACTTTGGACCTGTGACAAACTGCCGGAATCCGTAGGGAACTTTCGTCCTATAATTACGTACCCTCTGGTGGAGGCGGAGCCATGTACTGCAACTATTGCGGAAAACTGATTCAGGACGATGCGGCGGTTTGCGCGTATTGCGGTGTCCGCGTCGGCTCTTCGCTGGCCCGGACCCGCCTGGTGCGACCGCGCGTGGGGCGCAAAGTGGCCGGCGTTTGCCTGGGCTTCGCGGAGTATTTCGACGTTGACGTCGCCCTGGTGCGGGTTGTATGGCTCATCACTGCGCTGATGACCTGCGTGGGATTCATTCCGTACATCATCGCGTGGATCGTGATGCCCGAGGAACCGTTGCTTCTATCAGCGCCTGTGACCGCGCAACCAGCGACGAACCAGTAGCGCTAGAAACCCAACGTAGCGGCGGACGCATTCGTCCGCGCCCGGTCTCGGCGCTTGCCGTTCCATATCCCTGACCAGACGAATGCGTCCGGGTCCCCGGTGAGCCTCGACCCGCACTTGTGATCTAATCCCCTGCATGGAGCGCATCTCCTCGCATAGCGTAAGAAGTAGCGACGCCCAAATCTTTTACTGGTCGTTCGGCGACGGTCCGCCGGTGATCCTGCTGCATCCGTTCCCGGTTCACCATGAATTCTGGCTGCCCGTGGTCGACGCATTGTCGACGCGCTATCGCCTCATCCTGCCGGATCTGCGCGGGCACGGCGAGTCCGAGGTCGGCGATGGTCCGGCAACCATGGAGAAACACGCTGCCGACATTATCCGCGTCATGGACGACGCCGACATTGGGCGCGCACCCCTGATCGGCGTGTCGATCGGCGGCTACGCAATCTTTGAGTTCTGGCGGAGGCACCGCGGACGCGTGGCCGCACTCGGCTTGTGCAATACGAAGGCTCCGGCGGATGGTCCGGAAGCCCGCGCCGGACGGCTGCAGGCCGCGAATGACGTGCTCGAACGCGGCACCGAACCGTTTTTCGAATCGATGGTTCCGAAGTTGATGGCCAAGACGACGCGAGAGATGCGTCCCGACCTGGTCGACGGCGCGCTGCGCATGATGCGCAAGATGTCACCGGAAGACGTCGCGCTAGTGCAGCGCGGCATGGCTTCCCGCCCGGATTCGATCGAAACGTTGAAAACGATCAACGTTCCCACGTTGCTGGTGACGGGCGACGAAGACGTCATGACGGGGGTGAACGAGGCAGAGCTGATGCGGCAGCACATCCCGAACAGCGAGTTGCGCGTGATTCCCAAGGCGGCGCACTATTCTCCCTGGGAGCAGCCTGGAGACGCGGCGAAAATCTTCCGCCAATTTCTGGATGGCCTCTAAGATCAGCCGTGCAGTTGGTGCAACCGTGGAAGAAGCGCTTCAGCGCCGCGTAGACCGCACAAATCGATCCGGGCTTTAGCCCCTGAGGCCTCTTGATCTAGAATCGGGACGCCATGAAAAAGCTCGTCGTCCTATTGTCCTTCGCTCTGCTCCAGTCTCTTGTCTTCGGACAATCCGCCCCTCAACGCCCGCACATCCTCGGCATCGATCACGTTGCGTTCTACACCACGAATCCCGACGACGTGAAAAAGCTATACGGCGACGTGCTCGGCCTGGCCTCTGCCGATCCCGTCGAGCCGGGCGGCACGCTGCGGTACCTCGTGGGCAAACAGTGGGTCGGCTACAGCCCGGCGCCCGATCCCAAATCCACCGACCGCATGGATCACATCGCTCTTGCCACCGACAACATCGCCGCGCTGCGAAAGTATCTGCTGGCGCAGGGAGTCCAGGTTCCTCAGATTCAAGGCCGCGCGGACCACAGCCTCTTTTTCTTCGTCACCGATCCCGAAGGTCACAGGATCGAGTTTGTCGAGAAGGGAAGCGGAGAAGCTGCGCCGCCGCCTGCCTCTGCCGTTTCGCGCCACATGATTCACGCCGGCTTCCTCGTCTATCACCAGGAGGCCGAAGATCATTTCTATCGCGCCATTCTCGGCTTCCGTCCGTACTGGCATGGCGGCATGAAGGACGACGTGACCGAGTGGCTCGCCATACAGGTTCCCGACGGCACGGACTGGGTCGAATACATGCTGCATCAGCCGCAGCCTGCGGACCTGCGACTGACCGGGGTCATGAACCACATCTCGTTGGGCGTGGCGGATATTCAGAAAGCGCAGGCCATGCTGGAGTCGCGTGGCTGGAAGCCGCACGGCGACGAGAAAGCGCAGATGGGCAAAGACGGAAAGTGGCAGTTGAATCTGTACGATCCCGACCTGGTGCGCGTGGAGCTGATGGAATTCAAGCCGGCGCAGAAGCCGTGCTGCAGCGAATTTACCGGGCCGCACCCGTCGGAGTAAACGCTTCCATACAATTTTTACGACAAAATCGAAGTAGTATAATAGTGTAAGCGGTATATATACGTACGTTAAGCGAGCAGTGCCTAGCGGATAGGAATTTCGCATCCAGAATCCCGACTAGGATGCCGTTTCCTGAGCCGCAAACCGCCATTACGGCGACGATCGTCAGTGAGGTGAGGGCAGAGGTCGTCCGTGCCGCGATCGCGCGTCTACGAGACTCCTGGCACGGTTTTACGAATTTTCAATCACTTGCACGAAGACTCAACGACTCACGCGGTTTTGACCGTGATTGCGCCGCCAGATTTGTTAGAATCCTCTCGCTATGACAACGATGAACACATCAACGATGAACACATCGCTCGTCAATTCCCAGACTGTAACCGCAAAGGGCGACGGCCCAGCCGTCGACGTGAGCGGCGCCACCAGCCGGGTATTCCTGGTGACCTTGGTGATCACCAAGATCATCGAGCAGGAGTCTCTCGACCTCAGCGTATTCGGGTCCGCCGACGGCACGACCTGGGGGGCAAAGTCCATTGCGGCGATTCCGCAGAAGTTTTATGCCGGCGAGACTCCTCTGCTGCTCGATCTGACCGCCCATCCCGATGTGAAGTTCGTCCGCGCGCACTGGGAAGTGGCGCGCTGGGGCCGAGGCACCGAGACCCCCATGTTCGAGTTCGGCGCGACCTTGAGAGAAATCCCAGCCAACATTCTCAAAGAGGCCACGGCGGAAGCCAAAGCGCTGGCCTGAACGATTGTTGATTGATGATTGTTGATTTCCGATTGGAGAACCTTGCGAGCGAATAGGATTTTCAACCAGCAATCAAGAAGCACGATCACGAATTGACAGCCAGGGAATCGAAGTCCGCCCTCCAGTCCGCTATATTGATCTCAGCATGAAAAACGGCTCTCAAGTCATTGTGCGTCCGGCGCGCAACGTGCGCGGCAGTGTGCGGCTGCCCGGAGACAAGTCGATTTCCCATCGCTACGCCATGCTGGCGGGCATCGCCGAGGGCCCCTCGCGCCTGGAGAATTATTCGACAGGCGCTGATTGCGCCAGCACTCTTGGCTGTATGCGTTCGCTCGGCGTTACGTGGGAACGCAAACAGGGCCCGGAGAACGTCATTGAAGTGAAGGGAAGCGGATTGGCGCTCGCGGCTCCCTCAGTCGCGCTCGACTGCGGCAATTCCGGTTCGACGATGCGCATGTTGAGCGGCATTGTTGCGGGACAGAAATTTACCAGCGAGATGATCGGGGACGAATCGCTCTCGCGCCGTCCGATGGCACGCGTGATCACGCCGCTCTCTGCGATGGGAGCGCAGATCGCATCGCACGACAGCAAGCCGCCGTTGCGCATTACGGGTGCGGCCCTGAAAGCCATCGACTATTCCATGCCCGTGGCCAGCGCGCAGGTGAAATCGTGTCTGCTGTTTGCGGGATTGTTTGCCGACGGTGAGACTCGCATCGAAGAACCGATGCGAACACGCGATCACGGAGAGGTGGCGCTGCGGGCTTTTGGCGCGAAACTTGAGCGCGAGAGCGGCGGCCAAG